>Ga0315903_10008260_pt1 | contig 12839 bp, 6 predicted proteins | sample LakEriMetagenome_7_FD_203524 | JGI IMG/M metagenome (GOLD analysis project Ga0315903, IMG submission 203524) | Freshwater fungal communities from buoy surface, Lake Erie, Ohio, United States - Buoy 2 MA119 | ecosystem: Environmental > Aquatic > Freshwater > Lake | place: USA: Lake Erie, Ohio...
CCGCTTTATTATCAATAAATCCTAAAACATTTTTACCTGTTGTATTTTCATCCGCGTACACAATTTTAGCATCAATATAAATCCAGTCTCTGCGCAATCGAGGTTTAATTTCTGCATTATAAACATGATTCTTTAAAAACACGACAGGCTTATCTAACATATCGAAGTTATTCAAATTCAAACTGCTTAAATCTTGGGTAGGATCAATATCATTATAAATTATGACGCTCGCTGCTCCTTGCTCTAAATAATATTTTGCGGATTCATAAATTCTTTTTTGAGGGTTGCTGCTTCCCAACAAATCAATTTGTTTAGCAGAAATAAACCAAACATTATCTATTTCATTTACATTTGGCATTGCTGAACCTTTCAACACATTTCCTTGTGAGTAAGGCAAAAAAATAAAGTCCTTTCCAAGGGTTAAATTCTCATCATTAATCTTAAAATACGCCGTTCTATCGAGGGTTAAACCTGTGCGTGCTGTAAATTCCCACTTATAATTATTCTTGTAAGGTGCTATGCCCATCTCTTTAAATCTATCTTCAATAAAAGTAGCTGCTAAGTCAGCACCTTTAGTGCCTGTCAATCTGCCTTCAAATTCTGGCGAAACAAGAGCTTCGATATCGGATTTTAACTTATTGGTCGGCGTTTTATCCGTTCTGGAAAATTGAGCGCACAAAATCTGAGTGTAGAAAATAAAAAATAGAAAGGCTATAATGCGCATTAGTAAGGGTTACGTGTTAGTTTTTTTTCGGATGACCGCAAATATAATTTAGTGAAGTGTAGAAATCATTTAAATTGTTCAATTAAATAAGTACAAACCCTATTTTTGTCAAAATTTTAATAAATGAAAAATACAAAATTCACAAATATTCATATAGAGTTGGGAGCAAAAATGGCTGAATTCGCAGGTTATAACATGCCCATAAGCTATACGGGTATCAACGACGAGCATCATGCGGTTCGGAATAGCCTCGGCATTTTTGACGTGAGTCACATGGGCGAATTCATTCTAAAAGGCGAACATGCACTTGATTTGATACAACGTATTACTAGCAATGATGCATCTAAACTTACGAAAGGCAAAGCCCAGTATTCATGCATGCCGAATCAAGAAGGAGGTATCGTAGATGATTTATTAGTGTATTGCGTAGAAGAAAACAAAGTTTATATGCTGGTAGTCAATGCATCAAATATGCAAAAAGATTGGGATTGGATACAGCAACACAATATAAATCAAGTAGAAATGCATGATATTTCTGATAAAACTTGTTTGTTAGCAATTCAAGGTCCGAATGCCATGTTGGCTATGCAAAAATTGACCGATTTAGACTTAATAAATTTAAAATATTACACTTTTGTAAAAGGCAATTTTGCAGGACTTGATAATGTATTGATTAGTGCCACAGGCTATACAGGCTCTGGTGGTGTAGAAATTTATTTTGAAGCAGATGAAGCGGATGCGAAAATGGTTTGGCAAAAAATCATGGAAGCAGGTGCTGAATTTGGCATCAAACCGGCTGGGTTAGCAGCTCGTGACACTTTACGTTTAGAAATGGGCTTTTGCTTGTATGGAAATGATATTGATGATACGACCAGCCCTTTAGAGGCAGGATTAAATTGGATAACTAAGTTTGCGAAACCATTTACCAATCATGAAAATTTGGCGAAACAAAAAGCTGAAGGAGTTACACAAAAATTAGTTGGTTTTGAAATGATTGATAAAGGTATTCCGAGACACGATTATGTGATTAAAAATCAAGCGGGTGAAATTATTGGTCGTGTAACGAGTGGCACACAAAGCCCTAGTTTACAAAAAGCAATTGGCATGGGTTATGTCGCAAATGGTCATAATCAGATTGGTGCTGATATATATATTGAAGTGAGAGATAAGTTATTGAAAGCGCTTGTTGTGAAATTGCCTTTTTATCAAACCATCTGATAAGAAATACTCTACATTGAATATTAGTTTTTCCACCAACACGATAATGCAGCTAACAATCATTGAAATGTTATCAAGTTAAAATCTTCTGAAATAGATAAGTGAAGAAATTGTATTGCGAATCGGTGAATAGAATTAGTTGCGAATCGGTGCCCACAAATGGGGAAAGTAAGTATGCGAGTTGGCAACCTACAAACATATAAAGCAACATCCATCCAGACAAAATTGCTTCAGCATTCGTATCAAGGTCATTTTTTTGGATTAGACCAATCAAAAAGAGTATTAAAATTCCGCCGCACATAGTATAAGCCCGCGAATCCAGAAAGTGCGAAAAATGAAATATGTAATACCATCTTAAACTTATAAGAAGAATGAGAAAGTATAAAAAATAAACTAATTGGTGCAAACGACGCCAAGCATATACAAGTAATACCGATTAGACAAATGTAATAGATTAAAATTTCGTTCCTACATTTAACCTAAAAATATGTATCCATAGGCATTTACCATTTTCGTCAAGTGAAATGTATAATATAAAATTAATATCAAAATGGTATAACTGAAATCGAATACGTAAGTAAAGAAATAGAATGCTGCAACTTCAATTTCGACCCCAGAACCAAACCCATAAAGTGCAAGGTTGGAATACAAATGAATAAAGTGAGCAAAAATAAACTTGGCACCTTAATGGCTGATAGCAGTGCTTGCGGAAATGAATGGTATAATCCCATCACGAATCCATACAATGATCCAGCAATGAATGCTTTCGCTAGCAAATACTGAATATAAGTCCACAAATTAGTTTCATAAATAACCGTGCAAATTTCCGCTTGTTGCTCAAATAGATTGTCGATACTTAGTTTTCATACAATGTACTTTGAATTTCAAAGCGAAAGTAATTTGTACCAAGTAAATAGAAAAGTTAAAATAATACTAACTAAGTACTGAAGAAAAAAGCTAGTCTAAAACTGCTAATTCAATAGAATGTTAAGATTCTATATTTGAAATAATGGAAATCCATTTATCTTTAACCTATTCATTTTAAAATTCAATATAATATGATATCCTTATTTCGAAAATTTGTTACAGCGTTTACTATTTCTTCTATGATTATATCACAAGCAAATGGACAAACTATTAAGCGTCCTGCAGACAATCCACTTCTACAAAAAAGCGATTTGCAGTATCAGGCACCACGCTTTGATTTGATTAAAGATTTTCACTTTAAGCCCGCTTTCGACTATGCATTATTCATGCATGATAAAGAGATTGAAGATATCACCAACAACCCAGACAAACCTACTTTTCAAAATACTGTAGTTGCTATTGAAATAAGTGGTGAAAATTTAAATAGAGCTACTGGAATATTTTATAATTTAACAGGGTCCAATACGAATGAAACTTTACAAAAAATCGAAGAAGAATATGCGCCAATTTTTTCGGCTCATAGCGATAAGATGTATTTAAACAGCGACTTATACGACCGTTTCAAAGCAATTGACAAAAACAAATTAAAGGGCGAGGATAAAAAATTACTCGAATACTATTTACAGCAATTCGAATTGGCAGGCGCTAACTTATCTGAATCGGACAAAGAAAAAATGAAAAAAATCAATGAAGAAATAGCCACACAAAGCACCGCATTTAATAATAAATTACTTATAGCTCGTAAAAATGGAGCAGTCTTATTCGACAATGTATCTGAATTAGAAGGCCTTAGCGAGGCCGATTTAGAAGCTGCCAAGGCCAAAGCCAAGGAAGCAGGACATGAAGGTAAATATATGATAGGTTTGCTCAATACAACACAGCAACCCATATTGCCAAGTTTAAAAAATAGAGCTGCCAGAGAAAAAATATTTAAAGCCTCATGGACGCGTGCTGAAAAAAATGATGATAGCGACACCAGAGAAGTGCTTGAAAAATTAGCTCTTTTGCGCTTACAAAAAGCAACATTGATGGGCAAAAAAAGTTTTGCAGAATGGCGCCTGCAAGATCAAATGGCTAAAAAACCAGCAACTGCTTTAGAACTCCTAGCAGATATTGCAAAACCTGCAGTAGACAGAGCGAAATTGGAAGCTGTTGAAATTCAAAAAATTATTGACAAACAAAATGGTGGATTCAAACTACAACCTTGGGATTGGAATTTTTACGCGGAACAGGTTCGTAAAGAAAAATACGATTTAGATGAAAGTATTATAAAGCCTTACTTTGAAGTGAATACAGTGTTAGAGAAAGGCGTTTTCTTTGCCGCACAAACAATGTATGGTATCACATTTAAACCACGCACAGATTTACCTGTTTATCATGAAGATGTGAAAGTCTATGAAGTGTTTGACAGAGATGGTAAATCGATGGCCATTTACTATTTAGATTTCTACACGCGTGATAACAAAAATGGGGGTGCGTGGATGAATAATTTTGTACCTCAATCTCATTACCTTAAACAAAAACCAGTCATTGTAAATGTTTACAATTTCGCGAAGCCAACACTAGGCAACCCATCGCTGATTAGTTTTGATGATGTAATTACCTTGTTTCATGAATTTGGACATACGTTACATGGCTTATGTGCAAATCAACAATACGTTACTTTATCTGGCACGGCAGTACCAAGAGATTATGTAGAGTTTCCATCACAAATAAATGAGCATGCTGCCTTAGAACCAAGTGTCTTAAAAAATTACGCAATTCATTATCAAACCAAAAAACCAATTCCTGCGGAGTTAATCACAAAAATTCAGAAGGCAGAAACTTTCAATAAAGGCTATGATGTAACTGAACTATTGGCAGCTGCGACTTTAGATTTGGCTTGGCATTCAATTGAAAATGAATCTGAAATAAAACCCACATTAGCATTTGAAAATGATGCTTTGACAAAATATGGTTTATTGGTAAATGAAGTTCCAACTCGTTATCACTCGCCCTACTTTGCACATATTTGGGGAGGCGGATATTCTGCCGGATACTATGCTTACACATGGTCAAAAACGTTGGACTATAATGTATATGATTGGATGAAAGCCAATGGTGGCATGACGCGTAAAAACTGCGATCGATTTAGAAAGTATATCTTATCAGTAGGAAACAGCGTTGACCTAAATCAAGCATTTGAAACTTTAATCGGTAAAAAAATGAGTATAGAACCTTATTTGCGTAATGCAGGATTGAAGTAGTAAATTAACAGCAAAGATTTGACTTGTTGGAACAACATGTTCCATAACTTTAAAGTTCCTCAGTTAAAAATTGTATGATTATCTGTTAAGTTACCTATTTTCTTTTCCATCTCGTCACTCATGTCGAGACTACTTTTATCCAAACACGCACATGAAGATACTAGCTTTATAACAAAATTCGTCGGTGCTCAAATAGTGGAAAACAGCTTGGCTACGATTTCAATATTTTTATATCCCTCAAATCTGAGGCGTATCTTACATTAAACTTTTACTTGTTACAATGCTTTGAAAAAATTAGGTACTATATTGATGTCATCTGAGGTAATTTACCATATTAAGGTGGTTTAACGGATAATCATTAATCGTTTCAACATTTCTAATGCTGAATATGGTTTAAATATGCAAAATCTAACACCCTTTCTACAAAAATAAATCTAGCACAAACGCAGATAGCAAAGGTGCGCAAACTCATTCGTTGGTGTGAAAACTCATCAGTATAAGCACATTGGCTCTTCTCTTTCACCTAACAACTTAAAAATGGGTTTATCTCTTTGCTTTATGCCACATCAAATCTATCCAAATTCATCACTTTTACCCAAGCATTCACGAAGTCGTTTACAAATTTATCTTGCGCATCTTCACAAGCATACACTTCTGCAATAGCTCGCAATTCGGTATTTGATCCGAAAATTAGATCCACTCTTGTGCCTGTCCATTTCAATTCACCAGATTTTCTATCACGCCCTTCGAACACATCTTGCATAGGAGAAACCGCCTTCCAAGTTGTATTCATATCTAGGAGATTTACAAAGAAATCATTAGAAAGGGTTTCGGGTTTATTTGTAAATACACCATGTTTTGATTGATCAAAATTCGTATTTAAAACACGCATACCAGCGATGAGGACTGTCATTTCAGGTGCAGTTAAGGTTAAGAGCTGTGCTTTATCAATTAGCATTTGTTCTGCGATTAAGTTATGTTTTCCTTTCGTATAATTTCTGAATCCATCGGCTAAAGGTTCGAGATGTGAAAATGAATCTACATCTGTATGCTCTTTGCTTGCATCAGTTCTTCCTGCTGTAAATGAAACCGTGATTTCTTTACCTGCATTTTTTGCAGCTCGCTCAATGCCTACAGAACCTGCTAATACAATAAGATCAGCCAATGAAACTTGTTTACCGTCTTTTTGCGATGTGTTGAAAGCCATCATTACACCTTCTAAAGTCGTCAATACCTTATCTAATTGTGCTGGATTATTTACCTCCCAAAATTTTTGTGGTGCTAAGCGAATACGAGCACCATTAGCTCCTCCTCGTTTATCAGAACCACGAAAAGTAGAAGCGGAAGCCCATGCTGTAGAAACTAATTCAGAAATTGATAATCCAGTTGCTGTTATTTTATTTTTTAAATCTGCAATATCATTTGCATCTATAGTTTTATGAGTAACCTTTGGTAAAGGATCTTGCCAAATAAGTACTTCATTGGGAACTTCTGCTCCAAGATAACACGCAATAGGCCCCATATCACGATGCGTTAATTTAAACCAGGCTCGCGCGAATGCGTCCGCAAATTCATTTGGATTTTCATAGAAGCGACGAGAAATTTTTTCATAAATAGGATCTTCTCGTAATGCAATATCAGAAGTCAACATGATAGGCTGATGTTTCTTACCTACAATATGTGCATCAGGCACAGTTTCTGCTCCTGCATTATTTTTAGGCCGCCATTGTTGCGCTCCTGCTGGACTTTTCGTTAATTCCCATTCGTAACCAAAAAGATTCTCGAAATAGCTATTGCTCCATTGCGTAGGTGTATTTGACCACGCCCCTTCTAAACCACTTGTAATCGTATTCTCGGCGTTGCCCGTATTAAAAGTATTCTTCCAACCTTGACTTTGTTCTTCAATACTAGCTCCTGCTGGTTCAGCTCCAACATATTGATTAGGATCCGCTGCACCATGTGCTTTACCAAATGTATGACCTCCTGCAATTAATGCGACTGTCTCTTCATCGTTCATCGCCATCCGAGCGAAAGTTTCACGAATATCGCGTGCAGAAGCTAATGGATTCGGATTACCATTCGGACCTTCAGGATTCACATATATCAATCCCATTTGAACCGCACCCAATGGATTTTCCAATTCTCTATCACCTTGATAGCGTTTGTCATCAAGCCATTTCCCTTCCGAACCCCAATAAATGTCTTCTTCGGGCTCCCAAACATCAGCGCGACCACCGGCAAAACCAAAAGTCTTGAATCCCATAGTTTCTAATGCAACATTACCTGCTAATATCATTAAATCTGCCCATGAAATCTTGTTGCCATATTTCTTTTTCAAAGGCCACAATAATAAACGTGCTTTGTCTAAATTAGCATTATCGGGCCAACTATTCAAAGGCGCAAATCGTTGACTACCTGAACCTGCACCACCTCTGCCATCTCCTATACGATAAGTACCAGCGCTATGCCATGCCAAACGAATAAACAATGGACCATAATGACCATAATCAGCTGGCCACCAATCTTGTGATTGTGTCATGAGTTCCGCCATATCAGTTTTCAATGCTGCAAAATCAAGTTGTTTGAATGCCTCAGTATAATTAAACTTCTCACCCATTGGATTCGATGAGCTAGTATGTTGTCGAAGTATATTTAATTTTAACATATTGGGCCACCAATCATTATTCTTGGGTCCAAATCCTGTCATTTTAGTGGTTGTACCTCCAGTAAAAGGGCATTTGCTTGCACTTATGGCTTGATTACTGTAAGCTTCTGTACTTTTATTCTCTTCCATGAAATAGTTAGTTTATAGTTTCGTCCAAATCTATAAAACTATTTGTATGGATAAAAAAGAAAATTTCTATCAGAAATAAGAAATTCTTGATTCGATGGATATCATCTTGTCTCGATCAAGTGATATTCATCCTTATTTTAAGAAAATAATCTGCTCCAACGATACTTTATAATTTTAGTGGAGGTGACATATTAAGCGCTAAAAAGCTTAATTAACTATTTCAGCCTATCAAAAATGTGCTTATCCCAAATTGCGCGAGAGGATTTGAGGAACGAAAATTTTAGCGTGTTAGATTTCTCTTTAACTATTAACGAGACGAATTAGAAGGTGTTCCTTTTTAATCGATTCAACATTTCTAATGCTGAATCTGGCTTAAAGCTCACACAATTATAAAAACTTGTAAGAAGCTATTCTCGAAAATTGCTTTCTAAACAAATGATGGTAAACTCTTTTACGTCAAATTTTTTCTAGATTTATAGTTCGTACATTTGCGAATCCTATAATTGTTCAACAATGCCAAAAGCAATTAATTATACCACCCGACAAGAGCAAACCGCACGATTTGCCAAAGCCATGTCCCATCCTGTAAGAATCGCTATCTTACAATTGCTCAATTCGAAAACATGCTGTTACCATGGCGATATGGCGGAAGAATTACCTATCGCAAAATCTACACTTTCCCAACACCTCAACGAACTAAAGTCTGCTGGGCTTATACAAGGCGAAATCACACCCCCAACTGTAAAGTATTGTGTCAATGCCAAGAATTGGGCTAAAGCAAAAAAACTATTTATTGCAATTTTTGAGGAGGTAGCATTGAAGGAAGTTTGTAATATGAAATGATTTTTTCAAGCAACCTATTCGTAATATTGCGAATTAAATATTGTTCGTACATTTGCGAATTAAAAGATAAATAATTGTAAAAAAAATATTTGAAAATATCAAGCACACTTTAGTAAGTACTTATTGATGAAAAAAATGTCAAAACATAAAATATTTACCCTTTCAATCACACTGCTTTTTTGCGTCTTTGGCTTTTTTAAAACCAACGCACAAAGGATGTTTCAAGGCGAAGTCTCAGACCTTAATAAGCAAGCTTTGGCTGATGTAAATGTATATTGGCTGGGATCGCAAACAATAGTTACAACAGATGAAAAAGGAAATTTTTCTATCCCATTCCCCACAGATACAGTCACATTGCCTTTTAAACTGGTTACATCCTACTCCAATATACGAGACACATTTGAATTAGACGATCTCAACTCAATTTGGACCTTTACCGTAAGTGTCAAAGTAACTTTGAAAGAAGCCAAAGTGCTGGATAATAAATCAGGAGCCTATATTTCTAAAATGCAGGTGATTAAAACTGAAGTGATAAATAGAAATGAATTAAGAAAAGCAGCCTGTTGCGACCTAGCAGGTTGTTTTGAAACACAAAGTACCGTGCAACCACAAACCACCAACATACTTACCAATGCTAAGGAGCTACGTATATTAGGTTTAAGTGGCGTATACAATCAAATTTTAGTGGATGGAGTACCCACCATCCAAGGCCTTACTTATACCTATGGCATTAGCACAATACCCGGTAGTATTTTAGATAATATTTGGGTGGTAAAAGGTGCTAATAGTGTGCTGCAAGGTTACGAAAATATGGTAGGGCAAATTACAGTTTTCCCGAGAGAAGGTGGCAAGGCAGAACCCTTTACAAGCGATTTATTAGTTAATAGTTTTGGAGAAAAACATGCCAATGCAGCTGTTTCAATTAAAAAAGAAAAATGGAACAATTATTTAGCCATACATACGTCGCAACCAGGTAATAAATTCGATAGAGATAAAGATAGATTTTTAGATTTACCATTGCTTACCCGATATTCTATTTACAACAAATGGCGTTATAAAAAAGAAAACGAAAAAGGCTTTAGTACCTTCGTGGGAGTTCGTTTGATAGATGAAAAACGTATTGGTGGTCAAGTGCATTTTGATCCTGAAACAGATAAAGGCGGGCTAATTGCTTATGGACAAGCCACCCAATTTTTACAATCAGAAGTGTATACCAAATCAGGGTATCGTTTAGATGACAATCAAAAATTTTCTCTATTAGCAAGTAGTGTTGAACATAATCAGCAATCATGGTTTGGTGTATTACGATATAAAGCTAGGCAAAGCCATCGCTATGCAAATTTGCAATACGAACTTTTCTATGGTAAGAACAAACAACACGATTTAAAAACAGGCATCTCTTATCGCTATTTACATACCCACGAAAACATTAGCTTCACCTCAGATACTATCAAACGAACTTTTGATGGCATTTATATCAGACAAGAAACAGTGCCCGGTATTTTTATAGAAAATATTTACAAATCAAACAATGAAAAATGGACGGCCATCACTGGTATTAGAGCCGATAAACACAATACGTTTGGGTGGTTTGTAACACCACGAGTATTACTAAAGTATCAAGCCACCGAACGTACAGATTTACGTGCCTCTATTGGCACAGGATGGCGCACCGTGAATCTATTTGCAGAGAATATAAACCTGCTAACCAGCAATAGAGATATTTACTTTAAAGAAGTTTTACAACCCGAAAAATCAATTAATATGGGTTTTAACGTAACACAAGAATGGAAGATTAAAAAAGTAGATTTTACAGCATCATTTGACTTTTACCACACACAATTTCAAAATCAATTTTTCCCAGACTATGATAGCAATGCAAGTATAGCTGTGATTAGCAATTTTGCGAAGCCTTCTATATCCAATGCTTTGCAAACTGAAATAACTGCCAGTGCTTTGCAAAAATTGAACTTTCGTGTCGCGTATAATTTTTTAGATGTTTATAGAATCATAAATGCTCAAAAAGTTTTATTGCCTTATAATGCACGCCATCGTCTTTTAGCTGTGGCAAGTATACATTCTAAAAAGCCATTATGGCAAGTAGATTTAAATGCACATTGGTATGGCAAACAACGACTACCCAATTCTAAATCATTACCCGAAGATCTAAGGCAACCCGATTTTTCAAAACCATTCACGATCTTAGGCTTACAATATACCCATACTTTCAAAAAAGTAGAAGTGTTTGGTGGTTGCGAAAATGTACTTGACTTCAGACAAATAAGACCTATCATCGGCTATCAAAAACCATTCGATACCTACTTTGATACTTCCTTTGCTTGGGGGCCAACGCGAGGCAGAGAAGCGTATATTGGCGTTCGTTACAAACTATTGAAAACAGAAGATAATGAAGGAGAATAGATTCAATTATTAAAAATAAACAATAAAAATAGTTACATGAAAACAAAGTTAAAATTCTTAGACAGATACCTTACCCTATGGATTTTTTTAGCTATGGCAATTGGTGTAGCAATAGGTTACTTTTTACCAGGCACTCCTGACTTCATAAACTCGTTTAATAGCGGCACCACAAATATTCCATTGGCATTTGGATTAATTCTCATGATGTATCCACCACTAGCCAAAGTAGATTTTAAAAAGGTACCCCAAATGTTTAACCAACCTAAATTACTGAGTGCATCATTTTTTATCACTTGGATAGTTGGACCATTTTTAATGTTCTTATTAGCCACAATCTTTTTAAAAGATTATCCTGATTACATGACAGGACTAATCATTATTGGTCTAGCTCCTTGCATTGCCATGGTGATTGTTTGGAACGAATTAGCAGGTGGCAATCGCGAGTTGACTGCCGGCTTGGTAGGTATTAATAGTGTATTGCAAGTATTATTTTTTAGTGCTTACACTTATTTTTATTTACATATCATGTTACCATTGTTTGGTATTAAAGCATTAAGTGTCAATATAGAGTTCGTGCAAATTCTCAAAACAGTTTTTCTATACTTAGGCATACCATTTTTAACAGCAATGCTAAGTCGTATTATTTTAATAAATCTAAAAGGCGAGACCTGGTTCAATACGAAATTTATACCTGCAATTTCGCCTATGACTTTAAGTGCATTATTATTTACCATCGTGATTATGTTTAGTTTAAAAGGTAGCATGATAGTACAATTGCCGATGGATGTCTTACGTGTAGCCCTACCCTTGAGTATCTTTTTTGCCATTATGTTTTTCCTCATGTTTTTTGTAAGCAAAAAAATAGGTGCTAACTATCGCGATACAGTCGCCTTATCATTCACCGCGAGTGGCAATAATTTCGAGCTCGCTATCGCAGTGGCTATTGGCGTGTTTGGTATCAATAGCGGTCAAGCCTTTGCAGGGGTAATAGGCCCTTTGGTGGAAGTACCTGCATTAATTTTATTAGTAAAAGCAAGCTATTATTTAAAAGAAAAATATTTTAAAACTTAGGGCGTGCCCCTTCGGGTCGGGCTATTCATTACAATCTTTTTTTTCGTGCCTCAAAAAAAGGATTTTCATTGCTATCCCTCACGCAAAAAAACCATATTCCAAAAAAATGAATACATCAATCAGCAAAATTATTGAATCATTTTCTGTAAATAATATTTCTACGGAACGCGAAGCGGTTTTACAACCTCTCGTAGATTATATCCAATCGAAAGTAAAGAACCATGAAAGTATTAGATTAAACTTTATCTGCACACATAATTCTCGCCGAAGCCATCTGTCTCAAATTTGGGCACAAACTATGGCATCTCAATTCACAATTCGAAATACCTTTTGCTATTCTGGCGGCACTGAGGCAACTGCAATGTTTCCAAAAGTAATAGAAACCCTTATCCAACAAGGTTTTCAGATTAATCATTTGAGTAACGCAAGCAATCCTGTATATGCGGTAAAGTTTGCGCAAAACGAAATTCCAATCATTTGCTTTTCCAAAACTTATAACGACGATTTTAATCCGAGAAGTAATTTTGCCGCCATCATGACCTGCAATAACGCCGACGAAAACTGCCCATTAGTTGTTGGTGCTGAAGCCAGATTC
>Ga0315903_10008262_pt1 | contig 12838 bp, 9 predicted proteins | sample LakEriMetagenome_7_FD_203524 | JGI IMG/M metagenome (GOLD analysis project Ga0315903, IMG submission 203524) | Freshwater fungal communities from buoy surface, Lake Erie, Ohio, United States - Buoy 2 MA119 | ecosystem: Environmental > Aquatic > Freshwater > Lake | place: USA: Lake Erie, Ohio...
CTTTTCCTTCCCTGGGCGCATGGAAGCATTGTAACGCATCTCCCATTCCGCATTATTTTAGGCGCATGAAACTAGTTTCCTTTCTTGAGAATTACAACCCACGTGTACTGCACAATCCTTATGTGATAGCCGAAGCAGGCGTGAATCATGAAGGCTCTATGGAGCTTGCAAAACGCCTTATTGATGAGGCGGCCGAAGGCGGTGCACACGCCATCAAGTTTCAAACCTATAAGGCTGAAACTATCGCCAGTAAAGACTCCCCTTACTACTGGGATATTACCAAAGAACCGACACGCTCACAGTTTGAGCTCTTCAAGAAGTATGATAAGTTCTGGAAGAAGGAGTACGAAGAGCTAGCGCGTTATTGCGAAACAGCGGGTATTGAATTCATGAGCACTCCTTTCGATGTGGAGAGCGCTACGTTTCTTAACGATCTAATGCCGGTTTTCAAAATCAGCAGCAGTGATTTAACGAATCTTCCCTTCATCGAATACCAGTGCTCATTTGGTAAGCCGATTATTCTCTCTACCGGAGCTGCATACAAATGGGAAGTGATGCAGGCGGTGGAAACCATCGAAAAGCACGGTAATAAGCTCTGCCTTATGCACTGTGTTTTGAACTATCCAACCATGGACGAGAACGCTAACCTTGGAATGATTAAGGACATGATACGTCTGTTCCCGGATGCTGTTCCCGGATATAGCGATCATACGCTGCCCAAGGATATGCATACGCTTGAAGTAGCGACCTTACTGGGAGCAGCTGTGTTGGAGAAACACTTCACGCACGACAAAACCTTGCCGGGCAATGACCACTACCACGCAATGGACAAGGAAGACCTCAAGCATTTCCATAAGCGTATGTATCGCACCTTCGAATTGCTCGGCACTTTCGAAATGAAAGCGCTCGAAAGCGAAGCTCCTGCTCGTGCAAATGCGCGCAGAAGTCTTGTTGCTGCGAAAAACATTCCTGCGGGAAAAGCCGTTGAGATGAGTGACCTCACCTGGAAACGCCCTGCCAGTGGTATTTCTCCGAAGGATATTCACGCCGTAATCGGAAAAAAGGCCTCTCGTGATATCGGCGAGGATGAAGTAATGAAGTGGTTCTTACTTAACGACTAAACGAATGCGTTACCAACAACTTTCAGCTGAGTTCTATACCGGTGCCCGTAAACGATTTGCATCGCATATGCAGAAGGGAGGCGTCGCTGTTTTCTCAAGCAATGACATTTACCCTACCAGCGCAGATGGTCATTTTGCTTTCAAGCAAGCAACCGACATTTTTTACTTGTGTGGAGTGGATCAGGAGGAGAGCGTTTTGCTCATGTTTCCCGATTCGTATCACGCGCATCACAGAGAGGTTCTATTTTTAAAAGAAACCAGCGAGAGTATCGCAATCTGGGAAGGAGCTAAGCTTACGAAGGAACAAGCGCGCACTCAAACGGGAGTGAAGACGGTGTATTGGCTCAGCGAGTTTGAGCGCGTTTTCAAATCGATTCTTGCAGAAGCTTCTTGCATCTATCTCAACAATAACGAGCACACACGCGCGGTGGTAGAAGTGGAAACACGCGAAGCGCGCTTCTCCAAATGGGTGCGCGAGCACTATCCGAACTATCGCATAGAGCGAAGTGCGCCTATCATGCATCGCTTGCGCGCGGTGAAGGAACAAGAGGAAGTGAATCAGTTGCAGCGCGCTATTGACATTACACGCGGAGGTTATGAGCGTGTCATGAAAATGGTAAAGCCCGGTGTGATGGAGTATGAAATTGAAGCCGAGTACATGCATGAATTTCTGTCGAAGGGGTCACGTGGCTTTGCTTATACACCCATTATAGCGAGTGGATTCAGCGCTTGTGTGCTGCACTACATTGATAACGATAAACCATGCAAAGAAGGTGATTTGTTATTGATGGATGTGGGCGCCGAGTATGGAAATTACAATGCGGATATGACGCGTTGTATTCCGGTAAACGGAAAGTTTTCGCCACGCCAGAAGGACGTCTATAATGCTGTTCTGAATGTGATGAAGGGAGCTAAAGCGTTATTGAAGCCAGGTGTTCTCATGCATGAATATCATAAGCACGTTGGAGAGTTAATGACCAAGGAATTGGTTGACTTGAAGCTGATCTCCATGGATGATGTGAAGAATCAAAATCCGGATTGGCCAGCTTACAAAAAGTATTTCATGCACGGCACATCACACTTTTTAGGTCTCGATGTGCATGACGTTGGAGATTGGACACAACCCGTGGCGGAAGGCAACGTTTTCACGGTTGAACCGGGTATTTACATTCGGGAAGAAAGCTTGGGTATTCGCATTGAAAACAACATCGTTATCACCAATTCGGGTAATGTGGATTTATTCGAAAAGTTCGCAATCGAGGTAGATGAGATTGAAGAAATGATGAACGCGTAATTGATTAGCGATTACTGCTTTGCTTTACCGTTGTCGTATTCTATTCGAAACTTCTCTTTGCCCGTCTTTTCATCGTAACTGATGTAAGTGCCGTCAAGTTTATTGTTCTTGTAACTCGACTCTTCGATTACGCGTCCGCGCGCATCGTAAATCACACTCTTGCCATTCAATTTACCCTCTTTGAATGTACAGTCACGCATGGGCGCTCCGTGCGGATGGAAGTATGACCACTTGCCATCAGGCTTGCCGTTTTTGTAGCTGCCCTTGCTATCCAAACGCCCGTTGTTGTATGATTCGTAAGGGCCGTTCAGAGAACCGTCTGCGCCGTATGTTTCCACTTTTTCAATGCTGCCTTTATCGTTCCAGTAGGTCCATTTTCCTTGCTTCACATCGCCGGATTTGACCTTGGGAAGCGTATCCGTTTTGATTTTGTAGAGGTCGCTCATGGTTTGAGCAAATTGGTCTTTGCTTTTGATAATGCTCCACTGGCCTTCGTAGCTTTTTACTCCGTTGGCATGGTTACCTGTCCACTTGCCATTCATCTGGCCGTGCTCATAATTTCCAATGTCTTGTATGTAGCCGTTGTTGTACCACGAAGACCATTCACCTTCTTCAAGATCGTGTTTGAAGTTGCCTTCCATCATGGGTTTTCCGCTTTCGTACCAATAATTCCAAAGCCCATGTTTCTTGTCGTTGACCATTTCTCCCGACTTCCATTTTTGTCCTTCCCAATAGACCCATTGCCAGAAGCCCGTCATTTTCCCTTTGTCATAGTTTCCCCAATATTCGCGCTTACCATTACCATAGTAGTATATCCATTCCCCTTGCTGTAAATCGTTTTCGAAATCTCCCTCCATGTCTTTCGTTCCATTTTCCAAATACCAGCTCCAGTGTCCGCTTTTTTTGCCTTCAGTGTAAGTGCCATTAACGGAAACCTGGCCCTTCGAATACTTCTCTGTGAATTGCCCATCCAAAATTCCCTTTTTATAGTGCGAATGGCGCTTCATGCTGCCTGATGGGTAGAGCTCTTCCCACAACCCTTCTTCTTTACCCTCTTTGTAATTTCCTCGAATACGGGCAGAACCGCCGTTGTAGTTTTCCAGATAGGGGCCATCAAGTCGGCCATTTTTGAAGGAGGAACTGCGCAGAATTTTCCCGTCTTCATAATTCTCTTCCATGACACCGTTGCCATAGGTAATTGTGCGAAGTTTATTGCCATCACAATACAACCAAAGCAACTCTTCTCCGCCGGTAAATTCTTCCACCATCATGGTATCACCTGCAGGAAAGAAGTAGTTCCATTTTCCCGATTTAACTCCTTTGTTATAAAACCCTTCTTCTACCAGGGTGCCTTCCGGAGTGTAAGTGCGCTGAATACTGTCTTGAGCATTCATGTTGAAATAACCTTCCACCATCAACTTACCGTTCGCATGATAGCGTTTTACGCTTCCGTTCAGCTTTCCTTTTTTGTAGTTGGCCTCCTCCTGAAGTGTTCCTGTTTCATAGTAGTATTTCCACAAACCCTCTTCGAATCCGTTGACATAGTTGCCCTCACTTCGTGTCTTGCCATTGGGGTGTTGGTCTTTGTATTCCTGCACCTGTGCGAACAGCGTGAGGTTTATCAAGAGTGTAAGAATGGAGAGAATGAGCTTCATCGGTGTACTAATCTGCAAGCAAATTAAAAACACGAACTACCACGCGATTATTGCCATCAAGGATGTTTATGAACAATGAGTACCCACGAATGCGGAATAATGAGAGGGCATCACGTCACGAATCATTAGTCACTAGTCACTGGTCACTAGTCATTGATCACTAGTCACTAAGAAAGCTTGTCCGTCAATATCCGCATCTCCATCACCGGGGAAATCTTTTCGTACAGAATACGATATACGGCATCGGCTATCGGAATGTCGGCGTTGAATTTCTTGTTGATCTCGTGAATACCACGCGCAGCGTAATACCCTTCCGCTACCATGTTCATCTCGATAGTGGCCCACTTCACGCTATATCCTTTACCGACCATTGTGCCGAGTGTGCGATTGCGCGAGTAGGGTGAGTATGCGGTAACTAGCAAGTCGCCCAGATAAGCACTGCTCTTCACGTCGCGGTGTATCTCGTGAACTGTATCGATGAAGCGCTCCATCTCGCGAATGGCGCTGCTAATAAGTACTGCCTGGAAATTGTCGCCATAACCTAATCCATGGCAAATTCCGGAAGCAACGGCATATACGTTTTTGAGAATGGCCGCGAGCTCAGCACCAAATACATCTTCGGTGGTGTTCGTTTTTAGGAAACGACAACCAAGTATGGAGGCCATACGGTCGGCCTTTTCAATGTCAGAACATCCAATGGTGAGGTAAGAAAGTTTTTCCATGGCTACCTCTTCGGCATGGCAAGGACCGCACACAATACCGATGTTCTCATACGGAACACCTAACTGCTTGTGGAAGTATCGAGCAGGTATCGAGTCAAACTCATTGATAACACCTTTGATGGCTGAAAACAACACCTTATTTTCTAATCCGGTTGGCTTGTAGTGTTGAAATGCTTCGTGCACGAACGCCGAGGGAATAGCTACGATAATGTAATCGCTATTGTCGATGACTGCTTGCAAGTCGTCTGTTACATGCAGCTGTTCTTTTTCAAACTCGATGCTTTGGATGTAATTCGGATTGTGGCCAAACTGACGGATATGGTCTATGGCTTCTTTGTTGCGCATCCACCAAAACACTTTGTCGGTGTTTTTGCACAACAACTTTACCTGAGCGGTAGCCCAGGATCCTCCTCCTAATACTCCAACGCGTGGTTTGTCCATAAACAGTTTTGGTAAGAGCAAAAATAACCGATTAAAGACGTGTTTTTACATCAGGATTCTTGCACCCATTGCAATTCGAAGACCTCAGCAAGGTGATGTTTCAACTTTTCTTTAACCTCTTCAAAGTCCAACGTTCTCCCGAGTTCAAGGTGCATGGATGTCACGGCTTTATCGGTTATTCCACATGGGACGATGTTTTTGAAATAGGATAGGTCTGCATTCACATTGAATGCAAATCCGTGCATTGTGACCCAACGACTGCATTTCACACCGAGAGCGGCAATTTTACGCGCTTTGGCTGGGTTCGATTCATCGAGCCACACACCGGTAAGCCCTTCAATTCGTCCGGCCTGAATTCCATAATCGCCAAGCGTTAGAATGATCGCCTCTTCCAGAAAACGCAAATACTTGTGAATGTCGGAGAAGAAATGATCGAGATCGAAAATGGGATAACCCACAATTTGTCCGGGGCCATGGTAAGTAATATCACCCCCGCGATTAATTGCGTAGAACCGCGCATCAACCTTAGCTAACGCTTCATCATCGAGGAGAAGGTTGGCCATATCACCGCTTTTGCCAAGCGTGTATACATGAGGATGCTCTACAAAAAACAAGTGGTCAGTTGTGACCACTTGTTCTTCGGGTGCTTTCGCACGATTATCAAATTTTGTTTGAACAGTCTTATTGAAATAAACCTCTTGTAAGTCCCAGCAGGCCTTGTAATCCATGCTGCCTAAGTCGCGAAAAACAACAGGCTTCTTCATGTGAAATCAATTCACTTTCGACAACTCATTCTTCAGGAAGATGATGGCGGGAATGGCCACAGCATCTTCGTTGCGTAATTCGGCGAGATCAATGCTGATCCAGTCTCCGAGGTGAATGAGATACATCGAGCGCTCAATGCGCGTTTTTCCTTTCGACCAAGCCTCAATGATGGTGTCACACTTTTCGCCCATCAGTTTCTTGCAAAGGTCCATGCGCAGCTGTGAACGCTTGTGGTCGTCTTCGTTGCGAAGCATGATTACAGCAACGCGATTGTCGCCACCGGTCCAGCCCACCAATTCGTTGTGATTCATTTCAGGGAATACATGATGCCAGCAGAGCATTTTGGAGTTCTCATTGATTTGCTGGCGCCAGCGGATTGCTACGCCTTCATACATGGCTTCGCTATAAAGAATTGGAATGCGATGCACAACCATTTCTGCAATTTGTTTCGACGCTGCACGCAAATCATCGATGTTGTTTTCGATTAGCGCGATGCTGTTTTCTACTTCTTGCTCAAAGCTTCCATCTATGAAGCCGTAATGACGGAGCACATAGAACAGCTGCACGGAGCTATACCCAAACATCGAACGCGGAGGTTGTCCGCCGGGAATGATGATGTGGTTGAAGCCATGTTCTTTAGCTGCAGCCGCTATTTTTCCTCCGCTGGTTACACAAGCGATTTCCGCCTTCTTTGAAATGGCTTCCTGCAATGCAGCAACTGTTTCTTCTGTATCGCCGCTATAGCTGCTAATGATAACCAGTGAATGCTCATTCACAAACTCTGGCAACACATAGTCGTTGGTACAAATGACAGGAACCGAACACGTTTCGGCGACCAATTGGCTAACAATTTTGCCTCCGATTCCACTTCCTCCCAAACCGGATATCACAATGTTGTGAATGGTTTTGTTGCTTGTGTGGAGTTGGGCTGCGCGACCAATTTTCAAGGCTTCGCGCAAGTGATTAGGGAATTCTTCTACTAGTTTTTTCATCATGTCTCTTCGGTTTTAACGAAATGCGAATGTAGTGATTTAAGAACTTTATAAAATGAACGATTTGTGAAGCCTGAATTGCCATACTTTGAGCCCGTGCGTAAATCAGTTGTCCATTTTCAATCACCTATGGGTTGGCTTCGCGTCGAAGGCATCGGCGGTATGCTCTCGCGTATTGAATTTACGGATCAACCGGGTATTGATGATTTTGACCACGAGCTCCATCGCGTGCTACATGCCCTGGCGTTATTCTTTAACGGTAATTCAGAAAGCGTAGAGATTCCGATGCATTTGGAAGGTACTCATTTCCAGCAAACGGTTTGGGAAGAGCTCATGCGTATTCCATTTGCTAAGACCTACAGTTATGAGGATATTGCCCGACAACTTGGCGATATTAAACTTACTCGAGCTGTGGCTTCTGCCATTGCTAAAAACCCTATTCCAATTCTTATTCCGTGTCATCGCGTTATCGGAAAGGACGGTACCTATGTCGGCTACAGCGGAGGTATTCAACGCAAGCGCTGGTTGCTCGATTTTGAGCATCAATATGTGCAGCTTAGCTTGCTGTAATCACAGCATCCAGCGAAGCCCCACATATCCCATTCTTCCGAAAACAGGCCCCCAAAGAAGCGATCCATCGAACAAGGAAGAATCGGTTTCATTGCCCATAATGATGGCGTCGTGCACCATGAAGTTGGTCAGGTTTTCACCTCCCACATACAATTCCAGATTAGTTCGGAAAACGTACGTTGCTTGTGCCATCACTTGCCAATAATCGCTCGACCACGTGCTCAAAGGCTCATCGTTGTGCTCTCCATGGTTGTTAATCACGAATGGTATACGCTTTCGGCTAATCCACTGTATTGTGGCATCAAAACGCCATTGCGATCCGTTTGGCTTTTTACGTGTTTCAAAGGCCAGATTGGTAAAGGCGCGATGACGGTTTACCAGCGGGCGGTCGCGCAGACCATCGCGGTATTCTGTTCGTGCTTCCAGCCAGCGATAGGCCATGCGAATGTCGAATCGACGAATAGGAGACCATTGAAATTCGGCTTGCGCACTGTTGCTGAAGCTTTTCCCCATGAGGTTATAGAAGTGAACGTATCCGGGTGTTTCATAATCTACGACCACTTGACTTTCGAAGTTGGTAATGAAGCCGTCGATACTCAATGTAGCCGGCCTGTATCGAATGTCGCCTTTCCAGGTGAAAACGAGTCCTACGTTACTTGACTTCTCGATGTCAAGACCATTGTATTTACTCGTGGGTGCCTGGTCGCCCTCAATCATAATGAACCTATTCGATGCGAGCATCCCTACATTGTCCATTACCAGAACTGCAGTTCTGTATCCCATTCCACCAACCGCTTTCAATGTCATTTGATCGTTGATGCTATATCGCGCATGAAGGCGTGGCGTGAATAACGCGCCATACATGTTGTGCAGGTCTTCGCGCAATCCGGCAACGAGTGTGAACTTATCGCGAATCTTCAACGTGTATTCAAAGAAAACACCGGGCACTCGTTCTTGCCTGCCAAGAGGGTATGTGTGTTGGTAGAAATCAAAATTGGATGTCAAAGTATCTCGATAGTCATCGAAGACATAGGTGAAGCCCGTGGTGAAGGTGTTCGATTCATTCAAAATGCGCGAAGCGAAGAGCAGATTCACTCGTCCGCTTCGTTGCTCGCCATTGTAGGATTGAAAACCATAATCTCCTTGTTGGTCGTGGTAAAGCGCGTTGTATTGTGATCCGAAACTCTTCCAGGGTTTACCGGGAAAAACATATCCCACTTTAGCTGATGCTTCGTAGCGTCGCGTGCGCGTATTTACACCCCATAATTGGGAGCGGATTTCGTCTGTGGGATTGTAATCGAGTTGTCCGCTTACGGTATTGATGTTCTGGTAATTCAATGCCACTTGCGCGCCCAGGCCGCTATGTCCGTCGAAGTGCCATTCATTGCGAAGTGAAAGATTCGAGAAAAGTGGATTGTCGAGGAAGCCATCACCGTTCATATCGGTGCGCAGCTGTGACATGGCGGCGTGGGCCAACAAGCTGCCCTTGATGTGTTGGTGGTGCTCATGATGCTCGTGCTCTTCTTCCTCCTCGTGATCCTCATGCCCTTCGTGTTCTTCATGACCCTCGTGCTCCTCATGCTCCCCCGCTTTTTTCGGCCCAACCACTAGATTCAGCTCTGTGCGTCCGCCGCTTCCGGCGTAGGCATTCAAGTGAAAGCGCTCTGCGGTATCAGGATTTTTCAAGGCAACGTTGATTTGCCCCGCCATGCTTTCATAGCCACTCGATATCGAGCCAACTCCTTTGGTGATGTAAATGTTTTTCACCCAAGGGCCCGGAACATACGTCAAACCATACGTGCTTGATAGCCCACGAACAGCGGGAATGTTGTCGAACAAAATTTGCGTGTACTTACCTTCTAGTCCAAGCATGCGTATTTGTCGTGTTCCTGTGATAGCGTCGGCATATGCCGCATCAACCGATGCATTCGTTTCGAAGCTTTCACTCAAGTTACAGCACGCGGCTTTGCAAAGCTCCTTCTCGTTCATCACTTGAAAAAGCTGAGGGTCGCGAGAGTTGATATACGTTGATGCGCGTTCGCCCTCTACGATTATTTCTTTGCCACTTCCTGTTTGTTTGAGCGTAACATTAATTTCCTTTTGTCCGGTGTACATGATTGTATCGGATTGAAAGCCTACGTAAAAAACAACCAGCTTTTGTGCTTCTGGAGGAACTCCAATGTGGAACCGCCCTTGTTCATTGGTAAGTGTGCCACTTCGCGTGTCTTTCCATACGACATTGGCCCCCACAAGTGTTTCGGTTTTACCGTCGGCCCACTCGCCGGTGACAGTGCCTGATACCCCCTGAGCATGAACCAGAAGAACTTGTATTAGAAGTCCTATTGAAAAAAGCAGTCTCATGTTGCTCAGTGTTTTTCGAGTTCGCGATACTTGCAGCAACCATGTACACGAGCGTATTGCGCTTCTGTGCACGTGCTTTTTTCGGTATCGTAGCCTGCTTCATTCAGCAGTGAATGGATTTGTGCTTCTGAAATTTTGGAAGGCTTGTAGGTTACCGTTAGCAGGTTATCCGAAAGTTGAAAATCGGCCTTCAGTATGCCCTTAGCATCAAGAGCAGCTTCAATGGTTTGCTCGCACATGCCACACACGCCGGCCACCCAGAAGGTAGTTGTGACCGGGGCCTTGGAAGGTTTCTGTGCGGAAAGGTTGAGCGCGATGAATAGGGTGAGTATGATGAGGGAAATGTGTTTCATGGGAATGATTAATAGTGAAATGGTGAGTCGTGAAATGGTGAAATGGAATGTACTACTTCACCATTTCACTATTCATTATTTCGCCCTCAAGCGTACAATACCAACGCCCGATAAAGCACATACCGCCTGCTGAGGGGCGGTGGAGAGTGGCTTTCCTTCATGAAGCCTTTAAGGCTGGTTAGCACATCCTTTGATGGCAAGGAATAGTCGAATGATGGCGCGATTTCAATCGGGGTAAAACGAGCTGTCTCAGAAGGCTGGTGCGAATCGTCTACCTTCAAGTCAATGTGAATGAATGAACAGCAATTGTCTTTCTTGCAGCAGTGATCGTTATCGCTTTCTGATGAGTGATCACAATGATTCGCCGAAAGGAAGTGAAAGTCGGAGAGCTTACCACAGCAGTAATGCAAGTGCAGTTGCATACCCACAGAAAGGAGGGTATACGCGCTGAGCACTGCTATGAGTATTATACGCTTCACGAAAACGAAGATAGTCTATTTGAGTTGAAACGCGGTGTAGTGCTCATTTTCAAAAATGACGGAATATGGAATTTTTAACGGCAAGCGTTGGGTGGGAACAAACAACACAGTGCATCCGCGCTGAGAAAGCTCATGCAAGTAGGACTCGTTGCATTGTTCGGGTGAAACTAGCCAGCCTTTTCTGTTCAGAAAATAGAACTCATTGGGGTTGGCGTTGGAAACCAATCCGACGAGTTCGTTGGGCTCGCACACTTCATTGGCAATGCTTTCGAGTTGAAGTTTCTGAAAAGTAGCGGGCTTGATGAAAAAGTCGTGTTGCTGATTTGCGACAGATTCGATGAATCCTGCCGCAAGGATTACTGCCGCTAATCGCTGATTCATTTTTTCCAGCAGCAAGGCACCGCAGAACGCAAGCCATGGAACGAGTATGAGAGCATAATAACCGTGATGAGAAAACAAACTACCTGATTTCATCATGTAGAGAGCAATGAGTGGCAGCAACACAGAGGTAACTGCAATGGCAAGTTGGGAACGTTTGAAAAGAAGGTAGCCCACGCCAACGATAGAAAGAGCGCCCCAAACAAAGGAGTGGTAGGCAGAGAAATAGAAGCGCTCCAAAACCTCACCCATGTGTTGTGTTATTTCTGCAGCGCCTTCCGATAGTTTTTTCCCTGAATTATACCATTGACCAAACTCCTCGGCCAGATGCATATTCCAATTGAAGTACCACCACCAAACCATCAATAGCACAATCAGTGATGCGGCCGTGAAAAGGCCCCTCCTGAATGCCGGAATATTGGATTGGAAGAATGGAAATGCGAGCAACGACAAATACAAACCGAAAGGTATCTTGATGAGTGTACCCATCGCAGCGAAAAGGAAGTAGGCTACCAAACGGAGTGTTGAGCCTTCTTTCAGATATGTGAACCCATAGTAAAGCGCAACTATAACGAGCGAAAGAGCAGCCGGATCGGGCATTACCTTTCTGCCTAAGTGAATGAGCGATGATGCAGTAAACAGGATTGTTGCCCACATCGCTGTTTTTTCTTTTAGGTATAAACGCGTGAGCAAATAGAAATACCAGCTTCCAATTGAAACTAACAACAAGACGATTAATCGACCATACCAATGATCGTAGCCAAAGGGAATGGAAATGAGATGAATCGCATACGGTATCGCCGGAAACTCCATACCAACTACCCCGCGGTTTTCACCTGTTTCATCTATAGTCGGGTAAAGAATATTCGCATCGAGTTGATGAAAGTTGCGAGCCACCATCATCGAAGTAGTTTGTCGCCAATTGTGTGCAACTTCAATGGGTGGATCCGTAATATGAAACAAGCGCAGTGCAAACATTATTGCAATGAATGCAATGACGTAGCGCGTATGGATGGATTGCGAAGTAAGCATCACTTCATGCCAAGTTCTTCTTGTATAGTCTTCATCCTGCTTTCCATTTCTGTTGTTTGCGTCTTGTACATATCCACCCCTTGGAATGGAGCCTTCATGGAGAAATAGAATTTGATTTTAGGTTCGGTGCCGCTAGGGCGTGCTGAAATTTTACTTCCGTCGGCTAAAACAAATTGGAGAACGTTTGATGATGGAAGGTTCAGTTGGGTAATAGCTCCGGAGCGCAAGTCTGTGGTTTGTTGCAATTGAATATCGCGAAGTTCAACAACGTCCGAGCCGGCAAGTTTTTTAGGAGGGTTGTTGCGCAGATTAGTCATCTTCGCCTGAATCTGCTGTAGACCGTCCAATCCTTTGAGAGTAACGGAAACCAGTGATTCGTGATATAGTCCGCAACGCTCGTAGATTTCCATGAGCAGGCTCCAAAGTGTTCTTTGCTGTGAAGCGCACCACGCGGCGATTTCACAAAGCACAACCGATGAAAGTACTGCGTCTTTATCGCGTACGAACTCACCTACCGAATATCCATAGCTTTCTTCACCTCCAGCAACGAAAATTTCTTTGCCTTCTTTTTCACGAATAACTCCCGCGATGTATTTGAAACCGGTGAGTGTGTCATACCACTTCACATTATGAAGCTGTGCTATCTCTTCCAGCAAATCGGTTGTGACGATAGTT
>Ga0315903_10008264_pt1 | contig 12835 bp, 13 predicted proteins | sample LakEriMetagenome_7_FD_203524 | JGI IMG/M metagenome (GOLD analysis project Ga0315903, IMG submission 203524) | Freshwater fungal communities from buoy surface, Lake Erie, Ohio, United States - Buoy 2 MA119 | ecosystem: Environmental > Aquatic > Freshwater > Lake | place: USA: Lake Erie, Ohio...
TTGGGTCTCTAAACCAAAACATTTCAGATATTTTGAAATCATTCATACCCCTATTTGCTTGGTTATAGATTTCATAATAAATTGGGTCATATCCATTTGGTGTTGATACCACAATAACTTTACCCCCTGTTGAAAGGGATGCCATACAAGCCGCCCAAAAGTCTGAGTCAGCATCAATAAACGCGGCTTCGTCAAATACAAGAATTGTTGGTGTAAAACCACGGAGTGCATCCTTTGATGTTGCAACTGCCTTAACCTCACATCCGTTATTTGTCCTATAATGTTTTTGAGAATTTTTATCAGCCGAAAAATCAATTCCAACCCAAGACGGCCATTGTCCAATAAACATTCTTATTTTATTCGCCATCTCTTGTGACGTATCCAATTTGTTGGCGATAATCAATATCTTCTCAGGTTTGTTCTTTTTGGCGAATGCTATTTTCTTAGACACCCATGCTGCTGTAACTGTAGATACTCCAGCCTGTCGATACTTTAATGCAATATTTTCATTGAAATTTTCATAATCATCTAATAATGAAACTTGATCAGGAAACAATTCCAATGGAACATATTTTGATACTGTATTGTCATATGTTTCCAAATATGTTCTAAGTGAATAAGGTGTATCCCTCATACACTTTACATATTCCATCATGACTTGTTCTTTTGTTAAACTCATAAATCTTTTTATATAAATATAAAACCCCCCACTTATTTCTAAATGGGGGGTTTAAATTTAATCTTCATCATCTATATCGAATATGTCCCAATCATCGGTATCTAAATCATCTTCTTGTTCGTCTTCCTCCGGATTTTCATCTTCTATTGCTTTATCATAGTTAGGGGATTCAATTTTCGGGGGGTTCTTCTTAATTGTGTCAACAATTTTTTGAGAAAAATTTTCGAACTTATCCATAGCAGCAGGTTTACCCGACAATACTCCATCATACATAATTTCGTTAAATAATTTTGGTTTGTCGTTAGCTAACTTATTGAATTGTGTTTGAATTGCACCGTCCATCCATGTTTCATAACCATCAATTAGTTCACTCCAAAGAAATCTTAGTTTTGAACTAATTTCTCTACCTGTTATCATGTTTTTAATTTCATGTTTGTGAGTATCGGTTATTTTAGTTAATGTATTGTTAATCGTCTTATCTTTTGGTAAATATAAAAGAGAATTGAAGTATCTTCCCGCTTTATAAAGTTCATGTACTAACAGAGGGAAGTTAGGTGCTCTTACAATGAATATCCATGTACCTGGTTCGGTACCATCAGGAACTACATCAACAAAGGCAACTCTACCAACCGCTTGTTCAGCCATCCTCTCCAACATTGCAGTATTATCATTGTAATATACTGTAGCTGAATTTTCAAATTGTTTATATTTGTTTACTAGTTCAGGATTTAGTTGATTTAATTGGGATTCAATTTCTTTATACGAATTAAATCCTTCAGACCAAGCACTACCTTGAGTTGTTGCATTAATAAAATTTCTTGCTTTTACTCGTTCATCAAAATCAGGATCAGATTCTTTAGCTTGTTCAATTTGTTGTGATGAAATTTTTTGAGGTGTAGTTCTAACAGTTGCTCCTGTTGAAAACTCCACATCCATTTTAACAGTACCTTTATCTACTCTTTCTTTAATTCTTGGGAATTTACTGAAAAATAAAGCTAATGCTAGTTTTAATAATTTACCTTTATGTTGAGATTCAAGATTAGGTAATGAATACATTAATTGTCCCATATCATTACCACTACCTCCTTCCTCTTTAGCCCTTTGATATTTTCTATTCTGTGCCGCCAATATTTTCTCTTTAGCGTCAGAACTTAAAAAATCATCAACAGGGGCTTCATATAATAATCTTTTCATTATTAGAATTTTTTATAATTTACAGGTTTGTGATATGATTCATCCATACGTCTCATTTCACTTTCAAAATCATCTTTGAACTTACTCATGAATTTATTTTTACGAGCTTGAGGTTCAGGACTAACATCAGGACTTGGTACAAATGGTTCCTCTTCGTCAGCATCCCATTCAGGTTCAGTATCGGGTTTACTTGGTTTGATACTTGGTTTAATACCAGGTTCAATTGTAATGGGAGAATTCATTCTGAATTTCATCTTTCTTCTCGCTTGCGGTTCCGGATTAGCATCAGGACTTGGTACAAATGGTTCTTCTTCGTCAGCATCCCATTCAGGTTCAGTTTCCCTATCAGGTTTAATTTTAGGTTTAGTTGGTGTAATCACAGGTGCATCATAATCACTCATCATGAAATCTTCATCTTCATCCATTTCACCATCAAAATAAAAACTCTCGTTTAAGGGTTTTTTATTTCTGATTTGATTTTCTATCAATTTTAATAGTTCTCTCTTTTTCATAGTTGGTTCTGTATATTTTTCTATTATTTTATCATAATTTTCCTTCATCCCACCCCAAGCCAAACCTGGTGTAAAAGATGCAAATTTCTTAGCGTATGTGTCAGTAACTTTTTTACCAACATTATCCATATAACCTTCTTTAGTTTCTTTCTTTTTGTATTTTACAGTTTTCTCAGGATGTTTTTTTTCAGGCATATTTTTGTATTGTTTCTTTGATGTACTCTTAGAGAATTCTTTTGCCATTTTACACCACTTACAATCATCTGTTTTACATTTGTTACATCTAGCCCAAAACAACCCTTGTTGTGCTTTAGACTCGAATTTTTCGTCAAGAGTATCTTTAGATCTATCACTACCAGGATAATCAGAACCAGGTTTTTGTATTTTATCTTGATCAATCCCTATTGTCATTGCATCAAATTCAGCATCTTCATTATCTTCTGTCATTGTAATTTTTTTAGATGCGGGATCAATATGGATACCTTTCTGTGATAATGTTTTTTGATCCGTAGGATTACTTGGATCGTAAGTATATTTTGTAACTGTAGATTTTGTCTCTTCCTTTTGTTCTTTTTTCTTTGATTCCAAAAGACGATTAAACAAAGATGTAATTTGAGCCTCAGTTAAAGTATTTAACAAATTTGGACTTAATCCTTCCGATTTTAATTTTTGAATTTTTGTATTATGATTCATATTGAACTTTCCTTTCAAATTCTAACACAATATCTCGTGCATATAGTTTATTTTTAACAGAATCTAATGTATCTCCAAATCTAAATACTAATCTTTTATCCTTTTCAAAATTTACAGATTCTGATTCTTTCTCCCAAGCTAATGCTATAACATCCTCCACTCCATCAAACATTGAAAATATATCAGAATTTTGTAAAACTTCAAAATCTAAAACATTTTTTAATAATCCAACTTTGGATATAAATTCCAAATCTGGTGGTGATGGGTAACCATTTGCTGGTTTACTATCCCAAGATTCTCCCCAAACATCATTTATATTTTCAGAAAAAATGAATTCATACAAATTTTCACCTTTGTAATTAGAACCCAACTTATTAACATAAATTAAAAAACTCATAGAATATTACCTTTTGGTGTTACACTGATTTTCTCTTCGTTCACTAAAAATACTAAACTATTGTTTTTATGTTTTCCAATCAATTTAGCTTCAGGATATTGGTTAAGTAATTTTGTTGCTGATTTTTCTTGATTAAAACTTTCAGATAACGCCTCAACATATTTAAATAAATCGTTTGATTTTGTTTTTACAGCCTTAGTTTTTGGTTGGAAGTATTTACTCAAAACTTTATCAACTTTGGATTCTGTAAACATATCTTCAAACATATTGTCCATTCTTTTTGAATGTTGTCTGTCTCTCATAGAACCATGGTGAAATCTTTCTTGTACTTCAGGTTCAGGCATTCCATCATCTTCCATTTCTGGTTCTGGCATTTCTTCATCTCCCATTTCTGGTTCTGACATTCCTTCTTCACCACCACCTTCAAATTTACCCATAATTTCTTCTTTATCTTCATCATCCAATGAATCCAATTTAAGAGCCGATAATACTGAGTTTATTACATATTTAATATCCTTTGAAGTCATTTCATTTTCCTCATCAGATAAGAATGCTCTAATTTTTTGTCCTAATTTTCCCGTTAGTTTTTGAATTGTTTTGAACGTCACTTGTTCTTCATCATCTTCTTCAGGTTCAGGCATATCCATTTCAGGTTCTGGCATATCCATTTCAGGTTCTGGCATATCCATTTCAGGTGCTGGCATATCACCACCCGCAGGTTGAGGAGCAGGTGCCGGAGCGGGTGCTGGTGCGGGTTGTGGTGGAGGTGCTAATTGAGGTGCAACTTGTTCTGATTGTTCCCCACCAACTTTTATAAAATATTCTTTTTCATCGTCAGATTCGAATAAAGAAATATTTTTTTCAAAACCCTGATTATAATTAACTTCTTTTGATATCAGATTCAATCTTCTCAATGCTTGAGAATAAGATGGATAAAATTTCCTATTTTTGATAGGTTCAATATATTCTGAAACTGATTCAGTTAAACCTTTCTTAAGAACATATCCATTTTTTTCTTTAACAATATGGTATGTGTTACCATCAACCAAAGTTTTTTTATATTCAACTGAAGTATCTTCATTAATAGGTTTTGGAATATTTAACTTATAATTTGAAATTTCAAGGATACGATTAATCATATCAGATCCTTGTAATTTTTCACTTCCAATCGGTCTTAGTTTTCCCATAATTTTTTTGTTTTTATATATAAATATGTAGAATTATTTATTTCTTAATTTTTCATCTAAAGAAAGTTTCTTATCTATAACCTTTACAGGTACATTATATAATTTTTCAATATAACCATTTCTTCTTAAAACTTTGAATACCAAATTTTCAATACTCATTTCACCCCCTTTTTCTAATCCACAGATTCTAAATTTTTTCAGTTTGTTTTTGTATTTTTTAATTAGACTTTTGATTTCTTCTGGGGTTTCCTCTTCAATATTATCCAAAACTCCATTAATTATTCTCATCCATTGTTCTGACTTTTCTTTAACTTGTTTCATGTTTGGTTTACCCATAGACTCTTTCTTAGGTTTACTAATCCATTCATCTCTCATAACCGAATATACTCCAGCACTAACACCGCCAGCATTTACATCTTCAACATAAACTTCAACATCAAATCCAAACATTTTTACATCTCTCTTCTGATTAAAAACAATCTTTTTTAAATCGAAAAATTCAATATATAAATCTTTCATCTCTTCAGGGAATTGTCTATAATCAATCAATAAGTGTAAATCAATATCAGAATACTTTGACCAATTATAGTTAGCAATTGAACCAGTAACAATTATGTCATCAATGACTATATCTAACCCAAAAGAATCAATGAATTGATTAGATATCTCTAATAAATTCCTTCTAACCTTGGGATTAATTTTTTCACCCCCATTTACCCATATATTAGGATTAAGTTCTTTTTTTAAATCAAAACTTGATAATACGTCTTTTAATGATTCCATAACACATAAATATATTCTCACACTCGTTTATATTTAAATGTTTTCGCAATTTTTGAATTAAAAAATTTACCCTGGGATTCTGACATTCTAAATTGGGTATATAATTGATGTGGGATATTTTCATACAAATATCTGTGCCCGTTGTTAAATTCCACAACTAACTCTTTTGATTCAGTATCAAATTCAGTTCTCTTAATATTACTTGACTGAATTTCATTAATAATTTTTGTTCCATTAATTTCTTCTCTTAAAATCGCCATAGTTTTAATATTTAAAAACCCCCATTGAGTTGGGGGTTAGGTTTAGTTAATTTTTTTTAGTTCATCACGGATTTCAATTGCTCGTTCAAAGTTTTGTTCTTGGATTACCTTTTCCAATTCTTTTTGAAGTTCAACAAGCTTTGATTTGTTTTTTGTTAGATTTTTAATCTCATCCCTTAAGATTGCCGCACGTTCAAAGTCTTGTTCTTTAATACTATAATCAAGTTCTTTTTGAATGTCATTCACCCTTCTTTGGATTGGTTTTACTTTTATTTTATCTGTTGAATCTTCAGGTTCATAAAAATAAACAATTGATGTGACTAACCCATCTTTTGATTTTTTTATAAATGATTTCCAATCATCTAAATTTTCAGGTAAGTCCTCAATACGTATTTTATCGAAAAAACTTTCAAGTGGAGTTATGGGTCTAAATCTATCCCCAAATAGGTCTTTTAAAATTTCCTCAAATTTTTTATTAAATTCTCTGTTTGACATATATTTTTAAATTTAAAAGTTTATTTTAATACTAATTTTTAACTAATTATATACCAAAAAATCAAAAAACAAACAATGTCAGTTACATATTTTAAAATATGACAATTTGTCAGATTTGTTGAAATGACAAAATAAAACATTATAATTGAATAAAAAAAACATGATAGATTCAAAAGACGGAGATTACTCAACGAAAGGCAAAGGGGATACACCTGTACTTAATAATTTCGCAAAAGATTTAATCAAACTTGCTGAAGAAGGAAAATTGGATCCTGTTGTCGGTAGAGATAGAGAAATTACAAGGATAGCCCAAATATTATCAAGAAGAAAAAAGAATAACCCAATTATCATCGGAGAACCAGGATGTGGAAAAACTGCAATAGTTGAGGGTTTAGCTTTAAAAATATTAAATGGGGAGTGTCCAAGAAATTTAATGGATAAAAGAATCATGTCCTTAGATATAACCTCAATTGTTGCTGGGACAAAATATCGTGGACAATTTGAAGAGAGAATGAAAGTTATTATTGATGAGCTTCAAAACGCTCCAAATATAATCCTATTCATTGATGAAATCCATCAGATTGTTGGTGCCGGAAATTCATCAGGTTCGTTGGACGCATCAAACATATTCAAACCCGCCTTAGCTAGGGGTGAAATACAGTGTATTGGTGCCACAACATTGGATGAATATAGAAAGAACTTTGAAAAGGATGGTGCATTAGAAAGACGATTCCAAAAAGTAGTTGTTGATCCTTCAACAAAAGAAGAAACACTACAAATTCTCATCAATGTTAAAGAAAAATATGAAACTTATCACAAAGTAAGTTATAGTGATGAAGTTTTAAAACTTTGTGTTGATTTAGCGGAAAGATATATCACAGATAGAGAATTCCCTGATAAAGCCTTCGATATAATCGATGAAGTTGGAGCGAGAAGCCAGGTAGAAATTAAAATGCCGAAAATTATTGAAGACTTGAAATTACAAGCTTTGGAAATTAAACAACAAAAAATTGATGTTGTTAAAAACCAAAATTATGAACTAGCAGCAGATTTAAGAGATAAGGAAACAAAAATATTGGATAAGTTGGACGAAGAAAAGAAAAAATTTGAATCCGACTTGTTAAATAAAAAGAAACAAGTTACAACAGAATTAGTTTATGAAGTCGTATCCAATATGACAAAAATACCAGTATCAAAAATGACATCTGATGAAACCAACAAATTATCATCATTAGCCGATAATTTGGAATCAAAAGTTATTGGACAGTCAGAAGCTGTATCCAAGATTGCTAAGGCTATCAGAAGAAATAGATTAGGTATTAAAGATCCCAGTAAACCAATTGGTTCATTTATATTCTTGGGTTCAACAGGTGTTGGTAAAACGTATTTGGCGAAACAACTAGCAAAAGAAATATTTGGAAGTGAGGATAACCTAATTCGTGTTGATATGTCCGAATATCAAGAGAAACATTCTATATCAAGACTTATCGGTTCACCTCCAGGTTACGTTGGATATGATGAGGGTGGACAATTAACAGAAACTGTTAAAAACAAACCATATTCAGTAATCCTATTTGATGAAATTGAAAAAGCAAATAAGGATGTATTTTCAACCCTACTTCAAGTATTGGACGATGGTCATTTAACCGATGGTCTTGGAAGAAAAATAAATTTCAAGAATTGTGTTATCATTATGACATCAAATTTAGGGGTTAAAAAATTCCAAGAATTTGGTACTGGAGTTGGGTTTAAAACTTCAACTAATTTATATATTGAGGAAGAACAAAAAAGAGACTTGTTAAAGAAAGAACTTAAGAAGTTCTTTGCACCTGAATTCCTTAATAGAATAGACGAGATTATTGTCTTCAATTCACTAAAGGAAGAAGAAATTAAACAAATCGTAAAACTTGAGATTGATAAGTTAACCAGAAGATTAAATGGATTAAATTATGATATTACTTGTGATGAAAAAGTATTGGAATTAATATCCAAGGTTGGATTCGATGAAACATTTGGGGCTAGACCAATTAAACGAGCAATACAGGATCAAATTGAAGATTTCATATCAGAGGAAGTCCTGAATGGAAAAATTGTTGAGAATGAGAAATACTCCCTCACAGTAGAAGATGATAAAGTTATTTTGAATGTTGTTAAGAAGGGTAAAAAGAAAAAAGGGACTGAATAGTCCCTTTTTTTATAAGTAATATCTTGATGGTTTAATTTCCTCAACATATTTTACATATCCCAAATCACCAATCATATTTTTTACAATCTCCAATGTGTTATAAACATCTTCAACAATAACATACTCGTGTTTGGTATGATAGTTATAATAACCGACAGCAAAATTTATACAAGCAAAATCAAATTGATTCTTTAACGCATATACATCCGTATAAGGGTGGGATTGGTATTTGTTTCTATTATTAAACCCCTCCGTTAATACCTTATCACATTTTTTAAAGAATTCAGATTCCTTATCAAATAACTTTGTACCCATACAATATTCACTAACCATCCAATTACCAGGTGCATCACATTGTATGACATAACCGACATTTGAAAAGAAATTCTTATCGGCATTTTTTGATCCATGACAACCAGTTTCTTCTGATACAAATAACGCAACTTTTACATTTGGAAGAATTCTCAACATTTCCAAACAAATATATACCCCACATTTATCATCCCCACCAATACCTGTTGGTTCATCTAAATCATTAAAGGCTTTATAAGCTAATTTCATTTCATTTTGATCATTGGGTAACATCATCTCTTGGATATTGATTGTATCCAATTCGTGTACGGTATCGGTATGAGCGACAACACAAGGGAAGTATTCAACTTCATCAGTTTGTTTTGTTGCATAGATATTTCCCATATCATCAATATAATGAGGGATGTCATTTTCAACCAACCAAGAGGTTAAAAATTCAATCATCATATCTTCCTTGTATGTTTTGGTGGGTACAGACAAAACCCTTTTGAGTAGTTCGTAATCTTGTTTCATAAAACAAAATTACAAAAGTTTTTTAACTTTCCTAATTAAATTTTCAAAAAGTTCTGGTGAATTTAAATAATTAACAAATTCCTCGATTGTGAAACTCTTCATTTTACTCATAACTCGCATTTCAGCCAATTCACGAACCATAATTCTTGACGTTGCCTTATTAATTGAATCAATTTTAAATCGTTTATTCGGATTATTTGGTAACTCATACGTTCCACCAATTTTATATCCTAGTTTTGATAATTCGATAACAGCATTACCGTAGTTCCTAACGGATTCATATTTTTCAGGTTCGGATTCAATTTTTTCCAATATTTCCTCAAAATTATTTTTGACAACTTTATTGAATTTTTCACTATCTAACCATGTATTATAACCTGCTTCAGCGTAATATCCAAACATACCTCCTTTTTCATATCCAATTTCTTTGAATAAATCTTTAATCGACATTGTTTTATCACTAACTTGACTATATAGAGCTAAAAGAACTGAGGTTGTTGTAAAATAAGTTTGGAATAAATCACGTCTGAAAACACCCCATTCTTCAAAGTAATCCGCAATATCACGTATCGCTTCTTGTTTCACAGCATCTTCAGCCGCCTCATTTCTCAGATTATAAACCTCATTTGTTATATCATCAGCTTGTCTACCAAAATTATCATCTAGTAATTTAGATGCTTCTTTATTAAATTCTTCACTATCTTTTTCTTTAAGTTGAATTAAATCAGGTGCGATAAATGAAATGATTGTATTTAACATTTCTTCATTTTCTTGATTAATTGATCCTAAAGTATACCCTTCTTTCCAATCTTCATAAACAGTATCTTCACTAACAATGTCAGCACCGTATCTAGAGTAACCATAACCTGAAGAGAAAATACCTTCTAATATTCTTCTATCCCATTCATCTTCTTGAAAATCAAAAAACTTAAAGTATTCATCCATATCAAAACTGAGTTCTATCATAGTTTTACCTGGACTCTTTTCATTGAATTTTAAATTAGCCAAACATTCATCAACTTTATTTAAATCATATTTATCAATTTTTTTACCTGATTTAATTAACCTTAATATACCATAAGGTGTATCATTTCCAGCAAGATTAATTACATCCATTTCTATCTGACGATAATCCTTTATAATTTCACTAAAGTCCCATATTTTTCCGTCATAATCTAAAATGGACACATTTCCATATTCAGGAACGAATATAACATAACTTTTTTTATTTCCTTTTCCTACAATTAAATAAATAGTGTTTCTTCTATATGAGTAATAATTAGTTTTAAGATAATCTCCACCATAATAATCTATAGCAGGAAATCCTTTCGCTCTAATAAATAATACTTCATCATCCTCAAATAATTTTTCTGAGTCTATATCTGCGGATTCTTTTGGAGTCATAAAATTTTTTCTTTATAAATACTTTAGGATATTGGTTTTGTCAATAATTATATTTATACTTAAGTATAGTTAATTGAAAATATGGGGGTAAACTGGAATCGATCAACATTGTTGATTATTCGGGGCATGTCAGACCTGAACTAAGTCTGTTAAACTGGTTTGAAACGATACACGGCAACGTTATCAACAAACTTTCTGCTATCGGTTTAATCCGTTCAGAAGAAGCAGTAGTAGCCTAGTCAATAGGGTATTACTTTCGAGTCGGGGTACATTCACTCAGGAACAGGAGTACTATAGGGTTGTCTAACCGATTCTCATCCCTAAAAATGAATTGGCTGATTTTGTTGATTTTGGGGTATCAGATAAAATCAAATAGCTCGGAACACTGCGAATAATGTTGTCCTAAGCATGTAGTCCTTAATAGTTAAGATGGATGAGACGAGAGTTCAAATCTCTCTACCTCCACATCGGAAGTTTTTGTTCTTATCATATATTTATATAATAAAAGAATATATGATGAGAGCAGAAAATAGAAAATACCACTATCTTTATAAAATAACTTGTAAAAAAACCCATAGATTTTATATTGGTATACATTCTACTGATAATTTAAACGATGGTTATTTTGGAAGTGGTAAAAGATTATGGAATTCCATAAACTATCACGGACAAGAAAACCACACTAAAGAAATTTTAGAATTTTTTCCAAGCAGAAAAATTTTATTGGAAAAAGAAAAAGAAATAGTTAATAAAGAATTATTATTAGATAATTTGTGTATGAATTTGGTAGTTGGAGGTGAGTCAGGTGGGTTCATTGATGAAAAACATTTTTTAAATTTCCAACGTAAAGGTTCTGAACTTGGAAAAAAGATTTTCATAGAAAAATTAAAGAATGATGAAGAATTCCGTAAAAAACATTCAGAAACAATGTCCAAATCAGGAAAAAAAAGACATCTTGAGGGGAAATTAAAAAACTTCACTTATGATTGGACAGGCAAAAAACACTCAGAGGAGTCAAAAAAGAAAATGTCTATGATAAAAAAAAATGTAGGTTTAGGTGAAACAAATTCACAATTTGGTACAATTTGGATTACAAAAGATAATCAAAATAAAAAAATTAAAAAAGACGATTTATCTACTTTTTTAAACGAAGGGTGGGTAAAAGGTAGAATTATCAATAAATAAAATAACCCCTCTTTATCGGAGGGGTTTTTTGTTACATTATTTATTTTCTATTTGACATTAAACTTCAAGTAAAACTTGTTAAAATTAATAGCATCTAATTGTTTGTTATTTACGACACAAGTAATTAAATTTTCACCAGGTTGTAAATTGGAGATTTTGACTTGATTCATTACATAATATTGTTTAGTGTCTATTCCATCAGATTTTTCGATAGGTAAACTTAAAATTGATTTACCATTTAACCTCAAATCAATTTTTTGACCAACATTTTTTCCTTGTATTATTTTATTTAATTGGAAGGTGATTGAATTCATTTCATCTGTTTGTTGGGTTTTAGTACTTGTTCCAGAACCATAATAATTTTGCAATTCGTTTATATTTTTACCAATCAAAATTCCACTTGTCTGTGGGAGAGAATAAAATCCATCATACACATTATTAATTAAATTACCAGTATACTCAAGAACATTTGTTTTTAATAAAGTTGCTGTTGGTGTACTAGTATTTTCGTTTTGTTCACTAATAACCTTTTTTACCAATTTAACTAAATCCGATTCAGTTAATCTTATAATTCTTTTCATAATTTTAATTTTTTATAATAAATATTATAAAAATACAAAACCCCTCTTTATCGGAGGGGTTTTTTGTTATAATACTTCTTTTTGATTTAGTGACTTATCAATTCTTTTGTCTGTGTAACGAATCGAATCATCATATCGTTCAGTCATCATTCTAACCAAGTTATCGGTATTCAACCTTGAATTTTCCTCGATTGTTTCAAACCTACGAAATACGGATTCAAATTCATGTCGGTAATCATCCCTTTGACTATCAATAGCTCGATAAACATTTTCAAATTGTCGTTGAACATTATCAAACTCAAATCTGTCGTTTTGTTTTATGACACCAATCTGTCGCTCAATTTTACTGACCCTAAACAGACCCCAAACAATAACTCCAATAAAAGTTAGAGCCACCATCGTGAGCATACCTAAAGCAAAATAAGTAATTGCCATAATAATAAATTATTTAATTT
>Ga0315903_10008267_pt1 | contig 12834 bp, 10 predicted proteins | sample LakEriMetagenome_7_FD_203524 | JGI IMG/M metagenome (GOLD analysis project Ga0315903, IMG submission 203524) | Freshwater fungal communities from buoy surface, Lake Erie, Ohio, United States - Buoy 2 MA119 | ecosystem: Environmental > Aquatic > Freshwater > Lake | place: USA: Lake Erie, Ohio...
AATCATGGGTTTGTTTCGCCCCAACATCGACCGCATTGAAGGCTACATCCCGGGAGAGCAACCCCAGGAACGCGGCTGGATCAAGCTGAATACCAACGAAAATCCCTACCCCCCCTCGCCCCGCGTGGTCGAGGCGCTGGTCCAGGCCGCCCAGGGCCGCCTGAACATCTATCCCGATCCCCTCGCAACTCCCTTCCGCCGCGTCGCGGCCGGGGTCTTCGGCGTCGAACCCGACTGGATCCTCCCCGCCAACGGCAGTGATGAAAACCTCACTCTCATTCTGCGGTCATTCGTCGACCCCCAAGACCTCGTCGCCTATCCCTACCCCAGTTACATCCTGTACGAGACTCTGGCCGACATCCAGGGAGGCCAACACCAACGCCTGTTGCTCCGCCCCGATTGGTCATGGGACCTCGCCGCCGCCCGGGCCGTCACCGCCCGGGCCAAGCTGGTCCTCATTCCCAATCCCAATTCCCCTTCCGGCAATCGCTGGAGTGACGACGAGATTCTCTCGCTGGTCCCCCCGCAGGGCGTTCTCGTCCTTGATGAAGCCTACGGCGACTTCGCCGATCACCCTCACCGGGCCGAACTGCTCCGCCGGCCGGGAGCCGAACGCGTCATCATCACCCGCTCGTTCAGCAAGTCTTTCAGTCTGGCCGGGCTGCGGCTCGGTTTCGCCATCGCCCGCCCCGAACTGATCGCGGGGATGATCAAAGTGAAAGACAGTTACAATTGCGACACTCTGTCGCTGGCGGGAGGTTTGGCGGCCATCTCGGACCTCACCACGATGGAACAGAATGTCGCTGCGGTGCGGCGCACCCGGGAACGGCTCGCGGCCGGTCTCACCAAGCTGGGCTTCGATGTCGTTCCCAGTCAGGCGAACTTCGTCTGGTGCACCCACCCCACCGGGCGTCACAAGGAAATCTACGAGGCGCTCAAGGGACGCAAGATCCTCGTTCGCTTCATGAAGTTCCCCGAGGTCCCCTACGCACCAGGAGGCGTGCTGAATGGACTGCGTCTTACCGTCGGCACCGATCCCGAGATCGACAGCCTGCTGCGGGAACTGGCTTCGATCGTGTAACGTCTCGGGTGCCCGCCCCCTCTACGATCGGGGGCTTCGAACTCTCTTCCACCCACTTCCATCTGTCTCATGAACCGCACCGCCTCCATCCACCGCAAGACGGCTGAAACCCAGATCGAGCTCACGCTGAATCTCGATGGCACCGGCCAACACGACATCTCGACCGGGGTTGGGTTCTTCGACCATATGCTCACCCTCTTCGCCCGCCACGGCCTGTTCGACCTCACCGTCCGGGCGTCGGGTGACCTGCATGTCGACTACCATCACACGGTCGAGGATGTTGGCATCTGCCTCGGCAAGGCGCTCGCACTGGCGGTGGGAGACAAGTCGGGCATCGCCCGCTACGGCAGTCTGGCCCTGCCGATGGAAGAAACCCTCATGACCACCGCCCTCGATCTCTCCGGGCGGATGTGGCTGGTGATGAAGGTCGAGTTCCCCTCCGAGAAGATCGGTACCTTCGACACCGAACTGGTCGAGACCTTCTGGCAGGCCTTCGCCGCGAACGCGCTGTGCAACCTGCACTTCGTTCTGCACCACGGCACCAACAGCCACCACATCGCCGAGTCGATGTGGAAGGGGGCGGCCCGGGCCCTGCGGCAGGCGACCACCATCGACCCCCGTCAGACGGGCGTGCCATCGTCGAAGGGGACACTCATTGGCTGAGCAGACGCGGTTGTGCGCGGGCATCACGCGATCTGTGTGGAAAGCCGCTGTTGCCAGGCCGCTCCAAGCGGGCCGTTCAACGCGGGTCAGCAAACAGAATTCGCGAGTCGACCGCCGGCAATTCCAGGCGATCGGCCCGGGCTTCGGACAGAAAGACCCCTGCGGTCCGGTCGGCATACACCAGCCGCCACCCGGGAGTGCGCAGCAGCCCCTCGATCGGCTTGCGTGAGGTGTGGGTGTCGAGAATCACCACGGGCAATTCGGCTCCGCTCGACGTAAACAGTGCCTCCCACTCCCTGCGCCCCGCGACCATACTCCCCAAGACGCTGTAGAGCATCTCGAATGTCTTCCGCGTGCAGACCTCCAGCCGGCCGTCCATCAGCACCGACCGCCCCGGCCCGTTGTGATACTCGTACACCGCCGCCTGCCCCACGTGGTTCACCACCGCCAGCTCAGGCATACCCTCGCGCCCCGCGAACCGCGCCGCGTCGTGGATGAACCAGTCGCGGGCTTCTCCCAGCCCAAACGGTTTGTTCCCCTCGGCCACCCGGTTCCACACCCCGGTCACCACCAGCAGCGCCCCGACCGACAACACGGACGCTACCGTCAGTTCGCCTCGTGTCAGCCCAGCCGCACGCTGGGAACCGGCCGCTGTGGCGGTTGGCCGTTCGTCGTCGGCACCGGCACCCCCCGACGCAGACCGGACCGACGCAGACCGGACCAGCCACGCCTCGGCGAAGTTCGCACAGGCGATCGTCGTCGCCACGAGGGCGAAGATGTTTGTGTTGCGGGCCGCCTCCCACGCGAGGTGCAGAAACGCTCCCAAGAGCAACAGCCGGAAGGGTTGTACCCGCCCGGTCCGCCGCCACTGCAGCACCACGCTGCCGATCGCCAGCAGCGCCACCAACGCCTCGGCGGCGAAATACGGGTTGGCGAACGCCCGCGGGCCATACGCCATGACAAACACCTTCGGCTGCTGGAACTCGCCAATCAACCGCGAGTAAAACGCCTGCTCATTCGTGAATTTCTGATACAGGGTGAAGGGAAACAGCGCCCCCTCCTCAAAGTAGGGATTGATCAACGCCGCCCCGATCGCCAGCAGACCCGCCACCGCCCGTGTCCGCAGTGTGGCGAGTGTCGTCGCCGAGAGGGGCTGCAATCCAAACCGCCCCCCCCACACCAGCCTCAGGGCCCAGTCGGCCACTCCGCAGCCCGCCACCACCAGTCCCAACACAAACAACGCATGGCAATTCACCCACACCAGCTGCACGACAGGCAACAGCCAGACCCACTGCGGCTCCCGCTCCACACGAAACGCCACCCACAACCAGATCGCCAGAAACAACTGCGACAGCATCTCGGGGCGCTCGTAGCCCCGGCCCCAGATGCAGATCACCGCCGGCAGCCAGCACGCCACCCGCCGGGCCAGGGGCCACCCTTCCCCCGTTGCCCGAAAGGCCACCAGCACCGCGGCGGCAATCACCAACCCCTTCACCACAATCACCAGCGAGACTCCCCCCATCCGGTGCAGCAGGGCGATGAGTACCTGGAAGCCCCAATGCAGGTCGATCCACGGGCGATCAGCATCGGTGAATGTGTAGAGATCAAGCTGGGGAACCCACCCCTGACGCAAGATCCATTCCCCCGTTCGCAGGTGCCACCAGAAGTCGGTGTCATACAGCGGGAAGAGCAATCCCAGAAAGGTCACCACGCCCAATAACCCCGGCAACAACCACCGGGCCACCGGGGAAGCGGGCGACACCGCCACCCCCTCCGGCTCGGTTCGCGCACCGCAACTGGCTCCCTGCGGCGGCGCGGGGGCCGTGGATTCGGGCGCAGATCGGGAACGCTGTCGGCTCATGATGCATCACTGGTCAGGCAGCCGGGCGACACGATTCGCCACGACTCGATGGGTTTGGTGCTGCGGACCGCGCTCCCAGGCAAATCCCAGGTGGGCTGTCTTCCCAGACCAGCCGGCGACTCGCAGTCACTGCGACAGGTTCGATCGTATCAGAAGATTCGCAACTGCCGCACCGTCGGCGGCAATCGATTCGAGCCGGTCTCGAACGGGGTCACCCCCCCCCGCCTGACCCCCGCTGCGCGCCACGTGCTCTCCATCACCGTGCCGGCGATGGTCATATCTCGGCAGCAATCCCGCTCAATCGCCGGGTCTTCAACCGGGCCGCCAGTTCTTCGGCCAGGCCCGGCTGCTGCTTCGCCAGATTCGCCGCATCCCACCGGTCGTGTGGTTTGCCAAACAGACCGACCACCGGTTCCCCCTCCGGCTCGGCCGCCGGGGTTTCGACATACAGGGCCTCGGGTATCCGCAGGGCCAACGCTCCCTCGCCATCTCCCAGCAGCAGTTCGTCATGAATCTGCTCGGCGGTCTGACGAACCAGTGGCAGCACCGACCGTCCCTCGACCGCGCTCCCCACCGACAGGCCCAGCCATTCGGTCACCGTCGGCAATACATCGATCGACTGCACCAGCGCTCCGCGCCGGGTGCCGGCGTGGTCGGCATCTCCGGGGACACAACCGGGCAGCCGGGCGATCAGCGCGGTCTGGATCAACTCGCCGCGGAGCGGGGTCGTTCCCTCCAGATCGGCCAGGTCGACTGCCGGGGCCGACTCCCCCGGGAAGAAGACCTGCCCCACCCCCGTGGTGAACAGCAGCAGCGTCGTTCCGGCGTGTGGATCCAGTGCGAGATTCCGCAACAGCCGCCCCAGCCACCGGTCGAGCAGCGACGCATACGACGCGTACATCGCCAGGGCGAAGCGGGTTTCTTCCGGAACCCGGGCCTGTTCGGGGGTCAGATCCTGCTCCTCGGCGAACTCGCACAGATCCTCTTCGGGAAACTCCACCTCGGGAGGAAACTCCACCTCGGCTTCATTCGGCCCGGCGACAGGTCCCGATTGATCGGGAATGAGCGCGAAATCTTCCAGGTACAGATCGGCAAATCCCCGTGGTGGCAGCCAGGGCAACGGAATGCCCCGTGACCGAATCCAGAGCAGCGTGGGACGCATCTCGTGGGTGTTGTCGCGCAACCACGTCTCGGCCCGGCGCACGAGATGGGCGATGGGGGTTTCGGTCTCGCTCACGTCGAGATCATCCTCCCCCCGCACCACGTGCACTTCGTCGAAAGGCGGGGCGACCTCGGCAATGTGCTCGGCCGACGCCTCGGTGATCAGCACCGTCCGCACTCCCGCCGATTTTAACCGGGCCAGTTCCCAGGTTGCCGGCCCCCCCGGATCGGGATGGGGCAACTGCGTACGACCCGTCCACCAGGCGCGGGCCGTCCACTCGGGTCCCACGCAGGCCGCGAAACAGTTGTCAAACACGACCCCCTCGCTCGCCAGCTTCTGCAGAGCAGGCGTTTCGATCCAGTCGTTGCCATACCAACCCTGGAAATCGATGTGCCAATGATCGGCCGAGATCACCACCGCCCGCGCCGGCCGCGGGGAAGTCTCTGGGGTCTGGGAGAGTTTCGATTCCATGGTCAGATCGCGGACGGAGCGTTTCTTGGGCGAGTCAGGCCTGTGCCGTGCCGGGCTGGCAATACGGGGCCAGTTCCCGAATCATGTCGTGCGTGGCCGCACGCACGGCCTCCTCCCACCGCTCGGGAGAATACTTCGCCGCGTACTCTTTCTTCTCGTGGGCGAAAATGATCGCCCGGGAACTGTTCACCACCGCCCCCACGCCATCAGGGCCAAACCCCGCCGCCACATCGGCCGCCTTCGCCCCCTGGCTGCCGTAGCCCGGTATCAACAGCGGCGTGTGCGGCATGGCCTGCCTCAATTCCAACAATTCGGCAGGATACGTCGCCCCCACCACTCCTCCCACGCAGCCGTACGGATCGGTTCCCCGGGTCGACGAGGCCAACTGCTCGACCAGCCGCGCCACATGCTGATAGATCTTCGTCTGCGAGGCATCACAGATGTCTTGCAGCGTACCCGCCCCGGGATTGCTGGTTCGAACCAGCACGTAGAGCCCCCGCTCGTATCTCACAGCCGCATCGACAAACGGCTGCAGCGTGTCGGCCCCCAGATAGGGGTTGATCGTCAGAGCGTCCACGCCCCCCTGCCCCGGTCCGTCACCGTCGTCTCCCAAGTACGCCTGCGCGTAGGCCTCGGCCGTACTGCCAATGTCTCCCCGCTTGGCGTCGCAGATGACCAGCAGCCCCGCCTGCCGGGCGTGCCGCATCACACGCCACAAGGCGGCCATTCCCGCCGGACCGCATTCCTCGAAAAAGGCGGCCTGCGGTTTGACCACCGGCACCAGTCCCTTCACGACCTCGATGATCCGCCGTGAAAACTCCTCAAACCCCCGGGCCTTCTGCTCCCAGAGACTGCCTCCCGCGGCCGTGGACCTTTCGCGAATCTCCGCCGGCAGGTTGTTCCACCGAGGATCGAGCCCCACACAGACTGGGTTTCCCGTGCGGCGAATCGCCGCGGACAGACGGGCAGAGTAACTCGGCATCGACTTTCACCACCTGAAACAGAGCCCCGGAACCAGAAGCGACACCGGGAACCAACCCCACAGACAGAACAACCGAACGCCAGAGACGCTGGGTGCACACACCGCTGTGCCCCGCGTCCCGTAGATTGCGCGGGATCTTTGACTATCAGTTTTGCCCCCACCATGCGAGGGAGAGCCCCCCTACCGCCAACAGCAGCACGTAACCCAATCGCGTCCACCCGCGCCCCGGACCACCGGAGTTCTCTGGCTCGACCCGTTCGGGAGCCCCCGCCAACCCCAGGGCGGCCACCAGCAGCCCGGCCGCGCCCCACCCCGGCAGACTCCCCAGCGTCAGTGCTCCAGTCAGCAGAGCGGGCGGGACCAGCAGGCAGAATGCGGGGAGCGCACCGCGGGTCGCGGTCAGCTGTCCCAGCCAGCGTCCCCCCAGCAGCGTCCCGGTGAAGGCGGCCACCCCCAACAGAGCCAAGACCCCCGGGGTGACTGCTCCCACCTTGGCGAGGCTGGCCGCTGCGGCACATCCCGTCAGCCCCCAGCCTGCCCCCCGCCAGGCCACAATCCCCCCTGTCGATTCCCTGCGGGCCCGCGACCAGAGTCCCCCCGAGATCACTGTGCTGGCCATAACCGCCAGACCCCGCCCCAGCCCAGGCTCACCTTCGGGAATCAACGCCACCGCGCTGGCCAAGGCCGACCAGCCCCAGGGAAGCCAGCGCGAGACCGTCGGGGGCCACGCCGGGCTCGCCAATCCCGCCATGCACACCGTTCCCAACAGCGCTACCCAAGGGAGCCACGAACTTCCCCCATGCCACTGCGGCGGGGCCCAGCGCAGAACGCGGGTCGCTCCCAAGAGTCCCACCACGAGGCCCACCGCCGCCGCCATGCCGGCCACCGCCTCGCCACCCGCCGCGGTCCGCGACCGCGCCAAGCGAAACAGCACCATGAACATCAGGCACGACGCCAGCCAGGGCAAACCGGCCACACTCATCAGCCCCGTCAATCCCATGGCGGGGCTCCGGAGCGCGGGAGTTCACCTGCATCGCGGCCATTCGCAGAGAACCGTGGAATGCTCATCGGGTCAGCTTTCGGCACGAGTTGGGGCGACGCGCGATGTGGCCATGGTTTGCCGCGTTCCAGTCCTGTCGAGTTCCCATTCGGTTCTGGCCCGGTTTCGGTTCTGGCCCGGTTTCGGTTCTGGCCCGGTTTCGGTTCTGGCCCGGTTTGGACCCCTCGGTTCCGGCCACGCGAGACCGCCACGCACGACCCGGCACACGGGGTGTTCTCACGAACACAACGCCAGAGTAGCACAAGCGCTGACCGTCCGGTACGGGCGCGACCGGGGTGCCGGGGACGGGCGCGGTGGCCTCCTTGCAGACTGGTCTTGGTCTGGCCAGAATCGATTTCCTTGAACCTTCAACCTGGCATGGGACGCGGCAGCACACGTGACGGATCGACTGGCGGAACTCAACCCCTCGCAGCGCGAGGCGGTCACCACACTTTCTGGCCCCCTGCTGGTTTTGGCCGGGGCCGGCTCGGGCAAGACCCGCGTCATCACGTACCGGATGGCCGAGCTCATCCGCAGCGGCATCCAGCCGTCGCGGATCCTGTCGGTCACCTTCACCAACAAGGCGGCCCGCGAGATGCAGGAACGGGCCGGCAAGCTGCTTGGCAAGTCCCGCAGTGAACGCCCCCTCGTCGCCACCTTCCACAGCCTCTGCGTGCGCATTCTGCGTGAGGAAATCGCGGCACTCGGCTATCCCGCCAACTTCACGATCTACGACCGGGGAGACCAGGAATCGATGGCGCGAACGGCTCTCCGCGATATCCGCGTCCCCGAAAAATCAATGAAGCCGGGCGACCTGCTGTCGCTCATCAGCAAGTGGAAGGGGGCCGGCGTCTCTCCCGAGCAGGCCCGCGACGCCGTCGATGGCGATCTCGAAGCTCTCGCCGCCGCTGGCTACCGTCGCTACCAGCAGGGTATGAAAGCCGCGGGAGCGGTCGACTTCGACGATCTGCTCTACCTCACCGACCGGCTCTTCACCACCTCCCCCGAGTTGCTGGCCCGGCATCAGCAGCGGTTCGACACCGTCCAGATTGATGAATACCAAGACACCAACGGCCTGCAGTTCCGGCTAATTGAGTCGCTGGTCCGGCCACATCACAACATCTGCGTGGTGGGCGATGACGACCAGGCGATCTACGGCTGGCGCGGGGCCGAAGTTCGGCACATCCTGGCGTTCCCCCAGCACTTCCCGGGCACGAAGATCATCCGGCTGGTCGACAACTACCGCTCGACCTCGCAGATTCTGGCGTTGGCCAACCAGTTGGTCACAAACAACCGCAACCGGCACGCCAAGCAATTGCTGGCGCACAAAGACGGCCCACTCAGTGTGAAGATCAAAGAGCATCCCGACGAAGGGACCGAGGCGCTCGATGTGGTCCGTGAGATTACGTGGCTCACGAAGCAGAAGGGGGTCCCGCCCGGGGACATCGCGATCCTGTTCCGCACCAACGACCAGCCCCGCGCGTTCGAAACCGAACTGCGGCGGGCGCAGGTGCCGTATGTGCTGCTGGGGAGCCAGTCGTTCTTCGACCGCCGCGAGATCCGCGACCTGTTGGCCTACCTGCGGGTCTGCAGCCGGCCGGAAGACGAGATTCCCCTGCTGCGGATCATCAATGTTCCCCCGCGGGGAATTGGCGCGACGACAATCGAAAAACTGGTCGGTCGGGCCCAGAAGACTTCGCAACGGCTCTGGAACGCGATGCCGCCCGCGCTCCAGACGGGAGAACTGGGCCAGGCGGCGGGGAATGCGATCTCGGGTTTTCGGACACTGATCGAAAAGTACCGGCGACAGTTTGCCGAGAATCCGCGGGCGCTCAGCACGACCCTCGAAAAACTCATCGATGAGATTGGCTACCATGCCGAGATCGAGAAGCAGTACGAACAGGCGACGCAGCATGAACTGCGGAAAACGATGCTGGGAGAGCTGGTGACGGCAGTGCGGCAGTACGAATCGCGTACGACACATCCCACGCTGCACGGTTTCCTGCAGGAGACCTCGCTGGGGGGGCGGGAAGACGAGCCCGACAAAGACGACAAGCTGCAGGCCGAAGGGGTCAAGCTGATGACCCTGCACAGTGCGAAGGGGCTGGAGTTTCCGCGGGTGTACCTCGTGGGGATGGAGGAGGGGCTGTTGCCGCACAAGCGGTCGACCTCTGAGCGGTCCGGCGATGTCGATGAGGAGCGTCGGCTCTGCTACGTCGGTGTGACAAGGGCACGGGAGTTCCTGACGATTTCGCGGGCCCAAACCCGGATGAAATGGGGCAAGCCGCGAGTCTGCCAACCGTCACGATTCCTGTTTGAAATGCAGGGCCTGCCCGTCCCCCCGCAAGTGCTGATGGGTGACGACCGGCGGTAGGATCCGCACAGGAGCCTGACTCTCTGTCTCCGCCCCAGTGCGGTTACCCGCTGCGGAGTTCCTGATGGATGCACCAACACAATAGATCCACGATCACAGGATGCATCCAACCAGGGGCGATTCTGGTTCTTCGGCCACCCATCGGGATGGATGGTTCAGCGATTCAGGTCCAGAGTCAACACCTGCCACCTGGCGCCTCCAAAGGAATGGCCCTCTTCCGGAAAATGACGGCGAATCACACCCGTTCCAGCAACACCCAGCGAAAGCCGACCGGAGGATTGTCGAGCCGCGGAAACATGCTGATCCCCCGCGACCAGGCCTCAAACCAAGGCGTCGGCGGCCAAGCCCCCGGGGGCAGATGCTGCCGCTCGTAGTCGCAGACCGTTTCCTCCGAGAGCCACCGCAACGGCAGACCGCGCAGCGCGAGCTCCAGATCCTCCCGCGAAAACAGGGTCGACCAAGACAGCTCGGAGATTTGCCGGGCCAGCGCGTCGGGGACATATTCCGATTCGGGCAACGGCAAAAAGATGTTGAACAAGAGCAGCCCCCCCGGCCGCAACGCCCGCACCCCTCGCTCGAGAAATCGCCGCAAGGATCCATCAAACCGGAAGTGCGACACCACCTCCGAGGCGAACATCAGCCCATAATGCCCCACCGGCAACTCCAGCGACTCGTCCAGCGCGTTCCCCCACCGCACCCGGATTGGCAACCTCTCGGCCTCCGCCCGACGGGTCATTGCCCGCGAAAACTCCTCGGTCAGCTCGACCACATCGACCGGATACCCCAGCCGGGCGATCGGTAGCGCGTTCCGCCCGGTCCCACCCCCAATCTCCAGCACCGGCGTCGGCACCGGCAGGGCCCGCACTACGGCGGTCACCCGGGCGTCGGGGTGTTTGCCAAAGGGATGATCATCATCCCCGGAATTCCATGTTTTGAACTGGGTCGCCAGGTCGGGAGTCGACAACGTCATCCGGATCGCCAGATTCCGCTTCAGCGACCGGTCGGGGTGCATCTCGTAATCGATCCGCAGGTTCGCATCCCCCGCCCGGGCATATCCCATCCGCAGATGATTTTCCAACGTCTCGGCCAGTTGCCGCCGCTCGTCCGAATTCAACGCCCGCCCCATCAGGCGAAACATTTCGTCCAGGCGGAGCAGGTAAAGCCCCGCGGCCGCAGGCAGACACGGAAAAGTCACGTGCCCGACATACTGCGTGCGCACATTCAGCACAAACTCGAACGAATGCTGTGCCTCGCTCATGGAGACTCCTCATCCAACCGGCGGCATCCCGGGGACCCCCCGTTCACAGTCATCTTCAGGGCGTTCATAAAACCGCCCGATGATCGCGCGATCCGCTTCACCCGGCACGCCCCCCGCAGCCAGGTCCAATCATCCTCCGGTCACTTCCGAGTCAAACACCCGCACCTGCTTCCAGCCGGGCTTCGATTCGGTGATGAACTGCTGGTGCCGGGGGTGGGCCTGGTACGCGTCGTGCGAGGCCATCGAGTCGAAGACGACGTGCAGGGCCACGTCGAACCCCCGGTCGTTCACCGGACGGGCCAGCGAGGGACACAACACCCCCGCGCTGTAATACACGACCCCGTCATGCCCCTTCAGGTACTTGTCGCACGCCGCGACCTGCCGTTGGCAAGACTCGGGCGAACTGTCGTGAAGCGAGAAAAAAACGTTGTGAACCACGTGAGGCATGTCGCGCACTTCGGGAGAGAGGAACCAGTGGAAAACCAACCGCCACGGGACACACCCCGTGGGCGGCACACGGCGCCGCGGATCTCAGCGGCCCGGTCTTGGGGGCAGGCCAGGCACATCGCAGACATCGATCTTTAACGGCTCCAGTCGATCTGTTCAAACAACGCTCGCAATTTGGCTCCCCGCGCGCTGTTCAGACTGGAGACAAACGCAATGCGGCCCCGCAGGTGGCTGGCGAACTCGGGATGCCGGTCGCGGTTCTGCGATGTGGGTCCGTACTGGATGCAGTTTTTCAGAATCGCCTTGAGCCGGTCGTAATCGTCCCGGCGCACATTCAACTTCGAATTCACCACAATGCCCGTCACCTGCTGCCGCTGACCAGCGCGCTGCACGCAGGTTTTCTGGGGGTGCAATCGAAACCGCTCCTGGGCGACAATCTGCCGGACCAACGGCAGGAACGCCGCCAGACTGCGCTGGAAGACCTCGTCTCCCGAGAAGGTGAGATCGTCGGCATACCGCGTGTACTGGGCGTTGAAGCTGCGGGCCAGCCCCGCCAGACGCAAGTCGAGCACAAAGGCCGAGAGATTGGCGAGCGCCGGGGATGTGGGGGCCCCCTGCGGAAGGTGCCGGCGGAGGTAGCGGGCCTCGGCCAGATGGCTGGGACGGCCCGATTCCCAAAACCCGGCGGGGACGGCGGTGGTCACCAGCCGGGCCAGCCAGATGGCCGCCTCGCGGGAATACCCCAGACTGCGGAAAATGGCGGTCACCCGCCCATAGGTCACGCTGGGATAGAAATTCTCAAGGTCGAGCTTCAGCAGCACCGCCTGGCCCACATGCGGCTGGGCGTTGGTCAGAATCGACCGGCCCATTACAAATCCCTGGGCGGCGACATGCGGCGGAATACGGCCGAGAATCTCGGCCAGGATCTGCTGCTGCACCCGCTTGAGCCGGGGCTTGGGGGCCTCGATCAGCCGCCGGCCACCCCGACGTTTCTGGATCCAGCGGTAGCGGTAGTGGCTGGCGGCGACACGGGGAGCCGCCCGGCCTTCCCAGAACCGGCCGGTCAGCCAGGCGAGTTGTCCCGCCGAGAGGGAGAGCCAACAGGCGATGTCGTCGGGACCAGCGAGCACCGGGAGGCCCAACTGTTCGAGTCGCCGCAGTTGGCCATCCTGGCTGAGATCGTTCCAGTGCCGGAGGTCGGCACTGCGGCGGGCGAACCGGTACGGAAGCTGCTTGACGAGGTGGGGTGCAGTGCGGTTGGCGGGACGCTGGTACCGCAGGGGGACCAGCCGCCAGCGTCGCCGGGGCCGGCGGGAGCGACCCGGTGCGGAGTGGGCCGCCATGCGGTTGGGTGCCGCCACGGATGCCACAGTGGTTTGCGGAGTCCCCGTGAGGAGCCGCCACAGCCAAACCAACCAACCCATGCGGTGGGGGACTCCAGGAAACCGGTCTGAGGCACTCTGCCGACAGCCGTGCCCACGAAAAAAATCCGAGAA
>Ga0315903_10008269_pt1 | contig 12833 bp, 8 predicted proteins | sample LakEriMetagenome_7_FD_203524 | JGI IMG/M metagenome (GOLD analysis project Ga0315903, IMG submission 203524) | Freshwater fungal communities from buoy surface, Lake Erie, Ohio, United States - Buoy 2 MA119 | ecosystem: Environmental > Aquatic > Freshwater > Lake | place: USA: Lake Erie, Ohio...
GCTAAAGGTGAATGTGAGTAGCAGTGAAACAAGTAAAGATTTCATCATGGTTGTGATTAATTAAGGAGACGCAAATTGGTTTAATTTTAAATAGAAACCAAAAAGTGAAAGGTGAATTTTTACGAGGGCATGCGCGAAGATGGTGGCTATTGAAAGCTGCAACATTCTCATGAGGCATGCAGGTAAAAGAAAAAGGCCGCAATCGCGGCCTTTTTACCAAAGGAGTTATGTATGTGCAGCTGGGCTGCGTTTTACCTTAATGCTGGATTACAAATTCTTTGCTAACACGATTTTCACCTGAGCCAATGCTGAGGGTGTAATTACCTGCGGGCAGGTAGGTCAGATCGAACGAAGCGCGACCACCTTCAGTCATATTTTTTGAAACACGTGTGTAAACAATTTCTTGGGCCATCGCGTTGTATATGTGCACCGGGGCATTGGCCAGATTGTTTCCGGTAATCGAAATAATGCCCGACGTTGGATTCGGGAATAAGTTGATTTGAGCCGAAGTCATAGCTGTTTCAGTAACGTCTTCGATCAGATTGAAATCGTTGGTTATAGCCAAATAAACAATATCATTATTATCCCATGAGTCGAGATCACCACGAACGTTTAATCCGGGTTCGGTATCGCGTTGCAACACAATGTGCAGCTTATCGCTCACGCGATTGTGCATGGACGGGAATGAGTATTCGTATTCGTTGAACTCCAGGTCAGGGGTGAGCTCAATTTGTGGACCCCAAGTGTCACCACCATCTTCGCTAACGACAACGTACAAGTGACTGAACAACTGGTCTCCGAGGTATTCTTCGTCTGCAGTTCGGAACACAACATATATTTTGCCGTCATCTCCTTCCGCCATGGTAGACATTGAAGAGATGCTCGTGCGATAGTCGGGCACATTATCGATGGTATAATCGAAAAGATCATCCGCGTCGTTGATGCTTTCTTCCGGAATACCAATCACATATAAAGAGTCAACCGGCCAGTTGCTGTTCCAGTACATGAGTTCTTCGCGTTGGAAGATGGTGTATTGGCCATCACCTGAAACATCATCCAGGAATTGGAACAATCCGAATGTTACGTGTGCCACGCCGTCAGAATCCAGAAGCAGTGAACCAACTCCGTCCGAAGAGACAATGGTATCTGCAATACCGTCGAGGTCGATATCGCTGAGAGAGTCACCCACATATCCGAAAATAGGGAAGTCCCAAATGAGCTGAGTGTTCCAAGTGTTACCACCGTCATTACTCATCATCAATTGAGTATCGCAATCTTCACTGAAAATAGCCACAGCTACTTTACCATCACGTGCATCGATGGCATAAGAGTCTGCCTCAATGCTTTTGAAGTTCAGGGAATCAAGTCCTTCGAAAGCTTGGTTTTGGATTTCCCAGGATGCTCCGTTGTCGCTAGAGCGCCAGTAGAGCAGGTTACCGTCGATACCATAAAGGGGCGTTCCATTTAGGCCTGAAGGGGCGCTCAAAGCAATCATGTGAATGGTATTTCCGTCAGACACCGCGCGCGGCCAAAGGAAGTCGTTGCCAACGGTACCCGGTATGCGCGAAACAGACCATTCACCGGAACCGGCAGGGGTTCTTTTCGCCAATGCAATGGAGTCTGTTCCGGGGTGGCAAACATAAGCCTCACCACCATCGCCGATAGCCATTAAGCCCGGCCATCCGCAGCGGAAATCTTCCAGACGATCTGCCGGCTCATCACCCCAGTCCTCGTCTTGACCCATATTGTAACCTGTTCCGCGATCAGGCCAAGAAGTTGAGTTAGCGGATGAGCTGAACATCCAGGTTGCATGCGCCATTCCGCTATCATCCACGAAAATGCGATTTTGATTCGAGTTGTTCGACTGGTTGTCGTAAGTCGTAGTGCCAATAACCTGTTCCCACAAGGTCATAGATTTCGCGGCTGGATTGATTGGGTAAGCCGCTGGTTTGTTTTTGCTCTTCTGAACCAAATTGGCTGCAGGTGTGTTATGCATCGATGGCTGTTCGATGTTCACTTTGCGTTGTGGTCCGTTTACAGGTGCCGTAGCCTTGCGCGATTGACCAACGGCCGTTGCTACAAGGAGTGATGAAGCTACAAACAAGTAAAGTCTTCTCATGATAACTAAAGAGGTTTGGGGTTAATTTGGTCGAAATGTAGAAATAACTGCTGTTCATTGCAGCCTTGAGGATTGAAAAATATGCAACCAACACAAATATCTGCAGAAATAATTGCCATAGGCGACGAGTTGTTGATTGGTCAGACAATCAATACGAACGCTGCATGGCTGGGTGAGCAGCTCAACGCCATTGGAATTAAGGTGCATCGAACGCTGGTAATTTCAGACAGTCGTTCGGAGATTAAAGCGGCGCTGAACGAAGCTTCAGCAAGGAGTAATATAATTATCATGACCGGTGGGCTGGGTCCCACCAAGGACGACATTACAAAACATACGCTCTGCGAATACTTTGCGACAGAGCTTATAATGAATGAAGAGGCGCTAGCGCGTATTACCGATTTTTTTGAACGGCGTGGTTTGCCGATGCTTGAGGTGAATCGGCAACAGGCTGCGTTGCCAGCTGCTTGCACTGTCATTCATAATTTCAAAGGCACTGCAAGTGGTATGTGGTTCGAGCGTGGCGACCGTGTCTTCATATCGATGCCGGGTGTTCCGTATGAAATGAAAGGAATGATGGAGGATGAGGTTTTTGGAAAGCTGGCATCTTTCTACAATAGGCCTATTATTCGCCATCGCACAATTCTGACCACGGGAGTGGGAGAGTCGTTTTTAGCTAATTTGCTAACGGACTGGGAAAAATTACTGGAAGACAAGCGCATTGCCCTGGCGTATTTGCCATCTCCGGGAATGGTTAAGCTGCGTATGTCGAGTTATGGCGATGAAGGCCGCGACGTGGAAGCTGATTTTCGGCACTGCGAGTCAGAGCTGCATAAGTTGGTTGGAGAGCATATTTATGGATATGATAAGGATACGTTACAAGAAATTGTAGGCCTACAGCTGCGCAATTCCGGATCCACGGTGTCACTGGCAGAAAGTTGCACTGGCGGAACTATGGCCCGCATGCTCACATCGGTTCCCGGTGCGAGCGACTATCTGGTAGGTGGAATAATTGCCTACAACAACCGTCTCAAGACGGATCTGCTTCTGGTCGATCCTCATCTCATTCAAGAGAAAAATGTGGTAAGCAGGGAAGTCGCCGAAGCTATGGCGTTGGGTGCAAGGCAGCGATTCGGAACAGACTGGGCCATTTCGACAACGGGTATTGCGGGCCCGGGAGGAGGTACAGAGACGCATCCTGTGGGACTCATCTATGTGGCGGTTGCCGGCCCAACTGGTTGCAAATCAATCGAACTTCGACTGGGTAAACGGCGCGAAAGCAATATGGACATGGCCTCTTTTGCGGGGTTGAATTTGCTCCGAAAAGAAATTTTAGGACAAAAGACTGATTTTTAAAAAAAATGTCGTTTCTTTGCCGCCCATTTTAAAAAGAATATTGCTATGGCACGCGTTTGTCAGATTACAGGAAAGACCACACAATCAGGACACAAAGTGTCTCACTCAAATATCAAAACCAAGCGCAAGTTCTATCCGAACTTGCAATACAAGCGTTTCTGGTTGGAAGAGGAGAAGCGTTGGGTTGAGTTGCGTGTGACTCCAAAAGGAATGAAGACCATCAACAAAATGGGCTTAATGGCTGCTATGAAGCAAGCCAAGGAGCTCGGTTATATAGCTTAATCAAATCATGTAAAAATGAGGAAGCACTGCGCAATGCGGTGCTTTTTCTTTGTAATGTGTTCGATTACAAACAAGGTGTATGTTGAAAGTTTCAATTCACACACGTTTGATAGGCGCTGCCAACGTATATTTGCAACCTTTGACAAATTAAGACTTACCAATTAGTTCAGTTACATGCGTAATAAATCGCTCTTATGGATCTTCGTGATCCTGCTCTCATTGACGGTAGTATATGTGCTGTCGTTCGGATTTGTAGCCCGCAGCTACGAAAAGCAGATTGGCCAACTGGTGGAAGATTCGCTGAATACCGCCGGTGTATCATACACTGTTGGTGACTCAGCTTATACAGCGCTCTATCGTAAAGTGTTGCGCGACAGTGCCGATGCGTCTGCGTTTCCGGTATTTGGTCACAGCTACAACTACTTGAAGGAGCGCGAACTCAACCTAGGTCTCGACCTCAAGGGAGGTATGAGCGTGGTTTTGGAAGTGTCAATTCCCGACTTGTTTATCGCTTTGTCCGATAACAATACCAATGAAGTATTCCAAAAGTCAATTGCCGATGCGAAACTTGCACAACGCAGTTCATCAAAAGCGTTCGTAGATCTGTTCTATGATGCCTGGAAGAAGAACAACACGGCAGGCCTCGAGATGTGGCGCATTTTCGACACTATGGAAAACAAGGGTAAATTCCCGGCAAAGTCCAACGACGATGATGTTATAGAAATTCTTCGCAAAGAGGCAGATGATGCACTCAACAATACAGAGAACATTATAAAGAAGCGTATCGAGCCTTTTGGTGTTACACAAGCCAACGTTCAGCGTCAGTCGCTAACAGGTCGTATCGTGGTTGAACTTCCCGGTGTCGACGACCGTGAGCGCGTTCGCAAAACGCTGAAGGCAACCGCCAATCTTGAGTTTTGGGATACTTATCGCACGGATGAAGTGTTCATGAAAATGTATGAGCTCTATGGCACTATCGGCAAGAAAGTAGCTCCTGATTTGTATTCACAAGACCCTGACCGCCCTCGCAAGGACTCCTTGATGATGGCTGCCATGAAGGATACTTCACTAACTCAAATTCAACAGGACTCTATTCGCACAGCATACCGCGATACTACCGTTCGTCCGGATAGTCTGCTTACAGAAACAGAATTGAACCGCAAGTATCCCTTGCGCAAGATGCAAATCAACCCTCAGGCGGGCTCTCCTGTAATTGCTTTCGCAATGGTGAGCGATACTTCTGAGATTAATAAGTACCTGAATATGGATGTGGCTAAGGATGCTTTGCCACAAGACTTGCGTCTTCTATGGGGTGCCAAGCCTGAAAAGAATGTAGTAACACTCTATGGTATCAAAGACAAGAGTTTGCGTGGTAAGGCTGAGCTAGATGGTAAGTCAATTGTTGATGCCCGTCAAGACTTCAACATGATTACCGGTGAAGTGGAAGTAAACATGACCATGGACTCTGAAGGCGCTGCCGTTTGGAGAGAAATGACTCGCCGCAACGCTGCTGATAACAAGCGTTCAATCGCAATCGTAATGGATAACCTGGTGTTTTCTGCGCCAAGCGTAAATAGCGAAATTCCAAACGGAAGTTCTGTAATTCAATTCGGTCGTGCTGCTACCGGCGCTGATCAGCCGAAGCTTGAGCAAGAAGCTAAAGACCTAGCCGGTCTGTTGAAGGCGGGTTCATTGCCTGCTCCTGCAAAGATTATCGACGAAGTAACCGTTGGTCCATCAGTGGGTGAAGAAAACATCAATGCGGGTGTGTTGTCATTCGTGATTGCCTTCGTTCTCATTCTCATTTACATGATTTTCTACTACGCATGGGCTGGTTGGGCTGCTAACGTAGCATTGATAGCCAACTTGTTCTTCATGATTGGAGCGCTGGTATCCATGCAAGGTTCGCTTACTCTCCCTGGTATAGCGGGTATCGTACTCACCATGGGTATGGCGGTAGATGCGAACGTACTTATTTACGAACGTGTGAAAGAAGAACTTCGTGCAGGCAAGGGAATCAGCGCTGCGATGAAGGACGGATTTATCAAGGCATTGAGCGCGATTATCGATGGTAACGCTACTACCTTGATTACAGGTATCATCTTGTTGCTCGTGGGAACAGGACCTATCAAAGGTTTCGCAACCACGTTGATCATTGGTATCTTCACAACGCTCGTAACTGCCTTGATCATTTCTCGACTGATTTTGTATCGTCGTTTGGAGAACAAGAAGCCTATCACTTTCTACAGCAACATTACTAAAGACTGGTTCACCAAAGTGAATTTCGACTTTGTAGCGAAGCGTAAAATGTTCTATGTAGTCTCTATGGTAATCATGATTGCCGGAGCGGCCTCATGGGTAACCCGTGGTTTCAACATGGGTGTTGACTTCTCGGGTGGTACATCTGTGCGTGTTGACTTCGCTTCTGATGTGAATGTGGACCAATTGCGTACAAACGTAGGAGCTGTGTTGGTTGAGGAGAACGGATCGCCAGCATCAGTTGTGGTGCAAAGCATCGGTAACGGAAGTAAGAGCTACAAAGTGACTACCAACTATATGATCAACTCTGAAAATCCGGAGGTTGAAAATATGGTAAGCGCTAAAATGGCGGAAGGATTTGAGAAGATGAATGCTGACTTCACAGTTGGTTCATCTTACAAAGTGGATCCTACCATGAGTGATGACTTCCGCAAGCAAGCTTCATGGGCTACCATCCTTTCGTTGATTCTCGTGGGAGCATACATCATGTTGCGCTTCCGCAAGTGGGACTTCGCACTGGGTGCTTCGGTGGCTTTGTTGCACGATGCCTTGGTGGTACTTGCAGCCTTCACACTGTTGAACGGTGTAATGCCATTCTCATTGGAAGTAAACCAAAACTTTATCGGAGCTATTTTGACGGTTGTCGGTTTCTCAATCAACGATACCGTGGTAATCTTCGACCGTATCCGTGAGTACCTAGGTGTTCGCAAAAACGCTCCAATTGAAGGCACTATCAACGATGCATTGAACAGCACGCTTGGGCGTTCAATCAATACGTCGATGACGGTATTGTTGACGTTGTTGGTAATGTTCATCTTCGGTAGCGACGACATCCGCGGATTCTGCTTCGCAATGATCATCGGTGTAATCTCCGGTGTATACTCTACGCTCTTCATCGCATCGCCAATTGTGGTTGACATGCGCAAATGGGCTAGCAAGAAGGCAGAAGCATAAGCATTAAATAGAATATTGAAAAGGGGCCTTCACGGGCCCCTTTTTTATTGCCTGCATTTTTTTTAAAGCGAATGAATGCTGCGGAATGTAAGATTGATGCGAGGTTGCAGAGCACGCTTCGATTTGGGAAGTGCGTGTTGCCATTCTTGTTGCATGTTGCACATGAACAAAAGGGAGCGGTCGTGTAGTTCCATGGAAATTGTTTGACCGCTCAGCTTATTCCGAAATCGAAATGAGCGTGTGCCACCAAAGGAGGCCGAGGCAATGAGTGAACTGTCCATTTCCGGCTCGTTGTCGCTGTGCCATCCCATGCTGTCGTTGCCGTCGCGGTAGTAGTTTGCCAGCACTGCATTGAATGAAAAATCCGTGATAGTTGCTATGCGTTCAGTGAGGGGATTCAGTACTTTCGGAATAGGGGCTTCCGCCCATTGAATGGAACTGTACTTATAGGAAGGTCCAAACCAGCAAGTAAGGCGGGGCTCCTGATGCAGTTTTCCGAAAACACGTATTTCGTTCTGCTGCCAGGGCAATTCCTCTTTTAGCTGCTCGAAATAGCTGCGTTCAAAAAAGTCGGGGTAGTAGAGAAGCTGCTGGGGGCCGTTAGCGTAAAGAACGATTTTGTTCATGAACGGTCAGAAGGCTGATCTTCGAATGTTCTGTCAACGGGAGGCTGCGCTGACTCATTTCGCTGTTTCGGTGCTTCTTCCATCTCTATCTGGTCGAGGCGTAAGTCTGATGTTTGCTTCTTCACTTCAGAGGCACCTTTGAGAATTTCATCTTGAACATCTTTGGTAGCATTTCGGAACTGATACATCGCCTTTCCCAATGTCTGCGCCAGCGAGGGTATGCCCTTCGCTCCAAAGAAGAGAAGGTACACAAATAAAATCATAATTATTTCGCCGGTGCTCACGGTGCAAATGTAGCACTGTGAACCGTTCTTGGTTCATGAAAAAAGTGCAAAGTGCGAGAACAACAACACTCGCTATACTCCTACTTTCGGCGAATTAATTTTCCTGACCATGGCCACCTCTCATATGCAAAAGCTTAGCGCAGCCGGATTGCTCGTAACCCTCGGTATTGTCTATGGTGATATCGGGACTTCGCCTTTGTACGTGATGAGCGCAATCATAGGAGAGAAGGCAATTTCGGAAGAATTGGTGTATGGTGCACTGTCATGTGTTTTTTGGACATTAACTAGCCAAACAACCCTCAAATACATACTTCTAACACTTCGAGCGGATAACAAAGGTGAAGGAGGAATCTTCTCCCTATATGCGTTGGTTCAGCGCAAGGGGAAATGGTTGTTTTGGCCGGCTATCATAGGCGCAGGAACGCTTATGTGCGACGGAATGATAACACCACCCATCTCTGTTTCGTCTGCAATTGAAGGACTCCGTGTCTTTAATGAGGACATTCCGGTAATGCCTATTGTAATAGTCATCCTCACGATGTTATTTATTTTTCAGCGTTATGGAACCAAGTTGGTGGGAAAGACGTTTGGACCAATCATGCTCGTTTGGTTTACCATGCTCGCTATTCTTGGAGTAAGTCAGATTATGCAAAATCCGGCGGTTCTCAAAAGTCTCAACCCGATTTATGCATACAACTTATTGAGCGAATATCCGGGAGGATTCTGGCTGTTGAGTGGTGTATTTCTTTGCACAACCGGAGCAGATGCACTCTATAGCGATTTGGGTCATACAGGAAGGCAGAACATACAGGTTAGCTGGATTTTTGTGAAAATCGCACTTGTCCTCAATTACCTAGGTCAAGGCGCTTGGCTTATGAATCAGCCGCAGTTGGATGGCCGCAGCCCTTTTTACAGCATCATGCCCGACTGGTTTTTAATTCCGGGTATTATTATCGCAGCGTGCGCTGCAGTTATTGCAAGCCAGGCTTTGATTACAGGCTCATTCACGCTTATTAGTGAAGCGATCAACCTCAACTTTTGGCCCAAGGTCGCAACGAAGTACCCAACTGACTTGAAGGGTCAGTTGTATATACCAAGCGTTAATTGGTTGCTCTATGCTGGATGTATTGCCGTAGTGCTGTTTTTCGGTGAATCTAAGAAAATGGAGGCCGCCTATGGTTTCTTCATTACCATAACGATGATGATGACTTCCACACTGCTTTGCTATTATTTGGAGTATAAGAGGCACTGGCCGGCATGGAGTGTCGGGATCATTTTTGCTGTATTTATTACAGTGGAATTCTCATTCTTCGTGGCTAATAGCATGAAACTTAAAGAGGCTTGGATGATGCTGATTGTATACATGATTCTCATTCACGTCATGTGGGTCACGTTCATGTATCGCAAAATGAGCAACTACTTCCTCCAGTTTGAAGACCTCGATAACTATGTAGGAACGCTGCGCGAACTGTCGAACGACAAGTCTGTGCCTAAATACGCAACTCACCTGGTATTTCTGACCAAGGCGAATTTCGACCATCAGGTGGAGAAGAAAATCATGGAAAGTATTTTGTCGAAAACACCGAAACGAGCCGATATCTATTGGTTTGTGCACGTCGATCGTTCCAATGAACCCTACACGCGAGAATATACGGTCGATGAACTGGAGAACGACTTGGTCGTAAAAATCAACATCAAACTTGGTTTCCGCGTGCAGCCTCGCTTGCACAACTTCTTCCGTTTTATTGTCGACGAAATGGTTGAGCGCGGAGAAATCGATTTGAAAGCGAAACCGGAGCCGTATGCGAAATACAATGACGAGCATGATTTTAAGTTTGTAGTTCTGGAGAAATTCCTATCGGCCGACAACGATTTGAGTGTGCGCGATAGTTTCATTACAAATGCATATATCGCGCTCAAGCATGTTAGTCTGTCGGATATCGATGCATGGGGATTGGAAGAGAGTGATACGGTGCTGGAGAAAGTGCCGCTTGTCGTCAACCCGGCCCAACGTGTAACGCTCAAACGAAGTGAATCTTAGGTATTATGAATAAAGGAATTCTATCAGGAGCTGTTCTTGCTTTATGGTTGGCTGTTGTTTCTTTTATGCCGCCTGCAGAACCTCCGTTTGCTCTTCTCAAGCTCTATATGTCGGGCAGTTTTTCGAGCGAACTACAAAGCAAGAATGACAGCGATTACTTTGATATTCGATTGCGCATGGAGCCTATATGGAGTTCTTCTGATACGGAGTTCTACCTGTATGTCGAGCAAGCTATGAATACCTCAATTGATAAGCCGTACCGTCAACGTATTTATCGGGTAGTGAAGGAATCGGAAGACCGGTTTAAGAGCTACATATATACCATGAATGCACCTGCCCGCTTTGTCGGTAAAAAGGGAGATGATGCGGTGTTTACATCCATCACACCTGATTCGCTGAAAGTGCTGGAAGGGTGTGAGGTGATACTTCATTATAACGAAAAAGGGCAGCAGTTTGAAGGCGCAACCGGCGATCGTACATGCCCAAGTACGCGCTCAGGAGCAACTTATACTACTTCTAAAGTGGTGATTGGTCCCAGAGGGATGGTCAGCTGGGATCAAGGTTGGAATGATGCAGGATTGCAAGTTTGGGGCGCTACGAAGGGCGGTTACGATTTTTTGAAGAAGTAATTTTCCTTAAAGCGGTTACCTATCTCAGTATTTTAATAGTTCCTGTACGCTGAATGGTTTCGGTATCGAACCCTTTCACGCGAATCACATAATTATAAGCTTGGTTCTGCGCATAGTAATCTTTATCGCCAGCTTCACCCACCCACACCTCTTCAGGGTTGGTAGAGTGAAAAATAACGTCACCCCATCGGTTGAAAATAGTGAATTCATATTCGGCGAAGCCACGTCCCTCTACTTTGAAAACATCGTTCAGTCCGTCACCATTCGGCGTAAAAGCATTCGGTACGTAGAAATAGGCTGAACTGGTTATGAGGTATTGTTGAGTATTTGTGCATCCTAATTCGTTAATTACCGTGAGTTGCGAAGTGTAGTCGCTGAGCCCGTCGTATTCATATACTGTCGACCAGTCATTGCTCGTGTTACCATCACCAAACTGCCAGTAAACAAGACACTCCGGACAATCGGGTTCGGGCGCAGCCGTGAATTCGTATGTGTCGTTGCCAAGAGACACGACATTGAAATTTGCGATGATCGGAAGAACAGATACGAACATATCATCTTCTAATTGACGGCCGCAGATGTCGCGAATCACAGCGTGGTAATTGGCGCTCGAAACCGGATTGACTGCAAGAGAGTCCCCGAGAAAATCATCATTCCACTCCACGATGTAAGGGCCTTCGCCACCGGAGGGCACGGTCCACACATACGCTGTTTGATTGGGACAAATGGCCGTGTCGGAAGCTGTGATTACGCTGAGGGGCGTGTCCGGAATGAAAATCGACAAGGTGTCGCTGGCTGTTTCAGAGCAGGCATCAGTGATAACCACAGCGACTTCAATTGTTTCGTATGATTGTTTCGTGAATGCGGCAGCAGTTCCTTCAATATTTCCATTTACCAGCCATTGGTATTGAACTCCACCGCTACCCCCTTGCACATCGGCAGTCATGGCGGTATTGTCGATACACGAAGCATTGATGTCTTCACCTATACTCACATCTATTGGCGGATTTTCGATTTGGATATCTGCTTCGGCCGTTGCCGTTGCATCGCAAACGTCTGTTACGTTGAGAACAATATGAGTGTCTTCCGCAAATGTTGAACTGAGTGCGGTAGCGTTACTTATTGCGTTGCCATTGCCCGTCCAGTTGTACGTCCAGTCATTGGCGTTTCCACTTCCACCTTCAATAATTGGGTTCAACGTAAATACAGTAGCACAATTACCCGCATTGTCTTGAGGCAAGGAGAGTATAATATCCGGGCTTTCGATTATTAACTGACTCTCCACTTCGAAGGTTTGTCCGCACTGGTCAGATATGATTGCAGTGATGGTTCCCTCGGTGAGCGCAGGTGCGCCATAAGTGGCAAGCCCCCAATAATTCCAATCTGTAGCTCCGTTGAATTGCCATTCATACCCGTATCCAAAGCCTTGGGTGCTGCCTCCTATGGGTGTCACGGTTAGATTGCAGTTTGAGCCACATGTTACGGTATGCACAGCCGGCATAGTTGCCGAAAGGGCAGGAGCATTGACCAAAATTTCTATCTCGTCTGTCGCTTCGAAGTTGCACTCATCGATTACGGTAAGGTTTATTGTACCTGCATCCCAGGAACTGATACCGAGTATTTCATTTCCCCAAAGAAGATTGCCATCATCATCGGTCCAGTTGTATTGATATGGTGCAATACCACCGCTTACGATAGCATAAATATTTTGGAAATCACCGCAGTCAAGAGGAAGAATATTGTCGGTGTCTTCAATCGATACAACCAACGGTTGAGCCACGAGGACACTTACGATGAACTCGCTGTCATCGCTGGGCATGCCGCATGTGTCTGAGACAGTGAGCAAATAGGTTGTCGGAGCGATGGGCGCTACATCAATGGTTTCCGTGGTTTCTCCCGTGCTCCATACATATCCATAGTTGGCATATCCACCGGTTATGATAGGCTCCAGCGTTTGAATGGCGCCTTGGCAAATCTCGTAATTCACCCCCTCCACTTGCAGTGGCTCCGGCACATCAGCGATGAAGAATTCGAATGATGAGGAGATGAGCGATTCACCACACTCAGCGATGTTGGTGATGTTCATGATGACAGTTTCGTTGCCTTCCAATAGGCCATCTTCGAATGCATCGATATACAGCGAAACTTCCATTACGCCCGGTTCGAAAGTCACCGATTCCGGCATTTGGGTATAATCGATACCATTGGTTGCTGTTCCGGTAAATTCGAGATTTGCCACAAGCTCAATATTCGGATTTCCGCTTTCAGGGCGGGTGAAAACGATGA
>Ga0315903_10008272_pt1 | contig 12830 bp, 11 predicted proteins | sample LakEriMetagenome_7_FD_203524 | JGI IMG/M metagenome (GOLD analysis project Ga0315903, IMG submission 203524) | Freshwater fungal communities from buoy surface, Lake Erie, Ohio, United States - Buoy 2 MA119 | ecosystem: Environmental > Aquatic > Freshwater > Lake | place: USA: Lake Erie, Ohio...
ATTCTAGATGAGCATAAGAAGAAGATTTCTAAAAAAACAAAAAACTTTGTAGATCCATTACAACTAATTGATAATTATGGTGCAGATGCAATTCGATTATATCTATTACAATCTCAAATTACAAATGCAGAACCACTACCATTTAAAGAAGATGACTTACGCAATTACAATAAGGATTTATTCCGTTTTAAAAATACAATTGCATTTATTACTGAACATATTACTAATTTAAGACATAAAGGAAATATTTTTAATCCAAAAATGTATCTAGAAGCACCAGAAGAATTAAATCCTATGGACAAATGGATTATTATACTTCTTAATCAAGCCACTTCTAGAATAACTGCATTCATGGAAGAATATAATATTTCTAAGGCAGTAAGACTTGTATTAGATATAATTGAAGATATTACAAATTGGTATATTAAATTTAATCGTGATCGATTTAAAGGCAAATATGGACTCTTAGATTGGCAAGTATCATTATCTGTTTTATTTCAAGTTATTCGTAAATATACTGTATTATTAGCACCATTTGCACCATTTCTTGCAACTTGGTCATATGATACATTAATATCTATAATTGTTGCATCTACAAATGAGACAACTAGTAATAGTAATGTATTTTTAGAAAATTATTCTGATATGATACAATTAGATATTACGGTTGATGAAAAAAAAGAATGTCTAGATACATTTGAATTATTACAAAGAATTGCACGAATGGTGCGTGGTGCACGAACAAGAACAACCACCCATACATCTAATAAAACGCCAATTAAAACTTGTAATATTTGTATGGATTCACCCCAAGAACTAGATTTAATATCTAAATGTATTGATTTAATTCAATCTGAATTAAATGTTATTGATATTTCATATAAACCTTTAACTGGTAATATTAATTATAAACTTATTGCAAATAAATCTATATTAGGTAAAAAATATCGTCAACATGCAAAGTTAATAACAACTATTATTGAATTAACAAATGCTGATAAAATTGATATTAATGGTAATTTAGAAATTATAATAAATGGAAGAGATGGAATAGATGGAATAGATGGAAGAGATAAATATATAATTACAAAAGATGAATATATGCTAGAACCACAATTTGGACAAGGTGATATTTATGATAACACTACTAGAACTGGAATTTTAATTCAGTTAGATTTTACATATGATCAAACAATTGAAAATATGGCTATTTTAAAAAGATTCATTGCAGATATACAACAAAATCGTAAGCACTTAGGACTACGTCCATGGAATAAAATTCTGGTAGAAATCACCCATGACGATTTTAATATTATTAAAAGTAATCTAGAATATATTCAACTACGACTAGAATGTGATGTTTCGGATACATCAAAACATACATCAAATGATATATTTCAATTTATACCATTTCAAAATGAGCAATCTACAACAATAACTGATAATAAATATAATTTATGTGATCATGATCGTATTGAAAATGATACTAGTGATGCTAGAATGATTATTTATCAAATTATTAAATAGTTGTTTATGACTTTTTTTTAGTATTTTTATTTGTATCTAAAAAAAAAATGATAGTATATATTTTTATACATTAATTATTTTTGTCTTCCATTGCATTCTGCATTTAAAAATGGCTGCTGCTGCTGATAGATCTTCTAATATTGATGTAATTCGTTCAATGACATTAGAAGAAAGGCAATCTCTAATGAATAATATTATTAGAACAACAATTAACCAATTTCAATGGCATGCAAAGCATGCAAATGCTAATGCTTTTCGAGATCTTTTAGAAAAGAAAGCATTTGAAATTGCAGAGTTAAGATTAGATAATATGGAAACTTTGACAATAGAAATGACAATGGAAATTACACATAATATTGCACAATTAGAAAAGTATGTTCCAGTTTCTTATAGTAGTATAAAACCGTTTGGTGGTGCACATTATAATGAAATGCCATTTATAGTTCATTTTCCAAAAGAAGGTGAATGTAGTAAATTTCCATTATTTGAAAAGTTTCCTTGGATTATTTTTAGGACATCTGCAAGTAGATTTCCAGATGTGATACCACATGAATATTTTGATATTATTAAGTATCTAGGTGTTGTTATTGTTTTCATTACTGATAAGTTTAACAAAAAGATTCCCTTTTTACCAGATAATATTATTCATATTGAATTGGCAAAGAGCTTTAAACCATTGAGTTTACCTGAATTTCGATTCCCGAAATTTTTACAAAGTTATTATGATTATTCTCATCCACAAAATTATTGTCCGCCAAAAACAGAACGGTATACACATGGATTAATAAATATGCTACCGCCTACGGTTAGAATTATTAAAACACATGAAGAACTATTTGATAATCCACCACAAAATTTGAAAGATTTTGATTATTCTGGAAAAGCTATAATAAGCAAAAAAGAATGTAAAAGTCCTAATATTAATTTTGAACTACTGCCATCAAATATGAATTCTATTGTTATACATTATGCATATTTAGATAAACCTGTAATTCATTGTCCATCTGGAACAAACTTACTATCTATTTCATTAGGAACAATTTTAGATTCATATTTTACAGTTTTAAATGTTAAAACACTTATTATTAGAGAATGGGATCATAGTGTAAAAATATGTCCAAATGATAATACTTTAGTAAATACTTCACAATATTTGAAAAAGAAATATACAAACTTCTGTGATAATTGCACCAATAGAAAAATGTGTTTCTATTATTATTCACAGAAAATAGAGTTTATAATAGATGAACATCTAGATCATCTAATTCTTCATCAAGGTATGGTTTTAGAAATTCTAAATTGTATTGCTAATGTGCCATCTAATTTTAAAAAAATAACTATTATAATTGATAGCTTATTTACCATTTTAGAAAATACAATGGAAAAGAATATTGCTAAGTATAAGAAAATGATGGAAGAAAAGGAATTGTTAACTATTGCATATACTTTGAATCCATCTAATAAAGAAGCACTTTCAGATAAATTATATATTGAAGGTAAAATTGAAGAGTTACAAAATATTATAGATTTTCATCAACGTTTTCCACACATTATTATTGAGTTTCTGCCACAAACTCTTATTTCTGATGATATGGAACGATATGTCTATTAGTTTCTCTAGACCTAGTACATAGTAAATAACCGCTAGATTTTTTTTTGAATTATCATTAAACAGTTTTAGATTTTTTTGAAAATTCAAAACCGATTAAAAGATACAGTACCCTTGGAAGGATATTTAATATATTTTTTTGAAGTTATTCATAATATCTTATAAAAAAATGATTTTTATTTAATATATATTTAAAATTATTAAACTTTTTGCATTTTCCAAATGGCAGACACTAATATTTTGGAAAAGAAGAATTGGTCTCAATTTATTACTGAAATTATTTCTAAAGTTAATGAAAACTTTAATTGGAATTATAGAAAAGCAGATGGAAAATATTTTATGAAAATATTTGAAAAATACACAATCCAAGCAGGATCATCTCTATTGGAAATTGAAACGGCATCTTTAGCACTTGCAAAACGCTATTCAGAAGAAGAGAATCAAAAGCGTAATGCTGATTATACAAAAATGTATATTCCTCTATATGATTCTAATAATTTAAGTGGAATGCCATTTTTCATTAAAATTTATAAGGATACTAGCACTACAGACGATAATTCACGATTTTATACAAATATTATTTTTAATCATGGTAATAAGTTTTTTCCAAAGGTAATACCTAGAAAATATATGACAATTATTAAATATCTTGGGTTGGTTTGTATTCATACATTTTCTACATTTGATCATATTATTCCTGAATTTCCTAATAATGTTGTTCATATGCGTTTTGAATCAGATATGGATATTTATTATAATGTCAATCCGGTATTTCAATTTCCATGTTATTTGGTTAGTTTCACTGATTTGCATAAGAATCTTGGAACTTTTGATTATACACCTGAAGGTCAAGAAATTAATTATCCACCTAAACCAAAAAAACGCAATTTTCTTAGTTCATTACCATCTACTGTAAAACACATTACTACAAATATTATTTTAAGTGAAAATTTACCAATAAATTTAGATACTGCAATTTTTCATACAGGAATTCCGGATTTAATGTATTTGAATCAATATATGTCATCTATTATAATTGAAACAGATTTGACATTTCCATTTATTCAATTTCCGTATGAAACACAATATGCATCAATTGGAATTGGACATATTCGTGGTGGTTCAAATGTTGTTATTTCTAATGTACGTGTTTTAGAATTAACAAAGTGTCTTTGGAATGTTGATTATTGTCCTGTAAATGGGTATCAATATGATTATATTGATTTTAAAAAGGAAAATTTGGTTTTTTATAAACAAGAAAGAGGTGAACAAAATATAGATTGTATGCATACATTTTACCTTCAAAAAATTAATATATTTATTGAAGAAGGTATTGTAGATCTTATTATTAACACGATTATCTATGATCCCGATAATACTAATTTTCAAAATAAAGGTTGTGAAGTTTATAAAGTTTTGAATATGATTCAGAAAGTATCTCATTCATTACAAAAACTTATTATTAAATGTCTAGATATTAATATACAACCTTGGCAATCAATTAAAGATAATCTTCACACATTTTCATCAAATATACAAGATATCATTACTACTGTTATGGAATTTGAAAAACGTTTTCCATATATTACTATCAAATTTACTAACTAGATAATTTTATATCTAAAAATCTATCCTTTAACTGTTCAAAGATTCTTAAAATCATCTTTTTCGGTTATCCTTTAACCGGTTATTGGTGTTTTAACATAATTTATTTTACATACATTTTATTGCATTTCTTTCCATGTTTTATAACTAGATGTAATTTACTATAAAAAGTATTAGCTATGGTACTGTATACAGTACCCTTGGAAGGATATGCATTATTATAAAAACCAATTAAACTATTTTTAATTAAGCTGCATTTCTTTCCATGTTTTATAACTAGATGTAATTTACTATAAAAAGTATTAGCTATGGTACTGTATAAAGTACCCTTTGAAGGATATGTAAAGCGGTTAAAGGATATGGATAGGGTGGAAAAACTACGGTTTCCAACGGTATACTATCCCAAATCAGATAGGTGTCTAAACACCTTTAACCGGTTAAGGAATAGAAAAATAAAATAATTATTTATGAGACTTTTATAAGATTTATGATGATTTTTTTTTATTTTCTACGGCATGAACTTTATCCATATTACTTACAGAAGAAGCAACAACAGGATATGGAAATCCACCACTTAATTCCCAATAATGTGTTTTATGGGAATTATAAATTTGTTCTGGATTGGAAAATGCTAAATCTAGTGGTGGTGATTGTGGATTTAATGGTAATGGTATAATTGATGTTAAATGTAAAGGTGTTTTAGGATAATAATTATAAACTGGATAAGAGAAACCAGAATTATAACCTTGTGTAATTTGCCCTTGGGTTGGATTTCTAGGAACTGGTGCGTCATAATTTAATGGTGTTAAACCTATTCCCATATAATATGGTCGACTAGTTTGCAATTGTATTAATGCACCTAAATCTGAAAATGTTTGTTTTATAAATTTATCTTTATACAAGATGGATAATAATAGTATTGCAGAAATCAAACCTATTAATATAGGTAACATTAAAGTATGAATTGGCATTTTTACACTATACTATTTTTACACTATACTATAACTATATAATTCATAGATAAAAAAGGATAAAAAAGGATAAAAAATTATATACTTATATAAAATTGATTTGTAAATTTTATTTACAAAAACATATATTTCTAGTTGTAATAATCAGATATGGCATCTGAATTTAAGATTAAATCAGAACAACATACAAATACGGATGAAGCATTGGCACTAGCAATGCAAGAAGAAGAAAATGAAATGTATCATTCTATTAAACAAGGAGATGCTATTTTAGCAGAACAACTTTCTGCATGGGGTGGTGCTTCTGCAGAAGATGATGATATGGAAAGCATTCTTGCACAAATTGCAGAAATGGATTCACAAATTACAGAAATAGATGGAAATTATTCATATCAAACATCCCGTCAACCCCACCAAGTGAATACTAGTGATACTAGTGATAATAGTCATAATAGTGATACTAGTGATAATGGTGATCTATTTGCAGGTGTGATGATAAAAGAAAGAGAGAGAGAACGGCAAATACGCAAGAGAATTGAACAAGAAGCAGAACAACAGGCTAGAACAGAACTTTTACGTCAACAAGATTTGGAATATGAACAATCACTAATTGAAGATCAAAAAAAAGAAGATCAAAAAAAAGAAGAAATGAAAACTAGAATTACAACTGCTGATGTTGATACAGAACCACCTCTTTCACCTGCATCAATACGTCGTGCTCGACTAGCACATTTTGCAACAATACCAAAAAAAAACTAAAAACTATTTATCATTATTTAATAGAGGTTTTACATAAAAATCAACTAATTTCTGGCCAACTTCAACACTGGTAGAATGATAATCAGCACCGGAATTTACCCGGTCAATCATATTTAACATATATTCTAATTGTTCCATATTCAAATCTGCTTTTAAACACATTTCAAACAATGTTTTTGAATTTGTAAATAGATATTCATATTTTTTTTGAATTTCTTCTACAAATTGTTCCCTTGTTAAACCACGATAATTACGTTTATATAACCAATCACGATTATCTTTATTAAGATTTTTTACTTCATCCTTAATTTTAAGTGTATCTAACATTTTATTTATTTTTATTTTTCTATTACACTTATAATATAACCACAGCTAGAATAAAATTATATATTATTTTTATGTTTGAAACGACTAGTATCCAAATAACTAGAATAATAAATTATTAAACTTATGTTCTAATTCTTTTTTAATATCTTTTGGTATTAATTGAAAATCCATTAAAATAGTATTCTCGCAAAAATTACCTTGTCTATCATCACATCCTATTGATAGATGTGTTGTATCCGGCATTTCATTATTACGGGTTGCAATTAAACAGTTATAAAAATATTCATAACTTACTGGATTATCCATTAATCTATCAATATTTGATTTAGTCACTCGCACACACATATTATTTTTCCATTCTGGTGGATCAATCCATTTTACAACACTATCACTACTACCACTACTACCACTACCGCTACCGCTACCGCTACTAGTATTACTATTTGTATGTGTTATAATTTTTTCTTTTAAAATACCACCATTAATAAAACATCCACGAATATTATCACTAACATCACCTAATAATATTTTACGTATTAAATATCGAATACCAGTTTCCCTATTTGATTGTATTTTTTTTTTGTTATTTTCGTTCGTAAATAAATCTTTTAGATTACCTGAAATCATTTTAATTCTAGATTCACATATTTGTAAATAATCATTATCATTAGCCACTATATAAACCATTGGAATGTTATTTGTAATTAGAAATGGTGCAAATTGTCCTATAATATCATCTGCTTCACATTTAGAATGATATAATATTTTAATACCATATTGAACTGCTAGTTCTGATAAATAATCACGTTTCATGTAACTAAAAATATCAAATGAATTAAATTGTTTTTTTTTTAATGCTTCACTTCTAGTTGCCTTATATTCATTATTACATAATATTTCATTTCTCCAAATATCTTTATAACTACAATCAATACAAAATACTACGTTAGAAATATCAGTTTGTATCTTACGACATAAAACAACTAAATTTTCTATAAATAATTTACGGAATTTTGTCATGAATACTACATCTTCAAACCAATTATGCTCCATATTAAAATTACTACCAACACAAACATCAGGATATGCTGTATTATACCATTTCCGCAATGCAAAAAAACGATAATATAACCAATAACTAGTATCTACTAAAATTACTGGTTTAGATTTATTTAATTTTGCCATTATTTTTGTGTTAATATTCCAATTAGGAATGGTTAATGGATTAACAGGTGTATTATAAATTATATTCTGTAAATTCATTTCCTATCCTGAATGTATACTATTATAGTGCTAGATAGTGCTAGATAGTGCTAGCTATATGTTTTTAAGCAGTTCTATTATTTATTACATATACAATTATCATTTTGTGAACGATATATATTTTTCTTAATTTAGAATAGTACTATCTAGAAATAAAAAAATAAAAATATAATGTCATTACCAACTGAATTAAATGAACATCAAGTATGGGATGAATCAGTAGAAAATATTCTTAGTGAACTAGGTGATGAAGCACAAATTAATGCATATCTTCATAAAAAAGCAAATGAATATTATACTATGCAAAATATAAAATATCAATTACCTATTATAGTATTAAGTGCTATATCTGGAACAGGTAATTTTATTAGTGCTAATTTTCCATCATATTCACAAGTAATAGTTTTAGCGGTTGGTGGATTAAGTATTTTTACATCTATTATATCTTCAGTTGCACAATTTTTAAAAGTAAGTCAACTTAGTGAAAGTCATCGGATTTCATATCTTAGTTGGGAAAAGTTTCATTCAAATATAAAATTTCAACTTAATAAGAAAAGGCTAAGTCGTGATAATATTAAAGATTTTCTTAATGTTGTTGTTCCTGAATATCAACGACTAAAAGAAATTAGTTCTAGCATACCTAAACATATTTGCGACCAAGTTAAACGTAGTAAGAAAAATCTTAAAAATATGAAAATACCCTATATGCTCAATGGGTTTCATCCTGTAATTCCTTATAAAGAAACACCAGATGAAGATGACGATGATAATGATAACGGTTTAATTAACATTGAACGATTACATATTACTGATTCCACACATGAAACTAATGTTTAATGATTATTTACTATGTGGTTCTAGTATCTAGTATCTAATATCTAGTATCTAGTATCTAGTTTGTTTTGCTAGAATAACTATCAAGAATAGTCATATCTTCAAAAACACTACTATATAAATCCATTGAATTTGAAACGGTTGAATCCATCCATTTATCTTTTAATTGTTGTGTTTCTTTAGATATATCTATTTCATAAAGTGAATTTGAATATCTAGAATTACTTGTAATAGGTTTTTCAGCATATCGCTTATATCTAAATGTTGGAATATTACATTTATCATTAAATAAAATATGTATTTGATTTGTTCCATTAATAGGTAATGGCATTGCAAACTTTTTTGGTTTTTTTGTTTCATTATATTTATCCACATCAAATGTTCCCATATTTAACATTTTATTATTAGAATTATAATTATCTAAGTGGCTATCTGAATATTCACCTCTAGGATACCAATTTAATGAATCACGTTTCCAATGTGTATAAAAATTATTATATTCTATCTTTGGAATTAATATTCCATCTCTTTTATGTGGTTCTTTAATAATTTTATAAGGTGCAACTGGCTTTAATACCTCATTTTTATTATTATAAAATGCTGTATATGATACAGGTGTCATTGGACAATGTAATGGTTTAATAAACATTTTTGATATATCATGTTTAACTGTATCCATTTTATTATTTTCTATAGTATATATTCAATTACTATAGTATATAAATATATCTAAAAATATTTTTTTTCTCTCATTACTAATTTTTTATCCTAATAATTGAATTAGTTGTTTTTTGAAATATGGATTTGGTTGAGCAATTGTTCTATATTTTTTAATATATATAGCTAATTCATTATACATTGTTTCTATTGTATTTAAACTTCTATTCATATTTTGAAATGTTATTTTTAACTTTTCTATTTCATCTATCATTGTCTGTTTTTTATAAATCATAAATGTTCGATATTTATTTATAAATTGTGGTTTAATATATTCAATATGGCTTATTTCATTTGTTATGTCACTATTATCTATTGGGGTTGATACTAGCTTACATCGAGTAATTTTACTATATTCTATTTCATTACTAGCATCGCTATTACTGGTTATATCAACTATAGATTGATCGAAATTATTTTTTAGAATATATATTAAGAATGCTAGAAACATTGAAACACTTCTAGAACGTCCAACCATACAATGAATTAATATTTTCCCTTGATTAGTTAAAACTTCTTTAATAAAAGAAACAGCACTTAAAAAATGAGGTTCTAAATTCTGGCTTTCATCATCATATGCTGGTATATGTAAATATTTAAACTTATCAGGAAAAGGCGGATTAAATGTAGGTATTACAGACATTATATGAGTTATATCTAAACCAGTAAGTAATTCTAGATTAGTAGATGTAGAATAATTACCAATATAAATATTTGGATACACTAAATTAAAATCCACATTATCAGAAAAATTAATATAATTATTTTCAATTATTGTTCTACTATATACATACATATCATCTAGTAAATGTAATATACTATATAAAAAACTACCATTTGAAATATCACCTAATTCATCTATATTGTTCCCGTTATGTTTCTCACTAGGTTCTTCACTAGGTTCCTCACTAGGTTCTTCACTAGGTTCCTCACTAGGTTCCTCACTAGGTTCCTCACTAGGTTTCTTTATTAATTCTTGTTTATTTCCACTTCTAGATTGAATATTTATAATATCTTCAACATACATTTTAGTAAATAATTATATATAGAATATGTAACAACTTATTACTAAGTAATGTTTTAATGTATGAATCTAAACGTTTACATATCATTTTAGTTAATGCGATTTTTTTGTGTATTTAATTCAGAAATGAATTATAAAACACATATCAATATATCTGATACTATAAAAATAAAACAAAAGGAAACAACAATGAAAACACCTAATAATTTAAAAAATAAATTCAAAAAAGAAAAGGATATATTACAGATTGCAGGTGGTGTAAATAAACCACCACATAATGAGCGTAGTAAAAAATCTAAAAAATCATTTCGAAAAGAATCTCCTAATCCAGATTATATTGATAAATTGATTGAGTTATATTATGACAATGATAAAAATGCAATGCAATATTTAGAATCTGCACATAAGCAAATGTATAAATTACAACCACAAAATCGTTTAATTGTAATAGGTGATATTCATGGGGATTTTGATGTTGCAATTGAATGTTTAATACTAGCAGGTTGTATTTCTACTATTACACCGCCTAGTGATAAAACTGTAGATAATATGAATAATTTTTTTAATAATTTAAAATGGATTGGTGGGTCAACATATGTTATACAATTAGGTGATCAAATTGATCGTATAAGACCACAATCATGGGATAGTAATTCAATTGCAAATGAATCAGCATTTCAAGATGAAGGAACAACTCTAGAAATATTCTATTTATTTTGGCATATAAATAATCTAGCATATCAACAAGGTGGACGTGTATTTTGTATTATTGGAAATCATGAAATAATGAATGTAGAAGGTGATTTTCGATATGTAAGTCGACAAGAATTTCGTTCTTTTAAAGATCATTTGAAATATGTTTATCATAATAAAAGTAAATATCCATATAATTCAAGAACATTAAAAAATGCACGTGATTTATTAAACTCTAGTAGAACTAAAAAATTTGGAAAACTTAAAAATAGTATAAATGAACAAAAACAAGTTAAATTACCAGATGGATATCGTGAACGATTATATGCATTTAGTCCTACAGGTTTATGTGCTAATTTTTTAGGTCGGAATTACTATACTATGATACAAATTGGAAGTTGGTTGTTTTGTCATGGTAGTCCTACTATGGATACAGTTAAAACATATTCAATTGATTTAATTAATTCCGTTACTTCTATGTATTTGCTAGGTCTAGAATCTGAAGATAAAAAAATACAAAACCATTTTGATAATTTATCTAAAGATAAAACTACAAATCATACTACTGATGATTCTAGTTCTATTCTATGGTCTAGAACTTTTGGCGAAAGCCCAACTTCTACAATGCTAGAACAACATTTAACTAATATATTGGAAACATATAATCAAACAAATAATAATAATACCTACCCAGCAACACATATTGCAATTGGTCATACACCCCAACGTGAATCTGGTATTAATAGTATTTGTAATGGTCGTGTGTGGCGTTGTGATATTGGCATGTCAAAAGCATTTATTACTGATGAAAAAGAAAAACATATACCACGCAAAATACAAGTATTAGAAATAATTAATAATACAAACCCACGAGTTCTTAGTAGCTAATCTAAATAATTGACATATCCACAATTAAATCATGGAAAAATTAATATTGAGGTGTAAATCTTCAAGGGTGTAAATATATTTGATTAAAATATTTATTAATTCTAGAAAAGCAAATAGAAATTATATATAGAGAAAATAATGTCAAAATTAAATATTACACCTATTGACCCATCATCACCTATATTTCCTAATTTAGGATATTGTCCTTATATGGAAATTAATGCACCACGTGGTGGTAGTTATAAAACTATTACTGAAGGATTAATAGCACCTGAAAAACAAAGTATAAATGCAAATACATCTATTCCAGATTCTTTGCCTAATGGTGGTTTATATAATGCACCACAATCTACTGGTGCTTGGGCAAATATTCCTGTTATACCTTCAGAATTAAATTTAATTCATTTTAATTTAAGATCTGCACATCCACCGCCAGGTGCAACTGAACAATATGGAAGCACAGAACGCCCAGGTAATAATTATGCACCTATGATAGGTGTATATTGGTTTAATCCAGATAATAATATGCGGGGTATGTATCGTATGCATGTCACAAAAAAAGAAGATGCACGACAATATTAAACGCATTATTAAAAATATTCATAGCACTAAT
>Ga0315903_10008278_pt1 | contig 12821 bp, 9 predicted proteins | sample LakEriMetagenome_7_FD_203524 | JGI IMG/M metagenome (GOLD analysis project Ga0315903, IMG submission 203524) | Freshwater fungal communities from buoy surface, Lake Erie, Ohio, United States - Buoy 2 MA119 | ecosystem: Environmental > Aquatic > Freshwater > Lake | place: USA: Lake Erie, Ohio...
AGAATGATCCATCCAAAAAAGATCAATCCCAGGGCAATGATCCGAAACAAAACGGCGAATCAAGTAAGAACTCACCAGCCAATGAGTCTAATTCCGAATCGAATCAAAAGCCCAACCCATCTCAATCCAAGGACAAGTCCGCTGGAAACAAGTCGCCAGACGATAAATCCGACAACATGAATCAGTCATCGAATGAGTCGCCGGGCGAGAAGTCAGATAACTCGTCAGCGAATCCTGACAAGGAAAACGGAAACTCAACAAACGACTCAGATAACAAATCTGGCGAAGGAAACAAACCAGATGGAAAGAACTCCCCAAACAACAAACAGGGAGATAACAAACAGGGAGATAACAAGCAGGGCAATGGTAAGTCAGCAGATAGCAAGTCCGAAAAAGGCGAATCCAAGGGCGACGATGCTGGCGATCAACAAAATGGCAATGGCAAGGGAGATGATAAACAAGCAGGAAGCGAAAAATCTGGTGATAAAGCCAGCGGCAATAAAGGAAATTCACAAGACAAATCGGGCGACGCCAACAAAGATCAAACTTCAACAGATTCGTCACAAGGCGATGACAAATCAGGAAGCGAGTCAGAAAGCGGTTCCGAAAAACAGAATGGCAAACCCTCTGGCAAACAAGGTTCGCAGTCCGCTGGTAAGGAAGGGAATTCTGAGAACGGATCCGAGATGCAAAACGATTCATCGAAAGGCGAATCCGGCTCTCCTTCCTCGTCGAAATCGGGTGACGCAACTCAAGGCGAATCAGGAAAACCGGGCGACGATAGTGCAGGGTCCTCTGCTGGCAAGCAAGGCGGCCCACCGCTTGGAAACGGAAAAGGTTCTTCGGCAGGCGATAATTCCCAGGGAGAGAACCCCAATGAAGTCGCTGAAAAAGCAAACCTGGAATATGCAAAGAATGCAACCAACATGGCTTTGGAATATTTACAGCGTCAAAAAGATCAACCTGATCCCGAACTGCTGAAAGAATTGAACTGGACGAAAGAAGACCTCAATCGATTTCTTGAACGTTGGCAGAAAAAACAAGATGCCCTCGAAGGTGACCAGCAACAGCGACTAGAGGCTGAACAAGATCTTCGCAGCTTGGGGCTTCGACCTCCCAAATCGAAAGCAGAAGCTGTCAAAGGCAATCAAGATCAGATGAGAAACCTACAAGACTCCGGTCCTCGCGTTGCACCTCCCAAAGCTCTAAAGAGCCAATTTGACTCTCTAAAGAAATTGATGCAGCAACGAGAGTCGTCAGGGAAGAAGTAGCCGAAACAGGGGCTCGCCTTGAATTGATCCTCCGGTTTTTCGCAATGATCCTCGCTGATTCGCAACTGGAATCACGATCATCAATACTGAAGTTTCATGATGACTTCCAAGCCAGATCTTCCTATTAGAACAGCTTGCATCTTCAACTTTGCTTGACATATCAACTTTATCAAATGACTCTACGTCGATTCTGTGCGTCGTTCATCGTTGAATACTCTCGCGACTAATTCTGCTCCCGCTTAAGGCAACCTCTTTTTGTTAACAAAATCGACATTGATCACGTTATCTTTTGGCGGTGTTGATACAGTGGGTGCAATACCCTGCTTCACTCGGCTTTCGGGTGTGTGTGTGTTGGCAAATTCAAGCTTCTGTGTCGGTAAGCGTTTTCCCTCGGGAGTGATCTCTATCCATTCGACATGCCGCATGAAGGGACGATCCTCTCCCTTTTTCGCAACATCTATTACTTGAACCTCGATACCGGAACCTTTGCTGAGTTTATCTGCCCACATATCCTCAAGTTGATAGAACGTTCCGTTGGAGTTCGCTTTCCAGTTTTGCTGGGATAAATTTTCGACACCGCCCGACGCTCCAAAGCGATCACCGACGAGATGGCCGGCATGGTCTCCCGTACCACCCGATACGCTTCTTTGGGCCGAGGTGCTTCGATGTCGCATAACCGATCCCGGCACTCCTAAGCGACCACTCACGCTCTTGTAAACTCGATCGGCACTTTCGTAGGTTCGATACTGATATTGCTTGCTGATGTCAGGAAGGATTTTGGCCACAGCCTCTGCACCATGTCGCCTAAGAAACGAGTTGACGACTTGCTTCATTTTATCGATCGACTCATTGGCACCCGAAGGAATCAAATCGAGAACTTCTTTCATTTTTCGCAGACCAGGCAATAACGCTTCGGCGGCCTTTGCTGATCGATTCGCAAGCTCTACGGCACGTTCCAAAGACTTCAGATAACGAGGTAACTTACCTGCCTTAGCAAGGTCTCCGACATAAGGCACCATGCTCAAACCAGACAGGGCGGCATCCAACCACTGCCCGCGCGACAAAGCCAATAGACCGCTCGCGCCGTCGGACACCGGTGTTGGATCAATAATACCAGCCAAATCAAAAGCCATCTGTATTAAATCTAAGCCCAGTTCGAGCAGTTCTTTGTCATAAAGATCAGGCGTGTCAGGATGCGAAGCTCCGTAGCCCGAAGGACCCGGAGTGGGTGAATTTTGGCGAATGGATGTACCGTTATCCATCGGTTTCGATACAGCTGTCGTATTGAGTTTGCCAGCTGGTCCAGGTATTCGAGTCGCCATATCGCACCCTTTCATAACAAGCGTTGTCAAATGAGCCTTTGCACAGCCTACGGATAACTACGTCTTATGATAACAGAGGAACGTTCAGCGTTCTTCCTCATAAAAGCTAACTTCCCAAGCTTCTGAATGATTCCTCGCATCCTACAATTCTTCACTTCGATTCACTTTGAAATCTATCATAGCAAGAATCATAATCATGCGTTCCGAACGACGCGTTGATCCAACGTCGTATTGACTCCTAAATTTTCTCTCTCATTGCAAACTACCAGTCTCAACGACAAAGAAAATATTGGACTCGCATCTTGACCTTTCTCATTAAGAAGTCGAAATCATTCCCTTCGCCTATCGATTTGCCAATCAGGATCTATCTTCAACCTGTCAAGTTTTTTCTCTTAAAATTTTCTTGGAGATGCAAGCATTTTGTAAATTGAAATGGCTCTCGACTTGGGATTGACTTTCATTGTGGAGAGCTTTACAAACCTGGCTGAATTACGTGCTGGCCAACAGGGGCCGGTTCAATTTGTGCTTAAAGTCAGACACGACTCGTATTGCCAATGAATCGATTATCCGGCCTGAATGGCTTTGAATCAAAAAAATCGTTTTCTTCCTCGGGTAGCTTCGCGAACCAAGGACTTGTAAGAGGTGTTGAAGCCTTTACAGCTTCGGAAAATGATTCGTCTCGGGCTCGTGTTCCCAGCCCATTATTGTATTCGCCTCTGCATTATGAAGCCCGCTATGGCTATCCACTGATTGTGTGGTTGCACGGCAGCGGAAGTTCAGAACGTGAATTGGAAGAGGTAATGCCTTGTGTCAGTATTCGCAACTATGTTGCTGCTGCACCTCGAGGCACTAAAGCAGCCGACCCTTGCGGGCATCGCTACAATTGGTCCCAATCTCCTGCCTCAATTGCTCTTGCAGAAGAGTTAGTTTTCGATGCGATCGAACAAGCGAGCGGGCAATTCAATCTTTCATCGGACAAAATTTTTCTAGCTGGCCGCGGCGATGGCGGTACCATGGCTTGGAGAATCGCACTGCGCAACGCGCGACAATTCGCTGGCGTGGTCTCCCTAGGTGGCGCATTTCCTAAATCACATCGTCCGTTGGCAGCCTTGAAACAAGCAAGACAACTTCGTTCGTTGTGGCTCATTGGAGCGAATTCGAAACAGTGCGGTAACAAGGCTGTTGCCGAGAGCCTGCCTCTGTTCCAGGCCGCAGCCTTAAAAGTAGCCATCCGCAGCTACAACTGTGGAGACGATCTCTACATGGATATGTTCAGCGACATGAATCGTTGGTTGATGGAGATTGTAACCAACCAACCTCAGCAAGACCCTTCCCAAGAATGTATCTGGGGTGGCTTGACCGGTCGCAATTAATTGCCCTGTGCTGGCTTTAAAACCAACCGCATTGGCTTACAGCAACTGTCACGTATTCCCTCGCCTTTTTTCGTGATTTGCAGAGCAGACGGCAACACGAAACTCTTTGAGGTGAGCCTGCATCTTATCTACTAGTTACCCGCACGCATCATCAGTGGAAGCTTTGCAGGTACAGCTTTCAGATGGAATGGGCCTTAAAATCGTTAAGATCCGAATTTCCTTCCAAGTTGTCTTATCAGCCTCGTGAGACTTTAGAGGTTAGCTCGCTCTGGACCGGGTTCAGATCTTAAGCTTCCGACAAAGCGAAGAACGCCTTTCGCACCTTTATCTGTCGGAAATATGGAAACATTCTCGATGAAAGCAGTGGCTGCTTTCCAAGATCAATCTACACACCAACGTTCCAGGCACTCAGAGGGGCGTCGTGGTGGTATTTTGCTTCCTTTAATCTTAGGTGCTGTCGCGATCCTGCTTGTTACTGCAGGTGGATTGTTTTACTACGCGCAGAACAACAAACCATTAACGCCCGAGCAAAAGATTGCGATCAGCGCCGATCTGTTGCTCAAGGAACAACGGTGGGATGTCCCGTTAGCGGTTGCAGAGGAACTCGCTTCGCAAAAGAAAACTCTTCCTGAGGAATTGCAGGACACCGTCGATTATCTTCAGGCTGCTGCAGGAATTTTACAGATCCGCGAAAACCGCGAACATCCTGACGCCAAAAATTTATTGCTCAAGTCCTCTAGGAAAATGGCTGCTGTCGAAAAAGTCGGCTTTCCCCTCGGACATAACGAACTTGGGGCTTATCTGCTCGCATGGTCCCACTTTCACACTCGACAGTGGACTCCTGCGATTGCAGCGATTCAACATGCAATCGAACTGTGCCCAGAACGCAGAGCCGAGTTGATGGAAATGCTCATTCAAGTTCATCTTAATCAATCGGTACCTGAGTTTGAAAAGGCGCATGAACTGATCAAAAACTGGTTAACGATCCCTTCGCTATCCAAAGAGAGCATCCGACATATTAACTTGCTCGATGCAGAAATTTATTTCCGCGACCAAAAGATCCTTTTAGCACAGAAAATGGCCAACGATACTCCCGAGGACTCGATTCATTATCCCGAAGCCCAAATCTTGCGAGGAAGGATCCTGATTGCCAAGGGAGTCAAGAAACTTCAGACGGAAGGGCTTGAAACAGGAAGCAACGATCAACTTGAAGAAGCTTTACGACTTTTTAGAAACCTGTTCCTGCAAGGTGCTCACGAAGAAAATATCAAACGACAAGCAAGCTATTTCGCCGGCTGTATTTTACGCATCAACGGAGCCAATAAAGAGGCGTTAGGAACACTTTCAGCAATCCGGCAAGGTAGTCCCAAAACGCCCGAAGCGATTGCGGCCGGAATAGAGGAAGCGGAACTACTGCTTTCCTCAGGTGAACCAGAGAAGGCAATTGAAACCTTAGAGGATGTCGCTCGCGATTGCACGATTGCTGGGGAATTCGAACAGCAATATGTGACCAGACACGACTATCAAATGCGGCTTTTCTCGATCGCTGATAAACTGAAAGCAGCCAAGGACTTTAAAAATCTAGTCCGCATGGGTAAATCACTCAACGAACTGATCTCTCCCTCGGAAGCCGTGAAAGTGGAAGCCGAAGGATACAAGGCTTGGGCCCTGGATTTAGAAGAGCGATTGAAGCAACCTGGCGGCGTTCTGGATCCTCTCGAAAAAATGCCCCAAGACATTTGGAGACTAGCTGGCAAGACATATGCCGAATTAGCCAATTTGGAACTAATTGCTCCCAACTATGCGGAACTCGCATGGGAAGCAGCGCTCAGTTTCCGCTACGCAGAAGATCTCCCAAGATCCAACGAGTGGCTACAAAAATTTTTGAAATCAGCTCGTCGAGAACTTCAGCCAACGGGCCTTTATCAACTCGCATCAAACTACTTCGATTTAGGTGAACTCGATAAAGCCGTCTTTCCAATGGAGACGATGCTGCGAGATTATGTCGGACACCCAATGGCCTACTCTGGCCGCTTGCTGGGGGCCCGCATCTTCAGCGAACGTGGCGATCTCAGTCGATCAGCCGAACTGCTTACGCAAAATCTTTATGACGGCGACCTCAGTCCGGAAAGTGATGTTTGGCGAGAAAGCTTATTGGAATTGGGTGGACTGCTCTACCGCGAAGCAGATCTTGCAAGATTACAGGCAACCTCCGATCCACAACCTTGGAAGGATGCAAGCGATCCTCGAGCCAAAGTACTGCGAGAAAGTTTTGAAAGCATGATGGACTCCGCTGATCGCCTTCGAGAATCGGTCGTTCGTTATCGAGAGGATTCACGCAGTCTGCAGAGCCAATACCTCGCTGGTCGCGCCTTCATGGAAGCCGCCAAATGGCCACAAACGATGATCGCCTCTGGATGGATCACACTGGAATCACAAAGAAGGCAATTAGCACAGCAAAGTCGCGACCTACTCCAAAATGGACTCGCCGAATTTCGCGATCTAAAACTGAGACTCAATGAGAGACAAGAACGGGAAAGCCTCACACCTCTGCAAATGGGATTGCTCCGAAGTGCCTATTTCGGTGAAGCCGATTGTTTGTTTCAACTAGAGAAATACGAAGATGCTATCAACGCTTACCGTAGCACTGCAGGTCGCTTTCTGAATCGTCCTGAAGCTCTTGAAGCACTGGTACAGTTATCGATTTGCCAGCAAAAGCTTCTGAAAGCCGACGAAGCGCGGCGAACTCTCTTACAGGCTGAACAAGTTCTATCCCGAATTCCACCGGAACTGGATAAGGACTTCTCTAAACGAACTCGCTATGACCGCCAGCAATGGAAAGATGCTCTCGCCTGGATGAAAACCTGGTAATCAACATTGCTATCAAATCGACCTCACGTTTTTTTCTGAAAACAGTTGAGGAATCTGGAAATTTCTTCAAGTTTTTGCCGTCGCCACGATCGTCGAATTTCGCTAGAAGACGACGGTCAGTTTTAGCATCGCGACGAGTGGGTCCGTAAAACGCCTTTAGTAAACCGATCCTCGCCTGGTGCGATGGTTAAAAGGGCAACCTACCAGCGGAAGCCGGTGAGCTGAAACGACTTTTTTGACTTGATCCGTTTGCTGTCATCGTCTGTGGGAATCGAACCAATGGGAAGCAACGATTGCGAAGAAACCGAGCGACTGCTTCATTGCATCGAAGCCAAAATGGATTTGGTTCAACAGCTTTTCGAATTAACCTGCCAGCAGATGGAGTGCTTAGAAGGAATAGATGTGGCTGAATTGCTCGCGATACTCAATCACAAGCAATGCGTCTTTGATCAGCTAGAAGAGTTACGTCGGGAACTTGAACCGCTGTTGACGGTAGATCCGGACCAACGAGTTTGGTCGAGCGAAGCGAGACGGAGCGATGTCGGCAGTTGGTGGACAAGTGCGGGGAACGCATGAAGAAGATCCTAACGATGGAAGAGGAAAGTATCGGTCGGCTTAGCGAACGGCGACTGTTGGTTGCAGAGCAACTTGGAAGTATGGCGATCAGCAGTTCGATTGACGCGGCCTACAGCAGTCAACGTTCCGCAGAACCAGCGAGCACGTTGGATCTAAGCAGCGAGTAAGCTGACGCACTGATCGTTGGCACTCGCAGGATATATCGCGTCGGTTGTAATGAGTTTTATCGAGGATTTTGAAATAAGGAGAGCTTCAAAGTGTGGTCATCTTTACTTGGGCAATCCTCGATCAATGCCCTGACTCAAACCCTGCAGTTTACTGAAAAACGGCATGAGCTCATTTCGAGCAATGTCGCGAATATGGACACTCCTGATTACAAAACGCGTGATTTGGATGTGGATCGATTTCAAAACTCACTGCGTCAAGCGATCGAAGAGCCCGCGAAGTCACGTACCCGTTCGCCGGGTGAAATATCGCCGGGCGAAATATCATCGGGTAACGCATCAGCCCTTGATGAAGTCAGTGATCAGTGGCAGAAAACTCGTGATATATCAAAGCAGATCCTGTTTCATGATGGACACGATATTAGCTTAGAAGAACAGGTGACGGAAGCGGCGAAGAACCAGACGATGCACTTCACCGCTGTCGCTCTGCTCAAAGCTCAGTTTCGCACCATGCAGATGGCAATTACAGAAAACGTGAACGTTTAAGAGTAACCCGATAAAGGAGCGCGATCGATGATTAGTGCCTTGGATGTAAGCACGAGTGCTTTGGTGGCTCAGCGTACTCGTCTTAATACGATCTCCAGCAACATTGCCAACATGTCGACGCTTCGCAATGAAAAGGGGGAGAACAAGCCATATCAACCGAAGCATGTCATATTTCAGGCTGATGAAAACATGATCGGCGATAATGGAACTGCTGGGGTCAAGGTGGAAAAAATAGAAACCGAAGAGAGCGAGCCACTGTATCGTTATCAGCCCGATCATCCCCTGGCGATCCAGGATGGTAAGTGGAAGGGATATGTTGCTTATCCAAATATCAATCTGACGGAACAGATGGTCGATGCCTTGGAAGCAACACGAGCTTATGAGGCCAACGTTGGTGTGATGGAAATCACAAAGGGTATTTCGCGGCAGACGTTGAGTTTGATCGCCTAAACCTAACACGATCCTTTACAAGGTTTAAGCAATGAGTGTGTCCATATCGCCCGGCATGATGCCCTGGAAAATCCAAGCGGATCCTTCCGCTACTGGAATGAAGATTGGCTCGACCTCTGCCGGTGGTGACAAAGTCAACTTCGGGCAATTTCTCATGCAGGGCCTATCCGAAGTCAATACGATGCAGCACGATGCCAACGATGCGATTAATCAACTACTCACCGGAGCTGATGTGAATTCCGCCGAGGTTCTCACCACCGTTCAGAAATCTGAGATGGCTTTTCGTCTGATCACGCAAGTACGCAACAAACTGTTGTCGGCCTATGAGGAACTCAATGCCATGAGATTCTAAAAGAACTCTCACACTGTCACTTGTTTGTCAGACGTTAAACGCTTTGATCCGTGTTTGCTAAAGAGGTATCTGTTGTATGAAATTCCTTCTCGATTTTGCTAATCAGATGCGCGACATGTTCATGTCGCTGACACCTGCTGCTCGAGTCGTGACGGGATTACTGACGATTGCAATCCTGGTAAGTATAGGCTTTCTCTTTCAGGGTAGCCGCACTGTGGCCACCGAGTATCTCTTTAGCGGGAAGGCATTCAGCGATACTGAGATCACACGATTTGAAGTCGCATTCAGCTCAGCGGCACTGCGCGATTACGAAGTCATAGGAAGTCGAATCAAAGTTCCGGCTGGTACTCGCGATCAATACATCAAAGCGCTCAGTGATGCCGATGCTTTACCTGTGTTACCAGGAGCTGGAGGTGATAGCCTTAAGAGCGTTGGAATTCTCGACTCCAATCGCATGCTAGAAATCAAAGTCAAAGAGAGCAAAGAAAAAGAGATTGCTGGCTGGGTAAGTAAACTTCCGGGAATCAATTGGGCAACCGTGGATTACAGCGAACAGCGTCAGGGCTTCGGGCGACAGATGGTGCAAACGGCAAGTGTTGTTGTAGAACCGATTGCCGCTTATCCATTGTCAGAAGATCGCCTGCGCGAGATCGCCAAAATGGTCGCAGCCAGTTTCGCCGGTCTGAAGCCTGAAAATGTCAGGGTGATGGATGTTTCAAGCGGTCGAAGCACGGCACCTACGGATGGGGTGGTTGGTGGTGAAGATGATCCTTATCTCAGACAGCAACGTATTGCCGAGGAATCCTATCGACGACGCATCCGCGAGTTACTGACTCCTTATGGTGACATCCGCTTGGAAGTTGGTGTGATCCTCGACGATACGGTAGTCAGTGAATCGCAACAACTGAAATACGATACGCAGCCGACCACGATCGAGATGACTTCAAGCCGCAAAGATTTGGAATCGACAAAAGCAAACCCAGGAGGTCAACCGGGAACGGAACCAAATGCTTTGGGTAACCGTTCAGCGACATTAGCGACAGCCGATCAGTCGAGCAAAACCAAAGAGACCTCAGAAAACGAACGCCGTGTTGTGGGTCAAGAAGTGACGCGTACTGCAAAAGCAGGTTTGATTCCCAAACGTGTTTCGGCTTCCGTGGGTTTACCTGAAAGTTACATTCGCAAAGCTATTGCTGCTCGTTGGGTTCAGTCCAACCCAGGAAAACCGATCACGGAAATGCCTAATCCAACCCAGGCTGAAATCGACACTGCCTTTAAGGATATTCAACGAAACATCCAAACCGCTATCGCCGCTATTTTGCCACCGGTAGCTGCCGGGGATGACCGCTTCGAATTGGTGTCTGTTTATCCTTATACCGAAGTCGCTCCTGAAGTTCCGCCACTCCCCACCTTCACCAGTCAGATGGTGCAATGGCTAAAGGATTCATGGCAAACGCTTGCCTTGCTGATGGTGGTAACCATCTCCATGGGTATGGTTTTATCGATGTCTCGCAATAAGAATTCTGCTGCCGATGATCCCTTTAAAGACGGCTTCGGTATCGCGCTGGTCGATAAGATCAAAGATAATCTCGATATCAGTGTCGATGCTGAAACGGGTGAAGCTCGAACCGGCGATTCCTCAGATTCTTCCGCTCCTGGAAGTAAAGGCCGCAAGGTAGAAGTGACCGGCCAAGAACTGAAAGAAAACCTGAGTTCCATGATTCAGGAAAACCCAGATGCAGCCGTCAACCTAATCCGAACATGGATTGGCGAAGCTGCATAACCTATCGTTTTTGGTTGGTTCAGGTAGCGGCCCATTCTGCTTGTAAATTCATCATTTCCAACCACACGATATGTACGTCGAGTAGATGTTTGCCAGCAAATAGGTATTAGCCTTAATCCCTTGCGAATACTTCTTGCATGCGTGTTCACGCACGACCATTCTGCGCTGCCATTTCCAGCTTGGTTCGCTCTCGGCCGGTGGTGGCAGCTATTCAATATCCTGCCTTTCAGCGTTTCAAGGTCCTTTCCTAGAGGCTTCGTAGAAACCATTTCGATCTCGACAGAGGGAGCCGAAAACGTTAAACCTCCCTCGCTGATGACTTGTCGGCAGGTCTCACGACGAGAATTGGAGAAGGATAATAAACGCCATGGCTTTGGATCAGGCTTCCTCGGGAATCCGTCAAGCGGCAATACTTTTAGCAAGTGTTGATTCGGCAACTGCACGTCAATTGATGCAGCAGATGCCAGCGACCATGGTAAAAGCGGTGCGCAAAGCGATGGTCGAACTGGGTCGCATCGATAGCAATGAACAAAAAGCGGTTCTAGCTGCCTTTCATTCCACGGTTCGGCGAACAGGAGAGCCAGCGAAGTCAGACACAATGACTCCTCGCGTGGAATCGCCCGCATCAAGTCTAAAGACGAATGAAACCTCATCCATTAACGACCCGCGATTCTCGTCACCATCCACCTCAGTCAATCTCTCTCAAAGCGATTGGGGCCATTACTCTACCGAACAGATCCTGGATTGTCTTGTGACCGAACGACCTACCGTCGTTGCGGTTGTCCTCAGTCAACTCGATCCTCCAACCGCTAATCAAGTCCTTAGCAAACTTCCATCGCAACTGAAGACCGACGTCCTGCTGCAACTGTCGCGACTTCAGCATATCGATGCAGATATTTTGCAAGACATCAAGGAACAACTACAAAACAAGTTGGCTACAATACGACCCGCAGAGACTTTAGAGAGCGACTTAGGTCTTCCAAAACTTAAATCAATTCTTGAAGCGGGTGGCGAAAAACTGAAGACCGAACTATGCCAGACTCTTCAGCAAGCAGGCGAAGTCGATGGCTCCCTAAAGATGTGGCTCGAAGAGCAACTACGCAGCGCGGATCGCAAAAACAGTGAAACTGTTCTCGCTACTGATACGTCGGAAGATTTCGCCAAATCAGGAGTAGTCAGCAGCGTCACTCCTGGAACGAAGTCGTCAGACATACGGCTGCATCAGCCTGACGATGGCAGTGCTTGGAAGGGTACTTCCGAAAGTATGAGTCGATCACCTCGGCGTGTTGATCGATCCGAAATTACCTCGGATCAATCTAACTTCGATGCGGCCTTCGCGACCTTTGAGTTTGATGATTTAAAACGCATCGATCTCAATGATCTCGCAACGATACTGCAAAACTGCGATCCTCGAGCTTTGCTTATCTCGCTATCTGGTGCCGACAATGAGTTGATGCAGCGAATCTCGCTGCTCTTTTCACCGCGTGATTGGAAGCGATTGAAAGACCGGTTACGGACATTAGGTAATATCTCCGTTGATGATCAAATCATGGCGCGACGTTTCGTCGCTGATGCCGCTCAGTCTTTAATCGACGAAACCATGCACCGCAAAGCGTCGATCAAGACATCTGAGTCGGAGACTTATGCTAAGGCCGCCTAGACCGCATCATGACAATTAGTGATTGAGTGAAAGACTATTTGCCGGTTTATCAGAGAACGAATTACTGGAAACAAAATGTTTCCTGAGAGCAGATTGCGGGATGGTATTCGATGGCAGGAATTCTTAAAGCGAATCAAATCAATTCCATGGCTGGCGGGTTAACGCCAATCGCTTTTAATTTGCACGATGTTGAGGAATTGGCAAAGGGTCAACTAGAAGATGTGCGTATCAAGGCGCAGCAACTGATCGAACAAGCCAAAGCGGATGCTGAAAAACTTCGCAAGGAGTCAGCAGATACTGCCCGCCGCGAAGCTCTCATGGAGATGGAAGCAAAATTCCAACAGAGATCTAAGGAGCTAGCTGATAAGCAAACCAACGAAGCAACCATGGTTTTAAAGAATGTCATTTCGCAGTTGCAGTCTGCAACCGATACATGGTTGCAACAATGGCGGG
>Ga0315903_10008282_pt1 | contig 12816 bp, 9 predicted proteins | sample LakEriMetagenome_7_FD_203524 | JGI IMG/M metagenome (GOLD analysis project Ga0315903, IMG submission 203524) | Freshwater fungal communities from buoy surface, Lake Erie, Ohio, United States - Buoy 2 MA119 | ecosystem: Environmental > Aquatic > Freshwater > Lake | place: USA: Lake Erie, Ohio...
ACACTGAATATTACCGATAAGACCGGAGATCTGATTGCCATTAAGGCTGTTGTGGAGGAAGATGAGTTGATGATCATCAACAAGTCGGGAGTGACCATCAGAATGCGCGTGGGAGACCTCCGGGTCATGGGAAGAGCCACCCAGGGTGTGAGACTGATCAGGCTTGATGACGGTGACCAGATTGCCTCAGTGGCCCAGGTTGATTCAGAAGTGGTGGTGGATGAGGAAGCTGACATAGAAGCATTGTCAACTGAAAACAATGCTGAAAATCCGGCTGAAACTTCTTCAGATGAAGCTCCGACCGGAGATGAAAATACCCCCGATAACCAGCCAACCGACGAAGTATAAAAGACCAACTAAAATAAATTATAAAATCCTAATTATGAAAAAGTTATTAATTTTATTTATAGCTTTTGTTTCAGTGGCAAATATATCATTGGGACAGAAAAACAAAGTTCAGACTGCCTGGAATTATTACAAATACGATGATTTACAGCGGGCTGCAGAGGCCATTGAAGCGGCAGCCGTTCATGAGCAGACCTCTAACAGTGCCAAGACCTGGTATTATCGCGGTTTGATTTATTTGAAGAGCTACAAACATGAAAAGTATGCTTCGCTTGATCCGGATCCACTGGGAAAGGCTGCCGAATCTCTTCAGAAAGCAATCAAGCTTGAGCCTGATTTTGAATACAAAGACGAAGTCAATCAGAATCTTCAGGTGGCTGCCAATCAGCTTTTTGCACTTGGTGTAGAACGATTTACGGCAAAGGAATATGCCAAGGCGTTACAATCATTTGAAAGTGTTCTGACCATATCACCGGGTGATGAAATGGCCACATTAAATGCAGCCTACAGTGCCGACCGTTCAGGCCAGAAAGCCAAAGCCAAGCAATACTATAACGACCTGATTTCCAAAGATTATAAAGAAGCCAGAATCTATGTATTTCAAAGCGGACTGCTCAAATCTGAAGGTGATACAGCAGCGGCACTTTCTGTAATTGAAAAAGGAAGAAAGTTGTTTCCGGCAGACAATAACCTGGTCATTGAAGAGTTGAACATTTATCTGTTCCGTGGTGACGACCAAAAGGCCTTAGAATCACTTAATTACGCTATTCAGGGAGATCCGAACAACCCCAGTTTGCATTTTGCATTAGGAACTGTGTACGATAAAACCGGAAAGAAAACCGAAGCGGCAACTTCATACAAGAAGGCCATCGAACTCAAATCTGATTATTTCGACGCGTATTACAACCTGGGAGCCATGTACTTCAACGAAGCTGCAGAACTGGCCAATAAGGCGAACGATTTGAAGTCGAATACCGAGTACTCAAAAGCCAAGGAAAAGTTTGATGCCAAGTTCAAAGAGGCGGAGCCGTTCCTGGAGAAAGCCCTTGAATTGAGTCCCGGCGACCAGAATACCATGGCGTCGCTGAAGCAGTTATATGTTCGTTTGAATGAAATGGAGAAGTACAAAGCCCTGGAGTCAAAAATGGGTAAGTAATTTCTTGATAAATACTCATTAAAAAGGCCGGCCAAAACCGGCCTTTTTTCATTTCAAACAATTGAGGGCAGATGCAACCGGTAAAAGGGAGTCGAACGGGGCTAAACAATTGTAAGTGTTTAACTTATATATTTAACATAATATTAATTATCGGACAATTATATTAAATTTGTGATCATTTCAGAACGACATTTCAGCAAACAATTCAAGCCCGAATTCATGGAAATTAAAACACCGAAATATCATATCAAAATCAGGCTCTGGAGCCTGGCACTGTTACTGAAAATTATTTGGATTTTTTCTGCAGGATATAAAGAACTGCCATCAACCATTCCTGTAAGAGAAGAAATGATGTGAATGGCTAAAACTATTATTTCTTCCCGCTCGGCAGGATCATGACAAACCCGCCTCGCCGGCCGCAAACGAATTATTCAACCGGGTTGAAGTCTTTTCAAGGCCGTTCAGGTTACTCTTACCTGGTAATTCCTTTTCCTACTCATAGTCAAGACCTGTCTTTGAAAGTGATCTGACCCGCTCGCTCACCGCACTGTTTGTCCTTAAAGTTGAGGCATGGTTAGCTTTATCAACACCAGATCCAGTTTTTTTGGACTCTGATGAGCTTAATAATTCCTCCCGGGCGTTATTAAATCAATAAAGAAATCGCGAAAGCGAATTCTTATTTAACATAACATTTAACAAACGAGACAATATGGCAAATAGGATTCAATAATGCCAATTTTCAAATTAACATAATATCATGCGTTTGAGACAAAATAGCTCAGAGGCCATAAAAGATCGATTTTCAAACAGAAAATTACCGGATCCTGTCTGCAGATCTTACCAGCTGCTCGTCTTTACGAATAAAACGACGCGCAGCCATGAAAAGGAACGTTTGAGCGGCAATTAAATAGACTCCGGAAAGGTAATGAGGCCTCCCTCCTGCTTCGGCCATGGAATCGGAATAGTAAAAGGTTAGTATCAGTAAAACTGCTGATAATAAGCCGGTTAATGCCGTCAGGCGGATTTGGGCAGGCCGGTTTTTAAACAGGAAAATGATATAAATTGAGGCAGCCAGAATGAGCAGATTGAGGATGAGCAAGAAGTATTTCGGGGCCAAAACTTGTCCGGGATCTTCAATGCTGGAGGTCACCTGCATCACCGAAAGGGTCAATACGCCTTTTACACCTTCCGAAGAAGTGAACGGTACTTCACTCAACGGGAGGAAAAAAAGCGCTCCCGACACCAATGCTGCACCCAGCAGAAACAGACTTTGAATTCGTTGGATCATATGAATACTGAAATTTAAGTTCGGCAAAGATACAATCCGCCAATCAGAGCCCTGCAGCCTGTCAGAATTTTGAAACAAAATCATAATTAAGAGGTTAAACAGAAAAAATCTTCTGAAATATTTGGAGGTTTGGATATTAGGCTCTAATATTGCATCGTTCTTCGAGAACATATTGAAAACAGCCTTTTCTATTTTCAATACTTTTTGATCAAAAGATCCTGATTTATATCTGAACCAAAATTCTCTGCATCAGCACTATTATTATACCCTGTATTCGGGTTTTCTTCATTGCATCATGCAATTCCATTCATCTAAATAATTTTCATGTACGACATCACTTCATTGTCTGAGAAACTGCTTCCCGAGCTCAGGGAAATCGCTAAAAAAATGAGCATTACGGGCGTTGATGGCCTCAAAAAACAAGACCTGATTTATAAAATACTCGACCATCAGGCACTGAATCCTGAACTTTTCATTGAGGAAAAAGTGGCTCCGGCACCTGTTGCTGAAGAGCCTGTTGTTACCATGCAACCCGCCGCAGTTTCTGCCGACGATTCATCCGATAACAAACCCAAGCGCAGAAGGATTGCTCCGCCACGTCCCGATGGTTTTGAAATTACCCCAACTATTGACCCTACTGCCGGTGTGGAATCTTTTCCTCCTCCGCAGGCATCTGTTCAGGAACAGGAATCGGTTCCGGCTTTCCGCAAACCTTCTCCGCCTGCATTTGAACCTCGTCCGGAACCCGCTCCGGTTCGTGAACCAGCGATGCCCCGGGATCCTTCCAGGGACCGGAAAATTGCGGAACCTGTTTATGATTTCGATGGAATCATCCAGTGTGAAGGCGTACTTGAAATCGCTCCCGAAGGGTTTGGTTTCCTGCGTTCATCAGACTACAACTATCTGGCTTCTCCTGATGATGTATATGTGTCACAGTCGCAGATAAAAATATTCGGACTCAAAACCGGAGATACCGTTAACGGCACCGTTCGTCCTCCTAAAGAAGGTGAAAAGTATTTCCCGTTAGTGAAGGTAAATCTCATCAACGGACAGGATCCTGCCGTGGTGCGTGACCGTGTTCAGTTCGATCACCTGACGCCTTTGTTCCCATATGAAAAACTAAAACTGTCTCACGACAATGCCAACTACAGCACCCGTGTGATGGATATGTTCACGCCCATCGGTAAAGGCCAGCGTGCACTGATTGTAGCGCAGCCGAAAACCGGTAAAACCATCCTTTTGCAGGAAGTGGCCAACGCGATTGCTGCAAGCCACCCCGAGGTGTATCTGATCATTCTGCTGATTGATGAACGTCCGGAAGAGGTTACCGACATGGCGCGGAATGTACGTGCCGAAGTGGTGGCTTCTACTTTCGACGAGCCTGCTGAAAGACATGTGAAGATCGCCAATATCGTTCTCGAGAAGGCAAAAAGAATGGTGGAATGCGGGCACGATGTCGTAATCCTGCTCGACTCCATTACACGTCTTGCCAGAGCCTATAATACAGTGGCTCCCGCATCAGGTAAAATCCTATCCGGTGGTGTGGATGCCAACGCGCTTCACAAGCCCAAGAGGTTCTTCGGAGCGGCTCGTAAAATTGAAAAAGGCGGCTCACTCACCATCATCGCCACAGCCCTGATTGATACCGGCTCGAAAATGGACGAGGTAATCTTCGAAGAATTCAAGGGTACCGGTAACATGGAACTCCAACTCGATCGTAAGCTTGCCAACAAGCGTGTTTATCCTGCCATTGATCTGGTGGCCTCTTCTACCCGTCGTGAAGATCTCCTTCTCGACAGAGAGATGCTTCAGAAGATGTGGATCCTCAGAAACCACCTGGCAGATATGAATCCGATGGAAGCCATGGAATTCCTGCTCGACCGAATGAGGGGAACCAAATCGAACGAGGAGTTTTTAGTGTCGATGAATTCCTGATTGATAAAAAGAAAAAAAGGGGGATCCACGATCCCCCTTTTTTTTTGCACAAATTTCAGCTCATCGGATTAACGCTATCGTCCCGGTTTTCACCACCTTTTTCTGATAAGGCATTTTATATCCCAGCCGATACACATATAACCCTTCCGGGGATGGTGATTCATTGTATTTGCCATCCCAACCGGAACCGGGTGTTGCCGAAGAAAATATAAGTTGCCCGAACCGGTTGTGTATTTCCAGTTCAAATTTCATTGGGAAACATTCGGTGAAGACCTGAAAGCGTTCATGTGCAATACTGAACTGTGCTATTTTGGGTAAATTAATGGTTGGTACACCGGGAAAAGTGGTGGTCAGATTGATTGAATTCGGAGCAGCAATCCCGTTACAATCGCGATAAAAATTCAGCCTGAAAATATACTGTCCGTTACCCTGGCATTCCCATGATATTTCGTCTCCTGTACCATGAGAAGCTATTGTATGAAATGGTAAAAACAAGAATGCCCAAAGGCAAACCAGGTAAATACGGGTTATGAAGAAGGGTGTTAGGCTGGATTAAAAGTAAACAAAATGGCTTTTAAGCCTACACCTGATACAATGTTATTGACGGGGTTTTGGCTAATGGGCCGGATTCAGGGGTGAGATCAGACTAAAAGTCCCTTAATGTCAATGCCATCGAAAGTCCCTGAACTCATCATCAGTAACACGCTTCCGGGAGTGAATTCCTGCACGATCAGCTCTCTCAGGACCTCCGGATCGGTACTCACAAACACTCTCTGATCCGCGAAAGCGTTTTTCACTTTGGTAGCGGAAACAGGAGCGAGTTTTTTGTGAGCCACAACGGCCGGGTTGAAATACACCAGTGGTACATCCGCGCCAAGCGTAGTACCTGCGTATTGCTCCAGAAAATTTTCACTCAGACTGCTGAAAGTATGCAGTTCAAAACAACCGATGAGTTTCCGGTCGGGGAATTGCTCCCGCACGGCATCCATGGTGGCTTTCAGTTTGGATGGTGAGTGTGCGAAATCGCGGAAAATGGTACGGTTAGGTGTTTGTGCCACCAGTTCCAGCCGGCGACCGGCGCCTTTGAAGGATTGTGCGGCCCTATAAAATTCCTTCCCTCCCACTCCCAGCAGTTTGCACACTTCACGGGCACCTTCCAGATTGGCCAGGTTGTGTTTACCGAAAACAGCCAGCGGAAATTTTTCACCTTCGAACTTAACTACAGTGACTCCGTTTTCAATGGTGTATTCGGGAACATCATAGGAGGTGCGGTTCACGCTTTCGCGGAGACGAGATGCGATCTGTTTCAGTTCCGGATCACCGGCATACCAAACCAGTTGACCTTGATCGGGAAGCTGATCGGCAAAAATGCGGAACTGTTCAACGTAGTTGTCGAACGTGGGGAAAACGTTGATATGATCCCAGGCAATACCACTGAGCAGTGCGATGTGGGCTTTATAAAGATGAAATTTAGGTCGACGATCGATTGGTGATGACAGGTATTCATCACCTTCGAGTATGATGAACGGAGCGCTGTCAGATAAACGCACCATGGTATCGAAACCTTCCACAGTGGAGCCCACCATGTAGTCGAAGTCCTTGCCCAGCGTTTTCAGCACATGCATGATCATCGACGTAATGGAGGTTTTGCCGTGCGAGCCGCCGATGACTACCCTTGTTTTGTCCTTCGACTGCTCATAAAAATACTCCGGAAAAGAATAGACTTTCAGTCCCAGTTCCTGTGCTTTCAGAAGTTCAGGATTATCGGCCCTAGCATGCATACCCAAAATAACGGCACCGGGTTTTGATTCCAGTTTTTCGGGGAACCAACCCTCCTTCGCGGGAAGCAGTCCGGCAGCAGCCAAACGGGAACGGGACGGCTCTTTGATCTCATCATCGGAGCCGGTAACTTGGTATCCTTGATGATGAAGTGCCAGCGCCAGATTGTGCATGGCCGCGCCGCCGATGGCTATGAAGTGGATGGAGTTCAGAGTTTAGAGTTTAGAGGTGACAGGTGAAACTGGGGCAAAGTTATGTGGATGCCAATGTCTCGAAGGGAGAAGGAGTTTCATTTAATCAACAGCTAATCGTTAATATTGCAAATCAATTATAGCCTTACACCTTACACCTTACACCTTACACCTGTCACCTCTCACCTCTCCTTCAAATGCGTCTTCATACCATCAACACCGGATTCTTCAAACTCGACGGCGGTGCCATGTTCGGGGTGGTTCCGAAATCGATCTGGAACAAACTCAATCCTGCCGACAGCAACAACATGTGTACCTGGGCCATGCGTTGCTTGCTGGTGGAATACGGCGACAGACTGGTGCTGATTGACAACGGTATTGGCAACAAGCAGGATGATAAGTTTTACGGTCATTATTACCTTCATGGTGATGATACCCTCGACAAATCACTGGCTGTCCTGGGATTTGGAAAAGACGACATCACTGATGTGTTCCTCACCCATCTTCACTTCGATCACTGCGGTGGCAGCATTGAATGGAATGATGATCAATCAGGCTTCAGGCCTGCGTTTAAAAACGCCACTTTCTGGAGCAACGAAACGCATTGGGAATGGGCAACGAAGCCCAATGCCCGTGAAAAGGCATCATTTCTGAAAGAAAATATTTTACCCATCAGCGAAAGCGGACAACTGAAGTTTACCAATGAAAACGAGGAGCTCTTTCCCGGTTTCCGGATCCGGTACATGAACGGACATACCGGTGCCATGATGCTTCCGCAGATCAGTTTCAACGGCAAAACCCTGGTTTATATGGCCGATCTTTTACCGTCTGTTGCACACATACCGGTGCCTTATGTGATGGCTTACGATACCAGGCCATTGATCTCTCTGGAAGAAAAATCAGTTTTTCTGAAAGAGGCTGCGGAGCAGGATTATGTTTTGTATTTTGAACATGATCCCGTCAATGAATGCTGCAGCTTGCAGATGACTGATAAGGGCGTCAGACAAAAAGAAACCTTTACGCTTAAAGACTTTACCGGCTGATCAAAGATCCATCACGAAGGCGCCGTCTGATTTTACTTCGTGAACCTGTATTCCGTCCGATTTCAATCGCTTCATCATTTCCGCTGCTTTCCACATTTTAAAACCGGAGGTGGTAACCAGTATTTCCGGACGAATTTTTTGAATAACAGATTCCAGTGAGGGATGACATTTGCCTCCGATTATTAAAATCACAGGTTTAAGTATATTTATTGAATCACTTGACATAAAATTATTTATGAAAATGATTTTATCATCTTCGAAAGAATAAAATTTGCCTTTCTCTGTTTTCATTTTTTGAATTTGCTCCACCCCTCTTTTGATCAAAGCACCTTCAACTGAAAACCTGTAATGGAAATCACTGAAAGAAGAATCTGTAAGCAGCAATGCGTTTCTGTCATGAATGAATGAGACCACATCACTGCCTTTGGTGTGAAACACCATGAGCTGGTTGGTGTTTTTGGTTTTGTTTACAGCCACCAGATTCGATGACAACAAGACCACAGTGAAAATCAAAGCTGACTGCAAATAGGAAAATGATTTTTTGGTGAGCCAGAAAAACAACAGGGCGATGATGAGGTAAAGAATCAGCATTTCAAAAACGGAAAGGCTGATGCCGGTGGTAATGGCTCCGGGCAGTTTTCCGAAAAACGCGATGACTTCATTAACCAGCACAATGAGCCATGTCAGCGTGATGCCAGTCAGTTGCGCAACAGGCGGGCACCAGTCGACCGCGAATAAAAACAAGCCCAGATACATTCCCAAGGTAGTAAGTGGCACGGCAATGATATTGGCAGGGAGAAAATAATTGGGAAACTGATGAAAAAGGTATAAGCTGAGCGGTGCAGTAGCTATTTGTGCTGCTATGGAAACAGCCGCCAGTTCCCAGATTTTAAAACCTATCCAGGATGCAGGCTGATACAGGTACAACAGTGGTCGCTGCAACACCACTATTCCCAGAACAGCCAGAAAAGATAATTGAAATCCCGGGGCCATAATCATAAAAGGATCGAACATAAACATGAAAAAACAGGATGCGCAAAGCGTGTTGTAAATCCCGGTCGGTTTTTCCAGCCATTGTCCGATCAGGACAAAAGTGAACATGGTGGCAGCCCTTACTATCGAAGGTGCGAAGCCGGTAATCAGGGAATAAAACCATATCAGTAAGATGAACAGCACAAATCTGAAATGCCGAAGCCATCTCACTTTATTCATCGGGAAAAGCAGCCAGTTCAGAATCATGTAAAGCAATCCCACATGCATCCCGGAAACACAAAGGATGTGTAAAACGCCTGACATGGCATAGTCATTTTCAACCTCCGGATCGAGCCATTCTTCATAACCCAGCAGCAGCGCTCCTGCCACGCCTAGCGCTTCTTTTTCAGGAATCCGCTCATTTAACATTCTAAGCAGTTGATTCCTGACGTTTATCGCCTGCAGTCGGACAGACCAACCATCACTTTTCTCCAATAATCTGCAAGAGAAATGATCCGTGAAAGCCCTGTGGTAAATGCCTTTCAGTGACATATGAAAGGCGTAATCGAACTCATCCGGATTAGACGGTTTTCTGATCGTAGCCGGTGCTGCTGATGTTATGATAAGGTCTCCGGTTGCAAATGGCGGTAGTGAATCTGCGTACCGGTAACTGAGCAACAACTTCCCTCTGGCCGGCAGCCATTTTCCGGATACGCTGACCGAATTGACCAGGGTTTCATACCGCCATCCCGAAAAGGTTTTAACAGGACCATTGGTAATTTCTGCAGTCAGCGATGTTGCCGGTAAATACTCACTGAAATGTTGCCTGTGATCGTTTTGGGTATGCAGCCATACCAATACAACACCGAGGCAATAATACAGCATGTAAAAAGGAATTCCGGCCAGCCACCTTTGAGCGTATTTTCCGGTTGCCCATTTTCTGGTGGTAAAAAGCCAGGAAAGCAGATAAAAAATGGTACCGGTTAATGCAAATTGAGGGATCGGTACATCCACATAAATCTTGGTTAAAATGCCGGCTCCGAAGGGTATCAGAAAACGGAAAACCGGATAGCGACTCCAGTATTTCATGAAAAAGAAAAGTGTTAAGATGAAAAGCTGAAGCGAAAATAGTGAATCAGTTATGAATTGACCAAACGCTCTGATTTCATATAATCAATTCTGAATAGATCGTGCTTATAGCATTCAGGCTTTGATGTAGCTTCAATTACTCAGATTTATTTTGATTTGTTCTTCAAAAAAATGGTAGTAATTAACTGAATATTAGCGTTTTGCGTTAATGTTTTATAGGGACTGACATTAACGTTCAGAAAATCCTATTTTTGCTGAAGTATTAACATTTTAACCAAAAATCAGCTGACAGCATGAAAAGAAAATTACTGGCACTTGCTGCACTCATCCTCCCGGTATGTGGTGCTTTTGCGCAAGGAACCTGGGTGCCCCAGAATACGGGCTTCCCACAAACATCAACCGGGGTGTTTAACATCAGTGTAGTAGATGAAAACATCGTATGGATTTCATCTTATGACGGTGCAGGCACCAATCAAAACTATCGTGATTTCTCAGTGACTATCGATGGAGGAGCCACCTGGATTCCTAACGTTGTTCCTGCTCCTGCAGGACATGCCTGGTCCATGATACATGGTCTGGATGCGCAAACTGCCTGGGCAGTGATGTACAATGCAACTGCAGGTTCAGGAGGTGGAATCTGGAAAACTACTGACGGTGGTGTAACCTGGACCCAACAGGGAGCTGGACAGATTTACGCTACTGCAGGCCAGTCATTCCCGAACGTAGTCCATTTTTGGGATGCCAATACAGGCTTTGCTATGGGCGATCCTGTCAACGGTGTGTATGAACTTTATACCACCACTAATGGCGGAACAACCTGGACTGCTGTTCCATCAGCCAATATTCCGGCTCCTACTGCCGGAGAATATGGAATTGTTGACCATTACTCTGTAGTTGGAGATACCATCTGGTGGGATACTAACAAAGGCCGTGTTTTCCGCTCTGTCGACAAAGGTTTGACATGGACCGTTTCCTCAACAGGAATTACTGTGCCTACCAATCAGGCTATGGATCTGGTGTTCTGGAACAGTAATGAAGGACTGGTTCGATTGTTTAACGGAACCACCGGTGCTCAGACTGCTCGTCGTACTACCGATGGAGGTTTGACCTGGACGGCTTTCACTCCGGTTGGAAACATGCTCGGTAACGATATTAAGTACGTACCCGGAACAGCATCCCGTCTGGTTTCTACCGGTGCCAATGCCGCATATGTGATTGGATCATCCTTTAGCGATGACGGTGGACTAAACTGGACCGACATTGAAATCGGCACACAGCGCACTGCACTTGGTGTACATGACATCAATACCATGTGGGCAGGTGGTTTTACGACTTCTCCTTCCTCTGACGGTATCTTTAAATATCAGACTTTAGCAGTAGTAGCCTGTGGAGATCCAACCATCAACCCAGGTATCATGACTGCTCCAGATCTGACAATTTGTTTTGGAGATACTCTCTTCCTGGTCAACAATGGGGCAGTTTCACCAAATGTCGGAACTACTTATGGTTACAGTGCCATTGTATCTACCAACGACATCAGCGGTAACCCTAACCCACTTGGTCCCGGAGTAGTTGGTGGAACAGGTATTGTTTATCCGGTTCCTGCTGCAGTAAATACGACTCTGATCAACAACGGCAATCCTTTTGCTGCCGGTGTTTATTACTTCACTCCGGTTGTTTACGGTAATGCTACCGGAACCGGAAACGTATTCAACCTGACCCTTGATCCAGCCTGTACTTATACCGGAGTATCCGTAATGGTGACCCTTTATGCTGCCGGTGATCCTGCCTGTTCAGTTGGTCTGGAAGAGTCAGGAAACAACCTGGCACTTTCTGTTTTCCAGTCTCAGGGAATGTTGAATCTGAACATCAATTCACTTTCATCACGTAATCTGCAGGTGACTGTATTTGATGTTGCCGGCCGCATGGCTGCCAACCAGAATATTGATGTTGCCTCAGGCCGTAACCTGCACCAGATGGATATTTCCGGTCTGGCTCAGGGAACCTATGCTGTTCGTGTCAGCGACAGCCAGGGAGCTGCCACTGTGAAATTTGTCAAGTATTGATTTCGTCAGAATTTCATAAAAAGCCGCCGTCATAACGGCGGCTTTTTTATTGCTCATTCCGTTAGTACTATCTTTGGGGAATTATTATGACCAATTTTATTGTCTTCATCACAGTAGTGATCTCATTGCTTGCCCTGTATAACCGGGAGGTGATGGCCAGGCTTATTTTTAATCCTTACATGGTGACTGAACGCCGCGAATGGTGGCGGTTTTTTACCTCAGGATTCATTCATGCCGATTTTATCCATCTCGGTGTAAACATGCTTGTGTTGTGGAGTTTTGGCAATGTTGTAGAGCGTTATTACTATGCCGTTTTTGGAGAAAAAGCGGTTTTCTACTATATCCTGCTCTATTTGGGTGCGTTGCTGATCTCCATTACTCCCAGCTATAAAAAGAATATGCACAATGCAGGATACAACGCTCTGGGAGCATCCGGAGCGGTAGCTGCAGTTTTGTTTGCTGCCATTTTATTCAAACCACTCGATAAAGTATACCTCTATGGCATCATCGGAATTCCAGGCATCCTTTTAGGGGTAGGCTATCTTGCATACAGTTATTACATGGATAAACGGGGTGATGATCATATCAATCACGATGCACATTTTTGGGGAGCTGTTTTCGGTGTCATTTTTACAGTTGCCTTGAAGCCTTCTGTTTTCCTTCATTTTATTGAACAGTTAACCGATTTTTAGAATGAAGAACAAAGCGGTGTTTCTTGACCGTGACGGAGTCATCAACCTCGACATCCTCACCTATACCTGGAGAGTGCAGGATTTTAAAATTCTGGAAGGGGTATTCGAATCCTGCAGAAAGTTCATCGAAGCAGGATACAAACTGATCGTTATTACCAATCAGGGTGGAATTGACCGAGGTATGTATGGTCATTCGGATGTAGAACTGCTGCATGACCACCTCATTTCTTTGTTCGCGGAACAAGGAATTGAAATCCTCG
>Ga0315903_10008283_pt1 | contig 12815 bp, 10 predicted proteins | sample LakEriMetagenome_7_FD_203524 | JGI IMG/M metagenome (GOLD analysis project Ga0315903, IMG submission 203524) | Freshwater fungal communities from buoy surface, Lake Erie, Ohio, United States - Buoy 2 MA119 | ecosystem: Environmental > Aquatic > Freshwater > Lake | place: USA: Lake Erie, Ohio...
TGTGGAATCACCTGCGCAAGAGAAGGATCGTTGTGGCGGTGGATCTGATCCTTATTTGATTCGACGGTACTGTGTCCCAGATGCCATGAGTGTGCTTGGCGGTCTACAACTGTGCGAAGTCCTTTGGTGAAAATTCGCCAACCTAATTCAGTGTCTTCACCCGTGATGAGGTTTCGGTTGTAACCACCGAGATCGCGCCACTGTTGATTGTGAATCGAAAATGTCGCGCCTACAAATGCACGATACCCATCGAGTGCTGGCTTCTCTAAGTCATGCGTACGTGTAACGCGCTCTTCCCAGAGATCCTTACCCCAACTCTCTTCATGCAATATGTCGAAAGCATCTGCTTTGAGCGCTGTGAGCAAAGCATCTGGTGTGTAACTCCAGCTCTTAACAAATCGCTTCCATCCCAGCACTGCATAGTCATCGTTATCGTGATGCCACTTCATGTGATGCGCTAAATGATCTGGCTCAAAGACCATATCTGCATCAACAAACCAAAGAACATCCTCGCGCAGCTTTTCAACGCAATCATTGGTAGCCGCAGTTTTGCCCCACTTGCCAGGGCTGTTTTTATATGTGATCAGCTTGGTTTTAACTGGTTTAATTTTTGGCAAAGTTAGCGGCTTGGCAGAGCCATCATCGATCACGTAGACCGAAACCAGTGATGCTGGATACGTCTGCGCAACTAGAGAAGCCAGAACCAAGTCAAGCTTCTCTTGCCCATCGCGACAGGCAATAACCACAGCAACTGAGAGTTTTGGACGAGTAACGAGCTCTAAATCATCAGGGCGAGCAAAACGATAGGGCAATAAATTCATCGCTCTCCCCCAAATATTGGATGGTCCCAAATGCCGACTACTTGTTCATTGGCTCCGTTGAGATATTTGGAGTAATTGGTGACATAGGTGTGGAAAGTAAATGTGCGACGGTAGATATATCCAGCTCCAAATGTTCGCCAAATCTTCCCACCGTTATTAGTAACTCCGCTTAACAGAAATCTATCCACTGCTGTATTGCCTTCGCCGAACCACCCGGCTGCTTCTGCAACATCACGTCGAGCAAGAATTGTTCCGCCACACACCCAGTCGCTCCAGAGTTCAACAGCCTGTGTTCCATGAGGGGCAAAACGGCGGACAGTGAGCTGAAGTGGTTCAAGGTATACATAATTCATTGCGCGACCAACAACATCTGCGCTGGTATCAAGTGCTGCATCCACTAGATCGCGAAGGTGCTCGGGACCGTAATAATCATCGTCATCCATCTTTGCGATGAATTCACCCTGAGATTGAGATGCCAGTGTTGAGAGAATGGTGCCGAGATTTTGATCGTGAGTAAATTTCTGCACTACAACTTTCACCTTACGGCGGTTGAGGGAAGCGATCTGTCTTTTATGTGATGCTGATAACTCAATAGTATGCAAACCTAAATGCAAATCAAATGTGGCAAATGACTGTGCAAGGAGTTGATCTAATAAATTAGACAGGTCATCAGCTCGCAGAGTCGAAACTAAAACGCTGACCGTAGGATATTTTTTTATCTTCGCGCGACGAGACTTGCGAAGAGCCTCGATGGCTTGGATTTCCTGTGAAAATGAGGTGAATCGATCCATTGTGTTGATTGGATTCGAAGCCATGTGCCAAGACTACCAACAATCAAATAGGCCACTGATAAGATCGGAAAATGTCCGATACGCGCACAAGTGGCAAAAAGCCCGCTAAATCTGACTTTATTCTCACCTTCAAGAAGGCGCTTCTAAATATCAAAGCCCTCCCAAAGTATTTCTACACTCGTTATATCAAGAAGCCATTACCCGTTAAGTCAAAGATAGTTTTTGTAGTTTCATTCCCACGTTCTGGAACTCATGCGATTGGCAGTCTTCTCTCGAATGAAGAGGTCGGTTTTAGGTACTACGGTGAATTCTTTATATTCAACGCATGGAATTCGCAAATTGAACGCATTAACCGCTTCTACCCGTTTTTCTCACTTCGCTACTCGCTGAACTTGCGTAAGCAACGCAAAGCATGGAAGTACTTCAAATTTGAGACTACTTCACTAGATGCTCATCGCACGATGTCAGCAATTCAAAGCCTTCCAGGAATTCACATCATTAAAATTTTCCCACAACACCTCTCTGATCCACTTCTGCAGTCAATCATCGCCGAATTTAAGCCGCACATTATCTTCCTTCGTAGAAATCATCTCGATCGCTTTGTCTCACACAAGAAAGCAAATGCGTCCGGTAAGTGGCACACAGCTAGTACCTCTGATTTAGTCATTGATTTGGATCCACGCGAGTTTGATAACTTCATCAATAATTACACGAAGTTCTACACCGATTACTTCCACTTTGCTAAAGCTCAGGGTTGCCCAATTCTTGATGTTGACTTTGTCGATCTACATAATCCAGAGAAGGTTCGCCAGATTCAGAAGTTTGCTCAATTCGAAGACTTCTCTGACTGGGACAAGTTGACTCTTGCGCCAACGACAGTAAAGCAAGATCGATCAAGTAAAGTTCAAGAAGATTTTCTCGCAAAAATCAACAAGGCACATCAGGATTACGAGTTTAAGGCGGTGAACGCATGAGCAAGGTTGCCGCAATTCTTAAAGAACTTGAGAACGAATCTATTGAGATTTTTCGAGAGACAGCGATGGGCTTTAAGAAGCCTGTATTGATGTACTCAATCGGCAAAGATTCATCTGTTTTATTGCACTTAGCGCGCAAAGCTTTCTACCCATCTCCTATTCCGTTTCCACTTTTGCACGTTGATACAACATGGAAATTTAAGGAAATGATCACTTTTAGAGATCGCATTGCTGCAGAGACAAACTCACAGTTAATCGTGCATACGAATCAAGAAGGTGTGCAGTCAGGCATTAACCCTTTCAACGCCAATACTTCGGAATACATCCGGGTAATGAAGACTGTCGCACTTCGCCAAGCGCTAGATATGCATGGTTTTGACGCTGCAATCGGTGGATCTCGCCGCGATGAAGAGAAGAGTCGTGCAAAAGAGCGAATTTTTAGCGTGCGTGATCCTGGACATCGCTGGAATCCACGTGAACAACGCCCAGAGCTGTGGCGCACTTACAACACTCGTCTTGCACCAGAGCAGACTATGCGCGTCTTCCCAATCTCAGATTGGACCGAAGCCGACATTTGGCATTACATCCTTCAAGAAAATATTGAAGTGAATCCGCTTTATTTTGCAAAAGAGCGTCCTGTAGTACATCGCGGAGACCAATTAATTATGGTTGATGATGAACGTTACCAATTGCGGGATGGCGAAACCCCTGAGATGAAACTCATCCGATTCCGCACACTTGGTTGTTATCCAATCACTGCAGGTGTCGAATCAACTGCGACAACTATTGAAGAAGTGGTTGAAGAGGTACTTCAGGTCAAGCTCAGCGAACGTGCAACACGTTTGATGGATGGCGAGAACGAAGAGTCGATGGAGAAGAAGAAGACGGAAGGTTACTTCTAGTGGCCGGGGCAATTGTTCGACTTCTCACCTGTGGAAGCGTTGATGATGGCAAGAGCACACTCATCGGTCGCCTTCTTGTTGAAACAGATAGCATCCCGCACGACACGATCGGTGCAGCTCGTAAAGTCCGCCGCAGTGGTTCCACAATTCCTGCTGGCGAGATTGATTTCAGCTTACTTACTGATGGTCTAGAGGCAGAACGCGAACAAGGAATCACTATCGATGTTGCCTATCGCTCGATGACTCTTCTTGATGGCAAACGATTGATCATTAGTGATGCGCCGGGCCATGAGCAGTACACGAGAAATATGGTTGTCGCTGCATCTCGCGCCGATATTGGATTAGTATTGATCGATGCAATGAAAGGTGTGCGTACACAGACACTTCGCCACCTGACAATCTGCTCGTTAATGGGTGTCTCTCGCGTAATCATCGCTATCAATAAGTTAGATGCGATGGATTACAAGCAAGAAGTTTTCGACTCGATATCAGCCGATATTCTGCGCGCTGTCGAACGCCTTGAAGTCAAAGATATTCACATCATTCCACTGAGCGCACTAGCTGGAGATAACGTTGTTTATCCAAGCACCAACATGCCTTGGTATGGCGGCCAAACTTTGCAAGATGCTATTCAGGGTTGGGTAAAGCCAAAGGATCCATCTGCCAGTGGATTGATGCGCGTACAGATGATTGCTCGTGCCGAAAACTTTCGCGGGGTATCTGGCACGGTTCGACGTGGCACGTTCTCGCAAGGTGAAGAAGTCACAATTTTTCCAAGTAATCAAAAAGCGACCATCTCATCGATCGTCACCTTCGAAAACGAAATCAAAAAAGCTGACACAGACGATGCAGTAACGCTTGTTCTCACACCTGAAGTAGATGCTACGCGCGGGGATGTCATTGCTGCCTCGAAAGATGATCTTGTTGCTGCAGATCGCTTTGCCGCACACGTGGTCTGGCTCAACGAAGATCCATTAATCCATAGCCGTTCATATCTCATGATTAGCGGGCCATCAACAACTCCCGCAATTATCACCAAGATTCGTCACAAGATCGATGTCAATACCGGTGAGCACATCTCTTCAGATGCTTTGAAGATGAATGAGATTGGCGATGTTGAGATTGCATCTGATATTCCGCTAGTCATGCGTCCATATAGCGATGATCGTGAATTCGGAAACTTCATTCTCGTGGATCGCCTCACCCTAAAGACAGTTGGCGCAGGAATGATTCGCCACTCTCTGCGGCGTTCATCTAACGTAACTCATCAGGATTATGAAGTAGATAAAGTGCAGAGAAGTGCACAGAAAAACCAGAAGGCTCGCGTTGTTTGGCTTACGGGTCTATCTGGTTCTGGAAAATCAACAATTGCTAACGCCCTTGAGAAGAGACTCTTCGCTCAAGGTGCACATGCTTATGTTCTCGATGGGGACAACCTGCGTCTTGGTCTCAATATGGATCTTGGATTTACACCTGAAGACCGTGCCGAAAATGTTCGACGCGTATCCGAAGTTGCAAAGCTGATGGTTGATTCAGGACTCATAGTCATTTCTGCTCTTGTAAGCCCATTTGAAGTTGATCGCCAACGTGCGAAGAGCATCTTCGAAGATGGTGAGTTCTTGGAGATTTTCGTTGATACACCTGTAGATATCTGCCGTGCACGCGACCCTAAGGGCCTCTATAAGAAATCAGCTGCAGGAGAAATACCTAACTTCACTGGCGTTGGTCAAGATTATGAGCGCCCATCACATCCTGATTTGGTGATCGATGGCACCGCGCCAATCGATGAGAGCGTGGAGAAGATCCTTAAGATTCTCCTATGAACTGGATTCTCTTTGCGCTCGTAGGAACCATCGCTCAGCTCATTGATGGCGCACTTGGTATGGGCTTTGGCCTTACTAGTTCAACTTTGCTCGTCACTCTCGGTGCCTCTGCTGCGGTGGCCTCTGCTGCAGTTCACTTTGCTGAGATCGGTACGACGCTTGCATCCGGTGCTTCACATTGGCATGCAGAGAACATAGATAAGAAGATCTTGCTCCGTTTAGCAATTCCAGGCGGAATTGGAGCATTCCTTGGAGCAACCTTCCTTTCATTTATTGATCTATCGAGTTCAAAGATCTTTATCTCTACACTCTTACTCTTCCTTGGTTTTCTTTTGCTGTATCGCAACGTCTTCAAGACTGAAGGCCAGGTAAATGTGATTGAAATTAGGAACCCAAAGTTCCTGAGTTACCTCGGCTTTACGGGTGGATTTGTTGACGCATCCGGAGGCGGCGGATGGGGGCCAATCGTTACCCCGACACTTATTTCAACTACTTCAACCGAACCACGCAAAGTAATTGGAACCGTGAGCGCTGCAGAATTCGTAGTTGCAGTCGCTGCCTCTGTTGGATTCCTTGCCCAAATCGGTCGCATTGATATTGACTGGGCAATCGTCGGTGGCTTGGCGCTGGGTGGAACAATCGCAGCACCATTTGCGGCCAAGCTCGTTGGAATTCTGCCAGCTAAACAACTTGGCATCATCGTTGCCGTCGCAATCATCGTTCTTAATGCTGTAGCAATCATTCGAGCATGAGCGGGAGAAGTAAATGCGTTTTCTACTGTCAGTAATCGATTCAGCCTCTCGAACCGGAACATCTGATGAAATGGCTGCCATCGATATCTTTATCAATAAGTTGCAGAGTAATGGTCACTGGATTTTTGCATGTGGTGTTGATTCACCTAAGACAGCAAAGCTGGTGGACAATCGCGCTGGCGCAGCAATCACAGAGAATGGTTCATATGTCGATAACGATGAATTCCAGAGTGGTTTCTGGATAATCAACGCAACAGACCTTGATGAAGCAATTGCGTTGGCCCACGAGGGATCTAAGGCCTGCAACCGTAAGGTTGAAGTTCGCCCTTTGCTTGGCTAACCAAGCCCTTTAGAGGCTACTTGCTGGCAAGCCGAGCTTCGCGGCGTGCCCGCTGCTCTGCTGGGTCTGGCACTGGAACAGCCGAAATCAGGCGCTTGGTGTACTCCTCGCGAGGGTTCTTGAGGATCTGGTCTCGCGGACCTACCTCCACAAGGCGCCCATTCTGCATCACTGCAATCCGGTGCGAAAGAATATCTACAACAGCAAGATCATGGCTGATAAACAGACAGGCGAATTTGAGTTTGTCCTGAAGATTTTGTAAAAGATCTAAGAAGCGCGCTTGTACCGATACATCAAGAGCTGAAGTTGGTTCATCTGCAATCAATAGGTCTGGGGTGAGGGCTAGCGCGCGAGCAATGCCAACGCGCTGACGCTGTCCGCCAGAAAGTTCGTGAGGGTAGCGATTTCGATATGACCTCGGAAGCTCAACGCTATCGAGCAAATCTTCAACGCGTCGATCTAGTTCTGCTCCTTTAGCATCACCCGACAGGAAGAGAGGCTCGCCAATGCTCTCACCAATTGGCAAGCGAGGATTTAGCGAGCTTGCAGGATCTTGAAAGACGATGCCTGTGTGTTTGCGAATCTCGCGAAGCTCTTGCGGTGAAGGTTTAGTGATATCTCGACCAACAACTTCGATCGTTCCCTCAACTGCTGACAACAATCCGATTGCGGCGCGACCTACAGTTGTTTTGCCAGAGCCTGATTCGCCGACCAAACCAAGGATTTCTCCTGGAAAAATTTCAATACTGAAATCGGTAACAGCGCGAAATGCCGGGATGCGACCATTCTTTGGGTACTCAATTGAGACATTCTGTAATTTGAGAACAGGTGGAAGACCAACCAGCTCAGGCGAAAGCTCTCTAACAGAAACAGAGCCAAGCTTTGGAACCGCTGCAAGAAGTTCTTGGGTATATGGGTGCTGTGGACGGTTAAAAACCTGATCTGAACTGCCGTACTCAACTGTATTTCCATCTTTCATTACAAGGATATCGTCGGCAAGATCGGCTACAACGCCCATATCGTGCGTGATTAGAAGAATTGCAGAATTCAATTTATCGCGGAGATTTCGAATTAAGTCAAGAATTTCGGCTTGAACTGTAACATCGAGCGCGGTAGTGGGTTCATCTGCAACAAGCAAACCTGGATCGCACGCTAGAGATTGCGCAATCATCGCTCTCTGGCGCTGTCCGCCTGATAACTGATGCGGATACTTATCGAAAGATGCTTCAGGGTTTGGAATCTCAACCATGGTAATCAATTCAATGGCGCGGACTTTAGCTTCATGAGGGCCCATGTCGAAATGAGTGCGGAGAGTTTCAACAATCTGGAATCCGATTGTGTAGACAGGGTTAAGGGCAGTCATTGGCTCTTGGAAAATGTAAGCGACTTCGCTGCCTCGGGCTTTGCGAAGTACCGCTTTCTTGGCCCCGATCATCTCTTGGCCCTTTACCTTTACGCTGCCCGATACCCGTGCATTGGTAGCTAAGAGGTCCATGAGACCCATTGCAGTTGTTGACTTACCAGAGCCAGACTCACCCACAATCGCAAGTACTTTTCCGGCTTGGACCTCAAAGTTCATATCAATCGCAGCAGGGTACCAAACACCCTCAACCCAGAAATCTACGCTGTAATCTGCAACTTTAAGAACTGGTTGGTTTGTTTCGACTTTGCTCGGATCTTTATGCGTCATCTTGTTTCTCCTGCGATACTAGGCATATGTCTGAAACGTTTCGACCAAAGAGTAACTTTGTCTGGGCTGGTACGTCGCTTATTTTGATTGTGCTCTTTGCTACCAATAGCGTCATGGTCAACACCAGCACGGTACAAATAATTTTTGAATTTGTTCTCGGTACGATTTTGGCAATTATTGCTTATCTTATTTGGGTTAAGCCCAAACTTGTTTTGAGAGATGATGGCATCGACGTTGTCAATCCCCTGCGACGAGAAGTAATCCCCTACCTGGATATACTCGAACTTGAGACTAAGTGGGCACTTACAATCATCCACGCCAAGGGCAAAACTCGAGTATGGGTTGCTCCTGCTAACGGCAAACGAAAGTGGATCGCGACCCAAAGATTCGGTTGGTATGGAAGCACGGTCCCTCTCTCCGACTCCGGAGATGGTGGATCCCAATCCATGAGCGAGAGTCTTGATAGCTCTAGCGGACTTGCTGCATACATGATTCGAGAAAGAATTAAGAGACTTCACTAGCGACGACTTCCAATTAGTTCCTTAGCTTTCCTTCTATCTTTAAAGGAGAGATGCCTGCGTTGTCGAGGATCGAATGCATCACGAAGTCCGTCACCGATGAAGTTCACACAGAGGGCAATCGAAACGATAAGAGTTCCAGGCCACCAGAAAAGCCATGGGCTGATCGTGAACGTATCCTGATATTCGCTAATGAGTAAGCCTAGAGAGACATCAGGTGGCTTTACGCCGAAGCCGAGATAGCTCAACGCAGATTCAGCCAGGATTGCACCTGACATTAGCAATGTGCCCGAAACAATAATTACACCCATTGCGTTGGGCAGAATGTGCTTAAAGATGATTCGACGATCGGATGCCCCAGCCACTCTGGCAGCGTCCACAAACTCTCGTTCGCGCAAGGTGAGGAATTCAGTTCGCACAAAGCGGGCAAGGCCCATCCAGGCGAAGAATCCCAGCAGTAAGGCCAGGGGTATCACTCCAAAACTACCGAATCTAAATCCGATCACAGCGCCAATAACGATTGTCGGTGTAACGAGAAACATATCTGTTAGCCGCATCAGTACCGCATCAACCATGCCACCAAAATATCCTGCGATCGCACCGATGGTGGTTCCAATTCCTACGCCAAGTAGTCCCACAATTATCATCACAAGAATAGATTGCTGTGCACCGCGTACAACTAGGGCAAAGTAATCGGTTCCAATAATGTCCGTACCGAATGGATGCTCTCCAATTTGCACCCCGTCACCATCAAGAAATGATGGAAATACATCAAGTGTTGGACACCCGGTCACGCCACCATTACAGGTGGCTGCTATCGCACCCTCTGGATCGATATCTGTAATCTTATACTTCCACCATCCAGGAACGGTCGTTGGATTCTCGCTATTACCAAATTGAAGACCCGTTGCAGTAAAGACGAAGAAAACAATGAAAATGAGGGCAAATAGGGAGCCCATCGCAGCCTTGTGCTTAACAAATCTCTTAATGATGATCTGTCTTTGGCTAAGGCCAACCGTTTCACGATTCTCGATTCCGCTTTCATTGGAATCAAGCACTAATTCAGGTTCTTTTTTGATCTCACTCATGGCCACTCACTTCCTAATTCTAATTCGTGGATCGACAACACCGTAAAGTAAGTCTGCTACAAAGTTAGCAACAACAGTCAAAGTCGCAGAGATCATAAAGACTCCCATAAAAAGATTGAGATCGTAGCTTCTGATGGCGTCATTGAAGACCTGTCCCATGCCTTTCCAAGCAAAGACTCCTTCGGTGATGATTGCACCACCCAACAATCCCGCAAAATCGTTAACTAAGATTGTAGTAAGCGGGAGCATCGCATTACGCATACCGTGGCGAACAATTACAGTGCGCTCAGTCAAGCCCTTAGCTCGTGCTGTTCGAATGTAATCCATATTCAAGACTTCTAAAAGGCTGCCACGGGAGAATCTCACATACCCTGCAAACGAGATCAAGGTGAGTGCGATAGTAGGTAGAAGCAAATGAATTGCAGTATCTAAACCGACAACCCAGAAGTTGTCGAGTTGTTCGGTTGAAAGGAGATCGTTGGACTGCCCCAGAGTTGGAACTGGTCTCCCGCCCACTGCATCAGAATTCATGTAGACCGAGAATTCTCTAAGGAATCTATCGAAGATGATTGGGAAAGTGGAGAGGAATGCAGTGAAGAACCCAATTCGAACATAGACGCGTCGATCAATTTTGCTGACGAGATAACCAATCGCCATTCCAACCATGATTGTCACAGAGAAGACTGCGAAGACATTGAGGACCGATGCGTTGGCCGTCATAAGAGATTGAAGTGGGAAGTAAAGGAGTGCAACAGCAATTGCGGTACCTAAGCCTGCGGCCAAGCCTTTTTTATTATCGATTCCCGAAATTAATTGAATGACAATAGCTGCGCTTGTCAGAGCAAGGAATGTGACGCCAAAAATTCCTAAGGATGGCTCCAAAAACCACCTGGATCCACTCAAAAATGTGAGAATGGCCGCGGCAAAAACTGCGCCACCGCCGAGGACTGAGAAGAATCCAGATTTCTTACCACCAACAAAACCTGCCACTATGAAACCGAAGATTAATGAGGCTATAACAATCGTAAGAGGCGGGATTACCGGATCTGCTAAGAAGTCGTTGAATTGAATTGCCATGAACTCCTTCAAGAGTACGGCAACCCAAAAAATTGGAAGTGAGAAGAGCAGGAAAGAGAAGAAAGTCATTGTGTAGTCAAAGCGGCTGTATTGACGAATAGCGGTGATCATTCCAACTGTTACGCCGAGAATAATTGCTAGGAATGTTGCAGTTATGACGAGTCTGATGGTTACAGGAATTGCTTGGCCGATGATCTCACTTACCGGAATATTTGATCGGCTGATACCAAGATTAAAGTCACCCCAGAGGCCACCAATAATCCCGCGAAGCCATGAAAAGTATCGGATTGGTGGGGGAACATCGAGTTGTAGATCTCTGATCATCTTGGCGATAAGAAAGTCTTTATTGATTTCTGTACTCTCACCGAACTCGGAGAGGGGATCAGAAGAATAAGCCTGGAGGTTATAGGCGAAGAAGCTCGCCCCAAAAACAATCACGAGCATCATGCCGAGACGCCTTGAAACATACGCTAACAAAATAACTCCCTATAAACCTCTAACCCACACACGATCGGTGCAGGAGTTAATTTTAAACCATCGATTAAGGAAGAAACTGGGATGCCCTTTCGGGCATCCCAGTTTCGCCTTTACTTACTTATTAGAACCTTTGCTTAGTATGACCAAGCCCAGAAGTTCCAAGTGATGTTATTTCCGATTGGAGCTGGGTCGATGCCCTTTAACTCCTTGTTGTAAGCAGCAATTGTTGGATTTGCATACAGTGGTAGACCGAATGCATTGCTGATGATGATCTTGTCAGCCGCCAAGCGCTTTTCAGTAACTTCTTTAGCTGTAAGGATGTCACTTTCTAGGCTTGTAAGGAGTTTGTCAAGGGCTGGATCGTTCCAGCCGAAGACGTTGTTTGTTCCGTCTGACTTGTAGTTTCCGGTCGAGTTAGCCTGGCTGATTGCAGTCAAGCCATAACCGTACATAGCTAGGTCGTACTTAGCGCTGCGGTTATCTCGTGTTCCGAATAGATCTGGGCTTGCAAAAAGTTCGACATCAAAGCCGGCCTTCTTCGCTTCAGCCTGAACCAACTTACCAAGAGCGTTACGCAAAGTTGTATTTGCGTGTACGAACTTGATAGGGACGATTGCATTTGTTGCAGATGCAGCTGGGTAGTACTTCTTCACGAGTGCCAAAGCCTTCGCTGTGCGATCTGCTTGTGTACCTGCCGTGAACTCGCCTACGCCAGATCCACCTGTGATTGCCTTGTATTCAGAAGTTCCCTGGAACGCAAACTGCGTGTCCAAGGTAGTTGCATCTGACTTGACTGGCTTAATAAGGGTATCGACCATCTGCTCACGTGGAACAGCTAGAAGAAATGCCTTACGTAGATCCTTTGCACGCTGACTGTTTCCAGCAAAGACACCTGAGTAGGTATCTTTTTCACCTGCGGCAGGAGCAACGCGAAGGCTGATGTGTGAATAATTTCCACCAACTCTGGTTGTTGTAACAACGTTTGGAAGGGCCTGAAGAACAAGCTTGTCATTCGCTGTTGGAAGAGTGTTGTAGTAGACATCGATATCACCGTTACGCAGCGCCTGTACAGAAGCTGTGTTGTCCTTGATGATCTTAATGACGACAGTGTTAATTGGGTTAACAGTCTTCATCGCTGGACCTGATGAGTAATTTGGATTACGAACCAATGTCATTGAGTTACCGTAAGTAAATTTATCTACGATAAATCCACCATTGCTGATAAGAAGTAACGCGTTGGTTGAGGCATCAACCTTGGTTACATCGTATGCAGAGGTCCAGATCTTGCCCATTGGAGCCAAACGTGGGCTCTTTGTGAGGAAGGTGTTCTGGAACTTCTTCTTGGCGGCTATGTTTGCTGCTGCAGGCTGCAATCCCTTCTTGCCATCAGCCATAAGGCTAAGCGCGTGAACTGGGAATGGGCCAGGAGCCAATAGCTCCCAATCTGGAAGAGGCTTCTTAAACTTAATTGTGATGCTCATCTTATCTGAGCTCAACTTTGGCAATCCGACGACGTTATCAGCATATGTGCTTGAGTAGCCGATACTGTCGAATACTGGGGC
>Ga0315903_10008284_pt1 | contig 12813 bp, 10 predicted proteins | sample LakEriMetagenome_7_FD_203524 | JGI IMG/M metagenome (GOLD analysis project Ga0315903, IMG submission 203524) | Freshwater fungal communities from buoy surface, Lake Erie, Ohio, United States - Buoy 2 MA119 | ecosystem: Environmental > Aquatic > Freshwater > Lake | place: USA: Lake Erie, Ohio...
ACAAACCAGCGCGCCAGCCAATCGAGCAACTCTGGATGACTCGGCTGTCCGGCCCGCAGTCCGAAATCGCTCGCGGTGGCCACCAGACCGGTTCCGAAATGATGCTGCCAGACACGGTTCACGATGACGCGGGCGGTCAGGGGATTGTCAGGCGACACGATGGCGCGGGCCAGTTCGAGTCGGCCACTGCCGTCGCGGAAGGGAGCGCGGTTTTCCTGCGCCAGAATCAACGGGAGGCGGCGCGGCACTTCATCGCCGGGACGCGAGGGACTGCCCCGCTCGAAGATTCTCGGCTGCGCCGCGGTCGGTCGGTCATGAAGCACAAGGGCAGCTGCGGCTCCCGTCTCCATGAGGCGACGGTCGACTTCTCCCTGCTGTTTCCAGAGTTCCTCGACGACATTGCTCGGGAAGAAGAGTTCGTTGTTCACGATCTCCGTATCGGGAACCTGGAACGGGCCGTCGGCATCGCCCAGCAGACGAATCAGTGCCGCATGCTGCGGCTCGTCTGGCTGCACGTGTGCTGCCGCGAAGATTTCCGCGTAGCGCGACGCCAGAGACGGAAGATCCGCGGGCGGATTCGCCATGGCCGCCGCAACCGCCGGATGCAGTCCGGCATTCCCCGCCAAGGCGGCCGCCAGCGTGCGGAATTGCTCCGGCCGAGCCGACGCGAGCTGCTTCCATGGTCCGAAGACCGGATGATTTCCATCGCACTGCGCGTGCAGCCAGTCGCGCCAGCGCCGCACCGACGCCGGAATCAGGTCAGTGGCCGACAGGATCTGATCGAATCCCTCTTCGGGGTATTTCGACAGTTGGGTCTGGGCGATAAGGTATTCGGCGAGGCGGACCCGCAGTCGTTCCGATGCTTCCGACCGCCGCTTGGCCATGGTCGCGCGCAGGGACTGCTGCCGCTTTGCGAGTTCGGCATCCCCGGCTCCGTCCAGCGGCACGAGGCGGTCGACGCCGCCCTGGAAGACTCCGTACAGCGAATAGTAATCGGCGGTCGGCACCGGATCGTACTTGTGATCGTGGCAGCGGGCGCATTGCACGGTCAGCGCCATGGTTCCGCGCATGACCACATCGATGCGGTCATCAATGATGTCGTGCGTGACTCCAATGAAGCGACGGCCACCCGTGATGAATCCCATGGCCGCAAGATCGGGCGAATCTGCCGCCACGAGCTGATCGCCGGCCAGCTGGAGCATCAGAAACCGGTCGTACGGCATGTCGGCATTGAGTGCGCCAATCACCCAGCGGCGGTAGCTCGGGGCATGCACGAATCTGCGTTCCTCTCGTCCGTAAACGTAGCCTTTGGTATCGGAATACCGCGCCACATCGAGCCAGTGCCGTCCCCACTTTTCGCCGTACCCCGGGGACGCCAGGATCCGGTCCACGAGGGCCCGCACCGCCGCCGCCCGGTCCACCGCAGCCGCCTCAGTAAACTGCTGTACTTCCTCCATGGATGGCGGAAGGCCCGTCAGCCCGAAACTGATCCGCCGCACGAGCGTGCGCTCGTCCGCCGGATCCGCAGGCGACAGCTGAACCTCGCGGAGACGGGCCCGCACCATCGCATCAACCGAAGCCGCAGCATCACCGGGCACAGGATCGCTCATTTCCCGCATCGGCTGAAACGCCCAATGCCGCAGAGCGTCGGCCGGGGGTTCGGCGCGCGCAGGCAGAGTACCGGCCACGGGCATCCACCAGCCAGCCGTGATGGCCAGCGCGGCGGAAAGGATGCGGGGCGGATGGATCATCGCGGTTCATGGTAACGCACGGACCGTCCTTCCCTTTTCCATGAATGCGGTCGTCGCCGCGGAACCGTGCGGAGATCGCGGGCGACGAATGGCGAGAACTGCTGCATCAATGGAGTGGGTACCCCTTTCCCGATGGACACGCAGACTCTTCTACAGATCACGGTTTCGCTCGGACTCGGCCTGCTGCTCGGCCTGCAGCGACAGCGCACCCACGCCACCATCGGGGGCATCCGGACCTTCCCGTTCATCGCTCTCATGGGGACCGTCTGCGGGCGCCTCGCTGCCTTTCATGGCGGCTGGGTACTGGCCGCGGGGTTCCTCTCGCTCGCCGCTCTCCTCGTGACCGCCAATCTGCTCCGCATGCGTGCCGGGGAAATCGATCCGGGCATGACCACGGAAGTTGCGGCGCTGCTGCTGTTCGGCACGGGCGCACTGCTCGCAGCGGGTGACATGGCGCTCGCTGCGGTTCTCGGCGGGCTCATGGTGATGCTGCTGCATCTCAAGAAGCCGATGCATGATTTCGCGGCGGCCGTGGGCGACGAGGACATGCGCGCGATCATGCTTTTCGTGGTCATCAGCCTGATCATTCTCCCGGTGCTGCCGAACCGTTTCTTCGGACCCTACCTAGCATGGAATCCCTTCAGCATCTGGCTGATGGTAGTCCTCATCGTAGGGATCAGCCTGGGTGGCTATGTGGCATGGAAGTTCCTCGGTGAGCGCAGCGGAGCAGTGCTCGGAGGAATTCTCGGTGGCATGGTTTCGAGCACGGCCACGACCGTGAGTTTCGCCCGGCGCACCGCGGCGGAAGCCTCGCTGGCTCCGCTGGGGGCCTTTGTGATCACGACGGCCTCGTGCGTTTCCATGCTGCGTGTCATCGTGGAAATCGCGGTCACCGCCCCCGCTCTTCTGCTGCCGCTCGCGGCTCCCGTGGCGGCGCTCCTCGCCGTGAGTATCGCTGCGGCCTTCGTTCTCTATCAAATCAGCAGACGGCAGACCGTGACGCTGCCCCCGCAGAAGAATCCTGCAGAGCTGAAGGCAGCCATTGTCTTCGGTGGCCTCTACGCGCTCGTCCTCGTGGCCGTAGCCGCCGCCCGCGAGCAATTCGGCTCCGCTGGACTCTACACCGTGGCCGCCATCTCGGGTCTCACGGACGTCGACGCCATCACGCTGACCACCTCGCAGCTCGCGCACCGCGGACAGCTGGATACGGCGGCGGCTTCCCGCACGATCGTGATTGCCATCATCGCGAATCTCACGGCAAAATTCCTGATGGTGGCCATTGCCGGATCAGCTCCCCTCACAAAGCGGATGGCTCCGGCCTTCGGTATCACCCTCCTTGCGGGCGCAGCCGTCCTCCGGAGCTGGCCATCCTGAATGCTTTCCTTACCATCGCCATGAAGCCGACCCGCCGTCACTTTGTCCGCCAGATGCTGAGCCTTCCGCTCGTGCTGCCGCTGCAGGCCTCGGAGGAAGCAGCGGCTGCGCTGCGCTTCGGAATCATTTCCGATGTTCATCAGGATGTCATGCCCGATGGCGTGGCGCGCCTCACGGCATTCATCACGGAGATGAAGCAGGAGAAGGTGGATTTCATCATTCAGCTGGGCGACTTCTGTGTGCCGCACGAACGGAACCGAGCATTCCTCGAGGCATGGAATGCGTTCGGAGGCCCGCGGCATCATGTGCTCGGCAATCACGACATGGATGGCGGCTTCAGCCGCGACCAGACCGTCGCCTTCTTCGGCATGCCCGGGCGGCACTACACGTTCGGGGCGGGTTCCCTGCGCGGCATTGTGCTCGATGGCAACGATCCCGGCGGGAAGACGCGTGGCTACCGGCGCTTCGTGGCCGATGAACAGCTTGCATGGCTCCGGGATCAGCTCGCCAGCGATCCCCGCCCTGCCTTCGTGTTCATTCATCAGCCGGTGGATGCCGATAACGAAGGCTGCGTGGAAAACAGCGGGGCCGTGCGCGAGATTCTGGCGGATGCGCAACTGCGGCGGCCGGGCAGCATCGCCGCCGTCTTCTCGGGCCACCGTCACCTCGACTACGCCCGCGAGATTGCCGGTGTCCGCTACATCGTCATCAACAGCGCTTCGTACTGGTGGCTCAATGCGGCGGCCGCCGCCCGCGAAACCTTTCCAGCCGAAGTCCACCGCAGGCATCCTAACCTGAAATCCGTGGCGGCCTACCGCGACCCACTCTGGGCCCTCGTAACCATCGACCCGCAGAAGAAAAGACTCACCATCGCGGGTCGCCGCACGGAATGGATCGGACCGGACCCATGGAGCCGCGGCGAAACCGCCCCATGGCCGCGCGAGGAACTCCGGCCAGCCATCAGCAACCATTTGTGGCAAAGCTGAACGGACGACCCGCAGGCGCGTCGTTGACGGCTCGCCATGCGCGATGCGATGTTCCGTGCATGCTCCGGAAATTCTACCTGCTCCCGCTGCTGGCCACCATGGCGATGGCCGAGGCACCGCCTGCTGCGGTCACGGATCTTCTCTCGGTCATCCAGCCGGCTGCAGACGAAGCCTCATGGCTCGCGATCCCATGGGAAACGAATCTCACGGATGCGCGCCGCAAGGCGGATGCCGCCGGACGTCCCATCTTCCTGTGGGAAATGGATGGTCACCCGCTCGGCTGTACTTGAAACAATGGTGTGGCGGACCGTGAGTTCGTCTTCAGCAATCCTGACGTGCAGCGGCTCATCCGCGAGAAGTTCGTGCCGCTGGCCATGGACGATTGGTACCTGCGGCGGCAGAATGATCCGGAAGGCAAGTTCTTCCGCGAGATGACAAGGGAAAGTCCGCGCGGCAATGCGGGCGACGCCACGCGCCAGGGACGCTATGTGTTCACGGCCTCGGGCAGATTCCTCGGCTTCAATAACAACCGCGGCCCGGAACGCCTCGTCGCCATGCTCGAGGACGCCCTCGCCAAATGGGAAAAGCTGCCGGATTCCGATCGCAAAACCGCCGGCCCCGTCAGCCAGCCAACCCGCGAAGCCCGCTACGATCGCCGTCCGCCCAGCGGTGGTGCCGTGGTCAAGGTCCACACCAGAGTCCTCGAACGCGCAGGCTCCGGAAAGTTTCAGCCGGTCACGCCGCCCGCCCGCAGCGATGACGATTTTCAGCACCGGGGTTTCGGAGCAGCCGTCGATCACCTCTGGCTCACGGCGGACGATCTCAAGGCACTCGTTCCTCCAGCAGGCAGTGCCGTCGGCAAAGCCCTTCCGGTTCCGCCCGCCATCGCCCAGCGCATCGCCCGCTACCACCTCGTCGATGGCACGCGCGGCGAACCTCCGCACTGGAGCAAGGAAGAAGCAAAATCCGTCAGCCTGACACTCACGCCCGCATCGGCCGGCCGCGCCAACCTTGCCGGCGAGTTCCACATGGAAACCAAGGACGGTTCGCGTGGCTTCCAGGGCACTCTCTCGGGGTGGATCGATACGAAGGATGGTGCCTTGAGCGATTTCACGGCGGTGGCCACGGGCGATCACTGGGGCGAAAGCCCGCTCACGCGCGGTGCGCGGCCGGGCAGATCGCCGATTGGGTTCGCGTTCCGACTCTGTCCGCAACCGGCTCCAGCCGATTCCATTCCGCCGCAGGCTGCCCGCTGGCTTGATGGATACTACGACCCCGCGAGGAATTGAGCGGTTCGGTTCAGGGCGGCGATGCGGCGAACTTCAGTCCGGCCACTCCGCCGATGATGAGCAGGAGGAAGACGAGGCGGATGACGTCGCGTGATTCGCCAAGGAAGGCCATACCGAAGGCGGCCGTGCCCGCCGCGCCGATCCCTGTCCAGACGGCATAGGCCGTTCCCATGGGAATGGTCCGCAGCGCCAGCGACAGGAGGCCGAAACTCGCCGCCATGGTCAGGGCCGTCGCCACACTGGGCCACAACCGCGTGAAGCCATCGGTGTACTTGAGCCCGATGGCCCAGCCGATTTCGAGCAGTCCCGCGAGCAGCAGATAGATCCATGCCATGGCATTCCGTGTCATCCCGGGCTCCTGCCGCAAGCGCTTTGCCCGCAACCTACTTCTTCAAGGGAACCAGTCGCCAGCCCTGCGCCTCGGTGTACTCGCGCGCCGTGAAGCACCAGATCACCATCTTCTTGCGGCCAAGGTAGGCAGGATCGCTTTGCCCATTGCGGTAGAGATTGATGCGCGCCGGCGTCGCTCCCGATCCCCGCACCGCAATCAGATCGACCGCCCATCCCAACTCGGCAGCCAGTTGATCCGGCAGACCCGCTCCGGTCGCATGCATGTCCCCACCGGCATGAAAGACAAGATTGTGACTGTCTCCCATCAGAATGACAGGACTAGCGCGGTCGGGCGGGACCGCTTTCCCGTCCTTGCCGGCGACCACCTGAAGCTTGAGCGATTCCTGCTCAGGCCGTCCAGCGTCGGGCAGGGCAGACCAGAGGTCCCCGCTCATGGTCACGGTCGTTTCCTTCCGGGAAAATTCGCTGCGCGGCAATCCGGCGTACCATGGCTTCGCCCGGATCATTTCCGCGAGTTGCTTCGCTGCCAGTTCACAGCCGAGGCCGGACCAATGACTGTCCTGACGGCAGTAAGGCTCGCGCCCGGCGGCACTCGCTTCGGCAAAGTCCTTTGTCAGGTCGAGCACAGCGACGCCTTTGGAACGCAGGAGTTCGTGGAACTGCCCAAGTGCGGTCGATGCGGGCGGCGGCAGCTTTGCGGGGGGCAGGAGGCGGTCGGCATGCACGAGTGCCTTCGGCGGCACCGGCAGCATGACGAGTTCGATGCCCGCGGCGGCCAGTTGCTTCTGGAAATCGAGAATGGCGGGCAATGGATCGGCGTCCTGCGGCCGCGCGGCCCGGCTGACTTTGGCGGCCTCGGGACCCCAGAAGACACCGGCTCCAAGGTGCCGCAGTTCATTTGTCAGGAAGAGCCAGCCATCGCTGCCCGCCACGGTCATGGCGGATCCTGCCTTCGCTGCGAGCGACCCACTGAGGGCACGCAGTGGATCCTCGGGAGCTTCGCCCATCACGGGCAGGGCCAGGCCACCGAGCAGCAGAAACAGGGATCGCAGTTTCATGGATTTCGTTCAGTTGATGATGTCAGGAATCATTCGGCCCACGCCGGCTCGGCCAGCATGGCGTCGTCGTCGTCAAGTTCGCTCCGGTTGATGGCTTCGTACTGCCCCGCCACTTCCGCCCACGGGCGGAGCCGGAATTCCACGGTGTCTCCAATCCTCAGGCGCGACGACGCGGTCGGGACATGGTCGCGCTTGCTCCAGACAAAGACAATGACCTCACGGCCAGCCGCCGCCGGATCGTCGGGAGATTCGAGATCGGACAACCGGATCGTCATGATATGATCCTTGTAGGGAACGGAACCGGGACGCGGTACGGGCGAGGCGGCCCGCACGGTGCCCTGCACGCGCACGACAGCATTGGCCGAGGGCGTGTAGAGTTCCCCGGATTTCTTCTCGCCCAGGGTGAGCGGCAGGATCTTCCAGTTTCCGGAGGAGAGTTCGCGCGCCGCAAATTCCCAGATCACGAGCTTTTTGCCGGCGAGTCGGTCGTGCCCGCGCTGCATTTCTCTTGCGAGCATCTCGCGGGTGGCATGGGCCCCGGCATCGTTGCGGCAGATGGCATCGAGCGGCAGGCCAAGCTGGAGACTGAGATGCTCGGCGAATCCGGCCGATTCCCCCCAGCCCATCGGCTGCAGCGAATAGATATTGCTGAAGCTGTCGCCAAGCAGAAGGACCGCGGCATCAGGCGAGGGCCGCCAGTACTGCTGACCTTCCGTGACCGTGCGCAGCGTCACGCCTTCCTCAGGATAGCGCACGGCGCGGTCGGGTGACTTCAGCATGAGCGCAATGTCTCCGGTTCCGGCGAGATTCTGCTCCACGGCCTTGTAGCGTCCGGCATCCGCAGGCCGCAATTCCGCCACGCTGCGGGCCTGCGCCGCCACCTGCGCCGCCACGGCTTCCATGGCTCCCGGCGTCCAATGCGTGTCGGTTTTCAGATAGGCGGCTCCCGCCGATGCCTTGGCCGCCATCAGATCCAGCGAGGGATCGTACGCCGCCACCCCCGCCGACCGGAGCCGCTCCATGAAGAGAGCAAACGACGGATTCTGCAGCGGACCCGCTGCCGCTCCGCCTCCACATTCCTCCGGATGCACCGATGGCTTCACCGGAGCCGGCACCACGAGCAGACGGATTCCCCGCAGCGAGAGCTGACGATGGAAATCCACAATCGCCAGCACTGGATCGGGCTGGCCCGCCACGGCCCGCCGCTTCAGCACGTCAGCCTCCAGAAAGCCACGGCCCGTCACATGATCCACGTCGGGTCGGTAGAATAACCAGCCATCCCGTCCCACGTACGCCTTCTCGTTCCCCTGCCCCAGCGTCAGCAGAAACGACTGCACCACCGGCAGCACCGATTCGCCCACCACCGAACTACGTTCCCAATCGTCTTCGACCGATTTGATGGCCTCCGCAGTCGGCAGCAAGCCCACCGCACCGCGTAAACCGCGGGCGGCCTCGCGATCCTGCGGTTCGGGAAGAAGTCCGGCCAGTTCCCTGCCGAAGTCCCCAAGCCCGGCTCCACTGCGGCTTCCCAGCGTGAACTGGAGCAGCGGGACCGCCGCGATCACCGCCAGAAAACATCCAACAAGAGCCACCCGCGTGCCCCGCGCAAACTCGGTGTGCCCAAGTTCAGCGGCTGCCTGTTCCTCGCGGGTCACTTTTGCTCTGATGCGGTCAACGCTGCCGGTTTCCTCTGCTTTCATGGTCGGGACATCAGAAGATGAAATAGATGAAGGGATTGTACGACTGCGCAAACAGCATGGCGAGCGCCCCGGCCAGCACCGTGAAGACCAGCAGCACCTTCGGCCACGTCATGCGCCTCGTCAGATCCCACGACTGCGGCATCAACCAGACCACCGCGGCCGCGACTGCAAAGCTCAGCAGGTAATACGGCTGACCGATCAATCCCCGGATGAGCCGGGCGTTCTCCGCAGCGCCGGAACCAAAGAGGCTGCCAAGATAACGCAGGGCCGACGGAAGGTCGCTCGCCCGGAAGAACACCCATGCCAGACACACCACCGCAAAGGTCACCACCATCCTCAGCAGCTTCGGCAGCGCCGCGTAGAGACTGCGCCGCCCCATGCTCCGCTCCAGCGCCAGCCAGCCACCATGAATGCCTCCCCAGATCAGAAAATTCGCACTGGCTCCATGCCACAGTCCACCCAGCACCATCACGAGAATCAGATTGAGATACGTGCGCGCTTCCCCCTTCCGGTTCCCCCCCAGCGGCACATAGAGGTAATCGCGCAGCCAGCTCGACAGAGAAATATGCCAGCGGCGCCAGAAGTCGGTGAGCGATTCACTCCGGTACGGAGAATCAAAGTTCTTCGCAAAGATGAACCCCAGCATCAGGCCGAGCCCGATCGCCATGTCGGAATAGCCGGAGAAATCGAAGTAGATCTGAAAGGCGTACGCCACGAGGCCATACCACGCATCCACAAGGGCCGGGCCGGCGGCATCGAAGACGGTATCGGCCACCTTCCCGCAGGGATTGGCCAGCAGTACTTTCTTTCCAAGCCCCAGCGAAAACATCGCCACTCCACGCGCAAACTTATCCAGCGTATGCCTGCGGTTCTCCAATTGCTCGGCAAGGAAGGAGAACTGCAGAATCGGGCCCGCCACCAGATGCGGGTACATGGAAACAAAGCAGGAAAAATCCCCGAAATGCTTCATGGCCTTGGCATCGCCACGGTACACATCAATCGTGTAGGACAGCGATTGGAACGTGTAGAAGCTGATGCCAAGGGGCAGGATCACCTGCAGGGTCGATTCCCATTGTGCCTGCGGCCAGCCCAGCGAAGCGACGAGGGCATTGTAGCTGTCGATCCCGAAATGGTAGTATTTGAAGAATCCGAGCGACAGCAGATTGGTGACCACGGAAAGCAGGATGGCCCAGCGCTGGGAACGGTTGCGCAGTCCGCCGCGGGGGAGTGGTTCCACTGGTTCCCGCCAGACCTTCCACAGCTTCCATGTGCCATGCGCGATGATGACACTGGCGAGCCAGTCCACCACCGTGGTGGCCGCCATCAGGAAGATGAACTTCGGATTGGCCCAGCCGTAGAAGAGGTAGCCGAAGAAGATGAGGGAATAATTCAGGGTCCGGTTCCCGCACCGCGCCAGCAGGTAGTACCCCGCCAGGGCCACCGGCAGGAAATAGAACAGGAATAGGTAGGAACTGAAAACCATCGGATGCCGGAAGCTGGGCCGGAAAGCGGAGGAGGCAGAGAATTCAGCAGATCACCGCATCGCCTCCCACGCTACTCGGTTTCGCAGTAGAACAGCTCGGCATCAAGGTCGGTATCCGGAAGTTCATCCCGTCGCGATCCCTCGAGCTGTGGCTGCTGCGCCAGTGGCCGCACGCTGAGTTCCACCGCCGTGCCGGGCTTCCGGTCAGCCAGCGGCAGACGCTTTCCATCCATGATCATCCAGTGCAGCACCGTGATCGTCGGTCCCTTCCAGTCACCCGACAGCACGGCATCGACCTTGTATTCGGCGGCCGTCAGGCTGCGGCTATACGGCCGGATGTCCTCCAGCGATGACGTGGAGGCCTGGCGGATCAGCGTGCCGCTGAACCTCAGCGCGGTCACGTTGGGACGGCCAGCCCGCAGTTCAGCTGCGGCTTCGGCCTGCGATGCCGCATTTTCCGCAGTGAGGGCCACCGGAAAGATGGCCACTGCTTCCATGCGGCCCCGCCATGGCTGGGATCCATCGGCCTGCGATCCCATGACAAGGTCCGCCTGCGCCCATGATGCACGCGTGGCCGGCATCGTCCCGGCAGCCGCCTTCTTGCCATCGCGGTAAGCCGTCCATTCCTTCCCGCCGCAGGAAATGAGCACATGCACCGGCTTCCCCGCTTCCACCGGAAACAGTTCCACGGCATCCCCGCCGCCCAATGTCATGGAAAGTCCCGCGCCCTGCTGCCGGAGCGCAAACGATTCTCCGTAGCTCAGGACCGTAGCCGGCGACTCGGGACGACCCAGCGACGGTACGATGGTCGCTTCCACCGCAAAACCAGGGGCCGTGGCCAGCTTTGTTCCGATCCATTTACCGGCATCCCGCGCGAGAAATGATCCCCCATCGCAGACCATCTCGAAGGCCGAGCCGGGCAGTGCCCGACCCCGCGCCGCAAAACTGAACCCGAACAATTCCCGGCCCTTCGCATCGAAGGCGATCACGGGATCGGTCGTCTTCGTGGTCCGGACCGCAAGGACCGCTCCCGACACGGCCGGCCATTCCCCAGCGGTCGCCGCCGCCGCGGAAATCAGCCACGCCGCTGCCATCCATGCTGTTCTGGCTTTCATGGTCTCGGCGCAATCCATGCGTGCGACTGCCAGCACTTGGGGCCGTCGTTGGTGACCTGAACCCATCCTTCGATCTTTGTGAATTCACTGTCGAAGCGCCCGATCCACACCTTGGCATCGTCACCATCCGGAGCCATCAAAGTCAGGAATCGGGGATCCGTGCTCCAGCGCGTCAGCCACACATTGCGCCCCTTGTCGCCTACCCCCGGCATCTCCGCCACCTTCACCTGCCGCGGATTCGCCCCGTCAGCATCACACATCGTGATCGCCTTGTGATCGCCATCCAGCCGGAAAACCCGGTACGAATTGTCCGGTGCCATCCCCGGAAAACATCCGCCGCCCAAGGGCTTGAACTGGCATTTGTCCTGGTCAATCCCACCCTTCGCATCGTACACGACCGTCAATTGCCCGATGTTGCTCCAGTTTGGCTCGAAACACGCCCGCGTCCCGTCCTCCGAAAACATCAGGTAGAAATGCGAGGACGTCCGGTCCCAGCACATCTCCCGGGCAGCCGGCTTATCGAGCGGAAACCGGAAGACATTCCCGCAGGGCGCATCCCACGCCTGATCCTTCGATCCACAGTCATTCACATACACCCAATCCCGCCGCGCCTTCACATCCCGCCACACCGTCAGCAGATTGCTCTCCGCCGCCGTCACGACCTTGCTCACCCGCTTCGTGTCGAAATCATACATGGCCAGAAACCGCTCCCCCGCCTTCCCTCCCGATGCCAGTACCTTCCGCCCGTCCGCCGTGAACAAGGGCTGACTCCCCGGCAAGGTCGTGTCCCTAATGACCCCCTCCTTCGTGTCAAACACCCGGATCTTGTCATTCTGATTCCACGCAATCCTCGTATGCCGACCACCCGTCAGCTCCAGAATCTTCCTCTTCACCTCACCGGGATTATCGGCCGCTCCAGCCACCGCCGGAACCAGCACACTCAACAGACTAAGAAACCCCGCCACCACCCAAAAAGGCAGCCGCACAGCAAATCGAAAAGCATTCCGTTTCATGATTTGGGAACATGGCCGCAGAACCCTCCGCAGCCATCGTGCCCCATACGGACCAAAGAAACATTCCCTGGTCACCAATTTTTCCCGAAATATAGGGGGTCGGGGAATCCCCGAGGGCAGATGCGCGACTGCGGGGCTGCGGTCGCCGCTAGTGCTTTAAGAGCCTGTTGCATAACCCGGGCTGGTAGCGCGGCGGGGCTCGGTTCTTCAAAAGGCTCTTAAGGCCCGCTGACGCGGAGGCGGTAGAACTGGCGGACGGTAGTGGAAGGGATGGTGACTTGGATGGAATCGGGTCCCGGGCCGTTTTCAGAAATACTGGAAGTGATGCCGCCTGTTCCCGGCTGGATGGGGATCCATGGACCGCTGCCGGGGTTGTCGGTCGATTCGAGGATGGTCTGGAGGGATTCCGCATCGTCGCGGCGGAGGTATTGGATGCGGAGGCCACCGGGTACCGCGGCGGCAGTGATTCCGGGGGCGTCGCCCGTGAGGGGATGGCCATCGAAATGGAATTCGAGGATGTTGGGAACACCGTCGCGGTCCGGATCGGCCGTGGGTTCCGCGGCGGCTCCGGTCAATCCATAGGAAGCTGCCCATGCAGGATAGGCATCTGCATTTTCGCGGACGAGGGCGAGGGACGGCTGGCCATTGCCGCTGTCGTAGCCGTAGACCAGGCGGTACTGGTCTGGCACGGCA
>Ga0315903_10008288_pt1 | contig 12807 bp, 24 predicted proteins | sample LakEriMetagenome_7_FD_203524 | JGI IMG/M metagenome (GOLD analysis project Ga0315903, IMG submission 203524) | Freshwater fungal communities from buoy surface, Lake Erie, Ohio, United States - Buoy 2 MA119 | ecosystem: Environmental > Aquatic > Freshwater > Lake | place: USA: Lake Erie, Ohio...
CGACCCGGACGACCAAGGAAGATGGAAAATGTCTGATATTGATCCAAGAGAATTCGGCAAGTTAGAAGCTCAGGTCGAGGCGCTGCAAAGCGAAGTTCACGCTATGCGGGGCGACATTAAGCAGTTGCTGGAAATGGCCAACAAATCCAAAGGTGGATTCTGGGTTGGCATGTCGATCGCGTCTGCCTTGGGCGGCGTGATTACGTTTGTTGCAGATCGTCTCTTTCTTAAGGGGTAACATCATGCCGATGGTCGACGGAAAAAAATACGCATACACGAAGAAGGGCAAGCAAGCTGCCGCTTCGGCCAAGATCAGCAAGCTGCGCAAAGAAGGCTACCCGCAGAAGCAAGCGGTTGCAATCGGTTTGAGCATGGCCGGCATGGCTAAGAAAAAGGCCAAGAAATGAAGGCCGGCCTGTACGCCAACGTCAACGCCAAGCGTAAGCGCATTGCGGCGGGCTCCGGCGAGAAGATGAGAAAGCCGGGAACTAAAGGTGCGCCCACCGCGCAGGCGTTTAAAGACTCAGCTAAAACGGCCAAACCGAGGAAAAAATGAAGACACCCGCGTGGCAACGTAAAGCCGGCCAGAATCCAAAGGGCGGCTTGAACGCTACAGGCCGCGCGTCTTATAATGCAGCAACAGGGGGAACCCTGAAAGCGCCAGTTAAATCTGGCGATAACCCACGACGAGCTTCTTTTCTCGCCAGGATGGGCAACATGCCCGGCCCGGAATACAAAGACGGCAAGCCCACACGGCTCTTGCTCTCTTTGAAAGCCTGGGGCGCATCATCCAAGGCGGACGCAAAGGCAAAAGCTACCGCTATATCCGCAAGGAATAAGGCGAAAAGCAAATGACCTACTTAGAACTCGTCAACGATGTGTTACTCCGGCTGCGGGAGCAGACCGTCACTACGGTCAACCTGACAGCCTATTCTCAGCTCATCGGCAAATTTGTCAATGATGCCAAGCGCCAGATCGAGGATGCCTACGACTGGAACGCATTGGGTACTGAAATCACGGTCACCACTTCCGCAAGTGTTTACGAGTATGCATTGACCGGCGCTGGCCAGAAGTTCCGCGTTAGTAGCGAGCCGTTAAACACAACGTCCAACGTCGTCATGAGTAATATCACGGTGGGCGACATGCGGCGCAAGCAGAACCTTCAGCCGTTTGTAAACGCCGTGCCTACGGAATACTGCTTTGAAGGTGTCGACAACAGTGGCAACGCTAAAGTGCAATTGTGGGGTCGGCCTGACGGTGTGTACACCATCAAGTTTTTCTTGACCGTTCCACAGGCAGTGCTGTCGACGGATAGTACGTCGGTGCTGGTGCCGGATGTGCTGGTGGCGCAGAATGCTTACGCCAGAGCGTTGGTCGAGCGCGGCGAAGATGGCGGTCTAAATTCCTCAGAAGCATATGCGCTGTACAGAAGTATGCTTTCTGATTATGTAGCCCTTGAAGCTACCCGCTTTCCTGAGATGCAGGAGTTCGTCGCGACATGACGCAAGCAATTCAAACCTACGGCATTTCAGCGCCAGGTTTCTTCGGCCTGAATACGCAAGACTCGCCGCTCGATCTAGCGGCGGGCTTCGCGTTGACGGCTATTAATTGCGTCATTGATCAGTATGGCCGTATCGGCGCGCGCAAGGGTTGGGACAATCTCAACGCCAGCACGGGCAACCTCGGCTCGAATCCTATCGGCGTCATCCATGAGCTGGTGGTGGCCGACGGCACGTACACAGTCCTGTTCGCAGGTAACAACAAGATTTTTAAGCTGGACGGCAGTAATGCAGTCGTCGAGTTAACTTATGGTGGTGGCGGCACAGCACCGACGATCACGGCCAACAACTGGCAATGCGCGTCGCTTAACGGCATCACGTATTTTTTCCAGATTGGCCACGACCCGTTAATTTACGATCCAGCGGTTAGCACGACAACTTACCGTCGAGTTAGTGAAAAGACAGGTTATGCAGGCACGGTGCCGTCTGGCAATATCTGCATTTCTGCCTACGGTCGTCTGTGGATAGCTAATACGGCGTCCGATAAAGCAACATTGACTTTCTCTGACCTACTGGCTGGCCACGTTTACACCGGCGGCACGTCTGGCACGTTGAACGTGAACAGCGTCTGGCCGAATGGGCCGGACGAGATTGTGGCGTTGGCTGCACATAACGGATTCCTGTTTATTTTTGGTAGGCGTCAGATTCTGGTCTACCAAGGAGCAACTGCGCCGGCCACTATGTCACTAAGTGACACAGTCATTGGTATCGGCTGCATTGCTAGAGATTCGGTACAAGGCACGAACACGGACGTGCTGTTTTTGTCGAACAGTGGCGTGCGTTCGGTCTTGCGTACCATTCAAGAAAAGTCGGCGCCGTTTCGCGATATCAGCAAAAACGTCCGAAACGACTTGATGGGCATTGTGGCCGGCGAAACAGCCGTTAACATTAAGGCAGTTTACTCTGAAGTTAACGCGTTTTATTTGCTGACTTTACCCACTAACAAGTCGGTCTATGTGTTCGACACCCGCACCACGTTGCAAGACGGTTCAGCGCGAGTTACCACCTGGACAGATATCGAACCGACCGCGTTGCTGGCGCGTCGTAACGGCGACTTGTTGATCGGTAAAACGGGCTATGTTGGTAAGTACACCGGTCAAACTGATAACGGTACTTCTTACCGTATGCAGTACTACACGAACCACTCTGATCTGGGTGATCAAAGTATTACGTCCATATTGAAACGCATATCAATCGTAGCGATTGGCGGCACTAATCAATACATTACGATTAAATGGGGTTTTGATTTTAACGAAAACTATTTGTCGCAAAACGTACAGATTCCAAGACAGTCGGTATCAGAATACGGCGTCGCGGAGTACGGTGCTAATGGTGTGCCGGTAGCCGAATACGCAAATGGTATTGCTTTGCAAATTCTACATTCGCAAGCCACCGGCGCTGGCAAGATTGTGCAGACAGGTTATGAGGCTGATATTGATGGATCACCACTATCAATTCAGCGCATTGAAATCCAAGCTAAGAACGGAAGGGTGTCATGACAGACTACGTTAAATCCACAGACTTCGCTGCCAAAGACGCGTTGGCGTCTGGCAACGCAAGTAAGATCGTCAAGGGCACCGAGATTGATACGGAGTTCAACAATATCGCGACTGCCGTTGCGACCAAGGCTGACCTCGCCTCACCGACGTTTACCGGCACACCCTCGCTGCCATCAGGCACTACGGGCGTTACGCAAACATCAACGGATAGCAGCACCAAATTAGCGACGACGGCATTTGTACAGTCCGTGCTAGGTGTTTTATACCCCGTTGGTTCTGTATACATAAACGCCACTAGCAGCACTAACCCTGGAACTTTGCTGGGATTTGGTACTTGGACTGCTTTCGGCGCAGGGCGCACGCTAGTAGGCTTAAACGCCAGCGACAGTTCGTTTGACACAGCAGAAGAAACAGGCGGTTCCAAAGACGCGATTGTTGTTAGCCATACCCATACGGCTACCGTTACCGATCCGGGTCATACTCATACTATGACTCGCGTTCTTACGGATGCAAACACGGACACAACATTTGACGCTGTATCAATTTACGCGACGAGCGACGACGCAAACTATCAAAATAGAAGCACTGAAAGCGCGGTTACCGGTATTTCTGTCAGCAACAGCACAACAGGTTCATCCGGCACCAACGCTAACTTGCCGCCGTACATCGTGGTCTATATGTGGAAAAGGGTTTCATGAAAAATGTTGTGTGCCAATTTTGTAGTCAGATATTTCAAGCTATAAGATCGGATGCTAAGCGTTGCGTATCCTGCAGACAAAAATACCTGCAAGAATACCGGCGCAAAGAAAACACTAAATTACGACGTAAACAAAGTAACAGACGTATACGAGAGCGATTGTTTGCTGGGTATGGGGGAAAATGCGTATGTTGCGGCGAAACAAAATTTGAGTTTTTAGCACTTGACCATGTAAATGGTGGTGGTAGACAAGAACGAAAAACGATGTCCACACAACAAATTGCATTAAGAGCTATACGAGAGGGTTTTCCTCCTGAATACCGTGTTTTATGTCATAACTGTAATCAAGCTATTGGGTGGTACGGCGTTTGCCCGCATGAAACAGAAAGAACGGCATGATTGTTGAAACATTACCCGACCATCAGCTTATCCACCATTTTTCAGACGGCCTGTATGCCAAACAGATTTTCGTACCGGCCGGCGCAGCAATATTGAAGCACACGCATGACTTTAGCCACTTGTCGATTCTGGCTAAAGGCAAAATTGCGGTACTAGTAGGCGAAGATATTGAAATTGTAAACGCTCCGGCGTGTATTGAAATTAAAGCGGGCATCACGCACGGCGTGAAGGCGATTGAGGATTGTGTTTGGTTTTGTATCCACGCAACGGATGAAAAAGATCCGGCGAACGTGGATAACGTGTTGATTAAAGGAGAATGACATGCCTGTTACCGCCGCGCTTATATCGGCAGGGGGTGGACTACTTGGTAGCGCCCTGCAATCAAGATCCGCTCGGAAAGCCGCGCAGGCTGCTGCCGATGCGCAAATTCAAGCCGCGCGGATTGCTGCTGAAGAGGCGCGGTTTCGGCCGGTAGGCATCACAACCCGATTCGGCCAAAGCCAGTTCACCACTGGCCCCGACGGCCGTGTGAGCGGCGCATCTTATACGCTGGCGCCTGAACTCCGTGCTTATCAAAATGAACTGCTGGGTATGGCTGGCGGCACCGGGCTTGATTATCTAGCTCAAGCGCCAGGTTTGTATGCCCCGATGACTGACGCTGCTAGTCGGCTATTCGGTTTGGGTGAGCGTTATCTGGCCGAGTCGCCAGCCGACGTAGCACAACGCTACATGACCTCACAGCTCGACATCTTGGCGCCGCAACGTGAGCGTCAACTGGCCGCACTGCGCAATGAACAGTTCCAAACAGGCCGCACTGGTTTGTCAGTAGGTGCGACTGGTTTGCGTCCAGGCGGCGGTGTAGGACTTTCGGCAACGAATCCAGAGATGGAAGCGTACTACAACGCGCTTGCGCAACAGGATGCAGAGTTGGCCGCTAGAGCGCAAGAACAAGGGCAGCGTCAGTTGGCCTTCGGCACCACGCTGTTCGGCACCGGTGCCGATTTGCTGGGTGGCTACCAGCGCGGTCTGGTCGGCTCACTTGCACCGTTCCAAAGCTACCTCGGCGCAGCAGGCGATATCGAATCGCTTGGCCAACAAGCATTGGACATCGGCGCGCAACTGGGTGGCCGCCAAGCATCGCCGGCAGGCGCGCAGGCGCTCTTGCAAGGTGGTATGGGGGCAGCGCAAACCCTGCAGGCAGCGAATGCGTTGAACCCGACTGCATCGTTCTTGCAAGGACTTAGTAGTAACCCACAACTTATCAGCGGCGTACAGAATTTATTTGGTGGACGTCAATTAACGCCGCGCGACCAATACAATTTGGGGCAGTGGTCAGCAAGCCAAGCCGAGTACATGTCGCCTGGCTACATGGGGCCGTAATTTAACTGATGACGAATTAGGAGCCATCATGGCAAGCGAAATTTTAGGGTTGTTCACCTCGCCTGAGATGTATCAACGGCAGCAGGATTTGATGATGCAACGTCAGGCTGCGGAACTCGCGCAACTTGATCCGTATCAGAGCATCCGCTTTGGCGCGATCCGTGCGGGTCAGCAGTTCGGCACCGGTTTAGCCGGCCTGCTGGGTGCGGAAGACCCACAGTTGCGCATGATCAGCGCGCGTCAGTCGGTGCTGGGTAACATCGACCTGGGCAACCCTGACTCGATCCTTGCCGCCGCCCGTCAATTAGCCAATTCAGGTGATCAACAAGGTGCGTTGGCTTTGGCCGACTACGCACGCAAGGCGCAAGCCGACGCGGCGTTGGTGGCGCAGCGTCAGCGTGAAGGGCGTGCAGCCGCTGTGCCGCAAGCAGTTCAGATCGCAGAGGCACGCGCTAAATTACAGAGCCAGATTAAGGGGCTGAAAGCAGCGCCTGCGTCGCCAGAACGTGATGCAAAACTTGAGCAAGCCGAATTTACGCTTGCCGGGCTGCCTATAAAGGCCGAAGGTCTAGTGCGTGAACAGCAGATCGCACGCGACTTTGCTTTGGACGCAGGCGAAGAAGGGTCTGAGGCATACAAAAAAGCCTACATAGATAAGTTAGGAAAATTAACGTCTAACGAAACTCAATCCAAACTAGGTGAGTTTGAGCGCGTCTTAAACGAGCGTTACCCTAAGACGCCAGAAAATGCCGCCGCACGTAATGCCTTGATGGACGCATTCCTTAAAGGCGAAGCAGAAGGCCGCGCTAAAGGAAAAGGTACTACGGTGTCGGTTGGTGGCATAAGTGTTGATACCGGCAAAGCAAGTGAAACCGCCGGCAAACTTATTGGCGCCGAATTGGTTGATGTTAAAGGCAAAGAATCCGCGCTAGACAGCATTGCTGAGGCCAAAGATATTCTTAAAAACGGCATATATGCAGGCGCATATGGCCCATTCAAACAGAACCTCGCCAAGTACGGCAATATTGGCAGCTCCGAAAAAGTGGCTAACACAGAAACTTTCTTGGCTTACATTGGCGAAACTGTTGTCCCCCGCCTTAAAGAATTTGGTGGTAACGATTCCGAACAAGAATTGGCATACCTCAACCGAATGATGGGCGGCGATATCAGCCTAGAGCCTAAAGCATTAGAGCGCATTCTTAACTCCGCCGAACGTAAAATTAAGCGTGGCATTGAGCGTCTACGCAGGCAAGCCGAAAGTGGCGAAAAGAAACAACCGCTTACTTCAACCCTACCGCCTTCGGCAGAAGCGGCGCCGGCTCCCCCTGGTTCTGCTCCAGCTAAGTCTGAGCCCAGACGTATTCCTTTTAATGCTTTACCACAATAAGGTGCCGCTATGGATGTCGAACTGCCAAACGGTATAGTGATCGAGGATGTGCCAGAAGGCACAACGCGTGCGCAGATCATGGAGCGCGCGATACGTGGCGGCATAGCCAAGCCGGAAGATTTCGGTCTTGCTGCTGCGCCTACGTCGGGTTTTGTCATGGGGTTAAAAGACCCAATTAGTGGCGGTGCTCAATTGTTGCCCCGAGCATTGGCCTATGGCACGTCACTAGGCGGCGCGCAACCTAACCCTGTCAGCCGCTTTTTTGAAAGCGAAGCGCGCAAAGTGGATGAGATGGTTCGCGCTGAACAGGCGGGTTACGAACGTCAGCGCGCTGCTGCCGGCGAAACTGGGTTTGACTTCCCAAGATTAGGCGGCGGTATGTTAAGCCCTGCGAATATTGTTCCCGGCGCTGTTGCTGCACGCGCTGCGCCTTTCACTTCCGCTGCTGCCCGCGCAGGTTTTGGTGGCGCAGTAACCGGCGCGCTGCAACCGGTAACCGGCGAAGATTTTACGGGTGCAAAAGCCGAACAAGTAACTTTCGGCGGTTTGTTTGGTGCTGGCGGCGAACGTGTAATGGCGGCTGGCGGTCGAGTTATGAACCCACTAGTGTCTAAAGCTGAACAGACCATGCGCGATCTTGGCGTCACGCCGACGACCGGCCAGACCTTGGGTAAAGGCGCTAAATCGGTCGAAGAGTTTGCGCAGTACATGCCTCTAGTCGGCACCGCCGTACAAGATGCTCGTCAGCGCACACTTTTTAATTTCAACAAAGGCGTGATTAACAATGCTTTGAAACCTATCAAAGCAAAACTGCCCGCAGACGTCATTGGCCGCGATGCTATTGAATATGCGACACAGCAAGTCTCGGATGCGTATGACGACGTACTCGGCAAGATTAAGTTCACGCTGGACTTCAACACCTCGTCTAACATCTTAGGTGCGCTGAACAAGGCCAAACTGCTATCGCCGCAGCAACGTCAAGACGCGGTGGACTATGTAAATGAGATCGCGCTAAGTAAGTTTTCTGGCAAGCCGATGACTGGTCAGGAATACAAAGCAATTGAATCTGACTTGCGTAAGAAAGCATCTCGTTTGATGTCCAGTCAAATGGAATCTGAGCGCGAAGTTGGCGATGCTATATTTGGCGTGCTTTCTGAGTTTAAAAAATCGCTGTATAACCAAAACCCAAAGCTAACCCCGCAACTGCGCCGCGTTGACACCGCGTATGGCGACTTGAGCGCGGTCAAAGTCGCGGCGGCTAATTCCGGCGCCGTAAACGGCGTATTTACGCCAAAACAGTTTTCTACCGCCGTTCGTCAAGGCGATAAGACGCTGAATAAGTCCGCGTATGCAAAAGGCACGGCTAGATCGCAGCGGCTATCTGATGCGGCTATGCAAGTGCTTGGCGACGAAGCTGGCGAGACGCTTGCCGGCCGATATGCGTTTGGCGGTGCAGGGCTATTTGGTATGGCCTCCCGACCAGAGTATGGAATACCTGCGGCCGTAGCCGGCCGTGTGATGTATTCCGAACCAGGGCAACGCGCGATTGACGTATTACTGCGCTCGCGTACACCAAGTATGCAAGCCGGCGGTCGACTGTTTGGCGCAGCCGCGCCGTACGCAGGTGCTGTAGCAGGTCCGCAGCCAGTATTCGAGTACAACCGGCAAGAGCGCAGACCTGTTATACCGCCCGGCGTTATGGAGTAAAAAATTGATCCGCTAACCCTTCTTGCCGCTGCAAACGCCGCAGTCGCCGCGGTCAAGAAGGGCTGCCAGCTTTACAAAGACATCAAGGGCGCCAGCGGCGAGATGTCAGAAGTACTGAAGGATTTGCGTGCGCAGTTCGATAAAGTAACGGGCGGTAATCCGACCGTCGAGCAGAAGCAGAAGTACAACGCCGAGGTGCAGCGCGTCCAGGAGATTGCCAAGGCCGATCCGAACGACGTGTACACCGAGATTGGCAACCAGTTGGGCGCGTTGATGGACTCGTATGACGCGTTGAGCAAGGCGCTGTTAGCCGAGCAGGTAGAAGGCAAGAAAGTGTACAAGGGTGAGGAAAGCATCGGTCGTCGGGCGCTGCGCCGTATCATCATCACGACACGATTAGACGCCATGCTGGCGGAGATACGTGAAACGATGGTGTTCCGTAGCCCGCCAGAATTGGGCTCACTTTGGAGCAAGTTTGAAGAGATGTGGCAAACCATCGTGGCCGAGCAAGATCAGGCACACGCAGAAGAGCTTAAACTGATTCAAATGGCGAGATGGCGACGCAAAAGAAAAATAGCGGAACTAAGAGCCAAAATAACATGGATTTCGGCGGTCGTTTTCGTAGTGCTGTGGGGAGTGGGACTAATGTGGCTAACGACAAGAAGCGCGATGATGAAAACGTCCCTTGGTCACTACTAATCACCGTCATGGCAGTGCTACTGACCTTTTTCATCGTCATGCCCGTGTTGGCATTCATGTACTACGACATGTATGTCGCAACGCAGGCGGCGGTGGCTGAAGTCAGGAAGATGAAAGAATTGCGACGTGAAATACTGGAAGAAAGGTTATACGGCAAATGATTACCGAAGCCCAACTACGTCAGATCATTCCACAGAACAAGTACGTCGAGTACTGGCACCGCGCGCTTGCGCAACTCTTCCCCGATTACGACATCAACACCCCGAAGCGCATGGCGGCGTTCTTAGCCCAGTGTGCGCATGAGTCAGGTGGCTTTTCCAGCATCGTCGAAAACCTTAACTACAAACCCCAGGCGCTGCGGCGTCTGTTTTCTAAATATTTTCCTGACGATGTCACAGCTAATCAGTATTGCGCGCGGCCTAACAAACAAGAGGCCATTGCAAATCTTATCTATGCTAACCGCATGGGCAACGGCGATGAGTCTAGCGGGGACGGTTATCGTTTTCGCGGCCGTGGGCTTATTCAGCTTACTGGACGATCAAACTATCAGGCATTCGCTGACAGCCTGGAGATGAACATCGACGACGTGCCGGCCTATCTCGGCACGTTCGAGGGAGCCTGCCAGTCTGCTTGCTTTTTTTGGGAGAGCCAGAAGCTGAACCAGTGGGCAGACACCGGCGACATCAAGGAGCTGACCCGGCGCATCAACGGCGGCACCATCGGACTCGAGGATAGGAAAAAACACTATGATCACGCGCTTCATATTTTTGGTGCTTAGTATTGCAGGCATCGTTTGGCTGGTCGGCTGCGAAGACCGCTTCCGCTATCCCTGCCAGGATAACAAGAACTGGAACAGGCCCGAATGCCAACGCCCGACCTGCGCTGTGACCGGCACCTGCCCAGATCAGCTAGTGCCCGCGTCTGACTTCAAGCCGGAGGAACAAAAATGAAATGGACACCTGATCTAATCGACAGCGTTATCAAGCTAATCATTGGCGCCACCTTCTGTCTGGTGCTGTTAATGATGTCGAGCTTGGCCATGTATTCGGTCGTCTTCGTGACGCAGCCGATGGTGGGTATTGCGCCAGCAGATAAGCAGTTCTTCATGCTGCTCTCCGACATGTCGAAATACATATTGGGCGCTCTGGCAACATTACTTGCCATCAAAGGAAAAGATGGCGTCGCCAAATTGATCGACCCGCCGCCTGGCGTCTCGAAGGCCAGCGACTGGACCGATCCACCGCCGCCAGCGCCTAAGTCACCGTCGCCGACACACGCGCCGGTGCAGCGCATCGAACCGCAGCTCGCCGCCGCGCCTGTTGTCACCGGTTTCGGCGGCAAGGCAGCGCCTCCCCCAGCACCTCAACCTGAGATTGAATAGGAGATCGTCATGAAGAAACTCGTTGCACTTATTGCGTTTGTGCCGATGGTGGCGTTTGCCGGCGGTGAGATGAAGAAAGTCTGCCGTGTCGAGAAGGTCAAGGGTAAGGACATGGAAGTCTGCAAGACGATCAAAGTCCATAAGAAGCTCGAAGGTACGAAGGTACCGCCAAAATGAACCCCTATTTTCTTGCTGGTGCCGTTATCGCGGTAGTCGTTGCGGGCGGCGCTGGCTACGTTAAGGGGACGTCACACGGCAAGATGGTCGTGCAGGCCGAGTGGGACGCCGAGCGCATCCGGCAACAGGAGGCGCACGCCAAGGCCGTACAAGAGGCGGTCGAGAAACAGCAGGCGATCCAAGCGGACGCTGATCAACTAAGACAGGAGAAAGACCGTGAAACGCGTGATTTGCTTGCTAGGAATGCCGCTCTTAATAACAGCCTGCGCAACCGCCCCCAGCGCCCGGTCGTACAAGCCGGTGCCGTGCCCGGTGCCGCCGGTGCTGGATCAGGCGGTTGTACCCCAGGAGAGCTTTACCGAGAGGATAGCGAAGTGGTTGTCGGACTCGCCAGAGAAGCCGACGAAATCCGACTCGCCCTCAAGCAGTGCTACGCCCAGTACGAAGCGGTCCGGCTCAAACTAAGCGCCGGCGCAACTGCTGGCAAATAACGCGGTCACGCGTCGTCATCCAGATCGTCGTGTCCTTCGTCGTGCATTCGGCCGGTGACGGCCCTTTGGGCTCGGGCAGGCCGATGGCAAGAAAGGTAAACGTGGCCACCGCGATGGCCGCGTAGTACACCACCACAAGGTCTTTCATATCCGTAGCAGTCTCCCTAAGAGCTTGGTGATGGACGACTCTTTATAGGGTTTCGTCCCCAGCACCACGTCCTGCATAAACCGCTCTTCAGGCGTCGACGCGCGCTGAAACAGCGGCGGATCGTAGAACACGCCGATCCGTACCTTGCCGGTGTCATACGGCGCCGGTTTGATCACAACATTATCTTGAATGAATCTTCCTTTATGTAGCATCGGTTTTTCTCCTATCTTCATTTGCCCGGCGAACGTCAACCTCTTTCTTTTTTATTAACGCTGCCTCCTCTTTAGTATAAACCGGCTCCGCGCCGTTGGCCGTTGCTTTCAGCCACACCTCGGCCGTGTAGGCATTGAACTTGCATTCCTTGCACTTGCGCTGGCGGCGCAGCCCGCCGGCCATGTTGATTACATTGACAACATACGTCCGTTCCCCGCACTGCATACATTTCATGGTCGTACCGCCTTGGCCATGATCTCGATCCGTTCCCGTGCGTCGCGTAGGGCGCAGTAGCGTTGGTGCAGGCGCTGCAAAATGGAGCTGCGGCGCTCATGTATGGATTCGTGCGTCAGTAGCGCGAAGACCTCTTCCTCCGTCATGGACGACAGGCGATCGTTAAGCGCGCGCCAACTTAAATGTTTCGTTTGCAATTCTGGCCTCTGTTCGTTGTAGTCTCTGATTTGCTCGGTATAGAGCCCGAGCCGCTTGGTTGTATTCCTTGCTGCGCTGGCGGTATTCTGCCCGCGCTGCCTTGTGTTGCGCTTTCCAGTAATCTAGGCGTTTCATAGCTACCTCCGTAGACTTTATCAAAATCGTAATGCTTCCGGCGTCGTCTGAATAAACTGCACGGCAGGAATTGCACGACGATCGCCGTCTTGCAATTCAATATGTACGATGCCGTTTGATTGCGACCAGCAGCCGCGCATTGCTTCGCTATACCGATTAACTTCAAACATCTTGTATCGGTTCCAACATACGCCGCCTTGTTCTGGTGTCAGCACAGCGCGGGTGCCAGCACCAGTTAAATAGACGGTATAGAGCACATTGGGCGCGGGTATTAAAACTGTCGCGCCTTTAGTCGGTGGCGGCGGCGCGGGCGGCGTTTCAACTAGCTTCACGCCAGCGAAAGCCGGCGCGGCCAGCAGCAGTAAAAGTAGGTATCTCATGTGTTCTTCTCCAGTAGTTTTTCGTTTGCCCACCATGCCCCGGATTCGAATGATTGTTTAGCAACCCGTCCCCTCCAAACACCAAATTCTTTTTCTGCTTCGTCTACTTCATCATCAGTCAGC
>Ga0315903_10008289_pt1 | contig 12807 bp, 11 predicted proteins | sample LakEriMetagenome_7_FD_203524 | JGI IMG/M metagenome (GOLD analysis project Ga0315903, IMG submission 203524) | Freshwater fungal communities from buoy surface, Lake Erie, Ohio, United States - Buoy 2 MA119 | ecosystem: Environmental > Aquatic > Freshwater > Lake | place: USA: Lake Erie, Ohio...
CCCGCCGAAGGCGCGCGGCAGGTCCTGCTGTCCAAGGAGGAGAGCACCCACCTCGTGCGCAGCCTGCGCGCCCGCCGCGGCGACGCGCTCGTGCTGCTCGACGGTCACGGCCTGCTCGCCGAAGCCAAGCTTTTGACCGCCGATCCCGCGGGCGCCGCGGTGGAGATCGTCCGCGTCCGCCAGGCGGCGCCGATCCATCCGGCCATCACCATCGCCCAAGGCATGCCGAAGGGCGGCACGATGGACGACCTGGTGCGCACCTGCTGTGAAGCCGGCGCCGCCGGGGTCATCCCGCTGGAGACGGCCCGGTGCGAAGTGAAGCTGGACGCCGACCGGGCGGCGGCCAAGCAGGCCCGCTGGACGCAGCAGGCCGCGGAGGCCTGCAAGCAATCCGGCAATCCTTGGCAGGCGACCATCGCGGGCCCGCGCAAGTTCGACGAATGGCTGGCGACGTTGCCGCCGGGCGCGCCGGGCGAGCTTCGGCTCACGGGCTCGCTGGAGGTCGACGCGGAGCCGGTCGGGCGCGTCGACTTCAACGGCGTCCGGGCCGTGACTTGGCTCATCGGTCCGGAAGGTGACCTCACGGCCGACGAACTCGCGGCCGCGCGTCGCGCCGGCTTCCGCCCCGTGGTGCTCGGCCCGACGGTCCTGCGCGCCGAGAACGCGGCCCTGGCTTGCCTGGCCGCGACGCACGCGCTGGTGGGCCGCGTCGGCGGTTAGGCGCGACCCCAAGCAGGGACGGGGCGAAGGCCCGTGGGGATGAACCCCAGGGCGCGACGCTTGCCGACGCCCCGCGGCGGCGCCGAATGGACCGCATGGAAAAACCGCCCCTGCAGACCTTCGTCACCTGGCAGAAAGCCGTCCGCCTCGCCGCCCACCTTTACCGCCTGAGCTGGGCGGAGGAGCACCGCCCGCAGGGCGAAGACCTGCGGCGCGAGGCGATGCACCTGGCCTGCGCGATCGCCGTCGCCCAAGTGGCGACGCCGCCCGATCCGTCGGACTGGGAGATGCCGCTCGGCGGCTGCGCCGAGCTCTACACGCGGCTGCACGTGGCCGAGCTCTCCGGCGCCCTGGCCGAGCGCGAGGCGCGCGGGTTGCTCGGGCAATGCGAGGAGTTGGAACGCCACCTGCAAGGGGTCCGGCGCGCGCCGCCGAGACCGGCGGGCCCGGGCGCCGCCACCGGCGCGTGGCCGGCGCCTCGTCCGCGTCTCCGCGGCTGAGCGGCTAGAAAAACCGTCCCAGGCACACCGCCGCCAAGACGAGCAGCACCGCGCCATCGAGCGACGCACGGCGATACTCCGGATACTCCTCGGACGAAACCGGCTGCCAGCCGAGGGTGAGGATACCGACCAGGCAAGCGCCGCACAGCCAACGCGCGTCGGCGGAGCCGAGCAGCAGACAGGCCAGGCAACCCACGGCGGCGAGTCCGGGGATGAACCGGTCCCGGGAGGTTTCCGGCCCCACCTCGATCCGGCGATGGGCAAGGAGGTTGGTGGCCGCGAGCAGGAAGACGGCGAGGAAGGCGGCGAGGGACGGGTTCGGCATCGGGCTGACCGCGAAGGATGCCAGCAACAGCGCGACCAAACCGATCCGGAGCGCCCAGACTTCGGTCAGCCAACGCGCGCAGAAGATGACCACGAGTCCACCCGCCGCGGCTCGAAAGTTGAACCGAAGGAGGCCGTCGTGGGTCACCGGCAGGGCCTCCGGCCCCGCCCAGGCCAATGCGAGGAAAAGCACCGCGGCGGTCGCCGCGCCGATGGCCAGCAAGGTCCAGCCATGCCGGGCATGGAAACGGTGGCGCCAGGTCCGGGTCGACGCGGGAAACCAGTGGGCATCGAGGGTGCGGTCCAAGGCGTAGCCGCACCAAAGCAGCCAGGCCGTGGTCAGCGTGCCCAGGGTCCAGAGCGAGCCCGGGACCGCGAGCTCGCGGGCGAACAAGACGAAGGCGACGCCGTCGAGCGACAGCATCGCAGGCCAGGCCCACCAGGGAGCGCGGCCGGCGGGAAGCATCAGGAACGCCGACCCGGGGCGCGGGCGACGACCGCCTTCATCCGGCGCAGGATCTCGCGGAGCCGCTCCCGCGGGCAACCGAAGTTCAGGCGCACATGGCCCGGCCCGCCGAAATCGGCGCCGTTGCTGAAGCCGACGCCGCCTTGCTCGAACTCCGCGTGCGCGTCCTCGAACCCGAGGGCCGTGACGTCGAACCAGGCGAGGAAGCTCGACTGCGGACGCTGCCGGAGGACGACGCCCGGCATGGACTTCAGTTCCTGCTCGATGAGGTCGAGGTTGCCGCGGAGGTAGTCGACGCACTCGAGGCGCCACGGTTCGCCGTGGTCGAAGGCCGCCTGCGTGGCGGCGAGGCCGAACATGTTCTGGTCCAGCGAGAGTCCCTGCAGGACGCGGCGGAAGCGCGTGCGCAGGCCGGCGTCGGGGATGATGGCGAAGCCGCAGGTGAGGCCGGCGATGTTGTAGGTCTTGCTCGCGGCCATCAGCGTCACGGTGCGGGCGGCGAGGTCCTCCGCCAGGGACGCGAAGACGATGTGCCGCGCCGCGGGGTCGAGCACGAGGTCGCAGTGGATCTCGTCGGAGCAGACCGTGAGGTCGTGCTTGCGCACCAGGGCGGCCAGCCGGTCCAGCTCCGCGCGGTCGAAGACGCGGGCCAGCGGGTTGTAGGGGTTGCAGAGCAGCAGGACCTTGGCGTGCGGCTGCGCGCACGCGGCCTCGAGCTTCGCCCAATCGAAGGTCCACCGGCCGTCGACGAACACCATCTCGAGCTTGAGCGGGTTGCGCTCGGAAAGCACCGGGGCGCTCAGGAAGGGCGGGTAGACGGGGGCGGTGGTGACGACCGATTCGCCGGGCTTGGTGGCGCAGCGGATGCTCGCGTGGATGCCCGGCACCAGCGAGCACATGAAGGTGATCCACTCCGGCTTGATCTCCCAGCCATGGCGGCGGCGGACGTGGTTGACGACCGAGGCGAACACCGCGTCGCGCTGCGCCGGGTAACCGAAGACGCCATGGGCGGCGCGCGCCTTGACCGCCTCGACGATCGCCGGGGCGGACTCGAAATCCATGTCGGCGATCCAGCACGGGATGACGTCGCGTCCGTGGTACTTGTGCCACTTGGTGCTGTCCGTGCCGGCGCGTTCCGGGCAGCTGTCGAAATTGAAAGCCATGGGATGAGGAAAACCTTGGATTGAACCCCCGCACGGGCAAACGCATTTTGTGCGCATGCGTCCGGCCTGGTCCCTCCGCTCCACCCGCGCCCTCGGTCCGGTGCGGGTCGGCCGACGGGGCGGACTGACGGTAGCCGTGACGCCGGACGGCGAACTCGTCCATCGCTCACCCCACCCCGCCGCCGCGGTCCGTCGGTGGTTGCGCGCCCACGGCGGCGAGCCCATCGCGGGAAAGCTGCCGACCGTCCGGAGCGCGCGGGCCTTCGGTACCGCCTTCCAACTCACGGTCTGGCAGGCGACCCTCCGCATCCCCTCCGGCCAAACGCAGACCTACGGTCAATTGGCGAAGTCCATCGGTTGCGGGTCAGCCCGGGCGGTCGGGGTCGCCCTGGGGGCCAACCCCCTGGCCGGACTCATCCCCTGCCACCGGGTGGTCGCCGCCGCCGGTCTCGGCGGGTTCGCCTGGGGCTCGAACCGGAAGCGCGCCTGGTTGTGGGCGGAAACCGATGGCGCTGCTCGATGACCTCGACCGCGGCCTGCTCGACCTGATCTTCCCCCGGGATTGCGTGGTCACGCGGGAACCGATGGAGCTCGGACCACGTCGGCATCTCTCGGCGGCGGGCGCCTTGGAACTGGCCCGGGTCGACGACCCTCGGTGCCTGCGTTGCGGCCACCCCTTCGACGGGACGTTGGCGGACGACCGTTCCTGTCCGCATTGCCTTGGCCTCAATCCGGCCTTCGGGCGGGCGGTCTGTCCCTTCCGGGCGCGCGGACCCGTCCGGGAAATCATCCACCGCATCAAGTACGGGGGAAGCCCCTGGCTGGCCGACGACCTGGCGGACGCCGCGCTCGAGGACGCGCTCTTCCGGCGCCACCTCATGGGGGCGGTGCTCGTCCCGGTCCCGCTGCACGCGGCGCGCCGACGGGAACGGGGCTACAACCAGGCGGAGCGCATCGCTGTCTGCCTGGCCCGGCGACTGCCGGGGTGTACCACCGCCGCGCTGCTCAGCAAGCAGACCGAGACCCTCTCCCAGACGCGGCTCGACCGGTCGGAACGCCGGGCGAACGTCCGCCGCGCCTTCCGCCTCGGCGCCGGGGCGAAGGTCGACCCGGACCGGCGTTACGTCGTCGTGGACGACGTGTTGACGACGGGCGCCACGTTGCACGCGTGCGCGGCGACCTTGCGCGCCGCCGGCGCGAGCCATGTCGACGCCGCCGCGCTCGCCCACGGCTGAAGACCGCTCAACGGGCCAACGCCGCGGCCAGCTGCGCCTGGGTGCAGCCCATCGGGCCGAGCACGAAGGCGCGCATGTCCGCGGCCAACGGGGCGGTGAAGACGCGCGTGAGCTTCGGCGAACGGAAATCGAGGCGCGCGGCGTGTAAGGCCTGCCGCCCCATCTCGAGGTGCTTGGCGAGGCGCGGCGTCCAGCCATGCGCGATGAACTCCAGGAAGAGCGTGTCGTCGCCGCCGTACATCTTGTCGCCCACGACCGGGCAACCCAGCCAGAGCGCGTGCGCGCGGATCTGGTGCTTCCGCCCGGTGTGCGGCTGGACGCGGGCGAGCACGTAGCCGGCGTTCGCGAGCACGGGCTCGAAGAACGTCGCCGACGGCAGCGTACCCGGCCCCTCGCGCACCGCGGTCTTCACGACGACCTCGCTGGTCTCGTCGGGACCGAGCGGTTGGTCCACCATGACGGGCTCCGGCAGGGAGCCTTTCAGCAAGGTGTAGTAGGTCTTCGTCACCCACCGCCGCTCCATCGCGGTCTGCGCCGCGGAGGCCGCCTCATAATGCTTGGCGATCAGGATGATCCCGCTCGTCTCGCGGTCCAGCCGGCTGACGAGGTGCAGGACGTCGAGCCCGCGCCACTCCTTCACCGCCCCGACGAGCGAGGACCAAGGGCCGTCCTTGGACGGGTGGCAGACGAGCCAACCCGGCTTGTCGAACACCAGGTAATCGTCGTCCTCCTCGAGCAGCCAGCCCGGCAACTCGGCCGGGTCGACCTTGGGCGGCGTGCTGCCCGGCGGCACGAAGTGGAGGTCGCTCATGAGGTCGGCGGGAGCCGATCCTGCCACCCAGCGTCGGGCAAGGCGCCGCCATGGAAACGGGCGAGGACTTCGCCCACGAGGTAGAGCGAGCCCAGCACCACGACGGGATCCCCATCGGCGCGGCACAGGCCGGGCGAAGGGAAAAGTTCGGCCACCGTCGCGACCGACGCCTTCGCCCGATCGGCCGGGGGCAGCCACGCGGCGAGCTCGGCGGGCCGGCAGGCGCGTTCGTTGTCCGGCGCGACGAGGTGCAGGCGCGCGGCGAGCGGCGCGACGGCGGCCAACAGGGCCTGCGCGCGCTCCGCGCCGAGCGCTCCGACCACCAGGGTCGGGGGCGGTCCCGCGGCGAGCAGGGGGACGACCGCGCGGATTCCCTCCTCGTTATGCGAGCCATCGACGATCAAGGCGCGGCCATCGGCCAAGGTGAGCCGCTGCCAGCGCCCCGCCCAGTCGACCTGCCGCAGCGCCGCCCGGGCCGTCGCCTCGTCCACCGGCAACCCTTCGGCGAGTTCGCAGGCGAGCAAGGCGAGCCCCGCGTTCGCGCGCTGGTGTGCGCCGACCAGGTTGGTCTCCGGCAAGCCATCCGGGAAGTAATCCTTCAGCCAATACAAGGGCGCGCCGATGGCTTGGGCGCGGGCGGCGATGACCGCCGCGGCCGGCGGCGGGACGAGGCCGATGACGGCGGGCACGCCCGGCTTGAGGATACCGGCCTTCTCCGCGGCGATGTGCGCCAAGGTCGGCCCGAGGTATTCCTGGTGGTCCAGGCCGATCGAGGTGATGACGCAGACCTCGGGCGCGCAGATGTTCGTGGCGTCCAGCCGACCGCCGAGGCCCGTCTCGAGCACGATCACGTCGACCCGCCGCAGGGCGAACTCGATCCAGGCCGCGGCCGTGATGAGCTCGAAGAAGGTCGGGGCGAGGTCGGGCTCGGCCGCGGCGATGGCCGCATGGTGCGGCCGGAGGATCTCGGCCAAGGCCACGACCCGCTCATCGGAGAGCGGGCGCCGGTCGACCTGGATCCGCTCCCCGATAGAGACGAGGTGCGGGCTCGTGTAGAGGCCGGTCCGGCGACCGTGGGCGCGCTGGATGGCCTCGATCATCGCGCAGGTGGAACCCTTGCCGTTGGTCCCGGCCACGTGGATGCAGGGCGCGGCGCGCTCCGGATGGGCCAGCCGTTCGGCGAGGACGCCCATGCGCTCCGTACCGAGGCGGGAGCCCAGGTTGCGCAGGCCCGTCAACCAACGGAGGGTGGCCTCGGTGGTCATGGCCGCGGTAACCGCGTCAGGCCGCGCGGGACTTGGCCACCTTGACCTTCACCTTGCGGTGGGCGAGGGCGCGCAGGAGGCTGGCCAGCTTGGACTTCATCTCCTTGCGGTGGATGATCATGTCGATCAGGCCGCGCTTGAGGAGGAATTCCGAAGTCTGGAAGCCGTCGGGGAGGTCCTGGTTGGTGGTCTCCTTGATGACGCGCGCGCCGGCGAAGCCGATGAGGGCGCCCGGCTCGGCGACGATCACGTCGCCCAAGGTGGCGTAGCTGGCCATCACGCCCGCCATGGTGGGGTTCGTGAGGACGGCGATGTAGGGCAGGCCGGCGGCGCGGAGCTTGGCGAGGGCGGCGCTGGTCTTGGCCATCTGCATGAGAGACAGGATGCCTTCCTGCATGCGGGCGCCACCCGAGGCGCAGACCACGACGCAGGGGCACTTCATCTTGATGGCGCGCTCGATGGCGCGGGTGACCTTCTCGCCGGCGACGGAGCCCATCGAGGCGCCCATGAACGAGAAGTCCATGATCGCGAGGGAGACCGGGAGGCCGTCCATCAGGCCGTGGCCGCAGACGACCGAGTCGCGGAGACCCGACTTCTTCTGGTGCTGGGCGACGCGCTCGGGGTAGGAACCGCCGGCGGTGAACTTCAGCGGGTCCTTCGAGGCGAGCCGGGCATCGGTCTCCTGCCAAGTGCCTTCGTCGATGAGCAGGGCGATGCGGCGGCGGGTCGAGAGGCGCTCATGGTAGCCGCTGATCGGGAAGACGTTCCAGTTGGCCTCGAGGTCCTTGGTGTAGACCATCTCGCCGTCCAAGGGGCACTTGGTCCAGAGACCCGCCGGAATGTCTTTCTTCTTCGGGGTCGGGGTGTGGGTACGCTTGCGGAAGACAGCCATGGTGAAGCCCTTGAGGTTTAGGGGTTATCCGGCTTGGCGAAAGGGAAAAGCAGACGTCCCGACGCCCGGGACGGCCAAACAGCCCTCGAAACCCCCGAAATCAGCGCCTTGCCGTCCCGGCGACCCGCTCGAGGAGGAGCTCGTAGGCCGTCACGGCCCGTTCGGCCATGCGGATCTCGAAATTCTCATCCGGGGCGTGGAGGTTGGAGTCGGGCGTGAAGAGCCCGATCATCACGGAATCCAGGCCGGTCTCGCGCCGGATGTCGCCGATGATGGGCACGCTGCCGCCTTCGCGGAGGTAGAGCGGCGGCTTGCCGAAAGCCTCACCAATCGCCTTGTCGGCCTCGCGGAAGGCCCGGGCGAGCACGGGATTCTGGCCGGCCGGCGTGTTGGGACGGTCGGGCGGGCAGACGAAGTAGGCGGCGTTGCCCTGCATCTCCTGGATCTCGACGCGGACGCCCTTGGGGGCGCGGGCGCGGATGGCCTCCGCGACCTTGCGGTGGACGAAGACCGGATCCTGGCCGGGGACGAGGCGGCAGGTGATCTTGGCGAAGACCTTGGAAGGGATGACGGTCTTCGAGCCCTTGCCCTGGTAGCCGCCGCCGATGCCGTTGAACTCGAGCGTGGGGGCGAAGCGCACGGCCTCGAGCCCGTTGAGCCCGGGGGCGGCGTGGAGCTCGTCCACGCCGAGGAAGCGGCGGTACTCGTCCTCGTTCATCGGCAGCTTGGCGAGTTGCTCGCGCTCCCAGCGTTCCGGCTGCTGGACCCCGTCGTAGAAACCCTCGACGGTCACGGCGTTGTCGGCGTCGTGCAGCGAGGCGCAGAGCTCGGCCAGCGCCTGGATCGGGTTGTAGACCGCGCCGCCATGCAGGCCGGAATGCAGGTCGGAACGGGGGCCGGTCAGGCCGACCTCGAGGCCGATGATGCCCCGCAGGCCGGTGGTGATGACGATCTGGTCGGAACTCGGGGAGGCGGTGTCGGACAGCACTACGCAGTCGGCCTCGGCGAGCTCGGCCTTATGGTTGTGCAGGAATTCCGGGAAGCTCGGGGAGCCGATCTCCTCCTCGCCCTCGATGAGGAAGGTGATGCGCAGCGGAAGGTCGGGCCGGCGCTTCAGGAGACGCGTCAGCGCCACCACGGAGACGAGGTGCGGCCCCTTGTTGTCGGCCGTGCCGCGGCCCCAGACCTTGCCGTCGCGGACCACGGGCTCGAAGGCCGGCGTGGTCCAAAGGTTGAGCGGATCGGCGGGCTGGACGTCGTAGTGGCCGTAAAGGACGACGTGGGGCCATTCGGCCGGACCGCGGCGGCGGGCGAGCACGATGGGGTGGAGGGGCGTGGGGACCACCTCGACCTCCAGCCCGGCTTGCTTGAGCAAACCACAGATGTGCTGGCGGGCCCCGTCCATCCCCGCCTTGAAGGCCGGGTCGGTGGAGACGCTGGGGTGCTTGACGTAATCGATCAGTTCGCGGACGAGATCCATGCCTTCATTAGGAGGGTTCGCCGACCAAGGGCAAGAGAGGGTGGTGGCGAAAGACCGACTCAGGTTGATCCGTTGATCGGTTGGCCCGTTGGCCAGATAAGGAAGGCGGCGGAAAGTCGCCCGGAACCTCACCCTATCTAACCCTAGCCCTAGCCCAGACCCTCGGTCTTCCCGCTTTTTTCCTTCCCCCGTCCGCTTCTTCGGGGAGAGTGAAGGCATGTCGCCCGCGGAACAGCTGAAGGTCATGAAATCCCGCACCGAGAAGTTCATCGGTGAGGGCGAGATCCTCAAGCGCCTCGAGGCGGGCAAGACCTTGCGCGTGAAGCTCGGCGTGGATCCTACCCGCCCGGACCTGACCTTCGGGCACATGGTGGTCTTCCAGAAACTCCGCCAGTTCCAGGAACTCGGCCACCAGGCGGTGCTCATCATCGGCGACTACACGACCCGCATCGGCGACCCGACCGGCAAGTCCGAGACGCGCCCGGTGCTCTCGGAGGCCGAGATCGCGGAGAACGCCAAGACCTACCTGGAGCAGGCCTACCAGATCCTCGACCCGAAGCAGACCGAGGTCCGCCGCAACAGCGAGTGGTTCGGCCAGATGTCCTTCCTCGACGCCCTCCAGCTCAGCCGCCGCATGACCGTCGCCCAGATGCTGGCCCGCGACGACTTCGCCAAGCGCCACGCGTCGAACACCCCCATCTCGATCGTCGAGTTCCTCTACCCGCTCCTGCAGGGCTACGACTCCGTCATGCTGAAGTGCGACCTCGAGATCGGCGGCAGCGACCAGCTGTTCAACATGCTCGTCGGCCGCGACCTGCAGGAACAGGAGGGCCAGCCGCCGCAGGCCGTGCTCGGCATGCCCCTGCTCGTCGGCCTCGACGGCGAGAAGAAGATGTCGAAGTCGCTGGGCAACTACATCGCCTTCAACCACGGGGCGAAGGACATGTTCGGCCGCATCATGTCGGTGCCCGACGCCACCATGTGGGTCTATTACGACCTGCTCCTGCTGACCACCCCCGAGGAGCTCGCCGCGCTCAAGGCCCTGCACCCGATGGAGGCCAAGAAGCAGCTCGCGACCCGCCTGACGGACAAGTTCCACGGCGCGGGCGCCGGCGCCAAGGAGCGCGCCGAGTTCGAGAACGTCTTCTCCAAGGGCGGCGTGCGCACCGACATGCCGGAGTTCGCCTGGGACGCGCTCGCGGGCGGCGCCGCGGAGGTCGGCATCGTCGACCTGCTCGCCGCGACGAACCTCTTCCCCTCCAAGAAGGAGATCCGCCGCCTGATCGAAGGCGGCGCGGTCAAGATTGGCGAAGGGAAGGTCGCGGACCCCGCCCAAAAGGTGGCGAAGCCCGCCGGCGAACTGGTCATCCAGGCCGGAAAGCGCACCTTCGTGAAGGTCAAATAAGCGGCGAAGCTCAGCCCGCCTTTTCGGCGCGGGCCTTGATGATCCGCAGGATGTAGGACTGCAGGTCGTTCATGAGCCACATGGTCCACCACTGGGAGTAGAAGTTGAAGCCCGTCGAGAGGCGCTGGTCGCTCGCGAGGTGCAGCACGACGCGGTCCGGGCCGCGGGGCTCGATCCAATAGGAGCCATGAAGGACGTCGAAATACGGGCCACCGATGGTAACGTGTTCGTCGAAGGTCGTGGGCGGGATGTTCTTCGTGTCGGCCTCGATCGAGAACGACAGGCGCTTGTTCTCCTCCCACTCGGTCACCTTCTCGACGAAGAGGACGTCGCCCTCGAAGCGGGCGTAGCGGATGGAGCCGACGCCAGTGCCCTCGAGCACGGCCTCGGTCGGACGCGGGAAGCCCAGGCGATGGCTCCACGACGGGCCGTGTTCGGCCTCGGTGATGCGCGGTACCGAGCGGATCTGCCGCCAGACCTGCGCGGGCGACGCCGCGATCTCGATCGACGTATGCACCGTGCGGAGCTCGGTCTCGCGCTCGCGGAGGGACTCCAGCGGCCCGGCCACGAACGGCAGCAACGCGATGAACGCGACGCAGTAGCGTTTCGCGGAGTCCGAAGTCAGCCGGTCGCGGAGGACGCCGGCGAGCACGCCGCCGATCGAGGACATCCCCCAGACCAACGGGAGCCAAAGGATAACGCAGATGAATCCCTCCAGGTGGAAGACGATCGTCGCCGCCATGAAGGCGAGCCCGGCGAGCCAAGGCTGGAAGACGCGGCGCACCCAGCTCCTTACGGACTCGCCGAACCAGATCACCAGGAAGCCGAGCGCCAGCGGCACCAGGAAGATGAAGCTCAGGCTCATGATGGCCCAGAGCGCCTCCAGGGATTCCGAGGAAGGCTTCGCCGTCGGCGCGAACAGGAGCCGGCAGATCAGCCCGTAGGCGACGCCGAGCGCCAGCCCGAGGAAGGCCTGCCGAAGGGGAGTGAGCCGGCGCGGATTCATGCGGCCCAGCCTGGCCCTTCCGGCCGGAGGGGCAAGCCCGCCTGTGGACAAGTCGGCGGCGGCCCGCCGATTATCCCCTTCCCCTGCCCTCCGCGCCCTCCCTAGTATCCCCACCCCGCATGGCCGACCCGGAATCCATCAGTCGCGACTTCGTGCACCTGCACGTGCACACCGACTACAGCATGCTCGACGGCTGCAGCCGCATCGACCGGCTGATGCAGCGCGCGTGCGACATGACCATGCGCGCGGTGGCGATCACCGACCACGGCAACCTCTTCGGCCTCTTCGACTTCTGGAGCGAGGCGAAGTCCCGCTCGAAGGGCGAGGTGAAGCTCAAGCCGCTGCTGGGCTGCGAACTCTACCTGGTCTGGGACCACGCGCTGACCGACAAGCCCGACCGGCGCGAGCATAAGTACTACCACATGGGCGTGCTGGCCCGCAGCTTCAAGGGCTACCAGAACCTCACGAAGCTCGTCTCCGACGCCCACGTCCGCGGCCTGCACTACAAGCCGCGCACCGACGTCGAACAGCTGGCCAAGCACGCGGAAGGCCTCATCGGCTTCTCCGGCTGCCTGCAGGGCGTCATCCCCCAGGCCCTCCTGCGCGGGGACTACGAGGCCGCCCGGAAGGCGTGCGGCCGCTTCATCGAGATCTTCGGCCGGGAGAACTTCGTCATCGAGCTGATGGACCACGGCCTCGAGGAGCAGAAGCGGATCATCCCCGACCTGCTCAAGCTGGCCGGCGAGTTCCAGCTGCGCGTGGTCGCGACCAACGACGTCCACTACGTCGACGCCGGCGACAACGTCGCCCACGACGCGATGCTGTGCATCCAGACGGGCGCCCGCCTGGCCGATGAGCGCCGCATGCGCTACGACGCCAAGGAGTTCTACCTGAAGAGCCAGGCCGAGATGCTGCGCGTCTTCGGCGAGGTGCCGGAGGCGATCACCAACACGGTCGCCATCGCCGAGATGTGCGACGTGCAGCTGCCGGTCGGCCAGAACAACTACCCGGTCTACGTCTTCAGCGAGGGCGTGAAGCCCAAGGCGGGCAAGAAGATCGACGCCATCCTCGACGGCTACGAGAAGCTGAAGAACGGCCTCGCGGTGGCCGCCGGCAAGAAGGGCGACTTCACCATCGCCGAGGACAAGCGGGCGCCGATGCGCCCCAACGGCACTTACCTGCTCGAGCAGGTGAAGGCGGGGCTCAAGGAGCGCTACGGCGTCGACTACGACGACCCCAAGTCGTGGGCGGACGAGCAGGTCCCCGGCCCCGGCCGGACGAGCCCCGCCGAGCTTTGCCGGCGCGTGGACTACGAGATGGGGGTCATCGCGGGCACGGGCTTCGTCGACTACTTCCTCATCGTCTGGGACTTCATCGACTGGGCGCGCCGCCAGGACATCCCGGTGGGCCCGGGCCGCGGATCGGGCGCCGGCTCGATCGTGGCGTACTGCCTGAAGATCACCGACATCGACCCGATCCGCTTCGGCCTGCTCTTCGAGCGCTTCCTCAACCCCGAGCGCGTCTCCGCGCCCGACTTCGA
>Ga0315903_10008290_pt1 | contig 12807 bp, 18 predicted proteins | sample LakEriMetagenome_7_FD_203524 | JGI IMG/M metagenome (GOLD analysis project Ga0315903, IMG submission 203524) | Freshwater fungal communities from buoy surface, Lake Erie, Ohio, United States - Buoy 2 MA119 | ecosystem: Environmental > Aquatic > Freshwater > Lake | place: USA: Lake Erie, Ohio...
TCTTATGATTATATTATCCTGAAATATTTCTGTTAACATAGATTCATAATCAGGATCTTCAGTTGATAAGAAGAATTTTTGACTTGGGTTATCATTTAAAACTTTTTTAATTGCATTCACATAATCAACAATCCTTGTACCGAAGTCAGTGCCTCTAGCGTGTATACCAATTACATTTTTATTCAAACCCAATTCATCAACATAATGGTCAATCTTATCTTGTATTTTTTTTATTGGTTTTAGATTTAATAGAAATTCTTCCGAATCTTTTTTATCCACTGTAGGTAAAAAATTATTATGATAAATTATAATATTATTTTGTTTATCGTCATAAGAAAATGATTCATAATGCCTATATGGGTTTGACTTTGATAATTCTTTCAATGTTGTCCTACCAAATTTTATTGATTCCCTTTCAATTCCATGACCTGGTCCACCAGATTCAGTTAATAATAAACAGTCTTTTAGTTCACCTAATTCATTAAGTGAAATTATGTCTAATTCATTTTCAAATAATTCATCAAACTTTGCTAAACAACCGTTTGTGGTAATGTTGTCCCAATAAGCTTTTAACTTTCTACCTGACTTTTTAGAAATTGCATAACAAGAAGATAAAGGTCTTAGTCTGTTACCCATACCACTTGTTGAATAATTTATTATTGTTTTCATATTATTTTAAATGTCTTCCTTGGTCTTCAAAATATTCATTACCACCTCTATTACCAGTCATGGTATGTAAATTTGCAAATCCTTTTAATCTTCTCTTTTTAATTTTATTACCCATTTTCCATAAACAATATGGAAAACTAATTTGATCTCTTGAACTAAATTTCATAATTTGTTCCCACCACATTAGTTGAAATTCTTTAATTTGATGTGAATTTTTAATTATAAATGTCGACATTTCATACAACCCAAAATTGTCAGGCATTCCTTTTGACTTATAAAATTTAAATTGTTCCTCAACTAAATTTTTATAATCAAGTTGCCATTGGACAACCGCCGACATTTCTGCATACACACAATTTCTATCTGGATGTTTGAAAACAAACATATCATAGTCAACACCATATTCATCAATAATTTTTTGTGGATCAACTTTTAATTGATGATTCCCATCTTCCCATACTATGTATTCATAATCAGGAAACATAATAGATGACAAAATTTTATATGTTTTTGCGTTTCTTCTATCTTTAATCGGGTCTATTGTTGTGTAATCCAAGACATCTCTTTGTTCCCATACTTTAATATCATCATATTTTCTATCAACATATGCTATATAGTCACAGTTGTCAAAAACAATTGGTGGGTCAATTAATTTATCTTTTCCACCTGTAATAGAAGTTAAAACTAAAAATTTTTTCATTTTGTATAATATAAACTATTTTTTCCAAAAACTATATATTCCATTGTCAATTTCATATTCATTCCAAATAAATCTTTCTCTTTTTGGTTGAACTTTAGCCCATTCCCACATTTTACTTAAACCTTCATATAAAGTTGTTTTATCTGAATATCCAAGTAACTCAACTGATTTTTGCCAAGTTGGATGTGCGTCCTTAACTTCATGTCTTTGTTGTTTATAAACAACTTCACCATCTTTTATCACCTGTCTCAATATTTCATTTGCCTCATTTATGGTATAGTATTTTGTCCCACCAAGATTGATAATTTGTTTAGAACAATTTTCGAGTTGAGATGATTTCCATAATCCCTCTAAACAATCGTCTATAAAACTGAATGCTCTTTTTTGATTACCATCCCCAAATATTGTCATTGGTTCATTGTTCATATATTGATACATCCATATACCCAATACATTTCTATATTTATCCCATATGTTTTGTTTAACCCCATAAAAATTATGTGGTCTGATTATACACCAATCTAATCCATGTTGTTGACCTGCAACCTGTATATCCATTTCACATGCATATTTTGATATACCATAAGGGTCAATTGGATTCGGCTTATAAGTCTCATCAAATGGTGGTTCAGCGTGACCGTAAACCGCCATTGAGGAAGTAAACACTAATCTTTTGACATTTGTTCTGATACATTCATTAACTATTCTTGTGGTTGCAACAAGATTGTTATTGTAATTGTAACTCCTAATGAATGGAGACAAACCTTCTGCAGCATAAGCCGCAAAATGATAAACATAATCGAATTGATGTCTTTCAAAACATTCTTTTAGATTCCCGTTTACAAGATTCATTTTCCAAAATTCTGTAACCTTAGGATTTATGTTTTCAAAATACCCACCACTTAAATCATCTATTCCAATAATTTCAACTGATGGTTCATTTTCAATTATATAATCCGCCAATCTTGAACCTAATAGTCCCGCAATACCTGTTATTAAAATTTTCATATTTTATAATAATTTTCTTTCATTTCAAGTTCGTTTATGTATTCTATTTTTTGTACAATTATTTGATATCCTACGAAAATAATATTAAGATATTTTTCATATGAATGTAAAAATGAATCAACGGCTGTTTTTACTTGTAAATGTTTTTCTTGTTCTAAACCACCACCAAAATCGTCGAATATCATTACACCATTGTTTTTTAGACAGTAAAAAGAGTTTACGGCATCTTCTAAAACATATTTAGATAAATGATTACCATCTATATAAACGATGTCTAAAAATTCTTTCTTTTCATCTTTATAATTCAAAGTTTTGAAACTATCTGAAGATTCACCTAACAAATATGTCAATTTGTTTTTATAAGGTTCAATATTATTTTTTATATAATCATTGTAATTAATATCCATTATAAAATGATGTGAACCTTCTTCTTTACAAAATTCTTCTAAAATATAAACTGAGGAACCACCATACAATGCACCAATCTCTAAACAAATATTTGGTCTTTTTTTAAAATCCGATAAAAATGTTTCCCATATTGGTAAATGGTCCATAAAATAGACTCTTAAATTTTCTGGATATCTAAAATGTTCAGGATATTTGTAACTCATATACTACTGTAAAATTTATTTTGTTTCTCCTGTCTTTTTATTTCTTTATTATGAATTATACAGTATGTATAATCTGTTGGTAACGATGAAAAATATGTACCACCAATTATTCTTTCGTGTACTTTACCATACCAATCCATTCCCTTTTTATATATCCTACCTTGCCAATCTGGAAAATTAACCCAACCATTTTCATCCACTTTCCAATTCCATTCTTTAATATGATTTTCAGTTAAACCGTTTACTATGTTTACTCTCGGAACAAAAATTAAATCAATATTTTTATTCATTTCTAAAATTGTAGAAACATTTTTAACCATGTATTCTGAAATCATTTCATCCGCATCCAATTGAAATATATAATCACCACTACAATACGAGTTCAATTTATTTTTCCAATCCGCAAAATTGTTATTCCAATCGAATCCCCTCCAAGTTTGTACATTTGGTAATTTATTATACGGTAATAAAAAATCCAGTACTTCAGAACTACCGTTTTTTTCATCAAACAAAATAACAATCTCATCTCCTATCATTTTATTTTGAAGAAGAAAAGGTAATAATTTTTTTATTTCCTCAAGTTCATTACAAACTGTAATTGCAAAACTTATTTTCATGCTCTGTTACCTCCATTCATTTCTCTCGCAAATATTTTAAAAACGTTTCCATTGTCATTAAATGTCATATTACCATTTAATGTTGGTGTTATAGTTATATGTAAGTCATTTGGACCATTGGCGAAAACAACAGGTTCATCGTCATTAAATTGAAAACAAAATTCAACATTGTCTCTTTGAAATGTTTGTGGTGTCAATGTTAATATCGGTGTTGGATACCCCATTTCTGATACATCGACTAATTCTTTTTCTAATCCTCTGAAAAATTTGAATGACATTTAAATTGGTTTTCTTGCAAAAATTTTAAACTGTTTACCTGTTTTAGTGTCGGTAAAAGTTACTATTGATTGATTATCGTTTTTTAATTGTATTGTTACTTCTTTACCTTGTGTTGTTTCATCCGCATAAGCAAATCTTTGAGGTGTATCATTATCAAATTGTACAACCCATTCACAAGGAATGTATTCAATTATTTGGTCTTTCTTTTTTTTTCCTTTCGCCATTATGATATTTTATTTAACTTAGGTAATTTTAAAGTCTTGTGTTCAGGTACAACAGTAAACTCTTTCATGTATTCTTTGAAAAGTTCAATCATTTTTTCAATTGAAAACTTTGTGTTGTTTTCAACTCTTAATGATTCTGATTTTTCTAAAAACTTTTCATAATCTTTTCTTACTAAAGTCAACACTTCTTTTACTTCATTATAATTTGCGGTAAACCATTTCGATCCCTTTATAATGAAATTATCGATTGTACTATCATGAACTTCTGTTAAAGAACCACCTATCATTATTGCCTTATCTATAGGTAAAAAATCTTTATGTCCACTCCAATTGGATGCAATGATAGGTTTACCTGTCATTGAAAATTCTAATAGTGGTCTACCGAAACCTTCACCTTTGGTTATAGAAACCATAGCCTTAATTTTATTATTATTGTATAATGAATTCATTTCTTTATCGGATAAGTCACCAAATAAAAGATATATTGGTGGTGGATTTTTTATATCTTTTACCAAACTTTGTATTCTTTTTCTCAACCCTTCTCTTTCTTTTACAGAAAACCCAGCAGATGATGTTTTTAAAACTAATGCCGGTGGATTATCACTTTCTTTAAAAGATTCACTAAAAACTTTAATTAACATTCCAACATCCTTTCTATCTTGACCCAACTCACCTTTCAACCAATGACCAACAAAAAGAAATGCAAAATCTTCTTTGATATTTAATTCAAAATTTTCATTTGGTGTATTATTGTAAACTTTGTTATCAACCCCTTCAAATAATACTTTGATTGGTTTTTCGATTCTATGTTGTCTAACTAATCTACCAGTCGATTTTTCATTTTCATTATAGACTGTCGATACTAAAACATCACGTGAAAAATTGGAAGTTGTTATAATCAAATCCATACTATTACACCCATCAATCCAATCTTTAGGTGCCACTGTTGTTTCTATACCAGCGGTAATTCCGATATTAAATTTACCATATCTTCTAAATTCATTCGGTACAGTAACCTGAATATAAATGTCAGGTATACCTTCAAATTTTGTTACTATATTTTCAAGAATCCATTTATGATATTCATTGTCTTCTTCTAATGCATTCATAGGAGTTAAACCCCACATACAACTATCAATTTTAATATCAAACGAATTCATTTCTCTTAACGCAAATAACAAGTCTCTTGCGTGTCCACCATATCCACTTCTTGTTTGTACAGGTCCTCTGAATAATATTGTTTTTTTACTCATACTATTTTATATAAATCATATTTCTTTTTTGGTACGAAATTGGCAATTGCACCTTCAATACCATTTATCATTTTATTACACATAATTTCAGATGAAAGATTTTGAATTGCCCATTCTCTTCCTTTTTTTCCTCTTTCTTTTCTTTCTTCTCTACTCCATGAATATATTTTCATAATAGCATCTGCAACTTCGTAGTCGTTGACTCTATCATCAAAAATAAAAGGAGTCGGTACTGATCCATTCAAATTAATTGCTGACGACCACACTGGTACAACCCATTCACCTTCTTGTACTAAATGTCTTGATTTTGTTTTATCGTGTAAAGAACCTATGGTTACATAATCTTCCTCAGTAAAATTAAATCCACATTGATCTTGTAGACCACCAGTGACATTAACAATAATTGGTGTTCCTGCCATTATACTCTCTGCCGTTGCCAAACCAAAACCTTCATTATTTGCAATGTTAATTGTACAATCTGAAATATTATAAAATTGATTTAATATTTCCTGTTCAATTTTATTTGGTATAAATTTTATATCATATTCTTTACAAATAACATCTTTAACAGCATTTAAATCCGTACCATTTGTATCAACTGAAGATGTGTGCATCAATAATAAACATTTACTTGATTGCTCTTTAGATAATTTGTCACAAAATAATTTGAATGAATAAATCACATCTGATGGTTGTTTTCTTCTTATGTTTCTATTATTGAAAAAAACAATAAAATCATATTTTTTTTCACTATACAATAGTTTTTTTACATCCTCACTATATTCATCGATTGGTTTAAATACATTTTGATTTATTCCATGAGGTACATATGATATTTGATTATCTTGTAATTGTTTGTAAGTTGAATGAGTATTAAGTTTACCTACTCTTTTTACTATACCATATGTGAGTTTAGAAATACAACCAATCCAATCACAACTTTCATAATAATCTCTATTATAAATTGGGTCAGGTATATTATCCCAAATATGATAATATAAAATTGGAACTTGTTGTCTTATTTCATGTTCAGCATCATATAACCACTGCCAATAATGTGGGTCAGTAAAATGTAATATAGCATCAGGTTTTTCTTCCTTCAATAACTTTCTTAACATGATAATATCACCATAACCATTGTATGGATATATTTTCAAATTGGCATCTTGAACACCTGTTCTTTTTATTATATCGTCATTCATGTCGATAATCTTACCAAGTTCAGGATGATTGACTGCAGCACCTAATTGTACCCAATCATATTTGTGGATTGTTCCAAGAACAATTTCTTTAGACATTGTTGAAATTCCTGATGTCATTCTCAAATCATCAGATAATAGTAATATTTTTTTCTTTTTCATTCTTAATATTTTGACCCACTTACAGCCAAATCATTGTAATTATTAATCTTATCTCTGAAAGATTCGTCTTTATTGTATAAATCTAAGGACCTGTTTACTAATTTTTGTAAATTAATATTACCGTCAATTGCGTTTACTTTGAATCTCTTGTACAAATCCTCAAGAACATGTACACTAGTTAATTTTTTTTCTACTTTCATATTGAATTATATATATTCTTATATATCACCATAATAAAAAATATCGTCGATTGATACGATATTTTTATTTATCGTTAATTTCGACGATACTATTGTGGTTTATTTGTTTGTTGAGTTTCTTGAACAGGTTGTGTAGTAGTTGGTTTTTGTACCTCAGTCAGTCTTATATTAGCTGGTGGTTGTTGAACTACTTGTTGTTCTTGATTCTTTTTTTTACATCCGCATCCCATTGTAAATGTTTTTAATAAATATTTTGGTTTATTGTTTTTAATTTCTTATATTTTAAAATATACAAAAATTAAAAATTAAAATCAATGGATAAGGACTATGTTGTTATAAAAAGTGTTTATAATTCCAATTTCGAAGTAATCAAAAACATTATGGAATTATATAAAATAGAAAAATTTGATTTGGATTGTACCTATTCTAAAGGAAACTTTTGGAAAAATTTACCATCCCCAATTAACAAATCTGATTTATTACCAGTAAACGACACAGTCATAGGTGCTAGTTCAGAGGATTTACCTTTTGAGAACGACTCAATGGAAAGTATAATGTACGACCCACCATTCGTAATCGCAGGTAAATCCTACAAAGAAAATAAAGAAGGTAGTTCAATTATTGCTAAGAGATTTGAAGGATATACCAATTATAGAGAACTACAAGAAAACTATTATAATTCTTTAAAAGAATTATATAGAATTTGCAAAAAAGATGGGTATGTCGTTATGAAATGTCAAGACACAGTTTCAGGTGGGAAACAACATTTTAGTCATGTTATGGTAATGAATATGGCATACAAAATTGGGTTTTACCCTAAAGACATGTTTGTGTTAGTTAACAATGTGAGAATCAATAGTTTCGGTACAAAATGGACTAAACAAGAACATGCGAGAAAATATCACTCATATTTTTGGGTGTTTCAAAAAACAAAACCAAAGGTGACTTACGACTTTATATTACAGGATTCATTGGAGTCCCAAGATTGATATTAACTTTTTCACCTGATTTCCAATCAGTTGCGGTACCAGCAGGGAATTCAATTACATAATCACCAATACCAGTATATTTTGGTGGATTCATAGAATGGGAATCTGCCGGTGGACAATTGGGGTGAATTTTCGATATTCTTCCATTATTAACGAAAACAATATCTAAAGGTATTAAACAGTTTTTCATCCAAAAAGAATGTACACCTTTTCCCATTTTGAAAACCATACATCCCTCTAACTTATCTCTACCCATCATACCTCTGCTAATATCTTCAGGATTTGTAAGGTACTCCGCTTTGAAAATCTGATTTCCGATTCTAACTGACATAATAATAATTATTTGGAATTTTAAATGTAATTTTGTATATTATAAAAAAATAAATTTATGGACTTAGATAGTGAAATGTCAAATTTCAATAAAGTAAAAGATATCGTACTTAACAGATTAGTAGAAGAAAATTTAATTGACCCTGATGACATGAAGGAATTCAGTGAAAGATGTCATGTTTTAGTATATAAGGGTAAGTGGTTTAACAAATGGTTTGATAAAAATGTAAAAATTGAAGATCCCAAAGCTGATTCAAATTCTTATTATATAAGAATGATTGATTTAAAACCTAAAGAAGACGAAGTTGATAGATTATTAAGAAGAACAACGGGAAATTACGATGAGTAAAATTCTTATAGTGGCCCCATCAAGGACTGGTGGTAGAGTATTAAGTAAATGGTTAAGTTTAGAACTTAATTGTTTGTGGATTCATGAACCTTTTCATTTCCATAATGAAAGTTTTATTAAGAATATAGACGATTTAACAAATTATCTTAACAGAGAAAATTTCATTATGAAAGTAAATTATGGTGATTGGACTAAGTATTATTCTGATTATATTTTTTTTAGTTTTTTTAATAAGATAATATGTTTAACAAGAGATAATGTTTTTGATACCGCAATCAGTTATACTAAAGCATTATCTTCACAAAATTTCACAAAGAAATATGAGTTAGAAAAAAATTGGATTGAAAATAATTTTACCGAAATTTTATCTAACCAAGAGTATTTGAAGGATAAAATGGAAAGAACAAAATTAATTAAAGACTCATTACAAATAACATATGAAGGTGTTTACCACGAAAAAAATGACATAAAAAAAATTCAAGATTACTTGAATATTACGGAATTCGAACATGTGAACATGTTAAATAATAATTTAAGATATAGAAATCAAAAACAAAATATCATATGATAAAAAGAAAATATCAAAAAGATTTTTTTGTTTACATAAAAAGACATCATTGGTTTCTAATTCCAACAATAGTTTTTTATTACAATAAAAATACATTTTTAGAAACAGGAGTTTACACACCCGCATGGGGTTTAACTTTAAGATGGTTAACATTTATGGTAGGTGTACAAATACAAACGTCATATGAATAATATAGATAAACAATATCAAACATTACTTCAAACCATCTTAGATTATGGTGTGGAGAAGAAAGATAGAACTGGAACAGGAACAAAATCAATTTTTGGTTACACCATTAGACATAAAATGAGTGAAGGGTTTCCATTACTTACCACAAAAAAAATGCATTGGAAATCTATTGTAACCGAACTCCTATGGTTCTTACGCGGAGATACCAATATCAAATTTTTATTAGATTACGATTGTCACATTTGGGATGGTGATGCTTATAAAAGATATGAAAGAGCAAACACATGGGAATTACAAGATACACCACCAATGAATGAGTTTATCAAAAGAATAAAAGAGGATGAAACATTCAGAAAAACATGGGGTGAATTAGGACCAATTTATGGTAGACAATGGAGAAGTTGGGAACATATTGAATGGAATAAAACGGACATTGATATTGAACATATAGACCAAATTGATAACCTTGTAAAGGAACTTAAGACAAATCCTGATAGTAGAAGATTAATGGTTAACTCTTGGAACGTTGGTGAATTAAATCGAATGGTTTTACCACCTTGTCATTATGGGTTTCAAGTTTACACGAGAGAATTGGATGAAACCGAGAGAGTTAAATTAATGGATAAACATTTAGGTTTGACTGATAAAGATAAATTACCTCAATATTATACAGTAAAAGAATTAAAAGAACACAATATACCAACAAGAGCAATTTCATTAATGTGGAATCAACGAAGTGTAGATACGTTTTTAGGATTACCATTTAACATTGCTTCATATGGTTTATTATTGGAAATAATTGCAAGGGAAGTTAATATGGTACCTGATGAATTGATTGGTAATTTAGGTGACGTTCATCTGTATTTAAATCATCTTGAACAAGCGAAAGAACAAATTGATAGAACACCTTACGAATTACCAACTGTTAAGATAACTGAACGTAATTGGTATATGCATGAAAAGGTCAAAGAACACTTAGGTGAAAAAACTTTGGATGAGAAAATTAAAAGTTATAGACCGGATTGTTTCGAATTAGTAGGGTATCAATCTCACGAAAAAATTAGGGCTAAATTGAGTAATTAAAAAAAACCCTGATAATGTTTTAGTTATCAGGGTTTTGTGTTAACGACCTTGACCTCTGTAATTTCTTTCAGAACGGTCGTGTTTGTTGTAAGATTTTTGGGACTTACCACCCTTTCTTTTCCCAAAGGAAATTTTTTGGGAAGATGAACCTTTACCTTTTGCTTTGGCCATAAAATGTGTTTATTATAATTATATCATTATTAATATTTTTCTTATATTTGTGATATGCAAGAAATATTACTACAAAGGATAAAATTCGCTAAAATAACCCCATACAAGGACTATTGTAAAATTGATGAAAAATCTAAACTAACAACCTCCACCAATAGACATGAAATGTCAGGATTGTTTGATGATTTCAGAAAAAATGGAAAAGTAGTTAGAGCAACAGAACATAAAAAAAGAGGTAAAATTTTCTATTTCTCAACAAAAGATGGTGTCGAAAACACCTTTGTGGTTGACAATGCATACGTGAATCCTGAAACATATAATAGTTTTGAAACAAAAAAAGATTACCAAATTAAAAGACATTATGGTAGACCATTTACACAGATTGAACTTTACATTTTGGAACGTCAAATAAAAATAGAAAATGATAAATTAATCATCAGACTTTATTCAAATATAAAAACAAGAGGTGTTAATTGTATATATTTTAAAAAATCATATTCAGTTACCTCGATTTCGTTCAACTTGACAAATGGTAATTTTACAATAACTAAAATCTCAAAATCAGGTAAAAGTTCAACCAAACATTTTAGAAAAAATTCTTTCAATGAACTTTATAATGTTTTAGTTAATTCAGGTATCATAAATTATAGAATACCTTTAAGTAACAAAAAATCAGAACTATACAAAGAGTGTGAAAAAATATTTGACAATAAAATTTTTATTGAAAAACTTCGAGAAAAATTAGATGTAAGTTACGATGTAACTCTTAATCATGAAATCTCGAAAGTGATTTTTTCAGATTACACAAAGTATTTTATAAAATTAAAGAAAATAAAAGTACCGAATGGTGAGTACACTTATTGGTTAAAAAACTTTTATCCGACGGAAAAATATTTGAAAAAAAATGACAGGAAATTAATTGCTTCTATATTGGATATGATTGATTTGAAAAGTAAAATCACCATAAAAATACTACACGAATATTCAAATATTGATTTGGTAAACTTTAAATGGTTATGTGAATTTTTTGGTGATGATTACCAAAAATATATAAGTAACATAAATCCAAGAATATTTGAAGATGACAATAAAAAAAACAAAGTAGAAGGAAATAACAAGTTCCTAATTTTAAATAGATTCAATAGACCAATTCATAGACATACTCTAAGTGAAAATGATAAAGAAATTCTCATCAAAATAATAAACAGTACAAATTATAAACACGATGATATAATTTCAAGTAGATTCGTGTCTTTGATTGACGATCATTTTTCAATGATTGAAAAACTTAAGGATTATATTCCTGAAATTCAAATGAAGGCCAAAAATTATGATGATTTTATAATGGAACATAATCAATTTTCAAAAATGGTTTCATTAATTAAAAAAGGTTGGGTCAATGAATATAAATTCACTAACAAATTAATTAATGAAATTGAAAAACCAATTGAAGTTAAATTAAATTTGGGTACAAAAGAACACCCCGTTTGGTCAAGTGATGTTGGAGAAGTAAAATATCTCTATCCTTATATATTAAAAAGAGATGATGATTATGAAGAAGAGGGTAAATTCATGCACCATTGTGTTGGGACATATTCAGACAAAGAAAAATCTATAATCATATCAATCAGAACTGAAAACGCATCGAACAGAGTAACCTGTGAATACGACATACAGTCCGGACGTTGTATACAACAAAGACATTTTTGTAATGGAGAACCTCCAAAAGAATTCGAATATGTTTTAGAGGTAGTAAAAGAAATTGTAAAAAGACATTCTAATTACGGAACACTCAATTGGACCGAAAGAAATAGAGTACCTGTTAAAATCAATGGTATTGAAATAAAACCAGAAGATAGAGAACCCCGTAGATTGAATGATATTTTTGATGAACTCTATTTTTAATATCACTACAAAATTCAAACAAATCCATATATATTTTTTATATGGATTTGTTATTAAGACACTATCAAGAAAAGAAAGATAAAAATAAAAATAAGTCAATATCAAAATGTGATTTAAAATTATACAAGGATGATAATTTTATCTATTTTGAGAATATTATTGAATTTGATTATAATAGAGGTCAAGCTAAAAAGTTAATTACTTTCCAACATAATTTTGAATTCAACTTTACAAGTGGTGATTTTGAAACTAGATATGCAATTATCAATGATGGACTAACTGAAGAAAAAATGTTTCGTAA
>Ga0315903_10008292_pt1 | contig 12805 bp, 9 predicted proteins | sample LakEriMetagenome_7_FD_203524 | JGI IMG/M metagenome (GOLD analysis project Ga0315903, IMG submission 203524) | Freshwater fungal communities from buoy surface, Lake Erie, Ohio, United States - Buoy 2 MA119 | ecosystem: Environmental > Aquatic > Freshwater > Lake | place: USA: Lake Erie, Ohio...
GGGCAATCCAAAGCGCACACGGAGGGAAGGACGCGAATGGTGGATGGAGAAGTCATGGGTTTCCGCCGTTGAGCCGGGTGCACCAGGCATGTGCGATCGAGACGATCATCGGGATGTCTTTCTCGTTGTTGGTCAAAAGGTGATTGCTGCCGGGCAAGGCCACGAGCGTTCGTCCGGAATCCCCTTGAGTGCCTTTGTCGGTATCTGTCCGAGGGTCGTGATCATACCCGGCATTTCGAACCGCATGGTAAAAACCGACGGTTTCATCCGCTGGGGAATGAAAAACCAGGAGGGGTTTCCGCAGGCTCGCGACGGTGGCAGCAAGGTCATGGCTTCGGAAATCCTCGACCATCTGACGCCGGATTTGAAGTTTCTGGCCGCCGATGCTGACGGTCCCTTGTCCGAAGCTTGCGATATCCGGATCCATACGTACCAACAGATCCGCAAGATGGTACGTGTCGCTCGGTGCGGCCAAAGCGATGACCCCAGCGACGCTGGGAATTTTTCCGGCCATGGCCAAGCTCGCTGCGCCGCCGAAGCTATGCCCGAGGAGGAATCGAGGTGCCTGGTACTCTTTGGCCAAGAACTCTGCTGCCGATTGGAGATCTTGGCAGTTGGTGGTGAAGTTGGTTTCGGAAAAGGTTCCTTGGCTTGCTCCCAGTCCGCTGAAGTCGTATCGCAGCACAGCCCAACCGCAATCGGCGAGCCCCCGCGCGATGCGCACGATCGCCTTGAGGTCCTTGTTGCACGTAAAGCAGTGCGAAAAGAGAATCCAACCGTGAGGTTCGTTGTTTGGAAATTCACCATTGGGAACTTCCAGGATTCCGGCCAAATTCCCGCGTCGGCCAGGAAACTCAACTCGGTGGCTTTTGCGCATCGCTTGGCTCATGCTCAACGTCAATATTCACAAAACCGTACTATAAAGACTTAGCGAACACGGCAAAGGCCTAGCGAACACGGCGCATGGTGATCGTTCCGCGATCGCCGGCGGCTTGAAAGCCACCTGAAAGGGAGTCGCCGATGATTTGAGTGTTCATTTGATAGCTACCGAGGATGGGTCCTAATTTCTTCGACGAGGTCAGAACCGTTTGGCCTTGGGAGGTCGTTTGCGGGACCAGTTCGGCGCGGTAGGCAAAGGGGATCACCAGAGCGAAGCGCCCCGTGAAGCGTGCTTGATAATTCCCGTTCGAGGTCGGTCGTATCGAGACGTTCATCGGCCCGCTATGGCCGGTCGATTCGCTTTGCCATCGGCCGGACCATCGGCCTTGGGGGTTGCCTTCTTGGGCCGTAGCACTCGGAGAGCAAGCCACCAGAGCGACCGACAGTGCCAAGACTATTTTCAGCGTAAGTGATCGCGAGGTACGGCGCGTTGATGATTTCATGATGGGTTGTTGGTTGTGGGTTGGAATCAGTTGGCGGGTGGAGGTTGGCGATAGGATTTCTTCTTTTGAAACAGGGCACGGTGTTCGGCAAATTCGCTTCGCAGTGGCCCTTCTTCGGTGATTTGGATCGCTTGGTTGATGGTGTTGATCGCTTTTGCGAATTCGCCTTGGGCCGCTTGGGACATTGCAAGCACATCGAGCAGATGGCCAGTTAGGTTTCCGTTGCTCGCATCGATTGCCTTTTGGGCGGTCTTTGCGGCCGCATCGGGATCTCGGTAAAAGTCCTCGGGGCACGTGGCCATCATCCAAGCGGCATTTTGGAGGGCTCGCACGTAGTTCGGGTCGGCTTTGATCGCTTTTTGGTAAGCTTCGGCGGCTTCTTTCCAGCGACCGAGGGATTGGCAAGTATCGGCAAATTCGGTTGCGATTTTTGGGGAGTCCGGAGCGAGGCTCATGGCCGATTGGTAGTCGGCCAATGCGGCTTCGATTTGCCCGAGTGCAAAGCGAGCGTTTCCTCGTCCGCTGTACAGATCGGCGACTTGTTTGTCCAGCGCGATAGCTTGATTGTAGTCGTCGATGGCCGCGTTGTGATTCCCTTTTCGGAAGTGGATTTCGCCCCGGTTGTGGAAGGCTTCGACAAACTTGGGGTTCAGTTCGATGGTTTTGCTGAACGCTTCGATGGCCTTGGAGAAATCTCCTGCGATCGCCATTAGGACACCGAGGTTATGATGGGCGCGCCAGCGGCCTGGATCGTTTTGGATCGCCAAGCGGAAATCATCAAGGGCGGCGCGATCGAGGTTTTCGGCTTCGGCCAATTGCCGATTAGCGACCATTTCACCGGCCATATCGGAGCGGAGTTCACCGCGACGGTTGGCAGCCCAACTGAGGAGTTTTTTGGTGTAGTTGCGTTCCGAGACGATTCGGGTCGAGTCGCCAGCGATATTTTTGCAGCGTTCGATGATGCTGTTGAGTTCGATGACGGCACGGGCTTGCTGGGCCGCATCGAAGAGGGCTTGGAGGTCCGCGGGGACTCCGCCGGGGACTTCCTTGGCGTTCTGGGTCCGTTTGGCCAATTCGGCATCGACGGTCGGATCGCTGGGGGTCGCAGGGTTGGATTGCTCGGGAGCATCAAGCAGCCCGGGCAGATCGGGCCGAGGGTCTTGGCTGGTTTTCTCGTCCCAACTGGTACGGGGGATGGCCCTCTGCGCGATGGCCACCGGAGAGCAGATCGCACCGGACAGGCAAACCAATACCAGGCACCATAGAACTCTACGGTCAATCCGACTCGGATCGGTCCACCGAACGAACCTTTCTTGCTCCAACAAATCGCAAACCAACATTCCCTAGACTCCCTTCGTTGACCGGACTCGAAACTTCGCATTCGAATCATGAAACGTTGAAAATATCATAGCAAAAAACCTGTCGGGAGCATCGGCAATATCCCTGGTTTTTCGGGTGGCTTGTAGGTACATTGCCCTTAAGAACGATTCAAAAGCCCTTCCATGGCCTGTACCTCCTAGAGTTTGACCGCTATGCCAGTAACCGATGCGATTGTACGTCGACTTCACGAGGTCTTGCTCCAGGTAGCAGATATCCGGGGGCAGATCGAAAGGGGCCCCAAGCAGATCAAGGCGGCTCAAAATCGAGCTCAGCAAGCCCGCGATGCGGTGGCGGCTTGCAAGGAGACGATTAAGAAAAACCGAATGGATGCAGACCGCAAGCAACTCCAGCAGCGTCAATACGAGGCCAAGCTTTACGAGTGGCAAGGAAAGCTCAACGGGACCTCGAACAATAGGGAATATCAAGCGGTCAAGGACCAGCTAGCAGCCGACACCCAAGCCAACAGCGTCCTGTCGGATGAAATCTTTGAAATCCTCGAAAACCTTGACAATTTGCAGAGCCAACTGACGGGTTTGGAAGGCGAACTCAAAACGGTCGAAGAGGACACGGCCAAAGCGCAAGCCAGGATTCAGGATCGAATCGTCGTGCTCCGTGGGGAGCTCCTTCGGGTCGAGGATGAGCTCAAGCAAGCCGAAGGCCAGTTGCCCGACGACTTTGCAGCCATCTACCATCCACTTGTCAAAACCAGCGCTGAGGACGCTTTCGCACCGCTCGAGGATCGTTCCTGCGGCGGTTGCAACACCAGCCTTCCCCCACGTGTCGTCGACCAACTGCGTCAGGGCCACCCGATCCCCTGCTCGAGCTGCGGTCGATGGCTTTATAGACCGGAATGACTCCCACTGAAGTATTGATTTCGTCGCTACCTGTGCACCTGCAGGAACGCACTCGGGAAATCCCAAGACCTGCGTCCGGCCGCTCTAGGTTAGCTGAATTGCAGTTATCTCCATTGCAAGCATCGGATCGCAGGCCGGTTGTCTACTGGACGCACCACGCCCAACGCGTCGAGGAGAATCCAGCCCTCGATGTCGCATGCACGCTTGCTCTTACCCTCCGACGACCTTTGGTGGTCTATCACGGCCTGTCCTCGCAGTACCGTTATGCCTCGGATCGGCATCATGTGTTCCAGATCCAGGGTGCCAAGGATCTTCAGGAGGAGTACACTCAGCGAGGCATCCGCTACGCGTTCGAACTCCAGAGGCAAACAGAGAATTCACTCGGTCTTTTGCGATTGGCCCAGCAAACCGATTTGTTGATTACCGACGATTTCCCGGGTGAGCCCACCGATCGATGGCTCAAGCGATTGGCATATCTGCAGGGTTTGACGATCCTGGCCGTCGATACGGCTTGCGTTGTGCCGATGCAACTCGTCGGTCGTGCGCATGATCGGGCGTTTGCGTTCCGCGATGCGACGACCAAGCTCTACAAAGAGCGACTATCGAGGCGTTGGCCGATTCTCGAGAATGTTCCGCAGCGGTTCGATGGCCAGTTGCCCTTTGAGGCCTTGGATTGCTCGACGATCGAGCCTTATCAGATCGTAGCACAGTGCGACATCGACCCCACGGTCCCTCCGGTTGCCGACACTTGCGGTGGGAGTCGGGCCGGGTACAAGCGTTGGAACGATTTTTTGAAGTATCGGATTTCCAAGTACGCGGCGAAAAGGAATGACCCCTGTGCCGAGTACTCGAGTCGCATGTCGGCGTATTTGCATTACGGCATGGTATCACCGATGCGATTGGCCCGCGAAGCCAACGAGCGCAAGGCGGAGAAGTACCTCGATGAACTCCTGATCTGGCGAGAACTCGCTTATGGATATTGTTTTTATCGAAGCGACTACCATTCGATCGAGACGATTCCATCCTGGGCGATCGAAACGTTGCGCAAGCATCAGAAGGACCGAAGAGAGAAATTGTATTCTTGGGAGACTCTGGCTCGCGGAAAGACCGACGATAGGCTCTGGAACGCTTGCCAAGAGAGTTTGATTCGCCACGGTGAACTCCATAACAATCTGCGGATGACCTGGGGCAAAGCGATCTTGTCCTGGACCCAATCGCCCGAAGAGGCCCTCGGGTGGATCATCGATTTGAACCATCGCTATGCGCTCGATGGTCGCGATCCTGCTTCTTACGGGGGAATCCTCTGGTGCCTAGGACAATTCGACAGACCTTTTTATCCTGAGCAACCGGTACTCGGGACAGTCCGGGCTCGACCTACCTCCGGTCACTCGAATCGGTTGGACTTTGACCGCTACGAACGGATCGTACGCCGGCCGATAGCCAAAAGCCCATGCAGGGTGGCGGTTGTCGGAGCGGGAATCGCCGGTCTGCTATGCGCACGATCGCTTGCCGACGTCGGATTTGAAGTCGAGCTTTTCGAGAAGTCGCGCGGCCCCGGAGGTAGGGGAGCCACACGTCGATTGGACTCTGCCGGCACGATCGACCACGGAGCACCTTTTTTTCAGATCTCCTCGCGACGGTGGGAGAATCTTTTGGCCTCCTGGGAGCAAGACTCCGTGATCGCCCGCTGGGAGCCGAAGCTTGGGATTTGGACAGGCAGATCTCAGGCGGGTATGACGGCTGTAAATTCTGGGCTGGCCGCAGGTTCTATGGTAGCTGCAGATTCTGTCTCTAAAGATTCTGTCTCTAAAGATTATGTCGCGGAAGGTTCCCTGGAAGCTTGTGCTTTGGAACGGGCCCCGGGTCGGGTCGGCAAGTGGTGGGTCGGCAAGGGGGGAATGAATCGGATCGGCAAGCATCTATCCCAGGGGCTTGCGATCGGTTATCGCAAGACGATCGAAGGGATCGAGCGCAGGGGTCAGGGGTGGACCCTTCGGGGGAATGTCCAAAGCGAATCGAGTGTTGAGAGTTTTCAAGCAGGGCCGTTTGACTGCGTGGTCCTTGCGATTCCCTCCCCGCAGATCCCGGCCTTGGTTGACCCTGATTGCCGATGGAGAGAGGTTGCAAGCTCGCGGACGATGGAACCGACCTGGACCGTGATGCTCGAGTTTGCGAGCCGTTGGGAGATCCCTTTCGATGCGATCCACTTGGAGGCTCACAAGAGTCTCTTGTGGATGAGCCGCGAGTCGAGCAAACCGTCGAGCTACTCGGCGGGCTCCTCGGCGGATTTGCAAGTCAACTCTCGAGGACTTGCAGGTCCGGAGGCTTGGTGCATCCAGGCGACGAGCCGGTGGACCGGCGAGCATCTTGAGGAGGACCCCGAGTGGGTCAAATCCGAGCTGATCGGGGCGATTTCAAAGCTCGGAGTCGTTGCGATGCCCGAGATTCTGCAGGTTCAAGCCCACCGGTGGCGATATGGCCAATCCGTATCGGAGGGCGGTCGGCCAGAAGATTCACGCCCTTACTTGTGGGACCCGGATTTGCAGTTAGGCGCCTGTGGCGATTGGGTCACGGCCCCTGGGAGAACTCAGGAGGGGGACCGCATCCAGGCGATTCGCCCCCAGGGAATCGAGCGGGCCTTGGAATCCGGAGCGGCCATGGCAGGTGGGCTATACCGGCACTGGGTCGAGCGAAACGGACTTGCCTGCGACTTAAGTGTTGGAAACAAGCCCTATCAACCTTTGCTTTTCGATCCCGACGTTTAGTCATGTCGGTTTCGTCATGTCGGTGATCCGTCATTTCAATCGGTCGTGCTTCAGATACGGCTGACTCGCACGAGTCGGACTTGACGCAGACTCTCTATTTTCACTATTTTTTGCGCCTGCGGTGGGCTGTCGATCGGTGTCGGCCCTAGCATTGCAGAGCCGATCTGGAGTGTCGAACGTGAAGATATCCGTTGTTTCACCTGTGTATAACGAATACGAGGTCCTTCCGTATTTGTTGGATGCGTTGCCTAAAGCCTTGGTCAAACTCACCGATCACTACGAGATCATTCTGGTCGATGATGGCAGTACCGATGGGTCCGACCGGGTCATCCGCGAGCGTGCCGAGTCCGACAGCAGGATCAAGTTGGTCCAGTTCAGTAGAAATTTTGGGCAGCAAGCTGCGATCACTGCGGGATTGGATTGCGTCACCGGGGACATTGTGGTGGTGATGGATTGCGACATGCAGGACCCCCCTGAGATGCTCGGACCGATGCTCGATAAGATCCATCAGGGATACGACGTGGTCTCGTGCCGACGGATAGGTCGCGATGGAGAGTCGCTGTTCAAGCGATGGAGTTCGACGGCATTTTATCAAGTCATGAGATCGGGGATCGACCATCGGATACCTCCTGAGGTTGGGGATTTCCGGATGTACACGCGGCGAGCTGCCGATGGACTACGAGCGTTCCGAGAGCAGCACCGATTCATGCGAGGCTTGGTCGCTTGGTTGGGTCTCAAAGAAGCGATTTTGCCCTTCCATCGTCCGGCTCGTGCAGCCGGCCAGACGAAGTACCCACTATCGAAATTGGTCAAGTTGGCATGGACCGCGATCTCGTCTTCCTCGCCACTACCGCTCAAGGCCAGTTCGTATCTAGGAGCGGCAATGCTATGGATTTCTGCATGCGCGGCGTGTCTGTTTCTCATTGGATTTTTTGCCGATTGGAACGCCACCTCGAATTTGGCTTGGGTATCTTTTTTGCTCGGACTAAGCGGGCTTCAAATGACCGCGATCGGCCTTTTGGGGGACTATGTCGGAAGGGTTTTCGAGGAATCCAAAAGTCGCCCTTTGTATGTGGTCAGTCAGGTGTGCAACATCGAGCGTTCCCCTGAGCAACCAAGAGCCTTGTGGCTCGACACCCATGAAGCTCAATCGGCCGTCCGGATCGAGCCTCGCGTCTATGGACCGATCGTCTTACCGAGTACACCTCGCAAAGCGGGCTGATCGATCGGAATGGAATCCCAAGCACCGATCGATCTTGAGCGCAAGAGCAACTGGCGTTGGGACATCCTCCTGCTCCTGGCCGTTTGTTTTTTAGTACTTTGGACCGGACTTGGGGCAACCCGACTTTGGGACCAGGACGAAGGGTATTACGCCAGCGTCGCAAGGGAGATGCATGAGCGTGGGGATTGGGTAGTTCCGACGTTCAATCAAGAGCTCTTTGCGCACAAGCCGCCCTTGATGTACTGGGGGATGATCTGCGGCTTTCATTTTTTTGGTGTGTCGGAGTTTTCCGCGCGTTGGGCATCGGCGATCTTCGGGACCGCCATGGTCTTGATGACCTACTGGCTGGGTCGATTGCTTGCCGATCGCCAAACGGCTCTGATATCTGCTTTGGTGTTGTCGAGCAGCTTGATGTTCACGGTGGCATCTCGTTCGGCGACTGCCGACGTGCACTTAGGTTTCTTCGTTTTGGTCGCCCTGACTCTCTGGGTACGCTCTGCGAAATTGTCGCTAGATCGAATCGATGAGGGCTGCGATCGAACGCAGGACTACCCGGTGACGCATGGGGGGACCTGGTTGGCGATTTATGTTGCGATCGCCTTTGCAGTCCTTTCCAAAGGACCGATAGGCTTTGCCTTTCCGATCGCGATCCTAGGGACTTTGACCCTGCTCTGGCCGTGGGTGCAGGGTCAGCGTAGAGCATTCTGGGGTCTGGTCACGCCCAAGCGTTTTTTCGAAGCGACACGATCGATGCAGCCTTGGGTCGGTGCCATGGCGTTGATTGCGATCGCAGCCCCTTGGTTTTGGATCGTCCATCGGCGAACCGATGGAGCGTTTTTCGGCGAGTTTTTTGGGGTGCAGCATTTGGAGCGGTTCTCCAAGCCGATGGACAACCACAGCGGCCCGATCTACTACTACATCGTCTCGATTTTATTGGGCTTTTTCCCTTGGACATCCTTTGCGATCCCCATCGGCTTGCATGCCTTTAGGGCACGAAATTCCGACCGAACCCGATTCGCATCCATGGTGATAGGCATCTGGCTGTTTTTCTACTTGGTGGTTTTTTCGGTCGCCAGCACCAAACTCCCCAACTACATCATTCCGGCCTACCCTGGGATTGCACTTTGGATAGGTAGTTACTTTTCAGGTTGGTTGGATCATTCGGCTTGGAACTCAGGGGTCCGGGGAAGATTTTGGCCCAAGGCCGGTTGGACGTTTATGGTCCTAAGTGGCGTGGTCCTCAGTGGAGTTCCATGGATCTTAGCCTCACGGTTGGCCGAACCATGGCTCGAACGTTTGGCCGTCGATCCAAAGCTGCTCCCGGCGATTGCTACGTTCGCATGGCTTGGGTTGTTATTGCTCATCGGTGGGATCCTCGGTCTGTTCTTGGTGTCAACGAACAAGCCGGTTGGGTCGCTGGGGATTTTGGCCGGAGTTTGTTTGGTCTGGGTGGTGTTGATCTGGCAGCGGATTCTCCCTCAAATCGATCGATTCCAGACCCCCCAGCAAATCGCCATCGAGCACCTTGGGCCCTCGGGGTCGAGTGCATCGGATGGGTCGACGTCCAAGCGAGGTTTATCGCAGGGGGTTTCGGTGGTCGCTGGAATGTTTCGCCCGAGCATGGTTTTTTATTCGGCACATGTATTGGATTTCTGCCCCGACGATGCTTCCTTGGAGAAGTCACTTTCGGCCCAGGAGCCCCCGAGCTCGGTGGTGATCCATCAGGCCAGTCCCGAGGCGCATCGATCGCTTCAAGAGCATGGCTATCGGATCGTCGATCGGCTCGATAGTTTCCCGAAAAGAGGCTCGATCGAGGTCTATCGGAAATAGGCACCCTCGAGTTTGGTATCTGGTTTATTTACCGGTTCGCATCGGGTAGGATGGTCGGCTTGCGACCTATTTCTTTGCTTGTTGGTTTCGTGCTTGCAAACCCCAACAATCCTCATCCATGGAGAATCGCCTCGAGCGATCGAAAATGATGCTTTCTGAAACGAAGTTCACTCGCCGAGGCGTCCTGCAGCAAGCCACCGCGCTTGGCGGCGTCGCCCTTTGCTCGAAGATATCTAAGGCTTACAGTCCCAACGACGTATTGAACTTGGCGTTTGTCGGCGTCGGTGGTCGCGGAGGAGGGAACCTTCAGGAGATGGTCTCAGCCGGGGGCGTACGCGTAGGGGCGATCTGCGATGTCAATCGCAATACGCTCGACGGGGTCGGACAGCAGCACAGCGAAGCCAAGAGATACGGGGACTTTCGACGCTTGCTCGATGACCTAAATGGAATCGATGCGGTGGTGGTCTCATCGACCGAGCACACGCATGCCTTTGCGACACTTCCAGCCCTGCAGCAGAAAAAGCCGGTCTATTGCGAAAAACCGCTGACTTACAATGTCCAAGAAGCCCAACGGATCATGATCGAGTCGGCCAGGGCCAACGTACCGACGCAGATGGGAACCCAAATTCACGCCGGTGCCAACTACCGTCGAGTGGTCGAGTTGATCCAATCGGGCGCGATCGGTCCGGTCAGCGAAGCCCACGTCTGGACCTCCCGAGCTTGGGGACTCCAGAGCCAAGAGGATTCCAAGAAGAACGGGGATATCGTTTATGTGACGGATCGCCCGAGCCAAACGCAACCGGTCCCCAAAGAAATCGATTGGGATCTTTGGATCGGACCGGCTCCTACCCGGCCATTTCACGAGGTCTATTTGCCAGGTCCCAAGTGGTACCGATGGTGGGACTTTGCCAACGGAACGATGTCCGACTTAGGAAGCCACTTCAATGATCTGCCTTTCTGGGCGCTGAAGCTCGATCATCCTCAAACCATCGAGTCGTTTGGCCCACCTGCCCACAAAGAGATCGCTCCTGCCTCGATGACGGCCCTCTACGAATACGGACCGCGCGGAGAGCTGCCCGCCTGCAAAGTCGCTTGGTACCAAGGTGCCGACAAACCCCAATTGTGGAAAGACAATGCGATCCCGAAATGGGAAAGCGGCATCCTATTTGTTGGCCGCGACGGAATGCTCCTGAGCGATTACGGTAGGCACGTGCTATTGCCAGAGAACAAGTTCCAGGGGTTCGAGGGACCTAAGCCCTTTCTGCGAGAGTCTCCGGGCCAGCAACGCGAGTGGCTCGAAGCGATCCGCAATGGAACACCGACAGGAAGCCCCTTCGATTATGCCGGCCTATTGACCATCGCAAACCATTTGGGGAACGTCGCCTACCGCGCCGGCAAAAAGCTCCAGTGGGACCCGAAAGCGCTGCGCGCTACGAACTGTCCTGAGGCCACGGAGTTTATCGAACGCGAACCTCGGAATGGATGGTCGTTGGCCTAAGCATGCAAATCGCCAACCGAACGGTATTGGTCTCGGGAGCCAGCTCCGGCCTCGGGGCTGCCTGCGCACGGAGACTCTTGAAACTCGGGGCTAATGTCGTGGGTCTCGACCGATCGCCGCCGGGAGCATGGCTATCGTCCAACGAAACGGCTCAGGTTTCCTCGGATCGCTATTGGCATGGACAAGCCGATGTGACCGATGAGGCTTCGGTGCAACGAGTCGTTGCGCAAGGGATCGAGCGATACGGCGAATTTTCAGGTGTAGTCTGCTGTGCGGGTATCTTGCATGGCGAGCGGGTACTGCGTCGCGATGGAATCGCATCGCTCGATGCCTTTCGCAAGGTGATCGATGTGAACTTGATCGGGACTTTTCATGTCGCTCGCTGCGCAGCCGAGTCGATCGCCAGGGGAGAGCCACAAACTCCCGATGGAGAGCGGGGCGTTGTGGTGATGACCTCGTCGATTGCCGCCTTCGATGGTCAGATTGGCCAGTGTGCCTACGCAGCCTCCAAGGGTGCCGTGGCGGCGATGACCCTACCGATGGCGCGGGAATTGGCGAAATTCGGGATACGAGTCGTAAGCATCGCACCGGGCATATTCGAGACACCGATGATGCAATCCGCTTCGCAAAAGGTCCGCGGGCCACTGCTCGAGACGACCGTTTTTCCAAAGCGGTTCGGTGACTCCGAAGAATTCGCGGCGATGGTCCAGAGTGTCTTGGAAAACGCGATGCTCAACGGCTCGGTGCTCAGACTCGACGGCGCGTTGCGCATGGAGTAAGAATTGCTTGCATTCGAGCTATTTCAAGGATCTTGAGAGTTGGCAAGTTCGAATGGGAAATTCAACGGGATCGCCTCGTCTGGCAAAAGGCAAGGGATTCCGTCAATTATCGGGTAGAGCCAGCGTTGATCTTGTGAAACTAGAGCTTGCGTTGGAATTGCGGAAATAGTACGACCGATCTTATTGGTCATCGGGGAGCGTCCGTGGCGATCCTCTATTAGGCTCAAAAGTTGAGCCGAGGCCAGAGACAAACATGTACCTGAGTTAGGGCAGCGTATGACTCCCAAGATCCATTCTGGGAATTCGTGGTCGTTGGCGGTCGCGTGGTTCTTCATGGCCGCGATTGTAGTGGATTCCCTCCCGTTTGCCATTGCCCAGTACCCTACGACCCAGTCCCAAACACCCCAGTCCCAAACACCCTCGGTCGATCAGTTCCAAAACAACGTCCCGGTCATGACATTTTTGGATATGTATAGCGGGCAACCCTGGGGCCGCTATGTCGTTTCCGAAACAGTGACGGTGCCAAAGTACGAGTACCGCGAGGTCAAGGACAAGGTATGGGTTCCGGTATGGGTTCAAGAACCTAGGCAAACGACGACCACCCAGTACGACCAAGTCGTCTCGTACCAGCTTCGCCCCCGGTCGGTACCCAGCGCTAATCCTTTTGCTGCACCGCAGCAGATTCTCGAATACGTTCCGATCGTTCAGTACCAGCCCAGGAACGCGCAGACGACTCAGATGACGGCTTACCAAAAATACGAGGAACGCGAAGTCAGCCGAATGGTCCCTGTGCTGGTCAATGCCAGCGAACAGAGGCAGAGGTTTGTCGACCGACCTTTATCAGCCAGTGCCACTCCAGGAGTTGCAACGAGCAATCTGGTTCAGGATTCGGCGATGCTCGCGCAAGCCAACCGGACGACGGCCCGATACCCAACGCGTGCGATCGATTATCCTGCGCAGCCCAAGTACGGTTCGCCCGTGTATGGATATACATCGTCGAACACAACCTGGAACGCTCCGGTGACACTGGCTCCTCCCCCTCCGATGACCGTCCCGCAGTACACGGCACGTCAAACGGCGACAGCTCCGATCATT
>Ga0315903_10008293_pt1 | contig 12805 bp, 9 predicted proteins | sample LakEriMetagenome_7_FD_203524 | JGI IMG/M metagenome (GOLD analysis project Ga0315903, IMG submission 203524) | Freshwater fungal communities from buoy surface, Lake Erie, Ohio, United States - Buoy 2 MA119 | ecosystem: Environmental > Aquatic > Freshwater > Lake | place: USA: Lake Erie, Ohio...
CGCCGGCGGGGCACTGGTCACGCACCTGCGGGTCAAGGCGTGCGACCGGGATCTCGTCGAGGTCGAGCGCCAGCCCTGAGGCCCGTTAGGCCGCGGGGCCGTCCTCGTGGTGGTCCCCGCCCGTGAGTCGACCGGCGTGCGCGACCGCCGTCGGGTCCTTGCGGACCTTCAGCCACGACGCGACGCCGGTGATCACCAGAACCGTGATGATGAAGGCGAGGCTGACATTGGTGGGGATCTTGGGCACCGTGTCGGGCCAGGTCTCGTGCGCCCAGGTGAGCACCAGCTTGATGCCGATGAAGATGAGGATGATCGACAGGCCCGTCGACAGGTAGACGAGCTTGTCCAGCAGGCCCTTGAGCAGGAAGTACAGCGCCCGGAGCCCGAGCAGGGCGAAGGCGTTGGCGGCGAAGACGAGGTACGGCTCCTGGGTCACGCCGAAGGTGGCGGGGATCGAGTCGAGAGCGAACAGCAGGTCGGTGGAGCCGATGGCGATCATGACCAGGAGCAGCGGGGTGATCGCCTTGCGGCCGTCGATGCGGGTGAACAGCTTCGTGCCCTCGTAGTGGTCCGAGACGAGGAAGCGCTTCTTGACAACCTTCACGACGACGTTGTCCTGCGGTTCGGGATCCTCGTTCCTGTGCTTCGCCAGCTGGATGCCGGTCCAGATGAGGATGGCTCCGAAGATGACGAAGGTGAAGGCGAAAGCAGCGAGGGCCGCCGCGCCGATGGCGATGAAGATGGCCCGCATGATGAGGGCCAGGACGACACCCACGAGGAGTACCCGCTGGTGCAGCTCGATCGGGACCGCGAACTGGGTGAGGATGATGATGAAGACGAAGAGGTTGTCGACGCTGAGGGACTTCTCGACCAGGTAGGCGGCGAAGTACTGGGTGCCGATATCGGTCCCCTGCCACACCCACATCGCGATGCCAAAGGCCACCGCCACCCCGATGTAGAAGATCGACCAGAGGAGAGCCTCCTTGAACATGACCTCATGAGGCTTCCGGCTGACCGTCACGAAGTCCATGACGATGAGCACGGTGATCCCCAGGATCGTCACGGCCCACAGAGCGAGAGTTACCTCCACAGTCAGCCTTCCTGGTCCTCGGATCGGGGGGCGCGATCGCGCGTCGCATACACACTAGTAACAGCCGTGACAGCCAGCACGCTGACGATGAACAGCAGCGAGAACCAGATCGGGATCGTGGGCACATCGAGGCTCGTCGTGGCATGGATCGCCTCGAGGAGCAGCTTGACGCCGATGAACGCCAGGATGATCGCCAGACCCCGGTTCAGGTGCTGGAGGCGCTCCAGCAGGCCGTGGAGCAGGAAGTACAGCTGGCGCAGGCCCATGAGGGCAAAAGCATTGACGGCGAACACCAGGTAGGCCTCACTGGTGATGCCGAACACGGCCGGGATGCTGTCGAGCGCGAACAGCAGGTCAGTGGTGCCGATCGCGAGCATGACCATCGCCATGGGCGTGAGGGCCCGCCGGCCGGCCACCCGGGTGAACAACTTGGTGCCGTCGTAGTGCGGCGAGGTCGGCACCCGGGCCCCGATCCAGCGCATGAAGCCGTTTCCGTTCGGATCGGGCTCCTCCTCCTCGGAGTGCCACACCTGCCACGCGGTGAACAGCAGGAAGGCGCCGAACAGGTAGAACGTGCCGGAGAAGCGCTCGATGAGCTCGGCGCCGACGACAATCAGGATGCCACGCAGGATGAGCGCGATCACGATGCCGACCAGCAGGACCCGGTGCTGGAGAGCCGGGGGCACGGCGAACGACGTCATGATCACCATGAAGACGAACAGGTTGTCGACGCTGAGCGAGTACTCCATCAGGTAGCCGGCGACGAACTGCCCGGCATACGTCAGGCCGAAGTAGACGGCGATGAAGACGGCGAACAGTGCCGCCAGGGTGACGTAGAAGATCACCCAGCGGGTCGCCTCCTTGGGCCCGAAGGCGTGGGCGCGCCGGTCGACGATGATCAGGTCGAGGACGATGATCCCGACGAGTCCGCCGATCGTGGCCGCCCACAGCCAGCCCGGGACGTCAAGCGCTGCCGTCATGCCGTCCCCGCCTCGCGCATCCCACGCAGCTCCTTCTTCAGGTCCGCCACCTCGTCGCGCAGCCGGGCGGCCAGCTCGAACTGCAGCTCCGTCGCGGCCTGGTGCATCTGCGCCGTGAGGTCCTCGATCAGGTGCAGCAGCTCGTCACCGGCCAGGGACCGCCCTGCGGGGCGCTTCCGGCCGGAGCCGCTGGCCTTCGGCTCCGCCAGCAGGGCCTGCGTGTCCGCGTCCTCCCGGGCCAGCAGGTCGGTGATGTCGGCGATCTTCTTGCGCAACGGCTGGGGGTCGACACCGTGCGCCTCGTTGTAGGCGACCTGCTTCGCGCGCCGCCTCGTCGTCTCGTCGATCGCCTTCTGCATCGACGGCGTCACCTTGTCGGCGTACATGTGCACTTGCCCGGAGACGTTGCGGGCCGCACGTCCGATCGTCTGGATGAGCGAGGTCTCCGACCGCAGGAATCCCTCCTTGTCGGCGTCGAGGATGGCCACCAGGGACACCTCAGGCAGGTCGAGGCCCTCACGCAGGAGGTTGATCCCGACGAGGACGTCGAAGACGCCCATCCGCAGCTCGCGCAGCAGTTCGACCCGGCGGAGGGTGTCGACCTCCGAGTGCAGGTACTGCACGCGCACGCCGTGCTCGAGGAGGTAGTCGGTCAGATCCTCGGCCATGCGCTTCGTCAGGGTCGTGACGAGGACCCGCTCACCCTTCGCCGCACGCTCGCGGATCTCGCCCATGAGGTCGTCGATCTGCCCGGTCGTCGGCTTGATGACGATCTCCGGGTCCACGAGCCCGGTCGGGCGGATCACCTGCTCCACGACGTCGCCCTGCACCCGCGTCAACTCGTACGGGCCGGGCGTCGCGGACAGGTAGATCGTCTGCCCGATCCGCTCGACGAACTCGTCCCAGCGCAGCGGTCGGTTGTCCATGGCGCTCGGCAGGCGGAAACCGTGCTCCACGAGGGTCCGCTTGCGACTCATGTCGCCCTCGTACATGGCACCGATCTGGGGAACGGTCACATGCGACTCGTCGATGACCAGGAGGAAGTCCTCGGGGAAGTAGTCGATCAGGCAGTTCGGGGCGCTGCCCTGCTCGCGGCCGTCGATGTGCCGGGAGTAGTTCTCGATGCCGGCGCAGGACCCGACCTGCCGCATCATCTCGATGTCGTAGGTGGTGCGCATGCGCAGGCGCTGCGCCTCGAGGAGCTTGCCCTGCCGCTCCAGCTCGGCGAGCCGCTCCTCCAGCTCGGCCTCGATGCCGGCGATGGCGCGCTCCATGCGCTCAGGTCCTGCGACATAGTGCGTGGCCGGGAAGATGTACATCTCCGGGTCGTCGGTGAGGATCTCGCCCGTCACCGGGTGGAGCGTCATCAGCCGCTCGATCTCGTCGCCGAACATCTCGATCCGAACAGGGTGCTCCTCGTAGACCGGGAACACTTCGATGGTGTCGCCACGAACGCGGAAGGTCCCTCGCTGGAACGCGATGTCGTTGCGGGTGTACTGGATGTCGACGAACGCCCGGAGCAGCCGGTCGCGGTCGAACTCCTCACCCACGCGCAGGCGCACCATGCGGTCGACGTACTCCTGCGGCGTGCCCAGGCCGTAGATGGCCGAGACGGAAGCGACGACGAGGCAGTCGCGCCGCGTCAGCAGGCTGTTGGTGGCCGAGTGCCGCAGCCGCTCCACCTCCTCGTTGATCGAGGAGTCCTTCTCGATGTAGGTGTCCGACTGCGGGATGTAGGCCTCGGGCTGGTAGTAGTCGTAGTACGAGACGAAGTACTCGACCGCGTTGTCGGGCAGCAGCTCCTTGAACTCGGCCGTGAGCTGGGCGGCCAGGGTCTTGTTCGGGGCCATCACGAGGGTGGGCCGCTGCAGCTCCTCCACCAGCCACGCCGTCGTGGCGCTCTTGCCGGTGCCCGTCGCACCAAGCAGTACGACGTCGCCCTCGCCGGCACGGATCCGGCGTGCGATGTCCGCGATCGCCTCCGGCTGGTCTCCCGACGGCTGGTACGGCGCCTTCACGGTGAACGGCGCGACGCGCCGCTGGAGGTCGGTCACCGGGCGCGTCACGCGCCCAACCTACGCGACGTACCCTTGCGCCCATGCTCCGACTGACGGCGACGCAGGCCCGGTCGCTAGCGGAGGCGGCTGCTGGCTGGCTGGCGGCCCAAGGACTCGGGCCGGGCGACCGGATCGCCATCGCCCCCGCCGCCGAGCCGGACGTGTTGAACGCCCAGCGCCAGCAGTCCGCCGTGCTCTGCGTCGTCTGGGGGGCGCTGTCGGTCGGCGTGGTCCCCGTCATGGCCAATCCCGACCTCACCGACCTCGAGCGAGAGCACGTGCTCACCGACAGCGAGCCGGCCCTGGTCCTCGACTCCACGGCCGCCCTGGTCGACTGCACCGAGCACGACCTCCGCCACCCCCTGCCGCCCTTCCCTCTGGGTCGCCCCATGCACTACACGTCCGGCACCACCGGGCGCCCCAAGGGCGTGTGGGCCGGGGTCCTCACCGACGCCGAGGCAGCAGAGCTGTGGGGCGGCGAGATCGACCTGTGGGGCATCACCGCCGACGACGTCACCCTCGTCCACGGCCCGATGGCGCACTCCGGGCCGCTGCGCTTCGCGCTCTATGTGCTCCTCGCCGGGGGCGATGTGCTGCTCCCCGGCCGCTTCGATGCCGCCCGCACGGCTGAGGCCCTGCGCACGGAGCGGCCGACCACGGCCTTCACCGTCCCCAGCCACCTCCAGCGCCTCCTGGAGCTCGGCGACGACCTGCCCGCCAGCCCATACCGGCTGCTCGTGCACGCCGGTGCGGCGTGTCCGCCGGTGCTCAAGCTGGCCGTCCACGACTGGGCTGGTGCCGACCGGGTGTGGGAGTTCTACGGCTCCACGGAGGGACAGTTCACCGCCATGTCCGGCGTGGAGTGGGAGGGGCACCAGGGGTCGGTCGGACGTGCCCGGCCGGATCGCGAGCTGCGCATCGTCGACGGCACCATCTGGTGCTGTCCACCGGCCTCGGGCCGGTTCGAGTACTGGCGCGACCCCGACAAGACCGAGGCCGCATGGCGGGAGGCCGACGGACGTCGGTGGTTCACCGTCGGCGACCTCGGCCGTCTCGACGACAACGGCTACCTGTTCATCGACGGCCGGCGTGCGGACCTCATCATCACCGGCGGCATGAACGTCTATCCCGCCGAAGTGGAGGGTGCACTGCTGGAGTTCCCGGATGTCATCGACGCGGCTGTGTACGGCATGCCGGACGAGCACTGGGGCCAACGCGTGTGCGCGGCAGTGGTCGGGGATATCGATGTCGAGGCGCTCACGGCGTGGCTGCGCACACGGCTGGCCGGCTACAAGCGGCCCAAGGAGATCCATCTCGTGTCGGGGCTGCCCCACACGGCGTCAGGCAAGACCAAGCGCCTCGCCGTCGCCGAGGTCGTCGCCGGTCAGTGACGCCCACAGCGCGGCCACCTGCTCCTCGGTGTCCCGAAGGTCGCGGGAGTTGTCGATGACCACGTCGGCCGCCGCCGTCCGGTCCGCACGCAGGACCTGGACCTCCATCCGCCGCCGCACGTCCTCCTCGTCGAGGCCGCGCAGCCGTACCGCCCGGTCGACCTGCACCTCCTCGGGGACGTCGACCACGACGACAACGTCGACCAGATCCGCCTGTCCCGTCTCGACGAGCAGCGGCATGTCGTAGACGACGACGCCGCTCGTTGGCGACTCAGCGAGGCGACGCTCCGCCTCGACCCGGATCAGCGGGTGCATGATCGCGTTCAGTCGGTCAGTGGCCCGAGGATCGCTGAAGGCGAGCGCGGCGAGCTCGCCCCGGCTGAGCGACCCGTCCTGCTGCAGGATGCGCGGCCCGAACTCGGTGACGAGCTCGGCCAGAGCCTCGCCACCGGGCTCCACGAGCTCACGCGCGATCTGGTCGGCGTCGATGACCACCGCACCTCGCTCGGCCAGCATCCCGGCCACCGTCGACTTGCCGGAGCCGATGCCACCGGTGAGTCCCACTCGAATCATGCTGGCAGCCTACAAACGAAGGAGCCCGGTCCATGCGGACCGGGCTCCTTCAGGTGAAGAGAGGTGGTGCTACTCGCCCGTCAGCTTGTCGCGCAGGGCCTGCAGCGCCTCGTCGGACGCGAGGGTGCCCGAGGTGTCGGCCGTGTCGGACGAGTACGACGAGAGCGCCTCGCCGGACTCGAGCGCAGCAGCCTGGTCGGCTTCGCGAGCATCGGTGACCTGCTTGCGATGGGCCTCCCAGCGGGCGTGGGCCTCGGCGTACTGCCGCTCCCACTCCGTGCGCTGGTCCTCCGAGCCGGCCTTCCACTCGCCGGTCTCCGGATCGAAGCCGTCGGGGCCGATGTAGTCGCCGGCGTCGTTGAAGGCCGGGGCCATGCCGTACAGGTACGGGTCGAACTCCTCGCCGGCGATGCCGTCGGCGGAGTCGTTGGCCTGCTTCAGCGACAGCGAGATGCGACGACGCTCCAGATCGATGTCGATGACGCGCACGAAGATGTCGTCATTGACCTGGACGATCTGCTCGGGCAGCTCGATGTGACGCTCGGCGAGCTCCGAGATGTGCACCAGGCCCTCGATGCCCTCCTCGACGCGCACGAACGCGCCGAACGGGACGAGCTTGGTGACCTTGCCCGGCACGACCTGGCCGATCTGGTGGGTCCGTGCGAAGTGCTGCCACGGATCCTCCTGCGTCGCCTTCAGCGACAGGGAGACGCGCTCGCGGTCCATGTCGACGTCGAGGACCTCGACCGTGACCTCCTGGCCCACCTCGACGACCTCGGACGGGTGGTCGATGTGCTTCCAGGACAGCTCGGACACATGGACGAGACCGTCCACGCCGCCGAGGTCGACGAACGCACCGAAGTTGACGATCGACGAGACGACACCGCTGCGGATCTGGCCCTTCTGCAGCTGGGTGAGGAAGGTCTGGCGGACCTCGCTCTGCGTCTGCTCCAGCCACGCACGGCGCGACAGGACCACGTTGTTGCGGTTCTTGTCGAGCTCGATGATCTTCGCCTCGAGGGTCTTGCCCACGTACGGCTGCAGGTCGCGCACGCGGCGCATCTCGACGAGCGACGCGGGAAGGAAGCCGCGCAGGCCGATGTCCAGGATCAGGCCGCCCTTGACGACCTCGATGACCTGGCCCTCGACGACGCCGTCCTCCTCCTTGATGCGCTCGATCGTGCCCCAGGCGCGCTCGTACTGGGCGCGCTTCTTGGACAGGATCAGCCGGCCTTCCTTGTCCTCCTTGGTGAGGACGAGGGCCTCGACGTGGTCACCCACGGAGACGACCTGGCTGGGATCGACATCGTGCTTGATGCTCAGCTCGCGCGAGGGGATGACGCCCTCGGTCTTGTAGCCGATGTCGAGGAGGACCTCGTCGCGGTCCACCTTGACGATGGTGCCCTCGACGATGTCGCCGTCATTGAAGTACTTGATGGTGGCGTCGATCGCCGCCATGAAGTCCTCGGCCGTGCCGATGTCGTTGACCGCCACCTGGGCGGGAGCTGCAGTAGTAGAGGTGGTCATGAGAAGTAGGGAGTCTTTTCGTAGTAGGACCGTTCCGCGGACGCGAAACCATCCAAGGTTACCGGGCCCCCATCGCCCGGCCTAATCCGCCCTTTTCGGCCGGTTTGCCCGATCTAGTGTGCGGCGGACTCCCACGAGTCGCCGTACCCGACGGACACGTCCAGCGGGACCGACAGGTCAGCGGCCCGGGCCATCCCGACGCGTACGAGGGCCTCGACGGCCTCGCGCTCCCCCGGCCAGACCTCGAGAACGAGCTCGTCGTGCACCTGCAGCAGGAGCCGGCTGCGCAGTCCCGCCTCCTGCAGAGCGGCCTGGACGGCAAGCATCGACACCTTGACGATGTCGGCCGCGGTGCCCTGGATGGGAGCGTTGAGCGCCATCCGCTCGGCCATCTCCCGGCGCTGGCGGTTGTCGCTGGTCAGGTCCGGCAGGTAGCGGCGCCGACCCATCATGGTCTCGGTGTAGCCCTGCATTCGGGCGCGCTCGACGACGTCGGCCAGGTAGTCGCGGACTCCCCCGAACCGCTCGAAATAGTCGTCCATGAGCCGCCGGGCCTCGTCCGCCCCGATGTCGAGCTGCTGGCTGAGCCCGTAGGCGGACAGTCCGTAGGCCAGGCCGTAGGACATGGCCTTGATGCGTCGCCGCATCTCGGCATCGACCGCGTCGGCCGTCACGCCGAACACCCGGCTGGCCACCGTGGTGTGGAGGTCCTCCCCCGAGCGGAACGCGTCGATGAGCCCCTCGTCCTCGGACAGGTGGGCCATGATCCGCATCTCGATCTGGCTGTAGTCGGCCGTCAGCAGGGTCTCGTAGCCCGCTCCGACCACGAAGCAGCCGCGGATGCGCCGCCCCGCATCGGTGCGGATCGGGATGTTCTGCAGGTTCGGATCGGTGCTGGAGAGCCGCCCGGTCGCAGCGACCATCTGGTTGAAGGTGGTGTGGATCCGGCCGTCCGCGTCGGCGAGCGGGATGAGGCCGTCGACGGTCTGCCTCAGCTTCGACCGGTCGCGCCAGGCCAGCAGCTGCTCCAGGAGCGGATCGTGGGTCTGCACGTAGAGCTGCTGCAGGGCCTCGGCATCCGTCGTGTACCCGGTCTTGATCTTCTTGGTCTTCGGCAGGTTCCGCTCACCGAACAGGATCTCCTGCAGCTGCTTCGGAGACCCGAGGTTGAAGGGCCGTCCGACAAGCCGGTGCGCCTCCTCCTCGGACGCCCGCATGTCGGCTCCGAACTCATCGGACAGCACCCGGAGCCCGGCACCGTCGACGGCGATACCGGCGTGCTCCATGGCGGCAAGCAGCGGGACGAGCGGGACCTCGACGTCGTCGAGCAGGTGCCGGACCCCCTGCTCGTCGAGGCGACCCCCGAGGACCGTCGCCAGCTGCCGCACGGCCGATGCCTGCCGGACGAGGGACTCCTCCGCGTCGTGACCGGTGTCGAGGAGCAGCTGGTCGCCGGCCGCCTCGACCTCGAGGCTCAGCCCGAGGACGCGCAGGGCCACGTCGGCCAGGCCGTAGCCGCGGTGACCGGGAGAGTCGAGGTAGGCCGCGAGGGCCGTGTCGATGCGGACACCCGCCAGCGACCGACCCCCGGACACCAGCGCCAGCGCCGGGCCCTTGCCGTCGTGCAGGTCCTTGGGTACAGCGCCGTCGGCCAGCCAGCCGAGCACGGCGGCCGACGTGGCCGCGTCGGAGCAGTCGAGGTAGCCGGCGGTGCCGCGGTCGTCGAGCACGGCGACGGCCGCGATCTCGCCGCGGCCCCTGCCCCACGTGCCGGCGACCGCCACCGCGGCCGTGCCCTGACAACCGGCGAGCCACGCCGCGGCGTCGGCCCCCGCGACTGCGACCCACGGCGACTCCGGCTGCGCCGGCGCGTCCTGGTCGACGGGATCGTCGCCCCCCGGCGGGCGCACCTTGTCGAGGCGGTCGCGCAGAGCCCGGAACTGCAGGGTGTCGAAGAGCCGGTCGACGGAGCTGCGCTCCCAGGGCTCAAGGGCTGTGGAGTCGAGGTCGAGCTCGACCGGCACGTCGTCGACCAGGCTGGTGAGCCGCCTGTTGACGAGCACCTGCGGGAGCGCCTCACGAAGAGCGTCGCCGACCTTGCCGCCGACCGTGTCGACGCGGTCGACGAGATCCGCCAGGGATCCGTACTCCCGAATCCACTTGGCGGCGGTCTTCTCCCCCACACCCGGGATGCCGGGCAGGTTGTCGCTCGGGTCGCCGCGCAGCGCGGCGTAGTCGGGGTACTGGGTGGGCGAGAGTCCGTACTTCTCCTCGACCGCCTCGGGCGTCATCCGGGCGAGGTCGCTCACGCCCTTCTTCGGGTACAGCACGGTGACGCGATCGTCGACCAGCTGGAACGCGTCGCGATCTCCCGTGACGATATCGACCGCCCAGCCGCGCTCACCCGAGCGACGCGTCAGGGTGGCGATGATGTCGTCCGCCTCGAATCCCTCGCGCTCGAGAACGGGGATCCCGAGGGCGGCCAGCACCTCCTTGATGAGCTCCACCTGGCCCTTGAAGCCCTCCGGAGAGGACGCCCGGTTCGCCTTGTACTCGGGGAACGACTCGGTGCGGAAGGTCTGCCGCGATACGTCGAAGGCAACTGCCACATGGGACGGCCGCTCATCGCGGAGCACGTTGATGAGCATGGAGGTGAACCCGAAGACCGCGTTGGTGGGCTGGCCCGTCGTGGTGGAGAAGTTCTCGACCGGAAGCGCGTAGAAGGCGCGGTAGGCCAGCGAGTGGCCGTCGAGCAGGAGCAGTCGCTGGGTGGCCACCGCCTGATCCTATTCTCGGCACATGACACCCTCCGCTGTTCCACCCGACCGCGTCCCGATGGGAGCCCTGGCCGAGCGCATGGGCATCGTGCCCGTCGAGGTTGGGCCCGACCGTGTCGTCCTCACCATGCCGGTGGAGGGCAACACCCAGCCGTTCGGGTTGCTCCACGGCGGGGCCAACGCCGTGCTCGTCGAGACCGCAGGCTCCATCGGCGCGGCCATGCATGCCGGCCCGGGGCAGATGGTCGTGGGGCTGGACATCTCAGTCACCCACCATCGCGCTGCCCGCGACGGCATGGTGACGGCGGTCGCCGTGCCCCTCTCCCTCGGACGCACCGTGACCAGCTACGAGGTGAAGGTGACGGACGACGACGGGCGCCTGCTGTGCACCGGCCGGCTGACCTGCCTGATCCGGTCCGCGCCGACGCCGTAACGACCCTGAAACGTCGTCAGCGCGACGTGACCTGACGGTTACCTCGTTGACCCGCGGAGATGAACGGATGGTGGATATGCTCCCGGGGATCGACCGCGACCCCCCGGCCCCCGGCGGGACGCGCAGCAGGCTCACGGGAGGAGCGACACGCGTGCACCGACGCATCGTTGCCGCCTTGGGAGCCCTCTTCTTCTCCCTCCTCGCCCTCGTCGCACTCGCCGGACCCGCCTCGGCGGACGGCGAGCAGATCAGCGGCCGGCTGGAGAACCGAGTCGAGGGCACCAAGACGCCGATCGCGGGAGTGACCATCACGGTCACAGGCGACGGATTCGAGGAGTCCGTCACCTCCGGAGACGACGGCACGTTCGTCATCCCGGTCCCCGGGCAGGGCGAGTACTCCGTGACGATCGATGTCACGACGCTGCCGGAGGGGGTCGGGCTCACCGATCCCGAGAAAGTCACGCTCGTGACGAACGTCAAGCCTCCGAACATCAACCGGATCGTGATCTTCCCGCTGGGCCAGAGCACAGCGCAGACGACCACCATCTGGGAGCAGGCCGCGCAGCTGACGGTGTCCGGCATCCAGTTCGGCCTCTTGATCGCGCTCGGTGCACTGGGCCTGTCCATCATCTACGGCACGACCGGCCTGACGAACTTCGCCCACGGCGAGATCGTGACCTTCGGTGCGCTGGCCACGTGGACCCTCAACGCCGGCATGGGGCTGCCCTTCGTGCTCGCTGCCATCCTCGGCGTGATCCTCTCGGGGTTGTTCGGCTGGCTCAACAACGCGGCACTATGGAAGCCGCTGCGCAAGCGCGGCACAGGCCTGATCGCCATGATGATCGTCTCGATCGGCCTCGCCATCTTCCTGCGGAACATCTACCTGTTCTTCTACGGCGGAGACAAGCAGGCCTACGCCGAGTACGCGGGCCTCGCGGGCATCGAGTTCGGTCCGGTCTCGATCACCCCGACCGACCTCGTCTCGATGGCCGTCGCGCTGATCGCCATCGCGGCCACCGTCCTGATCATCCAGAAGTCCCGGATGGGCAAAGCCACCCGAGCGGTCGCCGACAACCCGAGCCTGGCGTCGGGTGCCGGCATCAACGTCGAGCGCGTCATCACCTTCGTCTGGGTGATGGGCGCGGCCCTCGCCGGACTGGGCGGCATCCTGCTGGGCTTCACCCAGCAGGTGTCCTTCCAGATGGGCTTCCAGATCCTGCTGCTCATCTTCGCCGCGGTCACCCTCGGTGGTCTGGGCACCGTCTGGGGCGCCATCGTCGGTTCGCTGATCGTCGGACTGTTCCTCCAGCTCACCACCCTGGTCATCCCGACCGAGCTCAAGAGCGTGGGCGCCCTCCTGGTCCTGATCGTGATCCTCCTTGTCCGTCCGTACGGCCTCCTCGGCCGTCGTGAGCGCGTGGGTTAGGGGGCGGCACCATGGACTGGGGATACATCCTCTCGGTGATGGTCATCTCGGCCTTCGGGATCGAGGCCATCGTCTTCGCGCTCGCCGCGATCGGCATCAACATGCAGTTCGGCTACACCGGCCTGCTCAACTTCGGCCAGTCGGCCTTCATGGCCGTCGGCGGGTACGCAGTCGCCGTGACCGTGGTCGAGCTGGGCCTGAACTTCTGGGTCGGCATCGTCGTCGGCCTGGCCATCGCGGTGCTCCTGGCCCTGCTGCTGGGCATCCCGACCCTGCGGCTGCGCGCCGACTACCTCGCCATCGTGACGATCGCGGCGGCCGAGATCGTGCGTCTCCTGGTGCGATCGGTCACCTTCAAGGAGTTCTTCGGAGGCTCCGACGGCAAGCAGGCGTTCGCCGACGGCTTCTTCGAGCTCAATCCGCTGTCCCCCGACCTCGCTCTCCGAATCGGCCCGGTCGTCCAGAACAACAAGCAGCTGTTCATCCTGATCGTGGGCTGGATCGTCGTCATGCTCTCCTGCCTGCTCGTGTGGCTGCTCGTCCGCTCCCCG
>Ga0315903_10008294_pt1 | contig 12803 bp, 10 predicted proteins | sample LakEriMetagenome_7_FD_203524 | JGI IMG/M metagenome (GOLD analysis project Ga0315903, IMG submission 203524) | Freshwater fungal communities from buoy surface, Lake Erie, Ohio, United States - Buoy 2 MA119 | ecosystem: Environmental > Aquatic > Freshwater > Lake | place: USA: Lake Erie, Ohio...
CTCCGTTGGACGATGGCCACATGTCTCCGAGTACTGCAAAACGAACTGGCGCGTCGAGCCTCGGCGTACGGTACTGGTCGTCGATCCACACCCCTAGGTTGTACGCGTAATTGCCACCTACCACGTAACTGAGCAACACCTGTTGGTCCGGGGTCGCGGCGAGAAACTGTTCACTGGTGGGGGTCTGCGCTAACTCCGAGAGAAGCCGATTCGATGGGCAATGAACCCAGCTAGGAGTTTCCAGCAAATCTCGATCTCGCAAATGGATTGCGTACATGCCTGCAAAGGCCTTGGGACCGCTCACGTCAATCGGAGGGATTTGATGCGATGGAGAAAGGTGGACGTAGGACAGCAACCCGAAACCAACGTTCCGCAGATTCTCCGCACAGGCGAACTGTCGGGCTGCCTCGCGCCATTGCCAAATCGAAGGAAGCAAAAGCGAAAGAAAAATAACTCCTGCCGCGATAGTTACAAAACTGTCCATCCAGGCGATTCGGGCTGAGTCAGGTACCTCCGACCAATCCAGTCGCTTTACATCCGAAAGTTCCATCGTTCCCTGAGATTGCAAAGGGGAAACCTCCCGTTTTTCTTCCTCCGCAGCAACGAGCGATAACGTATCGGCGACCAATCCCATCCGCGGTTCGAACGAATCATCCATCGCGGAAACCGGTTCCATAAAGCTGCGAAGATCGGCGAGCCGTTGTCGAAGCAGGTCCGAATGGATTAACGCGTCTTCGATCTGGGCTGTCTCTTCGTCGGACAGTCCCCCGAGCAAATACCCGAGCAGGGTTTCATCAGAGAATTCAGGCGATTGGCCGCGCATGGCAGGGATGTGAAACATAGGCGAACTGGCGATGAAAAAGTCGGCTAGGACGGGTTCGTCCGCTTCTCCTCTTGCATACGCAACCAAATCTCATTCAGTTTGCGCATGGCGGTGAAAACCCGACTCTTTACGGTTCCGACAGGTATTTCCAAGATTTCGGCGATGTCCGCGTACTTCAGTCCCTGATAGAAGGCTAATTGAATCAATTGTTGGGTCGACGGACTCAGTTGGCGAACCGCTTCCCGCATCCGGCTGGACGTTTCGTTGAGCATCGCCCGCTCCTCCGGCCCTACCTCCTGGCTCGACAGCCGTTGGACCATCGTTTCGTCGGAATCCCCTACCGAGGACCCCTGATCCAAACTCGCTACTTGATGTCGTTTGTTTCGCCGCAAAAAATCGATCGCTTTGTTGCTGGCGATCGCATAAAGCCATGGTCGAAACCGTTTCCCAGGTTCGAACTGGTCGATTCGCAGGTGAACGCTCAGAAACGCTCCCTGGAACACATCCTCGGCGTGCTGGGCATTCCCCAGAAAACGACGCAAAAACGTGTACAACTCCCGCTCATATCGACGGACCAACTGTTCAAAATCCGCGGATTCGCGGGTCTTTTGATAGCGTGCAACCAATTCCTCATCGGAAATTTCCACCTGCGACGGCGAAGACAGAAACAGCGAGGATTCAGACGGCCGCATGATGGGATCGAGAAAAGAGGAGTAAGGGATTTCCGTGGACCCGACCCCACCAGTCTACGCAACCACCCTTCCGATTGTCAAAAGGATTCCCAACCCCAAACCCAGATCCAACCCGACCGGGCAATTAGAAAAGTTGATGCCAATTTTGAAAAAGCAAAAGAGTTAATCTTGACTCCCGTGGTTTGGAACAAATATTTTGAAAAGGGAGACGAACGGTTCCTAGGTGCGACAGGTTTAGGGGGTACGACAGGTTTAGGAGCTACGAACATGATTTCCAGCCAAGGTTCCGGGCCCGGAGAAGTCCTGGAGAAATATTTTGCAGGATTGTCGGAGTACACCTTCTTTACCCAACTCGGGGTCGCCGACACCCAGTTGGTCCAATACATCAGCAAACTCCTGGTCCGTTTCACGAAAACCGACGCCATGCTCCGGATCCGCAAGCTCAATGGCAGGCCTGCGACGGAGGTGGTCACGATGATGACCGAGGCGCAGCAGCGCATCGGGTTGGCCAAACGGGAGGTGCATCGGCACATCGGTGACTTTACTCTCTTCTGGACCGGACTGTATCCGGAGTCCCTGCGCAGCCTTCAGGGGGCGAACAGGAGCGATCAGTTTGTCAGTTACTGCCAGCAGGGAAAACTCGCCTACGAGATCGCTAGCGAGATCGAAGACGAGGCGAATGAGGAAGCCCCCTCCGAACTGCTCCATCGGCTGAGCCGGCAATTCGACCTGTGCGCATACGGACTTCGCGAGGTCCGTCGTCAATGGGAAGAAGGGGTATCCGACAGCGGTCCGATCCTGATTTAGAGCCTATCCTTTCGGATCCTCTTTTTGAACAAGTCACTGCGCCGAAGTGCTCTCGGTGCTGCGGAGCCTTATCGATCGTAGTCGTTGCCAGAACCGTTCCGCATGATGCGACCGTTGTACGGCGAGATTCCTGCGTCGGGGGCCGGCTGTTCGAGATCCTGAAGGTCTTGGCCTTGTCTTCGATTGTCCTGCGATTGCTTCTTCTCGCTTCGCATGAGGCCCTTGAGCGCTTTCTCGATCGCGGATGCGCTCGCGCCGTTGAGCTGGATGCTTTGCACCGTGCCAGTCGGTTGGGCTGCTTCGTCCAGATCCTTGATCAGCTTCGACACCAAGTCCAGCAAATCCTCCCCTTTGGCTGAGACGATGATGGAGTTTGTGACGCGATCAACCCCGAGGGAGAGTCGACCGGAGAACGTAAAGCTCATACCTCCACCCGCGCCGACTTCTCCGTCGGAATCCTCCCGTTTCTTCTCCTTGTTGGCGTCGGGGCTCGTTTTTTCTAACGCTTTGTCGTTGGAGCTGAGGAGGTCGCGAAACGCGTCTTTGATGGCATCGACGATCGACTCAGCCCGCGAGTGTTCGACTTTGACGATGTTGGTGTAACGCAACGAGCGTTTGTCCTCGGGTGTTGGGATATCCCACAGCTTGATCAATCGAGCAATGGTTTCCCGTTGCGCGGTATCGGCGCCGATGACGACGAGTGTTTTTGTGTCGTTGTCGGAGATAAATCGCAATTTTCGACGCATGCCGAGTTGCGGGCTGTCGTCTTCCCGATCGGGGGGTTCGAGATCGAAGACATAGCTGTAGAACAGGTCGCGACCATCCTTTGCTTTCTCTTTCTTGTCTTCCTTGAAGTAGTCTTCGAGATTGAATTTGATCCAGCTAGGGCGAGCGTGCCGAATTGAAAACACCACATGTTTGCGTGAGGGAGGAGCGCGGTCGGTCATCCATTGCTCGAGTCGATCGAGCGCCTCGAGGTCGTCGCTCTCCAGAACCAGGTTTCCGTCAGGGTCGAATCGGATTCGGACGGGGGGAGTGGTTTTGGCTCGTTCTGGATCCCTATCTTGCTGCACCGAGACCACGCGCCCAATGGGTTCTGATGCCGTGGACCATGGGGACTCCAGCGCGAGGGACACGTCCGTCGCGGCTGGCGGGGCTACGTTTCGTGGAGGTGTTGCGGGAATGTCCTCATCCCGTTCCTCCGACGTGGGTGTGGGCTCCTCGGGATCAAAAGCTTCTTCGCCAGGCAGAATCAGGGGGTTGCTGGAATCCTGCTTCCATGCGTCTTCGAGTTTCTTCAAGTAATCCAGTGTGTCGCGCGAGCGGTTGGCGTCGATGACCCGTGTGCGGCTGCGATCTTGGGGGCGTGTGGGTACCTCGCCTAGCTTGGTGAGCAACTTGTGGATCTCCTCCCGTTCCATTTCGTTGGCCCAGATGAGCAGTTGATTGTTTTGGGTATTTGCTCCCACGCGCAACTCGTCCTCTTTTTCTTCCTTCTTGTTGTTGGACTGCCAGGGATCGTAGAAGAAGTAGCTGCGGCGCGACGTGTTTTCCTTCTTGTCCTTGTCGATGCCCAGCAGCGAGCGGATGGTACCGGCCACGTCCTCCGCCCGCAACCGCCGCAGCTGGATGACATCGAACTCCCGGGACGATCCATCCAATCGTTCGATTGTCTGTTGAATGATCAATTGGTCCGACAGGGATGCGTAGGCGATGATGGCCTTGTTCTTTTCGTCGATCTCTAGCTTGGTCGTCGGCTCCAAGGCATCGAGGGCCAGAAGGGAAGCTACGAGTTTTTTGGGGTCCAAGGCCGCCAAGCGATAAACCTTCATCCTGGTATTGAGAACGTTGAGATTGTCCGAAACGTTTGGAACGTCGATGCGCTTCACGAATGTTGCGATGATCGCCATCTGGTCCGGGGGTGCGTGGACGATCAAGCTGTTGCGGCGTACGTTGGCGACGAGCAGGATTTCGCTTTTTCCTTTTTTGTCTTTCCCCGGCTGCTGCGATAACTGCTGTTGCTGCTCTTGCTGCTGTTGCATCATGAGCATTTGCTGCTGCTGCTGCATCATCATCTGCTGTTGCATGGGATCCATTTCTTCAGGCATCGCCAATGACTGCGGTTTCTTGCTGTCGAGCTTCAGAAAGCTGGCCAGTTGGTCGCGAGCGTTCGAAGCGCGAACATATTGCAATTCGAATTCGCGCGCGAGATTGTCGAGGGACTCGGCGGATTGCTCATCTTGCAAGACCAGCAGCAACTCCATAAGGTTGCTGGCGGAGTCCATGGCTTCCAGGCGGTTGGTGGAGGACAGGGCACTGAGGGAGCCGTTGGCGCTGATAAGCGTTTTTAACTCCGCGAGAACCTCGGCAGCAACAAGCGACCTGAGAGGTATCGAGATGCGGACGAACCGGTTGGGAGGAAGTGACACGAGCCGCGCTGGGTCGACTTTGGGAACGAGAGACACGTTGATCCCGGCGGTCTTGGTCACCAAGATGGTGTTTCCGAACTCGAGCATCGTAAACCCGCGCGCGAGCAAATGGCGATTGATCAAATCGCGAACTTCCTCGACGCTGTATTTGCGTTGGGTCGCGATGTTGAGATAGTCCGCCGGCAGTTCTTGCCAATCCAACGTCATGTTGGAAACATCGGCCAACCAGTTGAGGATGTCAGGCCACGCTTGATTGCGGAATTGAAACTGCACCATCCCGTCTTCGTCGGGACGAACATCGAACTCCCGTTTGTCCGGCGGAGTATCGGGGGTCGTGGGCCGCTTGACGGTGGGAACTTCGGGCGGCTTTTTGGCGCCGTCAGCACTCTTTGTACTTGTCGGGTCCACCTTGGCGTCCGCGTTGGGAGTTTGTCCAGGCATCCCAGCGGGGGTAGCGGGCGGGTCGCCTTGGCCAGCTGGAGCGGCAGGGACTTGAGCCTCCGCTACGTTGCTCACCTCGGTGTCGTTCCCCCCTGCGGATGCCGGTTCCTGGGCGTGGCAAACGAGGGCGCCTTGGATCACGAGGCAGCAAGCGATCAACAGCCATGCATGATCGGGCAATCTCGCAAATGAGAAAACAGCGGATCGGAAAGAATGCATCGCTAGGTAATGCCGCTGCGGCGAGTGTCTGATGGAAAACCCCAGGAAGGAATAGGTCCTAGGATAATCCAAATTTTTCCCCGATTCTATATTCATCGACCCGCGGGATCGAAAACAATAAAACCGAGCAATCTCCCCGAGCTATCTGGAAAAGGGGTTGGTTTCCTTCTGCGAAGCGACATTTTGATGAGTAACGGACGATTTTTCGAAAGAGCATCCTTGCTTCACCGCCGAGACGCGATTCGAAGACTCGCGTCGATCGGAATGGTCGGCTCGTGGTCTCTGCGGTCCCCCGCGCGATGCATCGCGCAACTGGATGCAGGGGAACCGATCGGGTATCGAGTCACCATTCCCACCATGGGTTCGCTCATTGAGATTCGATGGATGGGCGGCGAGCGAGCCAGTGAACAGCAGGTTGTCGACGCGGCGAGCGAGTGTGCGGATAACTGGGTCGAGGTGCTCAGCGATTACCAGCAGGACAGCGAGTGCATGCGTTTGTGTCGGGCTGCGTCGGGCGGAGACTGGGTCGCGGTCTCGGAACCTCTCTGGCGCGTACTGCTCGAATGCGATACTTGGTACCGAATCACCGAAGGGGCCTTCGATGCGGCGTTGGGCGCGATCACCCGATTGCGGCGAGCGACCAAAGATGTGCCGGAGACGGTCTGGCAAGAAGCGCGTGCGCGTTGCGGATGGGAGCATATCGAACTCAATCTCGCCGAGCAGCGCATTCGTTTTCATCGCCCCGGTGTAATGCTGGACTTTGGCGCGATCGGAAAAGGCTTTGTCGTCGATCGCATCGGTGAACGGTTGCGGGCGATGGGGATCGATTCATTCGTCGTCAATGCGTCGGGGAATATGGTGTGTGGCAGCCCAGTCAGATCCCACGGCGTTGATCCCGATCGCAGTGTCGGATGGCCGGTTGCCATCGGTGTGCTGGGGGACTCCGAACGAGAGTTCAAGCGTCTGCGGTTATCCCATTGCGGGATCGCAACCAGCGGCGATCAATACCAGCGATTTCGGGATGGTGCTTCGGAAGGCAATGCGACTCGGACCAGTCACATCGTCGATCCCGTGCAGCGACGAGGATTGGAGCAGTCCAACATGGCTACGGTCATCACGGCGATGGCTTCGGATGCCGATGCGCTGGCCACGGCATGCTGCGTCCATCTGCAGCGAGGCACTCTGAGTTCCTGGCTGGCTCGTGCCCGAGGCGAACTTCCTCGAGCGGAATATGTCCTTCAATCGTGGCGAGAGGGTGCAATCGCATACACAGCTATTCCCTGCGACTGGTAATTTGGCAGCTTATCTTCGAACCATTTTGTTCGGAGGTCCTCTCCAGAGGGCCCCCATTTCAGTGGATTGCCCTAAAATGCCGCTTGTCAGCACTGACCATCGCGGACGGTGAGGCGAATCTCCAGAGATCGAGTCGAAACGAAATCAACCATGTGGAAAAAATTCCAGCGAACGCAGATTCTCATCCTCGTTGTCGGCGGATGGCTCGCCGCGTTTGGAAGCGGTCCGCTGCTGGCCGATCCGGGTTGGACTGCGTTTCAAAACGGGGGGCAATTGAAATTCGCTTCGCTTCCCGACGCGTGGGATGCCGACGGCAAGAATATCGCTTGGAAGATCGCGATCGACGGCTATGGTCAATCCTCGCCGGTGGTCTTTGGGGATCAAGTCCTTCTCACGTTTACGAGTGGCCCAAACAAAGAGCAATGCCATGTGGCTGCTTACGGATTGAAGGATGGATCCAAGCGATGGCAACAGAGCTTTGCCAATCCCACACCTGAGGAGAGCAATAATTATATCAGTCGCGCTGCACCCACACCTGTGGTGGATGCTCGCGGGGTGATTGTGAGCTTTGAGGGGGGATTGGTGATTGCGCTTTCCCATGATGGGAAGATACGTTGGCAGAAGAATCTCGTAGAGTCTTATGGGCCGATCAAAGCCCGCCACGGCTTGGCTGCCTCCCTGGAGCAGGACTCCGAGCATGTGTTTGTTTGGATCGAACGCGAGGGAAGCCCTTACGTCCTGGCGTTGCACAAGGAATCGGGGGAAGTGTTCTGGAAAACCGATGGGGTCGGTGCCACCAGTTGGAGTAGCCCCCGCTTGATCACCGTGGGGGGCGAGTCGCAGTTGGTGTGCAGCGCCAGTGGGCGGGTCGCGGCGTTCGATGCCAAGACGGGCAACAAGGTTTGGGAGTTCACCGACATCGCCAACAACACGACGTGCACTCCGATCCCGGTCGGCGACGGCTTGTTTGTGATCGGTGCATCGGATGGACGTGGCGAGCAGCCTGGCGGCGCGACCGCACCTTCCTCGGGACTCCTCGAGATTCGATCGATCGACGGCAAGTTCCAGGTGGGATACAAGTGGCGAGCTGATAAGGCGACTTGCAGTTTCGGGAGCCCGATCGTCGCTGGCAACAAAGTGTGGTTGGTGAATCGATCCGGGGTGCTCTACCAACTCGATCTCGAGTCCGGCAAGCAGATCTCGGCGGAGCGAGTCGCGGCTGGGAGCGTGTGGGCGACTCCGATTGCGACCGATCAGCGTCTTTATCTTTTTGGCAAAGGAGGGGTTACCTCCATTGTGGATCTCGCCAACGCCTCGGAGATCGCTACCTGCACCACGTGGGAGCAAGCGGCCGAAACAGCGGCCAATCCCATGGGAGGCGCGGTTCTTTATGCGGCAGTCACCGACGGTGACACGCTTTTGATTCGGCGCGGCGACGCCCTCTATGCCATACGCCAGTCAGGCCGCCAGTAGGACTACCGAAAGCCGATATCGGACTTACACTTAGCAACTTGAAATAAGGACCTGCTGTTTGCGGGCCAGAACACAAAACGACCAGGAGTTTCATGACGTCCAAACGCATGCTCGTCACTGCGGCATTGCCGTATGCCAATGGCCACATCCATCTGGGCCATTTGGTGGAGTACATCCAGACCGACATCTTTGTTCGGTTCCAAAAACTGCGTGGGCGGCGCTGCATCTTCATTTGCGCCGACGATACGCACGGAACTGCGATTATGATTCGAGCGAGGCAGGAAGGGCGATCGGAGACGGAACTGATCGCGGACATGCAAGCCGCGCATGAGCGCGACTTTGCTGGGTTCGACATCGCTTTTGATCACTACGGCAGCACCAATGCGCCGGAGAACTACGAACTGTGCAAAGAGATATGGGCCAAGCTGCAACATCAAGGACTCGTCCGCGAGGCTGCTGTCGAACAACTCTTTGATCCCGTCGCGGGAACATTCCTGGCCGATCGGTTTGTGAAGGGAACTTGCCCGGTCTGTAAATCTTCCGGCGAGTACGGAGACAACTGCAGCAAGTGCGGCGCTACTTACTCCCCGAGCGATCTGATCGATCCGGTCAGCACCTTGAGCGGCGCGACCCCGGAGAAGCGTTCCGCCCAACACCTATTCGTCCACTTGGAAGCGCTGCATCCGTTTCTGGATACATGGACTCAGTCGGGCAACCATCTGCAGGACGAAGTGGCCAACTACCTCAAAGGCCACTTCCTCGGAAAACCGCTTCGCGATTGGGATGTGTCGCGGCCGGCTCCTTATTTTGGGTTCCCAATCCCCGACAGTCCCGGCAACTACTGGTACGTTTGGTTCGATGCGCCGATCGGATACATCGCGTCGACCCATCAATGGTGCAAGCGGCATGGCGAGTCGCTCGACGACTGGTGGCGCAGCTCCGAAACCGAGATCCATCATTTCATCGGCAAGGATATCACCTACTTCCACACGTTGTTTTGGCCAGGCATCTTGCATGCCGCTGGTCTTTCGCTCCCGAGTTTCGTGCACATCCACGGTTTCTTGACGGTCGATCGAGAAAAGATGTCCAAGAGCAAGGGTACGCAGGTCAGCGCGGCGACATACCTCCAGTACCTCGACCCGGCCTACTTGCGGTATTACTACGCCAGCAAGCTTGGGCCTCGCCTTGACGACATCGATTTAAACCTGACCGAATTTGCCAACAAGATCGATTCGGACTTGGTTGGCAAGGTCGCCAATCTCGCGAGCCGCACCGCAAGGTTTGTCGAAGGGGTTGGGCTGGCCCAAGAGTATCCGCATGATGGCGGGCTGTTTTCCGCGGCGGCGGCCGCGGGTGACAAGATCGCCGAGGCCTACGAGCAACTCGATTATTCGCGAGCCATGCGATTGATCATGGAATTGGCGGATTCGGCCAATGCCTATGTCGAGAACACGGCCCCGTGGACGCTCAAAAAGGACCCGAGCCAACACGTCCGCTTGCAGGAAGTCTGCACGGTAGTCCTCAATCTCTTCCGCCAGTTGTGCGTCTATTTGGCTCCGGTCCTGCCCCGTTTGGCGGACCGGTGCGGGCGATTGCTGCAGTCGGAGATCACGTCATGGTCCGACAGCCAACGTCCACTGCACGGCACTCCGGTTTCCAAGTTCGAACATCTCATGCAACGCGTCGATATCGCAAAGGTTCAACAAATGATCGAAGAAAGCAAAGACCAATCCGTACCTGCTGAAGCGAGTGTAGCACCGGCTACACCTGAGCCGGCGCCCTCCACGTCGGATCCGTTGCAGCTTGAGCCACTGGCCGCGACCTGCACCATCGACGATTTCGTGAAAGTCGACTTGCGAGTCGCCCGCGTCATCAAGGCCGAGGAGGTCCCGGAAGCGAAGAAGTTGGTGAAGCTGACCGTCAGCCTGGGGGGAGACGTCACTCGCACCGTGTTCGCGGGAATCAAAGCGGCTTACTCGTTGCAACAACTCGAAGGCCGCTTGGTCGTGATCGTCGCCAATCTTCAGCCTCGGCAAATGAAGTTTGGATTGAGCGAAGGGATGGTGACTGCCGCCGGCCCGGGAGGTACCGAAGTTTTTTTGCTCGGCGTCGACTCCGGAGCGCAACCCGGTCAACGAGTTCACTAAAGGCGACCGCTGTGAGATCGCTCACTGAGAGTCTGGATTCAAGCACATCGCCAGAGGACGGAGCGTTTCCCAGTCCCCGAGGTAGGCCATTTCCTTGAAGGAGATTCCGGTCTCCCAGTAACCGCCACCGGCGTATCGCGACTGGCGAATCTCACCGATAAAGCAATACGGTTGCGTTCCCCATATGCCGCAGAAGGCGAGTTCCTGGACAGGCATTTCCGCGAGACTGAGCATGGCCAACCCATCGTCCGAAAAATTCTTGGTAACCCCAATGATCGGTTCCGAATTGACGACCGACCCAAAGGCTTGGACCAGCACGGGAACGGAGATTGAGTGACGAGAGTATTGACGGTTTTCCTTAGAGACCATGCGTTCCGAGGCGCGATAGATATCGATCACTCGCCGCATTGTCTTCCAAACTTCCTGCTTCTTGCGTCGTTCTTCAAATACCGTTCCTGATGAGGAAGAAAACAGTCGAAACATCGCAGCACTCGCCAGCCGTTTTTGAGGGGGATACAGAACCAGGGGAAATCCGATTACGCAACGTCCTGGGCGGCGGACGATCACAGGAAATTAGGTTGCAGGAAGCGACGCTGGCAAAAAAATTGGCCCTGGAACACTGGAAAATCCCTTTTCCTTCCCCTGTCCTTGCCGCTTTGGCTTGCACGACCGGCATAACTGATCCTTGGCGGCTGGATCGGATTGGGTTTCTCTTCGTCAGAAATTCACGGAATGCAAACCAGGGACTCACATCCAGTTCGTAAACTCCTCCCCGTAGTCGAGACGGACCGCACGACAATCTCAGTGTCCATGGAGGGAAAACTATGGAATTGCGATGCGAGACGGCAAGGAGTGTGTTTCTCAGCGATCTTCATTTGGGCTGGCGGCTTTCTAAGCCCAATCTGGCGTTGGAGTTTCTCTCGCAGTGCAGTCCTCGCTATTTGTATCTTGTAGGGGACACGTTTGAGGGCCTTCATGGGCCCCTTAATTTTCGCTCCGCGACGGCTGTTCGATTCTGGGATGCTTTGCGTAAGCTTTCGGAGCGAGGGACGGAAATTGCGATCCTGACCGGCAATCACGATTCCGCGCTCGCAGGCATCCGGCCGGAAGTCCCGTGTCGCCACGGTGCTTTTGCTTTGCATACAACTCTTTGCGGCGAACGCTTTCTGGTCACGCATGGGGACATCTTTGAGCATATGGAATCGACCGCCCACACTCCAGCCAGACAGTTCGGGAGTTGGGTTTATCCTAGGCTGGTGCAACTGGGGGATGTGTTGCAACGTATCCGGATCCCACCGGGAATCCGAAAAAGGCATTGGTGCACGTATTGGAAATTGAAGATTCGACGAGCTCGCGCACACATTCATGCATTCGAAAGAGCGATGGTCGAGCTCGCGGATCGATATGGCTGCGATGGGGTCGTGTGCGGGCATATTCATCGCCCGGATCGCAAACGCCTCAGCGAACGCTGGTACTTCAATTGCGGTGATTGGGTTGAGCATCGCTCCTGTGTGGTGGAAACATACGATGGGCGAATGCAATTGATCCACGACTTGACATTCACTTGTTCTTCCAGCGAGACACCATGAGCGTCTATTACTGGCAACGATGCCAATTTCGGATTTGGAAACGAGGTCGGAAGAATACTAACCCTTCAATTCAACAAGGAGGCAGATTCGATGGCAACCCTCATTTACAGCATGTGTGGGGAAGGGCGCGGGCACGCAACTCGGGTTCAGACGATGGTCGAAATGCTGGTCCCCCAGCATCGGTTCATCTTGCTGGCAGCTCGGGACGCCTACGAATACCTTTACGATTGCTACCAGGGGAATCCAATGGTCAGCGTGCGGCGGCTGCCCGGCTTGTTTTTCGCATACCGCAATCACAACGTCGATTATTTTCGGTCCGCAGTCAACGCCGCGCCTTACTTGGCCAAGCTCTCTGGAATGGTGCGGTACGTCGCCGGGATGATTGAGCGCGAGCAACCCGCCCTGGCGATCACCGATTTCGAACCTATCTTGCCTCGTGCCGCACGCAAGTGCGGCATTCCTTGGGTCTCGCTCGACCACCAGCATTTCCTCAGTGTCAGCCACTTTCAATCGATGCCATGGTCGTTCCGATGGCGCGGATGGTTTCTAAGGTCATCCATCCCAATGTTCTATTCGGGCCAGATTGGTGAAGCGGTTAGTTCCTTTTTCCATCTCCCTCCGCGGCCGGGCACTGAATCGATCCCCCGGATCGGCGTCTTGCTGCGGAGCGGCGTCCTTCGCGCGGCGAACGATAGGCCTCCAGCGCGCAAACATATCCTGGTCTACATGCGACGCCATGCCCCGGACTCGCTGTGGCAGGCGCTCCGCTGCAGCGGGCGCAAGGCGATCGTGTACGGATTGGGTGAGCAACCTCCTCGAGGAAACATCGAATTCCGCGCCGTGAGCGATCATGGATTCATCGAGGATTTGGCGACCTGCGAATGCCTCGT
>Ga0315903_10008299_pt1 | contig 12796 bp, 23 predicted proteins | sample LakEriMetagenome_7_FD_203524 | JGI IMG/M metagenome (GOLD analysis project Ga0315903, IMG submission 203524) | Freshwater fungal communities from buoy surface, Lake Erie, Ohio, United States - Buoy 2 MA119 | ecosystem: Environmental > Aquatic > Freshwater > Lake | place: USA: Lake Erie, Ohio...
GTCGGTTTCTTTTTCGGTACACTACATATTTTTTAATTATTAATAATAAATGATAAGCAATCTTTTAACTGTAATTATTCCTTGCAAAAATTCAGTAATTTCTCTTAAAAAAACTGTCGAGGATATAATCAAAAAAACCAAGGTAATAAATACCAGAATAATAATATTAGATTTCGGATCAACTGACGGATCATACCAATATGCAGCTCAGGCATCTAGTGAACATATAAGATCTGTAAGAATAGAATCGGTAAAGATGGAAGAGGAGAATAATATAAAAGATTGTTTAGATCTTATAAATACACCATATATTTTAGTTATTACTCCAGGAGCTACTTTTAGTGATAATGATATATTCATTTCATCAGTTAATGGAATAAATAATACTGATTATCCTATAGCTTATTTAAGAAAAACCGATATCCTTAATAATATCATGTCTGCCTTTATAAAAAGTAGAAGGAAAATTGATGCTATCTTTTCTAAAAAGGAATTATTAAGTATTTTAGATTACAGATACGACGATCCTTCCCCTGAAATATTACTAAATGATTTATCTAAAGGAATAAAAGTTGGCGGGTTTACTGACTGATTATTAGTAAACCTTGGATCTTTGTTTAGATTTTTTTTCTAGAATTTCAAATTCTTTTCTAACGCTATCCCATAATATCTCTAGGGGTTTACTTATGTTACCGCCATCTCTTTGGATAGATGCTATGAATTTAACCCAAAGTTTAAATTCTTTCTCGTCTCTTACGTTAATTCCCTCGTTTCTTGAGGAACCTTTTGTTAACATTGTTTTTTTATTTTAGTTAAACTTAGTAACTTTATTACTGCTAAATTAACATCTTATTGTTAATAAAAAAAATTATTCCACGTATTTTTTATCAAAAAGGGTAAAAAAACTTGGTTTATTGATTTTTTTCGAATGATTCTTTAGCTAATTTTGCCTTCTGTGCATATTCATAAAGCTCATATTTAACAAAATATTCTATAGCTTTGTTCATAGCTTTAGGTATATCGCTTCTCTTCATGTATATTTTTGAATATACTTCATTCTCCCACATAAATTCCATAAATGATTCTTCTATCAAATCCTTATTTTCTGATAGATATATTGCAGTTTCGACAGACCTTTTATAAACTTTTTCAGGATTATTAACTAGCCATTCTTCTAAACGATCTGGATTAACCTTATTTGTCATTTCTATTTCTTCAATCATATAAGTTCATACCACCCTAATTAAGTTTTGTTCCGAAACTAAAATTGTGTTGACACATAAAAACAATAAATAATAATTTATGGAAAACTCAATAATATTGCCTTCGTGCATTTCACATCTAAATGAGATTAAAATAGAAACATTAGAAGATGCAATGAAGTTTGAATTGCTAATGGAGATTTATAAGAAAAAATCATATTTAGAGATATCTGATATAATAGAAGAACCGATTAAGTCTTAGTTATCTATTTTTTATATATAAATAATTAACTACTTTGGCAATTATGAAATTAGTATTTATATCTGACACACACGGACAACATAACAAGTTTAAAATACCTGATGGTGATTTTATAATACATTGTGGAGATGTTTCTTCTGTTGGCAGAGAGGAAGAGATAATATCATTTGCCGATTGGTTTTCGTCACTCCCTCATAAATATAAAATCATGATACCTGGAAATCACGATTTTCTTTTTGAAAGAAATTATGATGTTTCAAAAAACATAATGGATTCTAGAGGTATAATATTCCTTATAGACTCTTCAGTAGAGATAGAGGGAATAAAATTTTGGGGATCTCCTATAACCCCGTGGTTTCACAATTGGGCTTTTAATCGATATAGAGGATCTGAGATAGAGCACCACTGGAATAAAATTCCAGAAGATACAGATGTACTTCTAACACATGGACCTCCTGCTTATATGGAAAACTATTTATCTATGGTTTTAGAGGGAGAGGATGTTGGATGTGAGGATTTATATAGAGCTATAAAAAGAATAAACCCAAAGGTTAGCGCATTCGGGCACATACACGAGGGGTACGGAACACACGAGGACGATAATACTATCTTTATAAATTGTAGTTTATTGAACAGAAGATACTCTCCAACAAATAATCCGGTTGAATTAATATACGAAGATGGAAAATTTTCTCTCCATAAATAACATAAAAAAAGGAACATCCCAGGTATCGGACAGTTTTAGAAAAAAACTAGTAGAGATGGGATATAGAAAATTTGACGGTAAGCCTATAAAAGGCGAAGTTTGTTATGATGCTTATTTTAAAGATTTTAATTCTGATGATTCTACAGATACAGATTATACAATATATTGTTATTGCTTAGATCTTGATGGAATAGTACCAAATCATCAATTTTTTGAATTCTCATTTGAGGTTCAATTAAATGCTGGAATAGGAATTATAGGACTAGAGGCGATACAATGGGATTTTAAGACTGAAGAAAGTGCAGAGCTTAATATAATTTTATTTGAAGAGAAAGTAGGTGATGTATGGAAAGCTCTGGGTGGAATAAAATTTCCACATTAGAAATCCATCAGCCTCCTTAAGTTCTTAAATCCTCTATCTAATGATTCTTTTAATCTGGTTATAGATATTTCAAATTCTCTACCAAATAGCTTAGGAGCATCTTTATAAGATTCTTTTGATTCATCATTAAAGTCTCTCGTATATTGCCAATAGAATGATAAATCATCAGGAGCATTGAAACCGTAAAATTCGTATACTTTTTTCTGAGTTTCTAATACTTGTTCTGCATTCCAATTTTGTCCTATTACTACACATCCAGCATCTATTCCTGATACTATATTATCCTCTCCTAGAGTGGTGTGTCTATTTTCTATCCAGTTTAATCTTTCGATTAATTTTTGATAAAAAGAATTTGCCTGTCCCCATCTAACACTTATAAAAAATATAACTGCATCACATTCTAAAAGCTCTTTCGATACTTTCCATAGTTCGTCATCCTCATTATTAAGAGAAGCCCAACATCTGTGATCTCCTGATGGATTTTTTTCTTTGTCCTTTAAAGTTGATCCTTTAATTCCGCAATTGTTACCATCTTTTCCTGATACATTTCCCTCGCACGGGTATATTTTTAATTTAGGTATTTCTAGTAAAGTTACACTTGAATATCTTTTTAATTTTTCCTTTACCTCCATTGCTAATAGAGTTGATTTTGGTATTTCTTTACTTTCTTCCCATCTATTAGAAGTAGTAAGCAAAAGAACATTCTTTTTATCTCTGAGTCCCTCTATTAATTTTTCTAGTTGGTATTCCATATATTTCTATATATCCAGATAAATGCTTAATAAAATTAAATATATAAGAGTATGATGAAACATATTAGATTATACGAGAACTTTAATCTTCCAGAAAGAAAAGATTTCACCGATTCAGAAATACAATACTATCAGAAGCTCTGGGATTGGCTTCCGGAAAAATATAGATATAATAAATTTTTTCTAAGCCTATGGGAACAGGCTAAGAATAAGATGTATCTTTCTAAAAAGCAGTGGATACAATTAGAGTATCTTCTTAAAAATGGAAAAAGTCAATATGAAGCAGGTATATTACCAAATAATTATTAATTGATGAAGAATTTAAAATACTTTAGTGCACTTTTCGAATCAGAAAATATAAGCAGTCCTGGTATAACTATAGATGAATTCTGTAATAGAATAGGAATATATCCGGCTATGATACCATCTATATCTGAATGGTGGAGTAATAACAGAGCAAATATTAAGATACACCTTTTTAGTTTTGGATCACCTGAGCCTATAGCAGGTGTTTTTTTAGGCGATGATACTGTGTGTATAAATGAAAATTTAAGAATGCCTCCGCACATTAAAATGTTTTTATCCCTACATGAATCTAGACATTGTGATCAATACAGGGAAGGGATATTTATGGATGGATATTATAATACAGTATTAGATAATGATCTTCAAGGATTTTTAGAAGCTTACTCTAGATTAGAAATAGATGCTAATGATTATGCTATCGAATCTATGAGACAGATAGGATTTACAAGAGAGATGGACAGAGAGGAAAATATGCTAAGAGGAAATGAAAGAGCAGGAAATATGGTCTATAGAATGATGAAAAAAGATATAGAAAGACTAAATCCTACTGATTTCTTTGATTTATTGAAAAAACAGATACTTTAGCATTTAGAAACAAACTTATGTTTTTTCTATATAAAATATATGTCTAAACAAAGAAATTACGGTATAACAAATCCTTTCTCTGAGAGTCACAGGAATAATCTACCAAATAATTATTGCCTTTTTGATGTTGATGGTATATTATTAAATGATTCAGGGGATCCTGAATTTTTATATGAAGGAAAGTATAAGAGGGTTTCTAAAAACGTAGATTTTATAAAAACATTCTATAACCCTAAAAATGTCCAGGCATTTTTTCTTAGACATATCTCAGAAAAAATAGGTGTCTATATAAGGGAAGAAAAAACTAATCTTTGGTGGTTCTTAGAAGATAGGGAATTAAAAGAATGTCCAAATCCAAGATTAGATCTTGTAAAGACAGAAAATAGAATATACATAGAAGATATTGTATCTGGATATAAACAAAGCATTTCTGGGGTTTTTGTTAGAACTGAGGGTGAAAAACCTTCTGATATGGAGAAATACGGGGACTTTATAGCACGAAAAATAAACGTACCTAATATATTGGTTAATGATGTCTTCGAAAGTGATTATATACACTTTAAAAAGGAAGATATGATAGTCAGATGTGAAGCTAAATCCAATTGGAATGAGCATTGGGACGAGATGAATATTATTATATAAAGCAAATGGAAACTATAAACAAATAGGGTTCTATAAAAATAAATAAGCAAAAAATATGGCTACTAAAAGTCGAGTAAGAAAGAAAAACGGTAAACCAGTAAAGTATAAAGCAAAGCCTAAAGGTTTATCTAAAACGAAAATGAAGAAGCTCTTGGAAATGATACAAGAGCAACAAAAATCTGCAGAGATTAACAGTGCAGAAACGCCAGAAATAAGAGAAACTGGAGAACTTTTAATTTCTCCGGATTTTATAAAAAAATTAAATGTATCCCCCGCATCAGAAATAAAAGAGGGACCAGAGTTATCTGATAAAAAAGAAAACGTCGAGGATGTCATTTTAGAAGAGCCAATCGAAGAAAAAATTGAAGAAAATAAGGAAGAAGGTCCTATTTCTTCAGAAATTTAAGAACAAGTAAAGTCCCGTCTTAAGGCGGGATTCTTTGTGTTCGGATGGTTATATACCATATCAAATAATCAAATCACATGAAAATTATTAACGATGAACAGTTAAATGAAGCAATTGTAAGTGGTGAAAAAACTTTAGTTCTTTTTTCCGCTGATTGGTGTGGGCCTTGTAAAATAATTAAGCCGTCACTAGAAAAATTAGAAATTGAACTATCAGAAAATATAAAAATAGTAAAAGCTGATGTTAGTGAGGCGGAAGAATCTGCAAAGAAATTCAACATAAGAAATATTCCAACTTGTGTACTTATAGAGGGAGATAAAGAGATAGCAAGATTCTCTGGAGTAAAAAATGATGAACAAATTAAAAAATTTCTTGAGGATCATCAGGTTTTAAATTGAAACTTTATCTAAATTTGCAATATATTAATAAAACGTTCTTTAACATACATATTTTCTTGAAGCGGTTTAAAGGGTTACTTCAAAAATTATAAACGCAGAAAAAGATTAGTTCTCCGGTTCTAATCTACACAGGTCTCAGTACTGCTATAGATGAGGCGCTCTTATTTACGAAAGGACATAAGAGAAAAATCAGTAGCTCGGTTTAATTCACCAGACTAGAAATGAGGGAATGATTACCTCCCATAAGGAGGGACCACTCTTTAGAGATTTCTCAAGAAAAAAATTATATAAACTCCGAAGCGGTGTGAATGGTTACTTCAATATTTAGGAAAAAAGAAAAAACGCCTTTCACTAATATTCTCGGATTTAAAATTGTTCTGAAGCGGGATTTTGAGATACTTCATATATTGTTAGACTCGAAAAATCCTCGAAATCGATTTTCTCAGAACGACACTAAGGGGTTTAGACGCTAGCGACTAAACCCTTTTTTTATTTAGTAAAATTTAAAAACAAACATATGTCAAAGTTAAGTGATTACGCAGACAAAAAAATGGCAATGCAAATTGCACAAAATTCAATTTACGGTGCTTTTGCAGTGGAAAATTTTATGGGAGGGACATCCTATGAGATAAATCCTCTAGACACTTTAAGAATCGTAGCGGCTTCGTCTATATTTGGAGAGCCTCAGTATTATAGAGATGGATTAAAGGCTCCTAGCAATCTACAGACATTGTCAAAATATTCTATATTTCCATCGATGTATCAATCAGATGTAACTGCTACTGAGATTTTTGAAAATGCTATAGAATCTGCTTTAAGTTACGATTTTAAAGGAACATTGGATTTAGCACTAGATCTAAGAACTAATTTTTTTATGAGACTTAATCCAGCTGTGATCTTTATAAAAGCTTCACAACACCCTTCAAGAGTTGAGTTTAACGAAAGTAATCCAGGGTACATGAAGAGTATAGGTAAAGCTATTTCTTTACGTCCAGACGATTTGACTAACCAATTCGAATACTACATGTATAAGAATGGAGATAAAAAAGGTCTTTCGTCTATGGTTAAAAGAACTTGGGCAGAAAGACTTGGAGAATTTAGTAGATACCAATTAAATAAGTACAAAGGAAAAAGACTAATAGATCTTGTACGTATATCTCACGCAAAAGGAGAGGACATAAATGAGTTAATGTCTACTGGTACTTTAAAAGTTAAAGAGAGCGAAAAAACTTGGGAAACTCTAAGATCTGAAGGAAAAACATGGAAGGAAATAACAGATACCATTCTTATTCCTCATATGGCGTTGTTGAGAAACCTTAGAGGTATTTTTACAGAAGTAGATGATCGTACAATCACAGCAAGAATATTAGCTCAACTAAAATCTGGGGTTGAAAACGGAAAACAATTTCCATTCAGATATTGGTCTGCTTTCAAAGCAATTCAAGGTTCTGATATACACCACAAACAGCTTGTACTGGATACTTTAGAGGAGTGCTTAGATATTTCAGTATCTAATATGCCTAAATTAAAAGGTAAAACTGCTTGTCTATCTGACAACTCAGGATCAGCATGGGGAGCTTTTAATAGCGAATATGGAACTGTAACAGTAGCAGAAATAGCTAACCTTTCTTCATTAACAACTGCTTTACAGTCCGACGAAGGTATTGTAGGAGTATTTGGAGATGAATTATCACTAAAAGGAGTTTCTAAAAGAAATGGTATACTCACTCAATTAGCAGAGACATCTAAAAGAGGAAGAGAACAAGGAGGTGGAACAGAAAATGGAATATGGATATTCTGGGACGATGCTATAAAAAATAAGACACATTATGATACTGTTTTCATATACTCAGATATGCAGGCAGGACATGGGGGTTTATATGGACACAGAGACACAGTTGGGGTTTCTCCTTATGGACACGGAGATAAGGGATCAGTACACGTCGACGTTCTAGCAATGGTACAAGAATATAGAAGAACTGTTAATCCTAAGGTTAATGTCTTCTGTATACAAGTTGCAGGTTACAACAATTCTGTACTTCCTGAAAATCTTTATAGAGGTGCGATATTAGCAGGATGGACTGGTAAAGAACCAATATTTGCCAATGCTATTATAGATACTTGGGATTCTATAGAGTCCAAAAAATAAGATATTCCTTAAATTTCTTATTAAATCCCTAGCAATAGGGATTTTTTTGTGTTTTTATGTAGAAAATAGATAAATACTAATATGAAAAACATAAAGACTTTCGAAAACTATACTGTTATAGATTCACCCGGTGAAGAGCCAATAAAAAAATATGGTGATCCTTATCCTCTCCTAAATCTTAAAGTAGGTGATAAAGTTACATATCTAGGAGTTCCTTATATAGTAGAAAAAGTTGAAGAGCATACATTATTATTAAGATCTGTCGAAAGAGGAAAAACTCTTAGAGTTAATCAAAATATGTTTAACCAAAAAGGTTACATAGGAAATATGAGAAATTGAAAATATGGAAGAAGATATTAAAATACTAGATATACTATCAGATAAAACAAAAAAAGACATCAAAATTTTTGTTGCTAACTGTTCTATATCAGACGATCCTATAAGAAAAAAGAAATTCTATGATCTTATTCAAAGAGTAATATTTGAATCTACATTAGGAACTAAAGACAAAATAAAATCTAAATAATGGCAAAGGCTAAATCCTCAGAATCGTCTAGAAATCACATAAAAAGTGCAAGAAAAAGAAGACCAGGTATACATTCTAAATGTAAATCTAGTGTTAGTAAGAATTCTAAGCATTATAAAAAACCTTATAAGTCACAAGGAAGATAAGAGATATATAATATAAAAAAATGAAGCACCTTAAAATATACGAAAGTTTCGTCGGTAGACCTGTTAAAAATATGGATATGGGCGGAGAGCAAATGGACATGGATATGGGCGGAGAGCAAATGGACATGGACACGGGAGTAGATCAAATGGACATGGATCCTGCTAACTTCGAAACTGAAACTACTAAATTTGTACCAACCCAAGATGATGAGGAGGGAGATTATATAGTAAACTTTACTAACGCTAACGGGGAGGAAACAACAATGGCTATAGGTCATTCGGTAGATCCTGAATATGTTGGAGGAAATATGGTTAGCTCCATAGAAATGATACCAGATTCAAGCTCTGATGGAAGAGAATATTCTATAGTTGGTTACTATGACGAGGTACCTGGATCTGAAGGTGCTTATGAACTAAAGAAGGTTTTAATTGAGGGATAATGAGTATAAAAATATATTCAGGATACGACGAGTTTAAATACGAGGAACCACAGATATCAGAATATCTAGAGGATGAGAATTGCAGCGAAGATGAAGAAGAATCTGAAGATGAGTCAGACGATTTATTTTTCGTAAGTAAAAAAGGATTAGATTTTGTAGATTCATCAACTTTTTATGTTGTTTCTGATATGGAGGACGAAGAAAACGCCGAGGACATATCTGGATATCTAGGTAAATTTAAAAGAATGTATCTCCCTGATTTTCACAAAATAGTATTTTGTGTTTCTTAAAAAATACCAATGAATAAGATTTTAGACTTTAATGATTTCGTTTTATTTGAAAGCGAAATTACAGACAGTAAATCAAAACTGTTTGATATAGATAATAAACTTCTGTATAGAACATTAAAAGATGTAAAAACCACAACTATAAGCGGGAGAGAATATAATTTCTTATGTGTAGGAAGCGGAATGAAAGCTTATGCTGATTCAATTAATGAAAGTAATAAGAAGATAGGAGCTACGCTTTTAAAAATAGCAGAAAAAAAAGATAAGACACTAGTTTTTACGCCTGACGGGATATATGTTGTTTCTGAAGCAGTTGCAGACGGAATAATGACTCTAGCTTCATCTATTTTTTCTTATGTTAAAGAAGGAGAAATCACAGCAGGATTAAGCGTTATATACACTTTTAGCAGAATAAATAAATATTACACTGATAAAGGAGAAGAGGCTTTTAATAGTATGAAGGAAGATTCATCCGGATTATTTAAAATGGTTCTTAAAGATCTTTATAAATTAGCAGAATCTTCGCCAAAAGCTTCAGAGGCTGTATCAGTATTAACTGTAGGATCTTATAAATCATCGACTTCATCATTTAAAACAATACCTGAATTTTTAAGTTCTTGTGTTTATGGTACAGCAAAAGAGGTTGGTGTAAAATCAATTAATATAGGACAAAATATAGAAGACTTTTATAAAGTGTGTCAAAATACATTAGACAATCTTAAAGTTCCTATTAACAAAACTATTGATGATGGAATGGAAAAAATGACACAAATGATCGATAAGGGGATAAGAAAAGGAAATGTGTTTGGCGCTAGATTAAAGAAAGACACACAAGACGCTCTTAAAACAGTACAGGATAGATTAGCACCAACAGGAAAAGCCATAGCTACAAAAAGTAGAAACATATGGGATTCTATAGCAGGTAAAAAAAGAATGAATTAATTTATGAAATCATTTTTTTTATCAATATAAAAGATCTATATTTGTGAAACAAAACAAAAGGAACGATATATAATACTTAAATGAACAAAACACTTAACATATTACCTATAATATTAAGACCGTCGATAAGACGATCTCTAAAGGTCCTGTGTTAGTTTTAACTATAACTATAAACTAAAAAACCGGGACCTTTAAAAGTCCCGGTTTTTTTATGTTCTTTGAAATTATGGATTATTAAATTGGAGAGGTGGCAGAGCCTGGTTTATTGCACCGGTCTTGAAAACCGACGTAGTGAAAGCTACCGGGGGTTCGAATCCCTCCCTCTCCGCCATTTGGTCCGATAGCTCAGCTGGATAGAGCAACTGCCTTCTAAGCAGTAGGTCGCAGGTTCGAATCCTGCTCGGATCACAGCAAGCCCTCTACCTAGCGCTGGGTATGGATCGAAGATAGAATATGCCTCTACAACGTAGACAGTTAGAATACCTCGGTATTCTTTAATGATAAGCACACTTATTCTCCAAATCGTTGGTTGGCACAGTTTGTATGTTCTGGAGGTATTTAAAGACATACAATTTCGGGATGTAGATCAGTTGGTAGATCGCCTGGTTTGGGACCAGGAGGCCCCAGGTTCGAGTCCTGGTATCCCGACTTTGGGTGCTGTAGAGTCAAACAGTGAAGAATTTAAAGGATGACATCTTTAAATCCACCCAACCATAGAGACGTAGCTCAATTGGTTAGAGCACATGCCTTATACGCATGCGGTCATGGGTTCGACTCCCATCGTCTCTACTTAGGTCCCTTAGCTCAGTAGGTTAGAGCAACTGACTCATAATCAGTAGGTCCACGGTTCGAGCCCGTGAGGGACCACTAAGATACGGATGAGATTTCTAAATCTCCTACTTACTTATGAAAAGAAGGATTCCGTAACTAATACCATATAGTAGTGATGGTATTTTCTGCCCGGATGTTGGAATCGGTAGACAAGACAGACTTAAAATCTGTTGACCATTTGGTCGTGTGGGTTCAAGTCCCACTTCGGGTACATTTTAAGAGTGGCGGAAGCGAGATCACTGCAATGATCCGATAGATAGACGCTAAGGTTTCATGCCTGAGAACGTACGTAAGTTCATGTTGGTGCAAGTCCATCCTCTTATATCTTTTTGAATATATAGATCATGAAGATTAAAGGTATTCAAGATTTTAGTAATTCAATAATATCAAAACAATATCCCGAATATACTCTAATAATAGGGAAAAAGTCCGAAGATATATTTAATTTTTTTGGTGTAGAAGAACTACATGGTCTTTATAAGAAAGACTGTTACGATAATCCTACTAATGCTTATATAGCAGGATTATGTAATGTTTATCCAGACGATCACAGTAAGCTATTTTTATTTTTAAACGCTACTCGGTTAGGTAATGGATATAAGGACGTTTTATTGATTATGCACGAATCTATGCACCTATCTCTAGAAATACACGGAACAGATTTAACATATAAAGGTGTAGATATAGAGGAAATAGCTATAACGTGGGCAGAGGAAAATTCTGATTCTATCTACCAATTTCTAAGATCTCAAGGAATACTATAGATATATAAATAAAAAAATAAATGAAGCACCTAAAAATATTCGAGGATTTTAATCAGTTTAAAAAACCTTCCTTGCTTCAAAAAGCAGTAAGTGCTGGAAAAAGATTTATTGGATACGAAAAAAAAGAAGATCGAGCATCACTGGACAGCATTTATAGAGCTATTGGATATAAAGACCCATCAGGATTTCCTGATAAATCCTTTGTTGAAAACGTCAGAGAGATTAAACCTGGTGTAATAGTAGCTTGGATTATTGGAAAATCTGTTACTGTTGATACTAATGAATCAACTATAATGTATAACGGAAGAAATTTAGAATTAAGCGATATGGATTATGAATGCGATAGTCTTTATCACATTTTATCTAATATGCTTTAAAATAAAATGAAAAACAAAATGAAACATATATTTGAATTTGAATCATTCTCTGAAAAAGTAAACGAGGGATTCTGGGATGCTCTCTTTGGCAGACCAACAGTTGATGATGCAGCTCACGATTCTATGAGAGGACAAGGATGGAGCCACAGAGGTAAAGATGAAGAAAACTACATCATGTTCCAAGGACAAAAATTCTACCCAGATCAAATAGAATATGATGATGTTTATTCAACTAAACCTATTCCTAGAGTAGAAAATGGTATTCTAATAGTTGCTAACCCAGCTTGGAATTTATAAAAAAATCAAAAATCATTTTTTTATATTGAAACTTTTATCTATTTTTGAGGTATATAAATAAAACAACAAAAAATTCAATGCAACAATTTTTAAATATCGCGGAGGTTCAACTCGATCGTCTTGAGGATATTGAAAAGTGTCAGAGGAATTAATTGATATAACGATACAATTTAAACCTCTGATAACCTCAGAGGTTTTTTTGTTTTATATGGTCTTTGAAATATTGAAATTAGGAATAAGGTAACCACTAACCCACTGGTATTAGGCAGCTCTTGAGATGGAATGCAAGACAGAGCGTAGGTCCTGCCTTATTCCTTTTTTATGGTCGGTTCATCTAGGGGTCAGGATACAAGGTTTTCATCCTTGTCACACGGGTTCGAATCCCGTACCGACTAC
>Ga0315903_10008300_pt1 | contig 12795 bp, 17 predicted proteins | sample LakEriMetagenome_7_FD_203524 | JGI IMG/M metagenome (GOLD analysis project Ga0315903, IMG submission 203524) | Freshwater fungal communities from buoy surface, Lake Erie, Ohio, United States - Buoy 2 MA119 | ecosystem: Environmental > Aquatic > Freshwater > Lake | place: USA: Lake Erie, Ohio...
CCGCCTAGCATCAATTGTGTTTGGTCGGCATTGCACCAGCTCATTGTCGACCTGTCATCGGTCCAGGTATACACATAGAAGCCATAGATTTCGGTACCCGCTGGGAAATCTGTCCAAGATTGATAAGGACCAAATCTGCAGTTGATATGACACCAGTATTTTTCAAGTTGATCCACACGCCATATCCAGGGTGTGAGATTGATCACCGAAGGTAAAGCAGATGTGTCTGCGTCAACTATGTGAGCGATATCAGGGTAGAGTTCGCAAAGACGTTGGCCAGGAACGTAAAAAGTCACACGGTATTGATCGTTGATTTTGAAATCATCAATGCTGGTAGAACGTAGTAAAAAATCTTTGCTGTCAAATACTATGACTTCATCCACCGCATGATCTATGCTATGAAAGATTTTGTTTACCTGCTGTTCAGTGTAACCATTGATGTACGGATGCACTGTTGGTTTGATATCAACTGTCCAGTTGGGTAAATACGATCGCAAGACTTGTTGGGTTCGACCAACGTCTGTATTTTTTCCCAGAGCCACAGTTAGTACTTGATCGCCGTGCCAGTTCTTGTTCAGGCAATGACAGAACATTTCAAACTGGCGCAGATCATCCTGATATGTGGCTACTAAAAGTTTGTGACTCATTGTAGATATTTACAGGTTGACAAGGAACTTGTAATATATTATAATATGTTTGTTCATTAAAAATCTATTTGTTCGATGCACGGTTCGTCTATCGGTTAGGACACTGCCCTTTCACGGCAGGAAGAGGGGTTCGATTCCCCTACCGTGTACCATATAAGTGCTCTTTGAAGTTTAACTACACTGGAACAAGCGAGTAACTGCTAAGTCGACTACACAGTGAAAGTCTCCAGGAAGATACGGAGTTAAACAGTTTGGTTCGATTCCAACAGAGAGCACCTATATGGTAAGTGATGTGAGAGAAAGTGCCTAGTCAGCACCCCGATTGCCAGGGGATTGTACCACCCTAGTCCGCTAGAGGCTCGCGAGAGACCAGATCGTCTGACTCACGATCGCATCTATGAATAAGGGGAGACGTTGACCAGGATTGGGGTTAGCCCGGTCGTTTGCGGTCAAGAACTCTTAAACACACAGGCAATATCGTACCATAACCTACATAGACTCAACAGTGATGCATTATTATATTCCTGGTGTTAGTATAAGCCAGGGCCACTCACTGCTATGTTTAGCCACACTAGATCGATCCGAGTATACGGTAGTTTTCTAGTCACTGGCAACCCAAATCGGTCTGGGCTAAACTCTGTGCTCTGTATGATCGGATTACGAACCCGGTCCTCTGCATCGCAGGTCACTGAGCATCAACACAGACTCCGTATAATCGTAAGCGGAACTAATATCGCGGAGTATAGAAACGGTATCTTACCAGTCTCATAAGCTGGTGTTGGGGGTTCGATTCCCTCCTCCGCAACCAATACGCGGGTAGATAGGACAAGGGGCGTCCAGCGGCCTTCCAAGCCGATAATGCGGAGTTCGACTCTCCCTACCCGCTCCAGTACGTTCCGTGTAGCAACGGATAGTGTGACCCACACGATGAGAAGTGATGTAGCAATCACGGGTGGTCCCAGTCTAACCCTAACTGGCGCTGGCAATGCGACAATCCCAGGAGTGGCAAGTGGCTACACTGTGGCCTTAGATATTCTGCTGAGGGACCAGAAACCGATGGGTGGATGGGGAAGTACAAAACCAACCAGAATGTCACTGTGTGCTGAGCGACCACGGCTCCTGGCGAAGCTTTTTATAAAGGAAAAATAGCATGGCAAGAATCACATCAGAAAAAGCAGTAGAACAAGTAGGCAATCGTTACGATTTGATTTTAATCGCAAGTCGCAGAGCCCGTGAGTTGTCCAACGGCCATGCTCCAAAGATCACCACCAAAGATACCAATACAGTCAAGGCCATCCGTGAGATCGAACAAGGACACATTGGCAGAGATTACTTGTACAAGAGCCAAGATATCGATCGCAAACGATCAAAATCATAGATTTTCTATTAAAGAGATATATACACATATTATGCTGTCATTCATACAAGAACTTACTAATCCACTGTTAGACTATCTCAAGGACGATCCTGTACGTCCTGAGATTCCTCGCGAGTTCCGTGTGAGTGGTCAGCGTTTTGTTTCGGCGTTGGTAGATGAACAGCCTCGTGCCATGGTCTGTGTCAGTTTACATGACTTTGTTCCTGCCACTGTAGAAGATCTAGCGCAAGATTCTACTGAACCTGACACAGCTATATTCTACACCATCTGGAGTTATGTTCCTGGCGCCGCAGGCGAACTCTTGTTTGCTACAGTAGACGAAATACGCCGTCAGTTTCCTATGGTCAAGCGTTTTGTCACCCTGAGTCCAAAAACTGAAATGGCACGACGCTTCCATATTAAAAATGGTGCGCAGGTGCTGAGAGAAAATGACAGCACTATAAACTACGAATATATACTTGCATGACCAAGTTCACAGACACTCTAAAAGCCGCGCTAGAGAAAAAACATTCCGCGGCACATCCAGATACCAAGTCCGATTCCAAAGACGATGGTAAATCTAAAACCAAACGACCTGTACCAGTTATCACTGGCAAACCTGTGAAAAAAGTCACCGGTCGCGGACGTTAGACACCGCCAGAAAACGGTTGACCAAAAACTCTTTTTCTGGTATAATACTATGTTAAATCAGAAAGGAGGGCAAGATGCCTAGTGTATTTTTAGTCAGCGACACGCACTTTGGTCACACAGGTGTCTGCCGCTTCACACGTAATGATGGTGTTACAAAGTTGCGTCCGTGGGACAACGCGGATGAAATGGACGAGGCCATGGTCAAGGCTTGGAACGAACGAGTCCGGCCCACTGACAAAGTCTACCACTTAGGCGATGTTGTCATTAACCGCAAGGCCTTGGGCATCATGCGTAGGTTAAACGGTGACAAGGTATTGATCCGTGGTAATCATGACATTTTCAAAGATGAAGATTATAGAGCTCACTTCCGTGAACTTCGTGCCTACCATGTCATGAACGGAATGATCTTGAGTCATATTCCTATACATACAGAAAGCCTGGGCCGTTTTGGTGTCAACATCCACGGCCACTTGCATGCCAACCGTGTCATGCGTGTCGGTTTCAACGGCAAACAAACTGATGTGATTGACACAAGATATCATTGCGTATGCGTGGAACAAACTGATTTTGCACCCATTCTGTTTGAAGACGTAATCCGACGCATCGAAGCAGAAGGTGGCACCATTGGTTTTCAAAACGGCAACGGTCCCACAATGTAGGAGGCAGTTATGACATATCCAAGAATCAAACTTTGGGAAGCAACCATACGTACACCGGATGGTCGCGAGTTCAAAGATCGCGTAGGAGCAGACACAGCCGAACAAGCTCGTAGACTGCTCCAAGAACGACACGGTCCTAGAGCTGTACCTTATATACCTCATATGATTCCCAGCTAGGGTCGTCGGCTACCCCGCTCACTGGACCAACGCCAATAAGTGTCCATAGCACAGTGCCGAGGTGACGATTGCCGCGAGGTAACAAGAGCCGCAGGAACCATATGCCTGCGCCGGACTGGGTAACCGGCAATATTGATCGTTGCGATCCCGTGGAAGATATCATATAATGTATATCCAAAGCCGGATTAGCTCAGGGGTAGAGCAACCGCCTTGTAAGCGGTAGGTCGTCAGTTCGAATCCGACATCCGGCACCACATAACCAAAAAAGGAAGTATATGAAGGCAGGCCCAAATTTTAAAATGTCTAAACAAAGCAAACGTTATCTAGCGACCATCATTGATCCGCACCGTCGAGGAGAAATCAAGCGTGGAACTGTGCAGGCTGAACTGGCCGGTCAACAACAAGTTCGTCAGCCCAGAGGCGACCGCAAGTAATCTCTGATACCGTGGCATGTCTTTGTAAATACAGACATGCTACACACAGATCAAGCACAGAGCCTAGGACCCGGACTCTGGTATCTACCACAAGTATTTGATAACTTGACCTATCGTGAGATACGTCGCTGTTATCGAGAGACTGTCACAGGTTGGCAATGTCTTGTTCCCAATAGGCTCATGAGCCTGCCAAACAATCCTGACTACCAATATCTCCAAGATGTAGCACAGGACGTCACGCTCGCTGTCAGCGAACTCACAGGGCATCAACTACGCCCACTCAATCAAGAAATCTTTATCGATCTTCCTGGTCACCAACTCACCTGGCATTTTGATTCTGACAACTACCAAGTGCTACTGCAAGTCTACTGCGGAGATATCGCGCAACCCAACATGGGCACCCAATGGTACGTAGGAGATAAAAACCCTAGTTTATTCTCTCAGCACGGCACAGATTCTATCGTAGACATACGAGGGTTGGATATTGTGGAAACTCCATATTCTCCCAACACTGGTTATATCAACGACAATACCATTAAAAAAGCCCACGGAACACGCCGTATCGCGCCTGGACTCAGCAGAGAAAGTGTTTTATTCACGTTTGGCTAAAAATAGCTGTATCTTATTGTAGATGCTAAGTAAACCTGTTACAATAAGCAACTGTTATTTTAACATCTTTCGAAAGGAAAATACTAATGTTTAAAAAATCTGTTATCGCAGTAGCACTGATGGCGGCCGCCGCAGGCTCTGCCCTAGCACAATCATCTAATGTTCAAGTGTATGGTATCATGGACATGGGTGTCTTGAGCACCAACCATGCAGGAGCCGCCAACGGTAATCTCAACTCTATCGTATGTGGTATCGATCAAACTTGCCGCCTGGGATTTAGGTCCACAGAAGATCTCGGTGGCGGTCTAAAAGCCGGTGCGCAGTTAGAAAGCCAGATTGATGGAGGCAGCGCCAACGGTAGCACTGGTTCACAAGGTCTCGGCTCAGCATCAGGTTCAGCCAATGCTGTGTTCAGCCGTGGTGCCAATGTGTTCTTAGAAGATGCCAAACTTGGCAAACTGACCTTGGGTCGCCAAGCCAATGCGGCCTGGAGTGACTATGCTTCATTGGACCCACGTCGTAACTCTAACTTTGGTTCCATCACAAACTTCATTGCTGACGGTTCTTCATTCGGTGGTACTACCACTGCCAAGACTGGTCTTTCTAACTACACAGGTAGCCCATTCACCAGCAATACTGTTCGCTATGACACACCCAAGTTCTACGGCGTCAGCGGTACATACGCTCGTGTGTTTGGTAACGTAGCTGGTGACTCTGACAAGAGCTCAGCTGACCAGTATGTGATTCGTTATGACAACAATGGCATGTTCTACGGTGCAGTTGGACAGTACAAAGTCAACAACTCGTCAGGCAATGCCTCTGGTGAAACAACATTCGGTGGTGTTGGTGCTCGTGTAACCAAAGACCTTACACTGACTTCCAGCTACTACATGTTGAAGAACCCATCGAGTTCAGGTGCTTCCAACGGTAGCTTTGATCTCTACAGCGTAGGCGCTCGTTATCAAGTCAATCCAAAAGTTGATGTTACCACTGGTATCTATCAGCTCAAGGACAACAATAACTCGGCCAACGGAGCCAATCTCCAGTCAGCACAAGTTACCTATGCATTCAGCCGACGTACACAGGCATATCTAGCAGGTTCGTTTGTGCAGAACAAAGGTGCAACTGGTATCGCAGCCTATGGTGGCGGTGGTGCTAACTTGAACTCATTGGGTACAAGCAACTACTTGGCAACAGCAGGTATTGCTCAATCAGCTTATGCTGTTGGTCTACGTCATTCGTTCTAATCCAGGAACGTTGTAACACAAAACACACAGGCAACCCCTGTGTGTTTTTTTTTAACTTATGATTGATATTTTATCTTTTGCCATATTGGGTAGCCTAGCCGGTGTTGTAGTTGGCTTGGTGCCTGGCATTGGCCCAGCACAACTCCTGGCCATTGCTTATCTAGCTTTACTGTCTCTAGATCCTGTACAGTTGGCTGTGTTCTATATTGGCTTGATTACCACCAGTCAGTATCTTGACTCTGTGCCTGCTACCTATTTTGGAGTGCCTGGTGAAACCAGCGCAGTGCCGGCCAGCTACGAAGGTCCTCGACTCATGGCCAAAGGACTGGGGCAGGCCAGTATCAGAATCACAGCCATTGGTCGAGTACTGGCCAGTTCCATAGCAGTGGTGTTGGCCCTGATGTTGTTCTCAGTGATCATACAAAGCACATGGATATTCAAAAACAATACACAGTTGGTGTTGTTGGCCCTGGCCCTGGTTGGTGTAGCCATTACCAGCCAATCCACCTGGTGGAAAACCATGACAGCAATGACCTTGGGGTATGTTATAGGCAAAGTGGGTTTTGATTATACCACAGGTCAAGACGTACTGACATTCGGACTACCACAACTACAAGAAGGCATCCCGCTAATGTCAGTGTTGATGGGTATCTATGTTATTCCGTTGTTGCTGACAGAGTTGGCCAAAGCAATCACATTAGATCATGTCACTTTGCCTCCTCAGCAAACTGCTGTCAAGATTGGCCCTTATGTACCCACTATGTTACGTAGCAGTATCTTAGGATGGTTTCTGGGATTGATCCCAGGATTGAGTTACATACTCAGTGCCACTGGAAGCTATGCCTATGAAAAATGGCGTCGAATCAAGAAATCACTATACACGCCCGGAGACATGCACACCATAGTGGCCGCAGAAACAGGCAATACCAGTGGCGCATTCAGTACCATGATTCCTCTGATGATTTTTGGCATTCCAATAACCATATCAGAAGTCATACTTTACAATCTCATGATGACCAATGGTGCAGACTTCAGCAGAGGCACATTTTTGTACACCAACTACTCATGGCTGTTATGGGCATTTGCCATGGCCAATGTCATAGGGTTGATTTTCTGTTGGCCCATGGCCGTGCGTATGGCTCAATGGGTAAGCAAAATAAATCTCCGGGTGACACTGATCTCAATAATTATTGTTGTGTCTGTAGCGGTGTTATGGCAAGGATATTACAGTCAAATGCTGTTGCTATATCTTGTGCTGTATGCTATAATGATTGTGATTGGGTTGGCCTGTTTGAAAATCAAACTGGACTTGCTGCCGGTGTTGTTTGTTTATTTGCTACAGAACAACATTGATCAAGCAGTTTTTAATCTGTGGCAGATATATTTTAAAGGATAGAAAAATGTTTCGGATGTCAGCGTTATTGTTATCACTGTTTTTGGTTGCCGGGGCGCAGGCCAAAGAACGACAGATCAGCGTGATCTACTCCAGCCCTGCAGGCGGCATCATTGACGGCCACAACAAAGCCATGCAAGAAAGTCTGGAAAAAAACAACTGGCGTGTGGACGCTGTTCGCGCTCCCAACTGCAGAGCGGCCAAGGCCTGGTTGGATGGCAATCCTGGCAAGCCTGCTGTGATGGCTTTCCAAGTGGAAGAAGATGCGTACAATCGTATAGCACCCGGAGCAGCCGATGCCTGTGGTCTGACCATAGAACCAAAAAATGTGGCGGCCATCAGCTTGGCCAATCACTACGTGGTTTGTAGCATGTTACCCCCTGAAAAAGCCTTGCCCAAGTTCCTTGCTGGCGGCAACAAAGTTGGCGTTACATTTTTTGCCAGTACCAATGTCACAGTGGCAGAGAGCATTGTAAAAACTTTGAACCTACGCGATACCAAAGTTTTACGTTTCCAGGGGCAACCTAAGGCCACACAGGCTCTGGTCAGTGGCGATGTTGATTTCTTTCTTGGAACCAACGCCGCAAGTGTGACAGGATCAGGAGCTCAATGTTTCTTGAGCACAGCGGCCAAGCCCTTGGCAGATAAAATGGGTTGGAAATCCATTGCTGAACTTGATCCCAAGAATCCCTGGGTAGGTTCAGGCCAGATGTTTGTTTATTTGGCTTTTAATACCGATCGTAAAAGCATAGCACAAGAAGCCATGAGTGCAGTCAAGACCAATCCCATACTCATTGAATACAACAAAACAAACTCGTACCTCACAGGCATTGCGGCAGGGCAAACAGAAGAACAACAGTTCCGTGTCATACAAAATCATATCAATCGTTACACAGGCAAATGATACAATATCCTAAATTTATCCCCGACGGTAAGTTCAACAAGTTTGGATTTTATCGCGTCGGAGATGAATGTTTTTATAGCAAACTAGATGCAATACATCACAGTATGGCCACAGGTCATACTGTGAGTTGGGATTTCAACAATGAATTGTTTGAATCTCTTGATTGGACTACGGAGCCAAAAGAAACAATACAAGAGTTATATAGAAAACGAGCACAACAAATAAGAGATCGCTATGACTATGTTGTAATCTTGTTTAGTGGTGGGTGTGATAGTACCTGTGTACTAGACAGTTTCATTGACAACGGTATTCATGTTGACGAGGTTTGGCATTTACACACTCTAGACGGACATAAAGGCAATATGAATGCTTTTATGACTGGCGAAACATTTCATCTTGCCATTCCACATGCACTAGAAAAACTAAAAAACTGTCCCAAGACTAGATTCACCCTCTGCGATAACAGTGATTGGGAGAGACAAAACTTACGTGATCCAGAAGTTATCAAATACGCTTGGAGAGCTTTTAATAACATCCATAACCTAGCCATGACTGGATTCTATCATAGTCCCACTGTGGGATTTCATAGACGATACCAAAGATGGCGAGATATCCAAGACAGTGGGCAAACCATGTGTTTTGTAGTTGCCGAAGCCAAGCCGTATGTTAATATAGATCCCGACACTGGCAAATATTATTATCGTACACTGGATCACTATGCGTCAATGCCTAGTCCTCATGTACAATGGGTCAACGATCTTCGAGAAAACTATGAAAACTTTTTCTCGCAACCAGATTTGCCTGAGCTTATGATCAAACAAGCACACCTTATCTTGAATGCGATAAAAGAGTTTGATCCAGAAAAATGGTGGGTTCCTGACGAGCATCCAAAGTACGTTAAAAGTCCCTGGGGGTTCGAAGCATCTGATCCAAGAGTGAGTTTCGCATACACTGTTAAAGATGATATTACATACAACATGATACACGAACATTTTCATCGTATGGTTTATCCTAGCTGGAAACCAGGTTACATACAATGGAAACAAAAAGGCAGGGCCATACACCCCTGGCACCAATGGTTGGCTGAAGAAATGCCTCAAGAAGCCAAGAAGTGGTACATAGAATATTTGTCTGCCTACAGTAATCTTCCTGAGTATTGGACCATGAACTACGGAAATCATAGAGGTAATTTGGCATACAATCTGAGAAGATTAGAAAACCGTTACTTTATAGAATAAAATGTTTACCTATTTGCCAGTGTCATTACCATTGCCTCCTGCACACTTCATTGATGAGTTATTAACCGCAGAAAATGATCAAACGTTGATTTGGTCGCCGGAACAACAAAAACGGTTCCAAGACAGCAATCTTAATTCTTATTTGAATCGCGAAGTCCAATGGCAAAATCAGACATACCAAAGCAGAGTTCAGAAAAAATATCTCCTGTCTGATCTTCTTGTCTCCTGGATCGACGATCACTTACCTAAAAACTATACATCGGCCGCATTGGCGGTTAGTAAAGGCAGTCCATTCCAAGGTCCTCATTTAGATGCTGTAAGGCACTACATACTATATCTAAGTCTTGATCCTGGCGGAGAAGAAGTCAAAACAAGTTTTTGGAGATTGCCACAGCATCCAGTAGAGTTTGAAAAGGCGAGTTGGCCAACTCTGACAAAGGACTATCCTGGTCTTGAACATCTTGAATCTGTAGTTTTACAACCAAATCAGTGGTATGTATTAAATGGATGGATATATCACAGCATTGAAGATATATCCGGAACTAGAATAAGTCTCCAGCTTGATTACGATAAACTTGAGATTACTTTAAAATGAAAATTGCAATCACCGGAACCAGTCAAGGACTAGGTCAACATTTAAAACAAGTGTTTGAACAACACAGTCACAAAGTTTTAGAGTTTAATCGTAGCAACGGTTACGATATCAAACAGCCTCAGCTGATTGTTGATGCTGTTCAAGACTGCGACTTATTCATTAACAATGCCTACGATGGGTACGGTCAAGTTGATTTGTTATACGCTCTAGTTGATGCCTGGGAAAACAAAGAAAATCGTTTTATCATCAACATAGGTAGCGAGCAAACACGACGCTGGACCAATCACATGGCCACAGGCATAGAGCCTTTTGATTGGCGTGAAGGTCAACGTGCCGTTAACTATCGCACACATAAACTCAGTCTCACTGAAGCCACTCACTATCTATATCAAATGGTTACATGGCCACAACTCATGCTGGTTGACATAGGAATGCTTGATACCCAGCCGGCAGGCTACTGGAGCCGGCATAGAAAAAATCGTGAACCTGTGCGTTGTGAGGATGCCGCTAGACTAATCTACAACTGCTTTGACCAACGACACCTGCATTTTGTCAGCGAACTAGTGATTCGCCCTCTAAACTTTGCTCCAAGCACTCCTTAAAACAGGTTGACCAGAAACGGCTATTTTGCTACACTAGAGTCATAGTGATAGTTCTCCGCCCCCGGCAGACATCCAGGGTTTGTTGCAGAAAAGCAACAGTAATGCCTAAGTCCGGGACTATGGAAGTCCGTAGTTAGTAGGTACTAACTTAGCAAAAACAAGGCGGTTGACCAGAAATACCCATTTTGCTACAATATGGGTATAGTAAACAAAACAGGAGCTAATATGAAACGACTCAAAGCCTATGTAGAACGCAAAAACCAGTGGAACGCTATCTTTGGCGGCAAGCCCTTGGTCATTGGCCAAGACAACCAAAAGATCGCCAACATGCTCGACAGCGAGCTTTCCCCAGAAAATCTCACCTGCGATGGCGAACTCAGCCGTAGCCAAGTCAATGCCCGTTACCGTGAGCTCACTGGTGCGGCAGAAGAACTCCGTCGTCTAGATCCCACAGTGACGTTTTACGAATTTAGCTAAGGTTGACTGCAAAATCAACTTCACATACAATAGTAGAATCATCAACAAGAAGGAGTCAGCCCTATGTCATTTGAACATCGCACCGTAACCGCGGTTGGTGCCCGCAAGTCCATCAAAAAATGCTTTTCTAAAAAACGTCCTTTATTCCTCTGGGGTCCTCCCGGCATCGGTAAATCTGAAGTGGTAGCAGACATCACCCGTGAGCTTGGCGGTCTTATGATCGACCTCCGCTTGGGCCAGATGGATCCCACTGACATCCGTGGTATCCCTTTCTATAACAAAGAAAAAAATGTCATGGATTGGGCACCTCCCATCGATCTGCCTGACGCAGAAACTGCCGCTCAGTATCCTGTTGTAGTCTTGTTCCTAGATGAGATGAACTCTGCACCGCCTGCTGTTCAATCTGCGGCCTATCAGCTGGTGCTGAACCGCCGTGTAGGCAAGTATGTGTTGCCTGACAATGTAGTATTGGTTGCCGCAGGTAACCGCGAAAGCGACAAAGGTGTCACATTCCGCATGCCTACTCCACTGGCAAACCGTTTCGTCCACTTGGAAATGCGTGTGGACTTCCCTGTGTGGCAAGAGTGGGCTGTGAGCAACGGCATCCACAAAGATGTTGTGGGTTACCTCAGCTTCGCCAAGCAAGACTTGTACGACTTTGATGCAAAAAGTGCCAGCCGTTCGTTTGCTACTCCTCGTTCATGGACCTTTGTCAGTGAGCTGTTGGCAGACGAAGACGTGGATGAGACCACTTACACTGACCTGATCGCAGGTGCTGTGGGTGAAGGCCTTGCTGTTAAGTTCATGGCGCATCGCAAGATTGCTGGTAAGATGCCCCGACCCGAGGACATTCTGTCGGGCAAGGTAACAGACCTGCAGATCAAAGAAGTCAGTGCTATGTACAGCCTGGTGATCTCCATGTGCTATGAGCTCAAGGGTGCCATCGAGCGCAAGGTTGCTGACAAAGAGTTCCACGCCATGAGCGATAACTTCTTTGCTTACATGATGAAGAACTTTGAAACTGAGCTGGTTGTTATGGGTGCTCGTATCGCGCTTACTACTTACAACCTGCCGTTCCAGCCTACCAAGCTCAAGAACTTTGACGAGTTCCATCAGCGTTATGGCAAGTATATCCTGAGCGCAAGCCAGAATAGTTGATAGGTTCAGGGTTGGATCCACTATCGGAAACGAGACATAGGGCTATGTCGGATCCAACCCATCCCCCTTACCAACCACCCATCCGGGTGGTTTTTGCTCCTTATGATCACGACGACGTTCAGACCATGCTTCGCAAGGTTGTGCAAGATTTTGGTCGGCCAGGAGATCGCTGGCGCTATCGTAGTCCCGATCTTGGTCAAGCAGAGGACAATGTTTGGCAGTTGGATTTTTACTTTGCCAATCCGCACGATGCAATCATATTTGGTCTTAAATATCAACGATGAAATATAAAATAGTTAGACTAGATGGACGGTGGAGTTACAGAAAATACTTCGAGTATGCTGTTATCTTTTCCAACCGCATGAGCGCATGGAACGGCCCTATGCATTTTGCAGAAGCTCAAAAATACTTTTTTGATACCTATGGCTGGAGTGCCGAAATCCGCCAGTGGGCCGACATCCGTGAGTATCATCAGAATGTTTGGAACTACGTCAAACCCACCATACCAGGCGTCATGCCCGAGTGCGTGAATCCTTACTGGTCATGGACCAACGGCTATGAAGATCTGCGTATCTATGTAAAAAGCCCGCAGGAACTCACGCTTTTCCAGCTGAAATATCCGGTTGACCAATAATCCATTTCCCTGT
>Ga0315903_10008308_pt1 | contig 12788 bp, 33 predicted proteins | sample LakEriMetagenome_7_FD_203524 | JGI IMG/M metagenome (GOLD analysis project Ga0315903, IMG submission 203524) | Freshwater fungal communities from buoy surface, Lake Erie, Ohio, United States - Buoy 2 MA119 | ecosystem: Environmental > Aquatic > Freshwater > Lake | place: USA: Lake Erie, Ohio...
AGTTAGGTTCTAATAACAGAATCATTCGTTCATACATGATTTCTAGTCTAGAAAAATTAGAAAAAAATGAAGCGGAAATAATTCAGATGTGTGAAATGTTTAATGCTAGAGCTTATATTCATTTGAACAGACGTAAATGGAGTAAAATTGCTCTTGAATGTTTGAGACACAACGCTGAATTGATTGCTAATGAACAACATGATGGAATCAAGTCTAGTTTAGAAACTACTATTGGTAGACATAACTGTGAACCAAAAGGTGAAAAAACATGGATTGTTGATATTGATGATACAAATATTGATATTTCACTGATGATGGCTTTTATTGATTATGAATGTGAACCTAAAACAACTGTATTTAATAATAGTAAAGGCGTAGCTGTTATACCTACTAAAAATGGTTTACATTTAATCACTAAACCATTCAACACTCAAACATTTAAAGAGAAATATCCAAACATTGATATACATAAAGACAATCCAACAGTACTTTACATACCATGATTAAAAAATTCAAAATAGGTAACTTAAATGTTAAGTTAGGTTTTAAACACTATTGGCAATCTCATGTAATACAATACATGGATTTTAGAGAATTCCATTTAGGTTTGAAATATAAGAAAACAGTAAGTATAGGTTCAGATAAGAAAGGTAGAGATATGTTTGATGATGATAATCATGTCACTACTCATGTATTTGGACTTAATCTAATTTGGGTTAAAATATGGATGTCATTCACAATGGGAGACATAATGATATTTGGAGACAGATAATATGAAACGAATACTAACAATATTGGGCCTATTAGTGGGTTTAAACGCCTATAATCAGGTTTACATACCAAACTCGTTTACCCCCAATAACGACGGTATAAACGACTATATAACGTTTTATACTGATGATACATTAGATGGGTTTGAATTCACTTTATTTAATAGATTAGGGGAATTAGTATGGTTCACTGAGGACTATAGTGCTAAATGGGATGGTGGAGATGATTATTATGCTTTAGATGGAGTCTACACATATGTAGTGAAATACAGAATTCGTAAAACCAATCAGTATAAGATTAAAAGAGGGAATATCACTTTAATAAGATAGATTTGGCTCTATAAAATAAAGATGTTATATTCATAGTATGAAAATTAAGTTAAATCCAGGTCAAAAAATATGGTTCACAAGTGATACACACTATGACCATAAGAACATCTGCGCCGCTACAACTAATTGGGTTGGGGCTGAGAACTTGACTCGTAAATTTAGTTCATTAGAGCAAATGAATGATGAATTGGTGTTTTGGATTAACCAACGAGTAGGTCAAGATGATATTTTGTTTCATTTAGGTGATTGGTCATTTAATGGTTTTGAAAACATTCGTAAGTTCCGTGAACGTATTGTTTGTAAAAACGTTCACTTGATTCTAGGTAACCATGACCATCACATTGAACGAAACAAAGACAATATTCAATCTATTTTCAGCTCAGTAAATCAATACCTGAGTTTAGATGTGAGATGGAGACCAAATCCTTCTAAACTAGTAGCTGATAGTCATGCTCGATTTGTTTTATTCCACCACCCAATTGCAAGTTGGAATGGAATGAGTGATGGAGTAATTCACTTACACGGACACGTTCACTTACCTCCTAACCAACGAATTGCTGATGGTAAGGCAATGGATGTTGGTGTGGATGGAAACAACTACGAACCAATTAGTATGGAAGAAGTGCTTAAAATAATGAGTAAACAACCAATTGCTAAATTAACATTACCAAAAGATCATCACGAAAAACAAATTTAATATGAAAGAAGCAACATTAGCAGGAGGATTAGTAGGTATTGCACTTGCAGTATTAGTTAGTGGATATACAGTTGTATTTTTCTCGTTACTAATTCCTACTATTTATTTTAACTATCGATTTTTTAATAGACTCCATAAGGAAGCTAAAAATAAAAAATATGAATAAGCAAAAATTTAAAACGGGTAGTAGAGTACAAACATATGCTTGTCGTGTAGATAAATATATCGATCGTTATAATTGGCATCATGGTGGTGATATGATTCCACGTGATGATATGGAGATTTCTATGTATGATAGTAGAGATAATTCATATCAACTTGATGATGGTTATTGGTATCATGAAGATGAAATACGCCTAATAGAACCAGTAAAAAAATCTAAACCTAAAAAAATGGAAACAGCAATATGCGATGACACTTCAGTTTTAGTTTACGATCCAGTAACATTTGAACCTAAAGTGAAATCAAAACCTGAACCTACTTCTAGTAAATTTAATTTAAACTTTGGTTATTAAAAGTTTGGCCTCTCAAAAGTAGGGTGTTATATTTGGGTATAAAGAAAAATAAATTTCAATTATTAATAAATAAATCAAAATGGCAGAAGTAACAAAAGACACTTTGTACAGCAAAGTAAAAGGATGTAAACAAATCATCATCAATGACAGTATTTATTTTGGTACACTTACTAAAGATAAAGATACTGGAGGTGTTGTAGTAACTGGAGTAAAATCCAAAGGTAAATTTGAAGAAGATGTTCGTAACTATCTTAAAGAAGATAATTTGAATAACCTCGAAACAATCACAATTTCAGGTTCAATGGTTTCAATTGCTGAAAAGCCTTTAACCGAAGACAACTTGGAAGATGCTCTTGGAATTTGTATCAAAGCAGCACGTGCATATCGTACAGCAGTTGCTAAATTGATCAACGAAGCTTATTAATAGAGGGGGTTTAATACCCCCTTTATTTAACTAAAGTGCCCAGATATAGTTTACGGAGATTAAAATTTAAGTAATTTTAACGCGTCATATGAAACAACTATATTTGATGTGGCTGTTGTAAGGTTATCAGCGTTCTACGTCCGGGGTGGAAAAGATCACAGGTTCGAGTCCTGTCTAGCTCATATATAATAAATTAAAAATAATTATAAAATTATAAATGAAGATGAGCGGCAAGCTTTAGTTAAATAAAAGCAAATATAAATGAATAAAAAGTTTGGCCTACAGGCCATTTTTTATTATATTTAAGATATGAAATTAAACACATTATACAAACGCGCAACTAACGGGAAGATAGTTGAACACACAATCGAAGTTGAAAGCAACTGTTTCAGAACAATATCTGGTTATACAGATGGAATTAAAACAACTTCTGAATGGACTTGTTGTTCAGGCAAGAACATAGGTAAGAAAAACGAAACCACACATAATGAACAAGCATTAGCGGAGGCTAAAGCAATGTGGACTAAACGAGTTGAATTAGGTAGTTTTGAAAACATAAACGACATTGATAATGAAGTTTATTTCTCACCTATGTTGGCTCATAAATGGGAAGATCGTAAAGACAAAATTAAATACCCACTATTTAGTCAACCTAAACTAGATGGTATTCGTTGTATTGTGAAAGCAGATGGTATGTGGTCTCGTAACGGTAAGAAAATAATTTCAGCACCTCATATTTTTGAATCACTAGAGCATATCTTTGAAGTATATCCAGATTTGATTTTGGATGGTGAGTTGTACGCTGATAAATTTGCAAATGACTTTAATGTTATTTGTTCATTAGTTAAAAAAACTAAACCAACAGTCTCTGATTTGGAGGCAAGTGCTAAATCAATCCAGTATTGGATCTATGATATGCCTAGTTGTGATGGAGTGTTTAATGATAGACTGGGTCAATTAAGACATTTACCATTACCATCTAATTGTTTTCTTGTTCCAACTTATATTGTATGTGATGAGGAAAATGTAATGAAGAATTATGAGATATTTATTAATCAAGGTTATGAAGGTCAAATGCTTCGTGTTGATGAAAAGTATGAGAACAAACGTTCTAAATCACTTTTGAAACATAAGTCGTTCATTGATGAAGAGTATACTATTCTTGATATTGAAGAAGGTATTGGTAATAAAACAGGTATGGTTGGTTCGTTTGTATTTGAATCTAAAAGTGGTAAACGATTCAATTCATCACCTAAATTTAATTGGGAAGAATGTGCTGCAATGTGGAATGATAGAGCTAATTTGATTGGTAAGTCAGCTACAGTTAAATACTTTAATTTGACTCCAGATGGTGTTCCACGTTTTCCATATGTGATAAAAATTGATAGAGAAAGTTATGAATGATAGCAATTAACGAAATAAATAATTAATATGGGATACAAAAGTGTAAGTCGATCAATGGGTAGTGTTAAAGGTTATCCAAAACTATACTTTATTGAAACAGATTTTAAAGTGTATGGACCATGGACAACCACTCCTAAAAGCCATTTTAAAAATACATTTCTTAAAAATGATGTAGATGCATATTTAGTTAAGTTTGAGTACAATCCTGAACTAGGTGTGTACCAAAAAGAATATCTTGACATTCAATTAACTGAGAAAGATTTGGCTAAGTAAGTTATTGATGTTATATTTAAAATATGAAAACAATATTTTTAGGTGATACGCATGGTCGCAGTACTTGGAAGGACATTATCAAAAATGAAGTACCTGATCGAGTAGTATTCATAGGTGACTATTTTGATAGTTATGATAAAGAATTAACAGCTGCTGTTCAAATGTTCAATATGAATGAAATTATTGAATTTAAGAAAAGTAACATAGCAGAAGTAATTCTATTAATTGGCAATCATGACTATCATTACTTTCCTGAAATTGGATACAATGGTACTTCAGGTTATCAATCAGGAGCCGCTCCTGAAATAGGACGATTGTTAAATGAGAATAGAGAACATTTTCAAATGGCTTATTTACTTGATAATGTATTTTGTACTCATGCTGGTGTGGGATATGATTGGTTAGTGAATCAAATGGGATATGATATTCCTGAGTCATACATGGGTATAGATAATTATATCAATGATATTTGGAAATACAAACCACAATCATTTCAATTTAACGGATGGGATCCTTATGGTGATTCTAAAACTCAAACACCAATTTGGATTCGTCCTCATAGTTTAATGACTGGAAATAAAGATACATTCCTTAAAGATCAATACATTCAAATTGTAGGCCATACACATGTAGATACAATTGATATGGGTAAAGCAACTGGCGGTAAATATTACTTTATTGATGCGCTTGAAAAAAATCAAGAGTATTTGATTTATGAGGATGGAGTGTTTAGTAAAGGTGCTATTTAGAATAAAGGTTATGAAAGTAAAATCATGGACACCACACCAATTAAATCGATTACCTAAACCCGGTTATTGGCTATCAGTGTATACTCCAAATATAAATAATGAAAAATGGTACTCGGCATATTGTGTAATGAATGGATATATTAAATATGCTCGTTATCAGGGAGGTTATGAACATGGATGGACTACACTATTGTGGTCTTGTATGCCCACTCAAAAACAAATCGCAAATCCTAGCCCTAATGAACAATTTCATTACTTCCCTGATTTAGATAGTATGCTTTTAGCGTTTCCTGATTTGCCTGAGTCATTTTTTGTAAAACCTGAAAACGATTTTTAAATGAAAAAGATATATAAATACCCACTTGAAATAACAGACACTCAATTTGTTGAGTTGCCTTTAGGCGCTGAGATACTTACTACTCAAATGCAAGGTAACCAATTATGTCTATGGGCTATGGTTAATTCATCACCCGATGCTATTAAGAAAAATAGACGTATTGAAATCATAGGTACAGGTAACCCAGTACCAACAGGTGACTTAAAATATATTTCAACATTTCAAATGTTGGGAGGTGGATTAGTGTTTCATGCCTTCGAAAACGTCTAGAATAGCTCCTACTCCTAAAGAGAGGTTTATTAAGGGATTAATTATGGCTTTACATAATGAAACATTAATACTAAGTGAGTCAGAACGATCCCTATATAGGTTTATTTTAGATCATAGAGATGATTTATCTTATGGAATTATTGGGAGACGAATAATAAAACAACGGTGTTGGAGAATATATGGTAATACATAGACAAATTAGAGACTACTTATATAAACCTCAACCACTTAATTATAAAAGAGTTAAAGGTCCTGAGTATTATTTTTATGAATGGTTATTACAACAAAATATAGATATGAAAATACGTTGGTCTACAGATAACGAAATGAAAATGGGATATGTAAGATATAAGTTATGGTAAAAACAATGAGATCACTTAAACAAGCTGTAAATGCTATTAAAAAAGCAACATATGATACTCAATTGAGTATGAATGAGCGTTATTTTTATAGATGGATAACAACTCAACATAAACATAGACATATATTTTGTTTGCCCATACGACATGTGGGTGTAGTATGGAATGTCTCACTTCAAATTGATCAAAAACGCAAACGATGAGTAAGTTTAACATAACAACATATGGGCATAAATGGGAAGATGTGGATTGGTTTTTCGAATCACCTGGTTCTAACTTAATTAAAGAAAAATTACTTAAACTGGAACAATATTTAACATTTAATAGAAAACAATCAATGTCTAAGTATGAGGTGAGGTTGTATGAGTGGGTATTAAAGAAGCAATATAAAGCTGATCCAATTCAATTATGTGACTGGGTTGAAGAAACGAGGCCAAATGGTCTAGGTTTCAGACAGAAAGTCAATGTGCGTTATTATTTAGGTTATTACAATCCAGTTTGTAAACCAGTTGTATACGAAGAAGATAGATATGCAAAAGAACAACAAAAGAATAGGGCCCGTTTCCATTCTAAAATAAGGTAATTATGGTAATGGATAAACAACAACAAACTAGGTGTTTAAAACCGCTTAAATCCACTTTAAACCCAACACTATATCAATTTATATTATGGGTTACTAATCAAAGATGGGGTTATGATTATAGTGCGAGAAGAGGAAGACATTACAAACTATGGAAATAGAATTAGATAAGCTTGATTCCTACTTAAAAGAACATTATCTTGATATAGAGGATAGTGTTTATTCATTCTTTAGCTGGATACTAGAAAACAGAGATATAGCAGCTAAAGTAAAAAATGTAGGACAAATAACTTTATATCAGTACAATAACTATATTGAACATATGGGGCTATCTGATACTAAAGAAATAAGAGACGAATTCAGACAAATATATGAGTCAATTCACAACCAATAATGAAACTAAGTTTATTCAATGGATATTTGAAGTATGCAATTATAAGCTACATTATGCTCAAAATAAAACAAATAAACCTTTTGCCTCATATAATGTTTATAGAGAATGGATGAGAGAGCGATTAAAATAAATTTTTGGGAGTGGTTATTTAAGGAGGTGGAGGTGAAAGACGTATCACACTTAGATAAAAAATTTGATCAAAGTTATATGACCACACCTGTGTTTGAAAGTTGGTTAAATAAATTATTAGAAGAAGAATGAGATATCCGAAATCAAGTAATTTAGGTTCAATAATAAGTCAATGGGACAACCCAAAACTATCAGAGGCGGAACGTGATTTGGTTAAATGGTTTATGAATAATGGTTTAGAGGAAGTAACAACTAGAGAAACACATCAAGTAATGATGTGGGATGTTAGAGTAGCTTATTCACAGTCACCTAAAAAAGACGGACGAGTATTATTACCTGGAGAGATATGAATAAAGAATTTAAAAATTGGGTATTAGGTAATGCTAGAAAAATAATAAATGCTGATCATAGGGGCCTAACAATGCTTTATATAACTAGACGTATAATATATGATCCAAGTACTTTTCTACCTACATACAAATATATAGCTATTAATAAAAAATTCTATAATGAAGTAAAAGATGATCCTCAAAATACCTTAATGTACAATGACAAACGATTTTCTGAATTGGGTGATGGAGAATAAAATTAAAGTAGCAGATTCATATGTGCAAAGATGGATACTGGATTTATATGATGATACAACTACATTATATAGTATGTGTCATCTTAGAATAGAATTTATACAATTAGAAGATAAAACACATCTAGAATTAGTATGCATCCCAAATTTAAGTATTGGCTCTTAAATCATAAAGATAAAGTAAAAGCAATTAAGTATGATGAAACAATTACTTACACATTATTAAAATCATCTTTAATAGCTGTTATTGGAGCAAATCATACTTATCATTTATTTAAACATTAAGTGATGAACAAATATTTTAAACAATGGCTCACAGAGCAAACATATAAACGCAGACTAATATCAACAGAATATGGAGGACATAATAGTTGGGAATGTATAGAAGAAAAATATAGGTTTGAACATCATTGGAAATGGCATGAAATATTATTTGTAACACGATGAATAAAGAATTTGAAAATTGGCTCGAAGAGCAAACATATAAAATTAATTCGAAAATACATCCCCCTAATAAAGGTAAAGACAGAATAGATTGGGTAGATGAAACATATTGGAGTAAAAATAGATATATAAATCCAGAATTTAAACAATGGTTAACGGAACAAAAATATTATAGAGCAATCAGTAATATTGAATACTGGGTGGTGTGGCCTTATTTCTATTCTCAAAAAGATTATACATGGGAGAGAATGTTAAGAGAACCAAAGTGGAAATGATTATTTATAAGAGAAACAAGTAGGAAGATCAAGTTAGGGGTAACAAGTAGAGAAAACAAGTAGGATGAACAAGTGTAAAGGTGACTTTCATAGGTGGATAGTAGATGAGTGGACAAAAGTAAATTGTCCAAGTGTAATACTTTTAGGAATAGGTACTTATATGAGGTTATGGGAACACGAGTGTGGCAAACAGTTTATAGTATTTGACACAATAAAAGCAAGTGAGAGGTAGGGGGAATGGGTAGGTGACAAACGTAGGGTGAACGGGTAGTGTAGGGAGAACAGGCAGGTAACCCCTCCGCGCATCCCCTCCAAGCTCTTCCATATAAGAGAGATATAAGTATATACAACTCCTTCGTAAAATAGTTTGGCTTTGTAGGGAAAACAAGTTATATTACATTAGGGAGATCAAGTAGAGTGAACAAGTAGGAGAATCAAAAATAAGTTTGGCTTAGCTGAGTAAGATTATTATATTTAGCTAAATAAAAAACAAGTAACACATGTACAGCACAGAAAAAAGAGTAGAGTTTGCAATTGAATTTAGAAATCTTTACATAAATGATAAAGAAAATTTAATTAAAAATTGTAGAACTAAAAAAGTTGATATTAATTTCTTAGCAGATTCATTTGGTTGTTGGGGGGAAGACAATAGCTGGAAAGTAATGATTGAGAAAGCTAGTAAAACTTATAGTAAAGCTTTAGATAAAGAAATGAAAAAATATTATAATTAAAATTTAAGACAGTGGTGGGCGCACGAGGCGCCTATTCTTTTTTCTCAGGGTGCAAGTCTATCTATCCGCTTGCCTTGATCATTGAGTTTCTATTTTTACTAGCTTCAGTGATTTTCGCCACCCGGGCAATGTGTCGTCTTCAAAATTGAAATTCCCTTATAAATATATAGGAGGAAAGGAAAGTACCCTTTGGTTTGGCTTTTGGTTTGAGTGATGTTATATTTAGATTATAATTAAAAAATTAAAACATATGAGAGTAAAAGACATGATTAAGTTATTAGGAACAATGGATCCTGAAATGATTGTATTGGGAGAATATGATATGGATGGGGATGGTTTTATGTGTAAGGTCCATATTGGAGGTATTAGAGAAGATAATGGAATGGATGATTGTGGAAATAGTGATGATGAAGAAACAATGTATTGTATTATTAGGTTGGATACTGAAGGGGAACATGATGAGGATGATATGTAACCTCTTGTTTGGCCTTTGGTTTAAATGATGTTATATTCAGGTATAAATTAAAGCACATGAAAAAAATTATAGCCATTTCAAATATACCAACAAATGAGCCATATAAGTGTTATGAAGTACTAGGGCCTAAATATTTGGTTCAATTTGATGATCAAACTACAGCTCAAATCTATGCTGATCATTTTATAGCTGATGGTTTCGAGTTTGATCTTGATGTTCCAAATGAATTGATTGGTAAAGAAATGTCTAAAGAGTTTATAGAAATGTTTTGCTCTCCTAAAAAGTGATGTTATATTCAGATATAAATTAAATAATAAAAACACATGGTAAAAGTAATGACTGAAGCAGCTTTTAACGAAGCAATGGAAAACGTTAAAAACCAATTAAAGGCTGAATTGGCTGAAAATTTGAAAAATCAATTGAATCAAAAATTGGGTAAGTACACTACCTTGAATACAAATTGTTGTGGTGTGGTTGCGGTTTCAATTGATGATGAAGGGTTGGTGAAGGATATTTTGAAAAGTTTGGAGTGTTAGAAAAGGGCCCGAAAGGGCCTTTTTTGCTTGGCTATGAGGAGTCTTGATGTTATATTCAGATATAATTAAAAACACACATGAGCAATTTAGTAATGACAAAACGAGGTAAAGGTCGCCCACCAAAGAATAAAGTAGCAACTCCACAAGTAGCATTTGATCCTAAATCGATTCAAATATTTAAAGGTTCAGAGCTGAAGTTTAATGACTCAGTTTTCAGACCAATGCGCACTGGTACTTTGATGGATGAACTTTTGAGCGCAGATAAAGGTTTGATGCCAGCTGTTAACATGATCATATGCGGAGGACCAGGCACTGGTAAATCAACTGTAGTGTTGGATATGCTAGCACGTTTAGTTAAGACAGGTAAGAAAGTGTTGTTTGTGAGCGGTGAGATGGATGAAATAGGTCACTACAAATACTGTAAACGTATGCCTCATTTTGCAGCTGTTCCGACTTTGTTTTTGAAGAACTACTCTGAGACTGTAAAGGAAACTATGGAGTACGTTCTAAATGAAGGTTATGATGTTGTAGCGATAGACTCGATAGCTGAGGTGATTGAAATGTATAAAGACACTTACCGCACAACTGAAAGTGCTGCTGAATTATGGTTTTTGAGCTTGCAGAGCCAGATCAAGAAAGGCGAGAATAAAGCCAAGAAATACACTTCGTTTATCAATATTCAGCAAGTAACTAAAGCGGGTGAATTCGCCGGTAGCAACCGCCTTAAACATATGACTGAGGCGATGTGCCACCTAGAACGTATCAAAGATAGCGATTCACGTAAAATATATTTCAGCAAGAATCGTGATAATAGTATTGATTTTCACATCACCTACCGAATCGGCTTGAATCAAGTTGAGTACAGCTTGCCAGAAGCTGACGAGGATGATGAATAATATGTGTGTTTTAATTATGAGCAGTTTGGGCACCTAGGTGCCCTTCTGTTTGGCCTAGTGGGAAAGTGATGTTATATTCAGGTATAAATTAAAACATATGGCACAAGTATTTGCAGTATCTGTTACTATTAATGGTTATAAAAGAGTAATCTATGTTAATGCTGATCAAGTTAAAGTTACAAAACTATGCTCATTTGGGGAGTTAGAGGAATCTGAACAAGAAATGTTTGGTAATACTGACTTAGGAAATGAGTTTGCAACTTTTGATTGGGAAAGTTTGGACTAGTAGGAGGATTATGTTATATTCAGGTATAAATTAGAAACATGGCACAAGAGTTATTTAAAACATTTGAAGAAGCTGAAGCAGCTTGGTTTGATATCAAACATGAACTAGCATATGTGTATGATGAGGATGAGGAAGATGATTTGAACCGAGACACAGATGAAGAATTCTTCGACAGATATGGTTTCTATTTGACAGATTTTTAAAAATAAGTTTGGCTTCGTGGAAGAGTTATGTTATGTTCAATCATAATTAAAAACACATGGAAGAAGAAAAATTCACAGTCGTACAAGACATTATCAATCAGCTTAAACTGATGGAGGTAGATGGTGAAACAATGCAATACATTCTTGAGCAGGTAGGAATGGATGATCAAATACACCGTCAATTAATCATGTCTAAACCTACACTTCTCACTGTAATTTTAGTGGAAGAAAAATTAACATCTGAATTATATCCGAATAAAAAAGGATAAAGATAAGTTTGGCTTCAGTGAAACTGATCATTATATTAATAGCATAAAATAAAAACAAAATAAAAAATTAAGGTTATGTCAAGACAAGAATTGGTAGCTGCAGCAACTGCAGCAGGAATTAAGAAAGCAAGTTCAACTAAATCAGCTGATTTGGAAAAAGCACTAGCTAAAGTGAGCAAGGCAAAGGTAGGAGGATCAGGTACGAAAGGCCGTCCAGTAGATCCAAATTCAAAGCGCCAGGCAAAATTGGCCGCACCTAAAACTGGTAAGAAAGGTCGCCCAGTAGTAGAAGGTTCAGCTCGCCAGTTGCGTGAGGCAGCTAAAGCAGCTCGTGCCGCAGCTAACGGAGGTGTTGTAAAACGCGGTCGCCCAGCTCAACCTAAAGCTGAAGTGGTAGCTAAGCCAGTTAAAACTAAGAAAGCTAAGGTAACTGAGCCTACAGAGGATCAGGTAGGATAATCAAGTAGGGTGATCAGGTAGAATGATCACCCCCTTATGTCCGGGTGGTGGAACTGGTAGACACGCAAGACTTAAAATCTTGTTGCCAGGAATGGCAGTGCGGGTTCGATTCCCGCCCCGGATACAAAAGGATAATTACAGGGTCTAAATGCTCCGCCCACTGAAGTGGCCATTTAGGTGGAGGGTGCGTTAACGAAATGGAGCAGGCGACGCTAGACCCTGTAATTATCTTAAAATATAGCTTGGCTTAAACAAATATTTTATTATATTAGATATATAAGTTATTAATTAATAAAAGTTATTATGCGTTTAAATTCAACAGCTAAATTAGCATTTTACAGCGCCCGTAAGCGCTCAGGTGATGCGGCTCGTCTATCAGAGACAACTGGTTATTCTACCA
>Ga0315903_10008310_pt1 | contig 12786 bp, 9 predicted proteins | sample LakEriMetagenome_7_FD_203524 | JGI IMG/M metagenome (GOLD analysis project Ga0315903, IMG submission 203524) | Freshwater fungal communities from buoy surface, Lake Erie, Ohio, United States - Buoy 2 MA119 | ecosystem: Environmental > Aquatic > Freshwater > Lake | place: USA: Lake Erie, Ohio...
TAAGAAAGAATCACTGCTGTCGCTGATTGAGCCTTGCTGTTCCAGTATACTGAGTAGGCCAGCACGCCTAAGCCCGCAAAGATCATCAACGAGCACACGATCACCCCCGCATGGACTAAATAAACCCACTTGCTTCGACTTTTTGGTAAATTGGGAATCACCTAGGATTTTTAACGAACGATAGAGTGGTGGCACCGGCGAGGACAAGCTCCGATTCAACTAGGGACGTTATCGCCGGCTGCCACTCACGGCTTCTCCGATTGCATTGTTTTTACCAAGGGATGTCCGGCTCCACGTCACCATCGACAACAAATTCTTTGGTTCTTCGGAGCGCCGAAAAGAGTCGAGCAGTTCGTCTGGCAAATGCGACCACAGAATCGGGATACTCAGCCATAAACTCTCTGATGTGCTGATCGTCTGCTAATCTGGCAACTGCCGGGCCATCAAAATGGTGCGCGTGAGCACAATGATTCCTCAGCCTACGGAGCATGTTGTAAGAACGGCATAATTCCGACTGCTATTTGATGGATTTCCGAAAATTCAGTTTCCTCAATAATTCAATCTTTTGCGAGAATCCAAGCATCGGGAGTAATTCCTCGTGAAATTCTAGCAGTCTCCCAACTCGACAAAAGTAGTCTGCCAAGAATGAATCCAGATGTCTTTCCATCGAAATTGCTAAAAGGATGACATCTCCACGCAAGTGCTCATTGTTGAGCATCATCCCAATCGACATACGCCACTCAGCGCGGGTATACTTCTTGCCGGATGAAGTCGACAAGACATCGTTTACTTCTTCAATTTTGGGCTCATTGCGCCGCTTCATCGCATGAAATTATTTTGGGAGAACGACTCGGCTCAGGCGACGGCGAGCGAAAGACGTTGCTGACACGACAGATAGCCTTCGAGCCGTTGCCTGCATCCGTTTTGTTCTGCCTCTTGGTTTGTAGGTTGGAGCTTCCATTCGTCCATAGCGCTGAATGTAGGGCTACAAATATTAAATCACTTGGTCATGGAATCGCGTCTCCTCAAGTCGCGAAAATTGCCATCTTCGTCAATGTCTATCTCGTAATTCGGTGGCATAATGATACTCGCCGATGGATCTCCGACATACGTGACCGTCACCTTCCAACCTCCCTCCCGCTTCTCACTTGAATACTTCCAGTCTGAATCTGCTCTTGGGCCGTAGTAAAACTCGATAAACCGCTTGTCGAATACGGTAAAATTCTTCGTGTTGATGTGCAAAAGCGCGACGTAGTTTTGCGCTTTCTGTAACTCCACGAAGAGCCTGACGAACTCAGAGGCCTCCTCTTGCCTCTTAACCTGAATCTTTCGGGCACGCAGAAACTCGGCTATCCCTCGCCAATCATCGTCGTCCAAATCTGTGATCTCAGCAGCCTGGTTTACGATAAACAACGACGACTGCCCAATCGTGTTCCGTTCAAATCCCACGAATACGCGAAATTCCGGGAGATACTTACTCAATCGCTCGCTCTGGAACTCTGCGTGCCGCATCTTGGGGTCTATGCCCTTGAGATGTGCTTCATCTTCGCCTCTGCTTGTGCCCACACCTTGGTGCCTTCCTTTTGTTGGGGCTGCGCAAATGCAATCGGCGGCAGGATTGCGAGAATTCCGATAAGGGCGGTGGAGCTGAATTTCATGGTGGTTCTATGTTTGGACATGGGTTAATCATAGCAGACTTCAAAACCTGCACTGTAAAAAGATTGTAAAATGAACTGTGTCTTTTTTGCAGAACGTCAAAGAGCACGCAACCCTATCAGCGGGGGCGCGCGTCGATCACGGGGTTGAGGTTAAAGCTACGAGAGAGCATGTAAACAGGGAGGCTGATAGGGGTTGCTGTGTCTCGACTTGTTCTGCTTCTTCTATTTCAAGGCTCGAGGTCGGTCTCAGGCTTCATGGCGATGACGACATTATCTGGGATCATAGTGGCACTACGAATTGCCGCCATCACTCTACTTCTCGATGCCAAGACGGAGTGCGTAGTGTCCCGATCTTTGAGAGACCACTTTTGAATAGATGGGACGTGTAACGTGGCGTGAATCTTTGATTCTTCACTGCCAGGCACTGAGCTAATCGTCGTAACATGCGCGGAAACCTCCTCGGAGATGGTGATGGTTCTGCCTTGGATATTGATGGGGATAGAATCCTTAGCGCATCCGACATCCATTGCGACGTCATACTCACATCGCTCTTCTATTCCACTTACGCAAACCGTGTAGAAACCTAGGGTGGCTGCCACAACGATTACGAAGACAATGGCGAAATAGATTTTCTTCATGATTTCTTGCAGAACAGGCTTTATTCGCATCCTCTCACGGAATGATATCCATCGTGATTTGCCATGCCAGATTTCCCCGGAAGTCATTGAAGGACAAGCGGATTTTCCGTGGCCGGTGCGGATATCCGGGGGCGTTGAGCAGGGCGGGGGAGGGGGCGGATCGCCGTGGGTGATATGCGGACTGGCGGTGGTTTCACGCGGTGCCACGCAGGGCTTGGCCGGTGGGGGAGTCGGGGAGTTGGGCGAGGGCTGAGGGGTGGGCTTGGGCGACGAGGCGGCCGCCGTTCACGCCGCCGCCGGGGCCGAGTTCGATGACCCAGTCGGCGGCGGCGATGACGTCGAGGTGGTGTTCGACGACGAGCACGCTGTGGCCGGCGTCGCGGAGGCGGTGGAAGGCGTCGAGCAGGCGTTCGACATCACCGAAGTGGAGTCCGGTGGTGGGTTCGTCGAAGAGGTAGAGGGTGTGGGCGGCTTGGGGGCGGGCGAGTTCGACGGCGATCTTGAGGCGTTGGGCCTCGCCGCCGGAGAGGGTGTTGGCGGGTTGGCCGAGGCGGAGGTAGCCGAGGCCGAGGTCGTCGAGGATGGCGAGGATGTGGCGGAGTTTCGGCACCGGGCGGAAGAAGGCGAGGGCGTCGGCGACGGAGAGGTCGAGGATCTCGGCGATCGAGCGGCCCTTGTAGGTGGCCTCGAGGGTTTCGCGGTTGAAGCGTTTGCCCGAGCAGGCCGGGCAGGTGACCCAGGCATCGGGGAGGAAGTGCATTTCGATTCTGAGGCGCCCGTTTCCCTCGCAGCGTTCGCAGCGGCCTCCGGCGGCGTTGAAGCTGAAGCGTCCGGGGCCGTAGCCGCGTTGTTTGGAGACGGGCAGCTTGGAGAACAGTTCGCGGATGAGATCAAAGGCGCCGGTGAAGGTGGCGGGGTTCGAGCGCGGGCTGCGGCCGATGGGCGATTGGTCGGCGACGACGCATTTGTCGATTTGGTCGAGGCCCTCGATGGCGTCGTGGGCGCCGGGAGTTTCGCCGGAGCCATTGAAATGCCTTACCAGCGCGCGGCGCAGGATGTCATCGGCGAGCGTGGATTTGCCGCTGCCGCTGGGGCCGCAGAGGCAGACGAGTTTGCCGAGCGGGATGGACACGTCGAGGTCGCGCAGGTTGTGTTCGCGCGCCTTGCGGATGGTGATCGCGCCTTCGGCGAAACGCGTGGGCGGATGGGTGTGGATCATTCGTTTCCCCGTGCGCAGCCATTCGCCGGTGGGTGAGGGGATTTCTTCCGGCTTGCCCGCGGCGAGCACGGTGCCGCCCGCCGCGCCGGCTCCGGGGCCCATGTCGATCACATGGTCGGCGGCGCGGATGATGGATTCGTCGTGTTCTACGACGACCACCGTATTTCCCAAATCCCGCAGGCGCAGGAGTGCGCCGATGAGGCGTCCGGTATCGGCGGCGTGGAGGCCGATGCTGGGTTCGTCGAGCACGTAGAGCACGCCGGAGAGTCCCGCGCCGAGTTGGGAGGCGAGGCGGATGCGCTGGGCCTCGCCGCCGGAGAGCGTGCCGCTGGCGCGGTCAAGCGTGAGGTAGTCGAGGCCGACTTCTGTTAGAAACGAAAGCCGCTCGCGCACATCGTTGATGAGACGGCGGCAGACCTCGGCGCGCGCGGAATCCTCATCCACTCGGGCGAGCCATGCCAGGGCATCGGAGACAGAGAGCGCGCAGAAGTCCTGAATGCCCAGCCATTGATCGCCGCCGCCGCGGATCTTCACCGCCAGCCACTCCGGCTTGAGCCTGCGGCCCTGGCAAACGCGGCAGTCGCGATGCGCCATGAAGCGGGACAGGCGGCGCCGCGTCAGTTCCGAAGCGGCTTCCTGATAGCGGCGCAACGCTTCGGTGGCGAGTCCTTCGCAGTCCTTGGTCTGGGGTTTCTTGTGTGGCCCGGTTTTCCAGCCGGTATCGATGACGCCGCCTTCTAACAAAAGCGTCCGCGCGCCTTCCGGCAGATCGTGAAACGAGGCGTTTTCCTCCAGGCCATGCATGCGGAGGATGGCGGAGGTTTCATGGATGAACTGTCCGGCGCGCGACGATTTCTCCGGCCACCAGCCGCTGATGCCGCCCTTGAGCAGCGGCGCGGCGGGGTCCGCCACCAACAGGCGCGGATCGCAGAACATCTCGGTGCCGAGTCCCTCGCAGGCGGCACAGGCACCGAGGTGGGAGTTGAAGGAGAAGTGCTTGGGTGACAGCTCGCCGATGACAAATCCGGTGGCGGCATTGCGCCACGAGGTCTGGAAAACCAGATCGCGCCAGGTGTCGCCGTCGGGCTCCATGATCGCCGCGCGGGCTTCCGCCCCGCAGATGCGCAGCGCGGTCTCCACCGAATCCGCGAGGCGTGATTCGACGCCCGGCCGCACCACGAAGCGGTCCACCACGATCTCCACCCGCGGCCGCGCTTCCGGCCACGCTTTCTCCGCGTCGTCGATTTCCAGCAGTTCGCCATCCAGCCGGATGCGGATGAATCCCTGGCGGCGCAGGTCGCCTAACAGCCTCGCGGGCTCGCCGGTCTCCTCATCCGGCACCGGGGCGAGCAACATCACGCGCGTGCCTTCTGTGAGAGCGCAGAGGGCAGCGACGATGTCCGCCGCGCCCATCCGTTGCAGGCGCTCGCCGGTTTCCGGATCGTGCGGCACGCCCATGGCCGCCCACAGCACGCGCATGTAGTCGTGGATCTCGGTGGCGGTGGCCACCGTCGAGCGCGGGTTGAGTCCGCCGGAGCGCTGCTCGATAGCGATGGCCGGGCTGAGGCCCTCGATGGCATCGACGTCCGGTTTCTCCAACTGGTCGAGAAACTGCCTGGCATAGACCGAGAGCGATTCCACATAGCGCCGCTGGCCCTCGGCGTAGAGCGTGTGAAACGCGAGCGACGACTTGCCGCAGCCGCTCGGGCCGGTGATGACGACGAGTTTGCCGCGAGGGATATCGACATCGATGTTCCTCAGGTTGTGCTGCCGCGCGCCGCGGATGCGGATGGTTTCCACGCGGCGATCAAAGCGGATTGGGGCACGGTTCCAAGGATTCAGTTGGCGATCCTTCACCGGAATTTCACGCGATGGCGCATGCATTCCGGGAGATTTCCGCTACAAGTCACTCCATCGCATGCTCCGCCTGACCGCCATTTTTCTGCTCGCCGCGCTTCCGTCTTGCAAGGGCCAGCGTGCCTCGGCGCAAGCTCCCTTCGTGGTGGAAACCTGCGACTCGCTCCCCGGTCCCGACCGCGCCCGCGCGGCGGCGGAGCGCGTGCGTCCCGGCTTGCAACACGACCTTGGCAAGCTCGGCCTACGTCTCGGCGATCCGGTTTTCCTGCGCGCCTTCAAGGAGGAGGGCGAACTCGAAGTCTGGGTGCGGAACCGGGACACGGGCAAGTACGACAAATTCCGTACTTACCGCGTGGCCGCGCAATCCGGCACCCTCGGCCCCAAGCTCGCCGAGGGCGACGGCCAGGTGCCCGAGGGGTTCTATCATGTCCCGCGCTCCGCGATGAAGCCGGACAGCACCTTTCATCTCGCCTTCAACATAGGCTACCCGAATGCCTACGACCGCCACCACGGTCGCGATGGCAGTTTCATCATGGTCCACGGCAACCAGGTCTCCATCGGCTGCCTGGCGATGACCGATGCGAAGATCGAGGAAATCTACACGCTCTGCGACGCCGCCTTGACGAACGGGCAGAAGTTCTTCCGCATCCATATCTTCCCCTTTCGCATGAGCGACGGGCGGATGAAGCGCGCGGAGAAAGACCGCTGGTATTCCTTCTGGCAGGAGATCCGGGAGGGTTACCGGTGGTTTGAGACCCATCGCCTCCCGCCGGATGCCAGTGTCCGCGACGGCAAATACCACTTCGCTGCGGGAAGTTGAGAACTGGCGCAGTGATTGCGCTCAAGGGACGCTACCACGGCAAAGGTCTTTGAAGTCGGCGAGCAGTTCGTCGTTTTCGTAGAGCGGAGCGCTTGGCTTTGGCGCGCCACAGGCGATTTGCCAGCGGGCTAGCGACTCCTGATAGCGCTCGCGGGCCGCGGCAGGGATGTTCACCGGGTCGAGGCCGGCGGCCAGGAGCGGCAGATTGGCTAGCAGCCGGGCCATGCGGCCATTTCCATCAGCGAAGGGATGGATGCGGACAAACGTGGCGTGCAGCCAGATATGGTCTTCCATCGGATCAAGATTGCCCTTCCTGCGGCGGTTGAGTTCGGCAAGCCATGTTGCCATGAGCGCGGGAACATGGCGGGCGATGGAGTAGGTGTCGTTCCAAACGCGTTTGCCATCCAGTTTGATGGATGTGCCATTGTCCTCAATCTTCCACGCGCCAATGGGTTTGAAACTGTCCACCGTCGAGCCTTGCATCAGCACAGTGTGCAGGCGAAAGAGTGACTCCGTGGTCCAGTCGTGATCTTCCCTGAGATTTTTCGCGAGCAACTTGGCGGCTTCATCATTCGCGCGATTCGCGGCGACTTCTTCAGGAGGGCGATTTTCAATGGTGGCGCTCGGATCACTGAGCGCTTGCTCGACTTCGGCGAGTGTCAAGGTGCTGCCCTCAAGGGCGGTCGTGTTGTGCGTCCATCCGGGGTTGAGTTTTTCAAGGGCGAGTGACTGGAGGCACTCGGTGAGGATGGATTGGGCTGTGGAAAAATCAGGCGTGCCGAGATGAGCGAAGATCTCGACGGAACGCCGGGCGTATGGAAGCGCCTTGGTGGCTTTGTCTTGCCGCAACAAGGCGATGGCGATGCGACGGCAGTCTGATGCAATCAATTCCTGGCGGTGGATGGCTTCAGACAGGGTCAACGCTTCGCGGGCCAAGGATTCGGCTGTATTCCAGTCTTCTCGATCGATGGACAATCCAGCAAGGTTCCCTTTGTAGGTGGCGATTCCTTCGTCGTAATTGACTGCTTTTGCAACAATCATTGCTTCGTGTAAATGCGCCTCTGCCGCCTCAAGATCGCCCGATTCCTGTTCCGCCCTTGCGAGATGGTTCAAGGCGGTGGCTATATCCTGGCTCTTGGTGGCAAGGCTGCGGTGTAGATCAAGACTCTCCCGGAATGCGCTGATGGCGGCTGAAAACTCGCTCTTTGATCGGTGACCCAACCCTCGCAAGCTGATTGCTACTGCCCGTTCACGGGCACCGACTTTCGCTAGTTCCCAATGTTTGGAGGCACGCTCGGCGCAAGCAATTACGTCATGTGCTTGTCCGCGAAGAAAGTGGATAAAACCCGCGTCGTATGCACACCAGCCAGCATAGAAATAATCCGTGGCACCTACTGCCTTGACTTCTGCTTTCTCAATTAAAGCGAGCCGTTCATCCCAGCGGCCTTGGAAGTTGAGGAAGGATTGCAGTGCGCCACACACGGACTGGAGCCGGCCATTGTCCCCGGCTAGGAAGAGAGAAATTGCGGGTGCGATGCCGGGCCACGCCGCTTCGAGAGCAGGAAAGCGGTCATGTTTTTGCCCGCCGTTCTCCATGATGAGCGCAAACGCACGTGCTTCGAGCAGGTCGCCGGTTTCCTTGATGACTTCCGGCCGCTTGCTTCGCAGAAAGTCCGCCACCATTGGGACAAGGGCGAAGTTTTCCTCGGCTTCATCGGGGATCACAAGAGCGCGGTTGGCGAGGTCTCCGAGTGCCGTCCGAGCGGCGGTCGGAGAGAGTCCGGCAAGTTCGGCGATGAACTTCACTTCGATCTTTTGGGTGAAGTAGGTGAGCGCGGCGAGTGCCTTGGTTTCCGCTTCGGTAAAGGTTTCCAGCAGGTCGCCGAAGATGAATTCCAAGGGATCATTGGTGGCGGCGGCCTTGCGGCAGAGGTCGAGTGCGGTGGCGATGCTGCGGCAATTCCCACGGCCAAACTGACCGACGATCCAGCGCAGTAATAACGGGTTTCCTCCGGTTTCCTCGTAGAGATGCAGGCGGTCTTCGGCGGATGCTTTGGCAAGCAGGGGGCGGTCCGCAGCAAGCTCCTCCAGATAGGCAAGGGCTGCGTCCTGATCGAGCTTTTCCAGCCGGATGAGGCGGGCCTCCACATCGTTGCGGCGGCGGCTGGTGACGATGGCCTTGCAGCTCGGCGGCAGGTCGGAAAGGAACTCGAAAAGCAGGTTTTGCTGGGGTTTGTCGAGGTTCTCCAGGTTGTCGAGGATGAGCAGGACCTTTTCGGATTGGATCGCGGCCTTGATCAGGGCGGGCCGTTCTTCCAGCGGCCGATCCGGGATGTGGGGTTTGCCGATGAGCCGGGAAATCTCGTTGAGCATGTCCGGGTAAGCCGGGATGATGGAGTTCGAGACCGCCACCGCGCCATCGGGAGTGAGTTTTTGGGCCTTGGTGGAAACGAAGAGGACGCTGTCGAATTGGTCGGCCGCGATTTCCGCCGCCCGGATGGCAAGAGAGGTCTTGCCGATGCCGCCGGGGCCGTCGATGAGCACGCCCCAGGTGCGGGTCTGCGGAAGCAAGGCCTTGGCGATAGTGTCGAGTTCCTGCTTGCGGCCGTAGAAGGTGGGAAGGCGCGGGAGGTTGTAAGTGGTTTTGACCGGTGCGGGGCGCTCGGGCGGAAGCTGCGTCGGCGGGCCAGTGTGGAGTTTCCTGAGGCGGGCGATGATTCGGTTGAAGAGATCGTGGGCGAAGGCTTTGGAGGTGTTCCCAGCGCATTCGGCGAAGTATTTCGGGCCTTTGCCCTTTGGCGTGGAGTGCAGGAACACCTGCGATTCTTCGAGGCCCTTGGTGTCATGGTTCTGGAAATCAATCCGGCACAGACCCACCGGGATACACGGCTTTTGCCCGCTGACGAACATGGGCAACTCGTGTTCGCCGATGTATTTGCTCCTGAGGAAAGCGGGGCTGACGAGCAGGAGGCCGAAGTCGCACTCACGGGCGGCCTTCTGGATTTCCGCATGCCAGTTCTCGCCGGGAAGAATGTGGGTGTCCTGCCAGCGCTCGAAGGTGAATTCCTTGCAAGCGCCGAGTTCCTTATCGAGTTCCCGGAGGAGCTTTTCGGGCAACTTGTCGTCGTCGTGTGCATACGAGAGGAAGTAGCGGATGGGGCGCTTCATGGGAGAACTTCCGGGCATGCCTCAGTGAAACAAGGGCTCCGGCCGATGGCAAGGCATGGCCCCGCTCCGGGAAACCCCCAGTTTCCGATTTCCCCGCATTACCCCTTTGCATCCCGGCGGAACCGCCTATCTTCCGGCCTCTTCCGGCCCGCATGAGTTTCAACCAGATCGTCACCCACCCCGGCGGCTCGCATAAGGACGAGTTCCTTGCCTGCTGCGTCCTGCTCGCCTTCCACCCGGTGCCTGTGCTTCGGCGCGAGCCGACTCCCGCGGATCTGGAGGATCCCGCCACCGCCGTCGTCGATGTGGGCGACCGCCATGAGCCGGCGCTCGGAAACTTCGATCACCACCAGTTTCCCAAGGACCATCCGCCGATGTGCGCGCTGAGCCTCGTGCTCCAGCACCTCGGGCTTTACGAGGATGCCCGCGCGTTCTGCGACTGGTTGGAACCCGCCGAATGGCTGGACACCCGCGGTCCGGTGGAAACCTCACGCTGGCTCGGCATCGGGCGCGACACGCTGGCGAAACTCAACTCCCCGATCGACGTCACGCTGCTGCGGCGCTTCGCCGGCACCACCCGCCTCGAACCCGGCGAGCCTCTCTGGGAAATCATGCGCTGGATCGGTGAGGATCTCGTTTCCTACCTCCGCCAACTCCGGCAGCGGCTCGACTTCATCGCGGAAACCGGCGAGTTCTGGGAAATCCAATCGCCGCACGGTCCTTTCCACGTCCTCTACCTGCCGCGCACCGAACCGCTCCCGGACGAACCCTCCGCAGGCCTCGGCCGCTTCGTTTCCAGCCATCCGGACGGCGAACGGATCGTCGGCCTGGTCTATCCCGACCGCCGGGGTTCGGGCTTCGGGCTTTCGCGCCACAACGACCACCCGGGCCTGGATTTCACCCGCATCACCGACTGCGAGGACGTGCACTTCGCCCATGCGCGCGGCTTCGTTGCCAAGACCACCGCCACCGAGCCCGACCGCCTCCGCGAACTGCTTGGGCGCAGTTGGAATCCGCAGAATACGCGCAATCTTCATGGATCGTGAAACAAGCGCTTGCGCCACGCCCCGAAGCATGGAACCCGTTGCGCGTGTGTATGTCATAGGAGGACCGGAAGCCGATAGCCATGCGTGAAACCCTGATCGTGATCGGACTTGTCGTGCTTGCCGTGGCACTCCGCTCGGCCCGCGGCAATTGCATCCGGAAAGTCGGAGCAATCACCTTTCTTTTCGCGAGTTTCTGCCTGTTTTATTTCATTTCGAGCAGCCTGCTGATCGGCTGCATCGGCGCATTGCTGTGGTTTTTCCTGCCATGGGTCGAACTGCTCACCCGCATCCGCCGCATGCGGCTGCCCATTGAAAACCGTCTGAGCCACCGGCCGATTCCCAACCCCTCGTTTTTTCCGAACGCCACCGAGGCCGCCGCCGCGATGGAGGAGGCCGGCTTCGAGCACGTCTCGGACTGTGGCTGGGAATGGGACGGCATGCGCCAGTTCTTCCGCCTGTTCTGGAATCCCGAGGAACGCGCCGTGGCCGCTGTCTGCCTTTGCGAGCAGAGCGACGTCGCCTTCGCCTTCATCTCCGTCACCTCCCACGACGCCAACGGCCGCATCTGGCGCACCACCAATTTTCCGTTTGCCCCCACACTGCGCTGCCCGCCGGATGTCCGCTGGAACCACGTGCCGTGCAGCCGCAACTGCTTTCACCAAATCCTCCGCGACCATCAGGCCTATCTCAAGCGGCTGGACATCACCACCACCCAACTGCGCATTCCGGACCCCGAGGAAATCGAGCACGCCATCGAGGCGGAAATGAAACACCAACTCGAACACAACCTCGCCACCGGCATCATCCGCCTCACCGGTGACGGCCATTTCCAATACTCGAAACGAGGGCTGTTCTTCCTGTGGGGCCAGTTTATCAAGGACATGGTGCGCTTCTGTTGAGGCTGCCTGTATCGGCTGGCCATCATGCGTCCGGGCGATAGGCTGGCGCGCGTGACCCGCCAGCTCAGCCATAGCGCCACCGTCGCGCGGCGCGCCGCCGTCCTCATTCCCATGGCGGCGGCCGTCGGGTCGGCCTCCGCGTTTTTCCTGTGGAGCCTTGATGCGGTGACGAGGCTGCGTTTTGACAACCCGTGGCTGCTCTGGTTTCTGCCCGTGGGCGGACTCGCCATCGCGTGGATCTATCGGAAATTCGGCGGCAACGCCGGAGCCGGCAACAACCTGCTCATCGACGAGATCCACCAACCCGGAGCCGGCGTGCCGCGGCGGATCGCGCCGCTGGTTCTGTTAGGCACGCTGGTTACCCACCTTTTCGGTGGCTCCGCCGGACGCGAAGGCACCGCCGTGCAGATGGGTGGCGGCATCGCGGCAGCCTTCGCCCGTTGGTTCCGCCTGGATGCCGGGGAAATCCGCATCCTGCTCATGGCCGGTGTGGCGGCCGGCTTCGGCTCGGTGTTCGGTACGCCCATCGCCGGCGCGATCTTCGCGCTCGAAGTGCTGGTCATCGGACGCATCCAGTATGACGCGCTCATCCCGTGCTTCATCGCCTCGCTGGTCGCGCACTGGACCTGCCTCGCATGGGGTGTCGGTCACACGCATTATCAGGTGGAAGTCGCCGCATCGGCGCTCAAACCTGACGTCATGCTCATGGCCAAGACCCTGGTGGCCGCCGCGGTTTTCGGTGTTGCCGCCTCGTTGTTCTCGTGGAGTTCCCACAAACTCTCACAGACCTTCGAGCGGCTGATCCCGAAACCCGAACTGCGGCCGGTGCTTGGCGGACTGCTGGTCATCGGGATGTTTTTCCTCGCCGGCACCGGCGACTACCTTGGCCTCGGCGTGCTCGGCGACCGGCCGGGCGCGATCACCCTGCCCGCGATGTTCAGCTCCACCGGGATCCCGGCCTCGGTGTGGGCGTGGAAACTCGCGTTCACTGTCATCACCTTGTCCGCCGGCTTCAAGGGCGGCGAGGTCACTCCGCTGTTCTTCATCGGCGCGGCCCTCGGCAACACGCTCGCCGTGCTGCTCGGCGCTCCGGTCGATCTGTTCGCCGCGCTCGGCTTCGTCGCCATCTTCGCCGCCGCCACCAACACCCCGCTGGCCTCCACCCTGCTCGGCATGGAGCTCTTCGGCGCGGGCAACGGCCTCTATCTCGCCACCGCCTGCTTCGTCGCCTACCGCCTCAGCAGCCACCGCGGCATCTACCCCTCCCAGCGCCTCGCCGTGCCGAAATTCCCCGTTCCCCGCCGGGACAAGTGACTTGCATTGCCATTTCCCGCCGCCTACCCCTTTCCCCACGCCCCGGTAGTTCAATGGATAGAACGGAGGTTTCCTAAACCTTAAATATGGGTTCGATTCCCGTCCGGGGCACCACCATTAAATCACTGATTTTAAGCACACTACGGAGATTCAGGGGCATTCGGCAG
>Ga0315903_10008317_pt1 | contig 12782 bp, 16 predicted proteins | sample LakEriMetagenome_7_FD_203524 | JGI IMG/M metagenome (GOLD analysis project Ga0315903, IMG submission 203524) | Freshwater fungal communities from buoy surface, Lake Erie, Ohio, United States - Buoy 2 MA119 | ecosystem: Environmental > Aquatic > Freshwater > Lake | place: USA: Lake Erie, Ohio...
TCGTTCTTTTCGTTATAAGGCATACGCTTCATTACTTCTTGTCCTTCTTCTTAACCGCAGCTTTCTTCTTGGCCTTAGCAAACTTGTCATTTGCCGCCTTCAAGGTCTTCATTCCATGCTTGTCTTTTGGCTTGCCGCATCCGCATGTAGCGCACATTATTTGCCCTGCTTTCTATAGCTAATTGTTGCCTTGGGTTTGCGGATGATTCCGCCTTTTTTCTTACGTGTCTTTGCTCCACCGGACTCGTACTTGCTTCCAGTTAGAGACACCTTGATGTTCTTGTATGGGTCCTTGCCAGCGGTCTGGCCAATGCGCTTCTTCATTTGGTTTTCTCCTTAGCTAATAACCGAAGAGTATAAAATGCTTACTGCGTTAGCTGATGTGGGAGTTGCAGCTACTGCGTATAGCTGGTCTTCAGCGTTTAAGTTAAATGTGTATACAGAATCTTTTTTAATAGGAAGGCCCTTGTCAGCTCCTGAAGAGGTTACTGTGGCATCTCCAACATAGACGGCGTTGTTGTCGTCGTTGATGATTTGAACCGATGTAGTCGGGTTACCTTCTGGGATAGATATGAGTACAGTTGGGGTTGTTCCAATTGTAAATGATTGATGAACTAGCGCCATGGTTCCTCCTAGGCTTGGGCATACGCCAAGAACTGAGCATCATTGACGAGCTCATCTGGCATTACCTGTAGTAAGTTGATTGTCACAATGGTGTGACGGTTGGCTAATTGCCCAGCCTGTTGTGTTTGTGTTGGGCGGTATACCTGGTCTTTCCAGACCACACGGTAACGGTTTACGTTATCAATGATTGGTTTAATAAAACCACGTTCGCTAAATAGCTCGGGGCTTACTTCTCGTAGGTCATCCACGTTAAGGGTCAGGTGGAGAACGTCGGCGTTGTAGAAACCGCGTTCGTTGATAAGAGAAGAGCCTTGAGTAACAGATGCACGGACAATGTTAATAGTCTTAGGTCCAGTCCAAACACGGCCAGAGCCAACCGGCTCTACATCGTAGATTGGGTCTTTAGCAGAACCTGCAACGTTATACGTCCACCATTGAGCAGAGGTACCTGCGGGATTAGTAAGGTCGGCTGTTATGCCATCGCCTACTGAGTTCAACTCAAAGTCTGAGGTGAATCTTCCGCCAGGTGCGCTTGCTCTCATTCCTCTATTGTAGGAGTAATCTCTACGTTTAGAGAGGCAAGCTCGCGGGAATGGAAGTCCAAAGCCTGCTCTACAGCCTTGATAGCCTCGCCGTACTTCTTAGTGTCTTCCTCATTGCCAAGTTCAATAGCGTACTTGTGGTTAAGCACGATGTTGTAACCTTCTTGTGCAAGCTTAGCAATTCGAGATTTAATGATTGCTGCTTTTGATTCTGAAGTTACTAGTGCGTCAATGTGTGACATGTATTTCTCCTTTTTACTGTAAGTACCTTAATATTACTACTCCGTCACCACCGTGACCACCACGTGTGCTGCCATCTCCAAGTCCGCCACCGCCACCACCTGCGCCAAGACCATCAGTTCCTTTACCGCCAGTGAAGCCATCACGAACTCCATTACCTCCGCCACCAGCACCGCCTACGTTAGGTGCGTTGTTAGAGTGAGAACCGCCACCACCGCCACCAGCATAAGTTACTGAAGTTCCAGAAAGTGAGTTAGATAATCCATCCCCACCTTTACCAGCAATTCCTCCAGGCACAGCGTTACCACCAGCTTGACCGGCACCGCCACCACCACCGTGACTGTACGTACCAATTGCTCCTGTGCCGCCATTGTTACCTTGACCAGCAATTCCAGTACCTCCTGGTTGTTGTGGGCCCGAGTCTCCCATAGAAGAGCCTCCACCAGAACCACCAGCAATACCTGGTCGTGCTAAATATCCAGCTGGGTCATTTCTGGAAGCTCCTCCCCCGCCACCTGTAGAGGTAATGCTAAACGCAGAACTGTTGCCGCCATTATCACCAGCAGGTATAGATGTACTATTAACACCAAGTCCAAAACCACCTACGACAATAGAGTACGGCCCTGAGGTTACGCTTACTGTTCCAGTGCGCATTCCGCCAGCTCCACCGCCACCGCCAAACATCCCACCGCCACCGCCACCTGCAACAATTAAATATTCAACGGAACCAGTACCGCCAGATGCAACTATGTTAGTTGTACCAGCTGGAAAAGTGTGAACAAAATATGCGCCAGATACAGTTCGCGTTCCACCTGCAAGGTTGAACCTAGCGCCAAATCTACCTTGACCCCCAAAAGAGCCTCTTACTGTTGAAACAATAGGCATAAGAGCTCCTTAGAAGTTAAGTGATGATGCGCCGTATACGAGCCAAGCCCCGCCTGATGTACGCTGCATGGTAAATGAGAATATATCAATCTTACCAGCAGATGATGTAGGAGTTGGCGCGTTCCCTCCAGCCCATTTAATTGTTTGACTTGAGCCTGCAATTTGGAAAGTAGAAGGGATATAACCAGTTGAACCTTGGGTTACAAAAACGTTGATAGTCATAATACGTGAAGCTGTGGTTGGAACGTTAGTTACATTAAAAGTCATAGCAGCAGAAGGTGCGGTAGCAATGTAGTAAACGTTACCTGCAGTCCAGTCTAGAGTTGCTACGTTAGAAGTTAGGGTTACATCTACAACAGTTTCAGAAACTTCTTGTAGTTGTACGTTACCTGTAAACGCCGCACCTGATAGGGCTGCATATGAAGCAGCAGCTGCCTTAGCGTCAAGCTGTGTTTGAATGTTAGATGAAACTCCGTTTAGGTATCCAATCTCTGTAGCGTCTACATCACCAATAACCGTAGTGCTTGGAAGCACAACGTTACCTGTAAATGTAGGTGATGCCAAAGGTGACTTAGCATTAATTTGAGTTTGAATAGCAGATGTGACGCCCGACAAGTATCCAATTTCAGTATTTGTTACTGAACCAATTTCAGCTCCACCAGCTTTAATAGTTGCGTAAGTAAGCCCAGCTTCTGAGAAGTTAACAGAGCTAGTTGGTTTAGTTGTGGCATCTTTAAAGAATTTAATTACACCATCAGAAGCATCACGAGTAGCTCCAGCAAATCTGCGTTTAGTTGATGCAGAGGTAGTTCCTACTGGGTTTACAGCAGCTGAAGTTACGTTTGCATTTGTTTTAGCGAATGTAAAAGTTGTGGTTGTTGGAACGCTTGCTACGACATGTGTACCATTGAATACGGCATCAACTCCGCCAACAGTAATAATATCGCCTACTGCTAAAGAGTGAGTTGTTCCAGTAGTTAAAGTAGCAACGTTGCTGGTTAATGCTTTATTTGTAACAGTGTTGGTTAGAGTTGAAGCTAAAGCGGTTCCGTACTCTGCAATAAGACCAAGGTCAACAGCGTCTGTAGTATTGCCGTTACCTACGAAAATAAGTGGGTCAGCGACTGCAAGAGTAGAGGTCTCTAGGCTAGTTCCTGCGCCACCAAATGTTACGTTACCAGCAATGTTAATATCGCCTTGGATACCAACGCCACCAACAACAGTCAACGCTCCAGTAGAAGGAGATGTAGAAGCTGTAGGAATTTCAATATGTACATTTACGCCAGGAATGATTTCCATTTGAGTATCACCAGTAGCAAAACCACCAGCGGCAAAAATAATCTTGTTATCTTCACCAGCATCACCAGTTGCTAATACAAGGTTACCCTTACGTCCAGTACCAGGCTTTGTATTGTGGAAGATGTACCCATCGCCAGGGCCAGTAATTCCGTAAGTGGCGTCATTAAAAGCAGAGCCGGTAATACCCATGCCAACCCAACCTTCAGAGTCATCGCCGTTGTTCATATAAGCAATGATGTCTGTAGAAGAGGTGGCAGTTTCGTTTCTGAAAGCTAGTTGAGCAAATGAGTTAGCACCACCCGCTTTGCTAAAAATAGCAATTGGGTCTGTTAAGCTACCAGTGTCTTCAAAGTTATTGGCGTTTGCACCTACATAAAGGATGTCAGTAACAGTGGCTTCAGCAAAGTTGCCAGCGGTACCTTCGGCATTAGCAAGGGCCTCAATAGCCTTAGAGACGTAGACAAGGTCTTTGGCGCTGTACTGGGATGCAGATAGGCCCGAGTTAATCTCGGCCTTGATATTGGTAATCTCAGTTGTAAATGGCATATTGGGTCTCCTCGGCTTTTATTATACGCCCACGTTGAGCTGTAGGTCCTCTATATCTCCCTGAATTTCAACAATTGTTGCATTCACGGTATCTATATCAGACTGGCTGGCTGGTAAGAACGCTACTAGTCGGTTGCTTAGATATCCTGGCATGTTAACCTCTCGTTAAATCTGAACATTGTTTAGGAAATCCCAGCCAACAACGTAGCCTCCGCAGCAGTCTCCGCCATCAGAACAGTTATCTCCAACATACACACGTATATTTGTATCTGTTCCATTACTTCTTGTAAGAACATGTCGTGCAACTCTTGGGAAGTGACCTGATACACCGCCGGTATCTCTCATGCGCCAATACCTATGGGTACCGTAACTTCCACCACCGCCGCTTCCAGTAAGCAACCCACATTGATTACCAAAGTTAGAGGCTAAACCGCTCCAAGCTTGAGTCCAAGATGAGTTATCGTCGCTCCACTCAACCACGTAGTTTGCTGAGCGTAATCCTCCGTTGTAAACTGAATAAAACTTATAATTGGTAATTGCAGCTCCTACAACCGTAGCAGTTACGCTATTAGAAGCAGAACTATTTGGTCCATTTCCAAAAGCATTTGTTGCGTAAACAGTAAATGTGTAAGAAGTTCCACCAGTAAGACCTGAAACTGTAATGCTTCCACTTCCTGCTTGAGAAAGCGTTCCTGTAATTCCACCAGGGCTAGACACAGCAGTGTAGGAAGTAATGGTCGAGCCACCATTATCTGTTGGAGCCGTATATGGAACTGTTGCAGTAGTGCCGCTAATTGTTGCAGTTCCAATAGTTGGAGCTCCAGGAACCCCTACTGCACTAGATATAACTCCAGATAAAATCGGCATATTACGCCGCCAAGTTGCCGATAAGAAGGAACGTATTAGTGGCGGTTACAATTACTTGAGCAGAAGCATACTGTCCATTTAACTTGTATTTAGAGCCTTGAGACTGCAAAGTTCCGCTTGATGCAATAGTAATCTGTCCGCTACCGGTTTGAACAAGAGTAAGTACAGTTCCTACAGAGTAGGTACCTGTTGGAATATTTACTGTTCCGGCTGTAGAGCCATTAGAAAGAAGTAGTACCTTATCTTTATCCCCAGATTGAAGAGTGTAAGCATTAGAGCTAAATGTAGGAGTTGCTACAGTTTGAAGTAGCGGAGCGTAAGGCGCAATAGCGCTAGATATATCGGCAGTAGTAGCTAAAGTTGCCGTGGCTGCCGGAAGAGTATATGTGTAAGAACCTGAGGTGATTGTACTTGGTACTGTTACAGTTCCAGTAAATGTTGGAGAAGCAGTTGGTGCTTTAGCATTTAGTTGCGTTTGAATAGCGGAAGTTACTCCGTCTAGGTATCCAATCTCTGTCGAAGATACATCGCCAACAGTTAGAGAAGAGGCGGTAAGTCCAGCTACACGCATATCAGCGTATGCAAGTCCAGCTTCTGAAAAATCAATAGTAGATGTTGGCTTTGTGGTTGCATCTTTAAATGCTTTAATTACACCATCTGAGGCATCACGAGCAACACCTGCAAACTTACGGCGAGCATTTACTGTAGCTGTTCCTGTTGGAGACACTGCAGCAGAGGTAACGTTAGAAGCAGTTTTGGCGTAAGTAAACGTGGTTGCTGTTGGTACAGCAATAATATTAAACACGCCGTTAAATGTGGCGTCTACTCCAGTAATAGTTACTACATCTCCAGCTAGATAGTTATGAGCTGCGGAGGTTGTAAGGGTAGCTACGTTTGAGGTAAGCGCCTTGTTATTAACAGTTGTGGCAATTGGAGATACTGAAGAGGCATACTCACCAATAAAGGCAAGGTCAACAATATCTGCTTGGTTATTAGTTCCAACAAATACGAATGGGTCTGTAACCGACAAGTTTGCGGTCTCTACAGTGGTGCCCGCTCCACCAAATGTAATAGTACCTTCAATAGAAACGTCACCAGCAATGTTCATGTCGCCTTGAACACCCACTCCACCAACAACTGTTAGAGCACCAGTTGTAGAAGATGTAGAAGGAGTGTTAATTTCAATGTGAACATTTACGTCAGGAGTAATCTCCATCTGTGTGGTTCCTGAAGAATAACCACCAGCGGCAAAAACAATCTTGTTTTCTGTACCGTTATCTCCAGTTGCTATAACAAGATTTCCAGCTCCGGTTGTTCCCGCAGGAGCAGACATAAAAATATAGCCATCATGAGGTCCAGTGATTCCATAGGTAGCGGAGTTAAATGTTGCGCCGGTAATACCCATGTCAATCCAGCCATCGGAGTCTGTTCCGTTGTTGGCGTAGGCAATTACGTCAGTTGAAGATGAGGCTGTAGCGTTATGTACAGCAAGCTGACCATAAGAGTTGATAGCGCTTGTAATGTTAAATACAGCCATTGCGCTGGTAAGAGCGGCTGAGGTGTTAAACGATAAAGCACCGGCTCCTACATAGATTGTAGTTAGCTCAAGAGAAGTAAATGTAGGGGAGTTAGTCCATGAAGCTGTAGAGCCGTTAGTTGTTAAAACTTTGCCTGAGTTGCTTGCCTGAGAAGGCAAAGAGTTAATAAGTTGGTTGGCAGGAACTTGGGCGTTTCCATCAAGACTAGCTACACCGTTTGCAGAACCCTTAAGGTCAAGGAGATTAACTCCCTCTGATACTGAAATAGCGGTCTGTACCGCTTTGGTAAGAAGGAGGTAATCCTGGGCACTGAGGCTGACAGAGGCAGTGTTCAGCTTAGCCTGAAGCGCGGCGTCAAACGTTGTTAGGGTAAACGGCATCTAAGTTCTCCTTCGGTCTATCCTGATTATAGGTCAATGAGACCGTAAATAATTGCTGTATTGGCAAGAGCCAATACGGTCTCGTACTCCGTCCCTGAGACGTTAGTGTTATCAATACCTGAAAGGGTAAAGGAAATATCTGCGGTTGAGGCTCTTACGTAAACTTTATCGTTAGGGGTCACTGGAAAGCGAAAAGTCTCAAGAGAGTTGTTGCCCTCAACAGGAGAGTTGTAGGCAATAGTTGCATGATTGGCGGGAGCAGCGTCTTGTCCAAATGGCACAACCCATACACGGATAGTTGCGGCTGTAGAAGACTTATTGGTAGCAATAATTGAGGCCAAAGCATCACGAGAGCCAGAACGTGTATAGATGAGGGTATCTGTAGTAGCGCTGGGATTAGATACTGCGAGTCTTGAGATTGCCACTGTCTACTCCTTTATATAGCCACATGTCTTCTGGGTCTACCCAGATTTTATTTGTAAAGAACGGAATGTCTAACTCTTTCATACGGGCTTGAACTCTTTGCTGAGCTCCTGGTCCATAGTAAGTTTCTGCGCCCCAACCTTGTTCTTCCTTCTGCCAGCCTACTCGTACTAAGTAGAACTCAGCATATGGACACCAAGCTGCATATACGCCAACTGCTCCACCTTGTTCGTAGATAACTTCCCAGATATCTACATCTTCAATTTGAAGCTCACGGGAATAATCCCAGTCATACTTTGGTGGATAGACAACCTTATCGGAATCCATCCAGTTAATATCAAATACTTCACCAAAATCTTTAAAGATATTATGCGTCGATTTAAATCTCATGTTAGATAGGGTACCTAACAATCACAATGCCAGAACCACCAGCGCCTGAGCCACGAAGAACTCCGGAAGCATTTGAACCTGCTGCACCGCCACCTCCGCCACCAAGATTATTGGTTCCATTTCCTGGAGAGTCTCCAGAGTTAACGTTCATTCCACGACCACCGCCGCCTGCTCCACCAGCACCGCCAGCACCTCCGCCAGTGCGTGGGTCGCCTGAAGCTCCGCCACCACCACCGTAAGTTACTGATGTACCTGAAATAGAGTTTGCAGTTCCAGCACCACCAGCTCTTTCTGGAGTAGAGCCATTTGCACTTCTTCCGTTACCTCCAGGAGCACTAGTACCACCACCGCCACCGTCACCTGGAGCAGCAGTTGCACCTCCGTCAAATCCTTGACGAGGGGGCCCAGCAAATCCTGTTCCTAAACCACCAGAGTAACCGCCTCCGCCTCCGCCACAACCACCGTTTTGTGCTTGACGAGAAATACCTGATTCAGAGGAAGCGCTTCCGCCACCAAAAGATGTTAAAGAAAAAGCTGAAGAGTTTCCGCCATTAAATAGGGAAGGGTCGTGCCCAACAGCTCCAGAGGGGAAAGATGCTGCGCCAGCACCAACAACAATTGGATAATCTGTACGTGCTACTGTAAATGTACCTGTGCGTAGTCCACCAGCGCCACCTCCTCCAGAACCATCAGTTCCACCAGCAGCTCCTCCGCCACCACCGCCCGCAAGAATTAAATATTCAACAGTACCTATAGCACCTGCTGTAAACGTAGAACTACCCGTTGTAGAAAACGTATGTATACGGTAGCCACCAGCAGTTGTAATTGTTCCGCCAGTTGATGAGGCAAGGCTAATAATGCCACCAAACGGTGTAAGCATATTTCTAATAGTTTCAATGTATGGCATTAAAACTCCTATGCAAACTTAGATTGGGCGCCGAGTACGGTAAATGTTGCGGATGCGGTTTTAATAATTGTAAATGTGTATGAGTCAATAGAGTTTGCATTACCCGCAGCAGGCGCATTTCCGCCGTTCCACTTAGGTGTAACAGCTGACCCATCTACCTGAAATACTGTTGGCTTATAAGCTGTAGCACCATTAGTTACCAAGAAAGCTACTGTAATAGCTTGGCCGTTAGACATCAAAGAGTTAAGAGTAGTTGTGCCATCTCCGCGGAAATTGAAGGTCCAGTCGGCTGAAGCGTTAGATGTAAAGTATTTAGCACCAGAAGTAACCACGTCTACGGCAACTGTTCCAGTAGCAGCTGTAGCAGACACAGTAATAGTTTCTAGTGGTGAGACGAATACTGGACGGGTAAGAGTTGCGCTTAGAGCTGGAGCATAAGTAGAAACAGCAGTACTAATATCAGCAGTTGTAGCAAGTGTGGATGTAGTAGTAGGTAGAGTTAAAACCACCGAAGAAGGAGCTGTGATAGTAGCTGGGACCGTTACTGTTCCGGTAAAGGTTGGTGAGGCTAAAGGAGCTTTAGCATTTAGCTGAGTCTGGATAGCAGAAGTTACGCCGTTAACATATTGAAGCTCTGTATTAGATACATCCCCGATAGTTGCTGAGGCAGCTGTTAAAGCGCCAACCTGTACAGGGGCAAATATAGAACCGGCTTCTGCAAAGTTAATAGTAGAAGTTGGCTTAGTCGTAACATCTTCAACAAACTTAATTACGCCATCTGAGGCATCTCGTGCTACTGCAGCAAATCTACGCTGTAGAGATACATCAGCTGAACCTGTGGCGGAGGCCGAGGTTACGTTTGATGCAGTCTTAGCAAATGTGAAGGTAGTTGTTGTCGGGACTGCTGTGATGTAATGAGTCCCGTTAAATGTAGCGTCTACACCTGTTACAACTACGATGTCTCCGGCGGAGAATCCATGAGTTGTAGATGTTGTTAGAGTAGCTACGTTTGATGTTAAAGCCTTATTAGAAATAGCTTTGGTAATTGTTGAGATAGTGTTTGCGTACTCTCCAACAAAACCTAGGTCAAGAGCATCGCCTTGGTTCTGGTTACCAGTAAAGATAAGTGGGTCAGTAACTGCAATGTTTGCAGTTTCCACAGTTGTACCCGCGCCACCAAATGTAATTGAACCATCAATGTTGACGTCGCCTTGAATACCCACGCCACCTACGACTGTAAGAGCACCAGTGGTTGGCGATGTAGAAGGAGTAGCAATTTCAATGTGAACGTTTTCGTCTGGAGTAATAACCATCTGAGTGTTGTCAGAAGCTAGACCACCGGCGGCAAAAATAATCTTGTTCTGTGTACCAGAGTCACCAGTTGCAAAGACTAGGTTTCCTTGGTCAAGGTTTCCAGCCTCAGAACCAACCATGAAGATATAGCCATCGCCTTTACCTGTGATTGAGAACTCTGGGTCAGTAAATGTGCTGGATGTAATACCCATATCAATCCAGCCCGAAGCATCGGTACCGTTGTTTGAGTACAAAATAATATCTGTGGACGCGTCAGAGCCTGAGTTTCTGTTGCTAAACGCAATTTGAGCATAATCATTAGCGTTTGCTGTGACAACTAAAGTTGGGTTTGTAAGAGCAGCCGCAGTTGCAAATGATTCAGCGGTTGTTCCCAAATAAATATTATCGTTTACCGTAATATTAGAAACACCGTCTGGAGCTACTACATGGCTGAGGGCTTCAAGAGCTTTTGCTACATAGACAAGGTCTTGTGCACTATAGGCGCTGGCTGCAAGAGAAGAGGAGATTTCACTCTTGATTGCGGTAACCTGGGTTTCCAGGCTTGTGTAGTTTGGCATCTTATCTCCTAATCAAATATCCCCAAGCCCAATTCTAGCGCAATTACGCGGTCGTTCAGGGCATTGGTAGTAGATGTGGTTACTAAATTAGCGGTATTGGCAATACCGTGGACATTTGTGGTCTGCAGGATATGTGAATCAATAGAGGCTGAAGAGTCATAAATGCCGTTTAAAGAAAAGGAAATGTCGGCTGTGGTAGCTGACACGTAAACAGTATCCCCAACAGAGATAGCAAATCTATGGGACTCAATCGTATTGGCGATTGGCACGTTAACGTTATAAAGCATGTAGGCGTACTGAGAAGCCAAGGTTGCTCCAGAAGGAACTACCCATGCTCTTACAGTAGCGGTCGCGGCACCCTTATTGGTAGCAATAACTGAGCACAGATAGCTGGCTGCAGCTGTGTGAATTAAAGTGTTTGTGTTGGAGGCTGGGTTTGCAATACCCATTCTTTGGACAGCCATTAGACCCCCAAGAACCAGGCAGAGGTCAAGTCAGCAGACGCAGCAGTACCAGTACCACCACTACCGCCAACTTCTACAAACTCGCCGTCGTAATAAACAAGAAGAGCATCTGTAGTGCTATCAAACCACAATAGACCTTCACGAAGGTTAGTTGTTGGTTCGGTACCAGAGACAGTTACGCCACCACCAGCTTCAGACCAGACAGTTCCGTTCCATACGTAAAGCGCCTTTATTGCTGTATTGAAATAAAGGTCACCTATCCGAATGGTAGGGGTGGTCGGAGCCGCCGCTAACGCGGGGATATTGACCGGTGATAGATTTAAACGACTCATTATGCGTGGACTACGACCCTGTACTTAGCAGTAGTTGGTGCCACGGAGAACAAGACTGTAATTGTGTTAGTTGTGGCATGCTCTACATCCGCTACTACTTCAGCGTATGGAGAAGCGTTATCGTAGATGCTTACAATAACGTCACGAGTATTAAGGTTGTGGGTGACGGTGTATGAGGTTGCAACACCGTCTCCAATATCTGTAGCGTACTTAGTTACAACTACTGTGCGGTCAATTGCAACAGCGTTAGTCTGTGACAAAATGCCGTCTCCAGCACCAACATCAAAGATGTTGCCGTTGGCAACAAGACCGTTACCAGCTGTATAGGTGCTAGCTCCTGAGAACTGAGCCCAGTCCTGGCTAGCAAAAGATGTTAGATAGTGATTGGACTGTACCCATGAGGTAGAGCCATAAACCGTACCTTCCATGATAAAGATGGAAGCGCCAATAAGCTCTTGATAAGTATCTGCATCAGTTGGGCGGGTAAATGTGTAGTTAGTCCCATCATCTGAGTAAACATAGATACCATTTTCAGTACCTGTTGTTTGACCAGTAAGCAAAATTCTGTAGCCAGTGCTTCCACTATCAAGTGCGGAGTGGCTGTCAATAACTACTGTTTCTGTTAATCCAGTAAGCGGTACGTTAGTAAGAGCAATTAAGTGAGCTGCTTGCTTCCAGTTAAGTCCTGCAACTGCACTATCAACATATCTCTTGTTTGCTGCATCCTGTGGGTCTACAGGGTCAGCAAGATTTGTAATCTTTTGGTTGTTAAGGCTTACAGAAGCAGTTGCTAAAGCGAAGTCGTGGAGCTTGTCTTCTAAACGAGCTAAGGTACCGTTTGCGTTTGGTACATAGATTGTTCTGTCTGCTGTTGGGTCAACGATAGCAAGAGTGGTTTCAAACCCGTCTGTGGTTGCACCTTCAAAGACAATTGTTGCATCTGAAAGATAAAGTCCAGATACAGAAGGAGAGGTAATTGTCTTATTAGTAAGGGTGTCAACAGTGTCACGACCAACAAGAGTTGTTGTTAGGTCTGGAAGAGTTACTACTCTGTCGTCTGTTGGGTCTCCAGCAGTAAGAGTAAGTTCAAAGGCGTTTGCGGTTGCGCCTTCAAATACTAGATTGACACCTGTATCAAGAGTTACAGTGCCTGTAAAGGTTGGGTTGTTAGAAGGAGATTTAGTGTCTAACTGAGCCTGGATAGAAGAGGTAACGCCATCTACATAGTTAAGTTCTGTAGTGGTAAGGGTGGCACCATCAAGGATGTTGATTTCTGCGGCATCTGCGGTAACGCCGTTTAGACCGATGGCCTCAAATTCCGTACCATTATAGATACGCATTTCGTTGGCGACGGTGTTGAAGTAAACCTGACCCAGAATTGGGCTTGAAGGGTTTGCCGCCAGATTTTGAATTACTGCATTTTGTAATTCATTTTTCGCCAAATCAATTGACGTTAAAAATTTACGTGCCATCT
>Ga0315903_10008319_pt1 | contig 12780 bp, 9 predicted proteins | sample LakEriMetagenome_7_FD_203524 | JGI IMG/M metagenome (GOLD analysis project Ga0315903, IMG submission 203524) | Freshwater fungal communities from buoy surface, Lake Erie, Ohio, United States - Buoy 2 MA119 | ecosystem: Environmental > Aquatic > Freshwater > Lake | place: USA: Lake Erie, Ohio...
TATCGTGTATCATCATTCAAAGACCCAGAGACTGGTGAATACGCCAAACCTTTGACCTATGAGTTTTTCGCTACGTCTATCGACGAGAGCGGGGCGCTATTGTCAGAGGATTACCACTTTTGCGAACTGTTTCGCAAACACGGGGGTAAAATCTACGCTCACCCGTTTATCCGGCTGACCCACACAGGCACCTATGTGTTTGATGGGGACATCTTGAAAAGCGGCGGCAATCTTAAATAAGGAGCAAACGACATGAAGAAGAACAAAGCAGCAGGGATTATGAAACTGTTGAAGCAGGGCTATACCCCTGCGCAAATCAAAGACCGTATGGCAGTAAGCGAAAGTTACATCCACGCGGTTAAGAAGCAGATGGCGGCAGCGAAAGCGGCAGCGAAGGCTGCTAAGACAACCACCCTTAGCATGGATAAAAACTTATCCTTTACACCTGAGGAAGTCGGTGTCTCCGAGGAGGTGTTTATCGAAGTAGCACTCGCAGCCTCGCAGGGTAAGGGTAAACCAAAGCCCGAACCCGAAGTCAGTGGAGTGGGTAAGGTGTTAGACGCAAGGGCGGAACAATATGGTTCGTTCATGCAGTCTTCGGACACGGCTATCAGAATTAAGGGCATCATGCACAATGCGGTTGCCCGTAACGAAGTGCACCTGTACCCCGACCAGTTACAGGCACTGGATATGATTGCGACTAAGATAAGTCGTATTGTAAATGGTAATCCAAATCATACCGATAGCTGGACCGATATAGCCGGATATGCTACGTTAGTGGCTGACCGTCTCCAAGGGAAAACCAGATAACATGACAGCGTGGTCCTATAGCAGCATCAAGACTTTCGACCAGTGTCCGAAGAAGTACTTCCACCTCAAGGTTGTGAAGGACGTCAAGGACGACCCCGGCGAAGCCGCTGTCTATGGGACCGCTGTTCATGAGGCGGCTGAGTTGTTCGTTAAGGACGGCACACCCATACCTGAGAAGTTTGCGTACATGCGACCCATCGTCGAGCCTTTGGCTGCCAAGCCGGGGGAGAAGCTGACCGAAGTGAAGCTGGGCGTCAAGAAGACGGACACTGGTTTCGAGCCGTGCGGCTTCTTCGACAAGGGCGTGTGGTATCGTGGCATCGTTGACTTGGCGATTATCGACGGCGAACGCGCTTGGATGGTTGACTACAAGACAGGCAAGAACGCCAAGTACGCAGACCTGAAGCAGCTTGACCTTATGGCTGGTGCGCTATTCGTAAAGTACCCAGACCTGAAGGTTATCAAATCGGCACTGGCCTACGTGGTCAGTCACGAGTTCCCAAAGAAGACCCACAAGCGCGAGAAGCTGGACCAATACATGTCGGTGTTCGAAGACCAATTAGACCAGTTGGAAGCTGCCATGGATAATGGTATATGGAACGCCAAGACAAGCCCGTTGTGTGGGTGGTGCCCCGTTACCGCTTGCGAACACTGGAAGCCACGGAGGAAGTAATGGCCAGAGATTACAAGGCAGAGTACGCGAAGTACCAAGGCAAGCCAGAGCAGATTAAGAACCGAGCGGAGCGCAATGCAGCCCGTGCCAAGATGGTGAAGGCTGGTAAAGCCAAGAAGGGTGACGGTAAAGACGTCGGTCACATGAAAGCCATTGACAAGGGCGGCTCAATCAAGGACGGTGTCCGGCTCGTTAGCAAATCTACCAACCGTTCATTCAAGCGGGACGCCAAGGGTAACCTTGTAAGTGAGACGAGTAAGCGCGAACGTAAAAAATAAACACCTAGGAGCAAACTGGTGCAAATCATTGAGAACAAGGCGTTGCTGGTCAACGCAGCGGACTCGTCCGTCATCACGGACAATATACATAAGAGCGCAGATACAGCCGAGGGTGTCCTTGTTAAATGGGGGCACACCGAGAGCGAAATCTTAGCCAAGCTAGGCTTCGAAGATACTCCATCGCCCATACTCAAGAGCTACGAGTGGACAGGTAAGCTCACCCCGTTCGAGCACCAGAAGACCACAGCCTCGTTCCTATCCATCCGGCGCAGAGCATTTTGCTTCAACGAGCAGGGCACAGGCAAGACGGCGTCCGTCATCTGGGCAGCCGACTACCTCATGAACCGTGGCGATGTGAAGCGCGTGTTGGTGTTGTGCCCCCTGTCAATCATGAAGTCAGCGTGGCAGCAGGACTTGTTTAAGTTCGCTATGCACCGTTCGTGCAGCGTAGCTCATGGGTCCGCCAAACAGCGTGAGAAGATTATCGACGCTGGCTCCGAGTTCGTCATCATCAACTTCGACGGCGTGGCTATCGTCAAGGACCAAATCATCAATGGTGGGTTCGACCTTATCGTGATTGACGAGGCTAACGCCTACAAGAACGCGCAGACCAACCGTTGGAAAATCCTCAAGCAGATTGTGAACGCGACAGAACCCCACATCTGGATGCTTACTGGTACGCCAGCAGCGCAATCCCCTCTTGACGCTTATGGCCTAGCCAAGCTGGCTGGTGGACCCAACTGCCCTAAGTTCTACGGTCAGTACCGCGACCAAGTAATGATGAAGGTGACCCAGTTCAAATGGGTTCCAAAGCCACAGGCGCAGGATATCGTGCATAGCATACTCCAGCCAGCCATCCGGTTTGAAAAGAAGGACTGCCTCGACCTACCCGAGGTGACCCATACCGAGCGTGAAGCGCCGCTCTCCGCGCAGCAGATGAAATACTATAAGCAGCTTAAGAGCCAGATGCTAATCGAAGCTGGGGGTGAAGAGGTCAGCGCGGTCAACGCTGCTACACGCATCAACAAGCTGCTCCAGATTAGCGGAGGCGCGGTCTACACGGACAATGGTGAGGTGCTTGAGTTCGACGTCAGCAACCGCATCAACACGGTGTTGGAAGTCATTGAGGAAGCCACCAGTAAGGTGCTGGTCTTCGTGCCGTTCACGCACACCATCGAGCTTCTACGCGCCAAGCTGGAGAAGGAAGGCATCTCCTGCGATGTCATCAACGGTAAGGTGCCAGTCAACAGGCGCAGCGACATTGTCACGCGGTTCCAGAACGAGAAGAACCCGCATGTCCTCATCATCCAGCCACAGGCTGCATCGCACGGGCTTACTCTTACGGCAGCAGACACAATCATCTGGTATGCCCCGGTGACAAGTGTTGAGACCTACCTACAGGCGAACGCCCGTATCAACCGCCCCGGCCAGAAGAACGCGATGACCATCGTGCATATCACTGGCAGCGAAGTCGAAGCGCGTCTTTATTCTATGCTGCGTGGGAACATTGAGAACCACGAACGCATCATTGATTTATACCGTAGAGAACTTGACACTGTATAATATAAGGAGTAAAAGGAGGTTGTGTCGGTCCCCTTGCGATGGCGCTGAACAAAAAAGGCGGACCCGAATAGACAGGTTAAGTGGGGACCGGCACACAAATGAAGGAGCAAACATGTCAGAACCAGTACCAATTAACGACCTCGTGTCTGCGTACCGCAAGTTGCGCGCAGCCATAGCCGAGGCAGAAGAAGCCCATGAGGCTAAGATAGCCTCACTCAAGGAGAAGCTGGACCTTGTGTCTGGTGAACTTCTGAACTTCTGTAATACGCAGAACCTTGATAGCGTGAAGACCCCCGCAGGGACGGTATCGCGGCGTGTACAAACCCGCTACTGGACTACCGATTGGGAAAAGATGAACGAATTTATCGTCAAGAACGAAGCCGTGCATCTGCTGGAAAAGCGCATACACAATGGTAACATGAAGCAATTCTTGGAAGAGAATCCGGACGCTCTTCCCATCGGCCTCCAAGTCGATAATAAGTACGTCATCCAAGTCCGCAAACCTAGCGAGAAGTAAGAATGGATATTATAGAAACGGTTACGCGGGTAGCACATGAAGCTACCCAAAAGTGGTCTGATGAAGGTATGCCAGCTTGTTGGCAGCGCCCATGGGAAGAGCTATCTGACGAGGAGAAGAATTTCCTCCTAGTTTTGGCTAAGGACATCATCTCCCAACCCGACCTGACACCGGTAAATAACGATGACAAGTCCGCTCGGCAGATATTCATCGAAGGTATTTTCTGGGGTACGGTACGTATCCAGTACGCAATAAAATCAGGAGAAAGCAAATGAGCAACATTACAATTTTTGAAGAAGCCTCCGACCTGCCCACGGTACGCCGTGAGACGCGCCGCGCAGACAAGATGGGTGGTGGCACTGGCCTCCGTCGCATCGCTACCACGAACGCCGCTACCTTTAAGCGTGTCGTTGGCGGGGAACAGATTGGTAAGGCTGTGCCGCACCAACTGGATGTCATCATCGTTGACTGGATGAAGGACGTGTCGCGTGAGTTCTACGTTAAGGCGTATGACCCAGACGCAAAAGCCACGCTGCCTGATTGCTGGTCGGGGCTGGGTGACAAGCCGGACGCCAAGGCTACCGCTCCGCAGTCTGACTCCTGCGCCGCATGCCCCAAGAACGTCGATGGTTCGGGCCAGAACGGTAAGGGTAAGGCTTGCCGCTTCAAGCGCCGCGTAGCGGTCCTTGTTGCTGGTGACCCATCGGGTGAAGTCTACCAGATGAATTACGCAGCGACTTCGCTGTTCGGTAAGAGCGTTGGTAACAACCATCCGTTCGAAGCCTACCGGAAGTTCTTGTCGGCCAATGGTGAAAACCTCGACACCGTCGTTACTCGGGTAATGTACGACCTTGAGTCGGACACCTCGAAGCTGAAGTTCAAAGCCATCCGCCACCTCACCGAGTTGGAAGCTGGTCTGGTTGACGCCGCACAGGACGACTCAGAGACCCAGCGTTACATCCAGCTTACGGCTGCTGCGATGGACGGGGCCAAGGCTCCTGCTCCTGCTGCTATTGCCGCGCCTGTTGTGACTGCCAATCCGTTCGGCGATGACGACGAAGAGGAAGAAGCGGCACCAGTAAAACGGGCTGCGAAGCCCAAGGCGACTGCCGAAGTAAAGCCAGAACTGGCGGAAGTCCTCAACGAATGGCTTGATGACGAAGAAGAGGCTTGATTATGCAGGGTTACACCATCCGTATAGCCCAAGGCATAAAGGAAGCCGACGGTAACCTCATGGGGGTAAAGCTTGGGCGAGTTTGTCTCGCCCAAGACATCCCAGTCTCCACAGTAGCGGAGGCACTTGGGGTTACACGGCAGACTATATATCACTGGTTTCTTGGAAAAAGTGAGCCAAGAGGACCTGCCTGTGAAGCTATTGAGGCATATATAGCCAACCTCGCCTGAGGTTTTTCTAAAGAGCAAATAATGAGCGGGAGCTTCCCGCAATGGTGAGTGATGCAATGCAACAACCCGATCTCCTAGACCTCGTGCAGCCAGCCGACGGCTGGTTCGCGATTACGAGCATTAAAGGGAGTGGGAAGAACGCTGACGTCCGTCAGGAACTTGTGGCTACGCGGGAAGAAGTAGACGTTCTTATTGAACGCTACGTCAACGCTGGGTGGAACGTGTTCTTCGGGGTCGCCAAGTATGCAACTGGTGACAACCGTAAGAAGGAGAACGTGAAGGGGTTGAAAGCCTTTTGGCTCGACATTGATTGCGGCCCTAGCAAGGCCGAGATTGACCCTAACACCAACAGACCTGATGGATATATTGACCAGAAGACAGCGCTCCAAGCACTGCGTAAATTCTGCAAGACGGTTGGTCTTTCTACTCCCACCCTCGTAAGCTCAGGCGGTGGCATCCATGCCTATTGGCCGCTTGAGGAAGAAATATCGCGGCGTGACTGGGAGCCAGTGGCTGAACGCTTCAAGGCGGTCTGTCGCGCCCAGAACTTCTACGTCGATGACAAGGTGTTTGAAGTGGCGCGCATCTTGCGCGTCCCCGGTACGTTCAACTTCAAGCAGGAAGAGCCACGTCCGGTTCAGTTTATCCATGTTGGTGAGACGACCACCATTGAGGCCATGCGCTCGGTCTTTGGTGTCAAGCCACAGGCGACAATCTTTGACGACAACTTCGAGATGTCGCCGCGCCAACAAGCGTTGATGAATGGCGTGGATTATAACTTCAAGCGCATAATGGTTCGCACAGCCAAGGGCGACGGATGCAATCAGCTTCTGCATGCCTATAAGAACCAAGCCACCGTTGGCTATTATGAATGGTTCTACGCGCTGTCCGTGGCTGCCATGTGCGGGGATGCTGATACAGCAGTGCACATGATGTCGAAGGGTCATCCGGATTACGACCCAGAGACCATAGATAAGAAGGTAGCCACCATCCGGAAGGCGACAAGCTGCGCCAAGTTTAAGAGCGTCAACCCTGACCTATGCGTTGGGTGTCCACATCTTGATAAAATCCTTGGCCCCAAGGAACTGGGTAAAATCGTCAAAGAGTCCGTCGAGGATTCGGTAACGGTCGAAACGTCGCCCGGTGTGGTCGAAGAGATAGAAATCCCCAAGTACCCCTTCCCATATTATCGTGGCGAAGGTGGGGGTATCTGGCGCAAGCCACCCAAGGACTCGGAAGAAACTGACCCTATCATGGTCTACTCGAACGACCTGTATGTGGTGAAGCGGATGCACGACCCCGGTGAGGGCGACTCCGCGCTGTTTCGCTTACACCTACCACGCGACCCGTTGCGTGAGTTTTCGATCCCGATGTTTAAGGTCACCCAGAAGGACGAGCTTCGCAAGGCGCTCTCCGCACGGGGTGTGGTTAGCTACGGCAAAAAGTTCGACGTGCTCATGGACTATGTCATGAAGTCAGTCGAAGAACTCCAACACAGAAATAAGGCAGAAATTATGAGACAACAATTTGGCTGGGTAGACGGCAACAGCCGTTTCGTTTTGGGTGACCAAGAGATCACCGTTGAGGGCAACATCTATTCCCCTCCCTCTAAGGCCACAAGTAAGCTGGCCAAGTTCGTCGGCCCAGTTGGGTCGCTGGAAAACTGGAAAGAAGTCTGGGGCCTTTACGGTGCGCAGGGTATGGAAGCACAGGCTTTCGCCGCGCTCAGCGCGTTCGGCTCTCCGCTGCTTAAGTTCCTCGACCAGACGGGGGCGGTTATCAACCTGTTCAACTCGCTCTCGGGTACGGGTAAGACCACCATCCTTAACATGGTGAACAGCGTCTATGGGCATCCCAAGGAACTGCGCCTTAAAGAAATCGACACCATGAACGGCAAGCTCCAGTGGGTCGGCGTCCTTAACAACTTGGCCCCCACGATGGACGAGCTTACCAACGTCACGTCGAAGGAATACTCGGACTTCCTGTACTCGCTGTCCAACGGTAAGGGTAAGGAGCGTATGCTGGCTGGGTCCAACGAACTGCGCGAGAACAACACCACGTGGCAGAGCATCACGGTTTCGACGTCAAACTCCTCGTTCGTCGAGAAGCTGTCGATATTGAAAGACAACCCAGAAGGCGAACTGATGCGCCTGATTGAGTACCCCATTGGGTTGGTAGAGACCGTCAGCACTGCGCATGGTAAGAACCTATTCGACAAGGTGCTCTTCGCTAACTACGGCCACGCCGGACCTATCTATATCCGTTACGTGCTGGCGAACATGGAATATGTGCTCGGTAAGTGTAAGCAGATGCAGGAGAAGATTGACCGTGAGCTTGGGCTTCTTCCCAAGGAACGCTTCTGGTCGGCTACGCTTTCGGCCAACATCGTGGGTGGTATGCTTGCCAAGCAATGTGGGTTAATCGACTGGGATATGGACCGCATCTATATGTGGGCCTGTGGTTTGATTGAGCGTATCCGCGTGGACACAGCGGCACCATTGAACGGCGTGGAGCAAGTCATCAACGACTACCTCTATCGCCACGTGCAGAACATCCTCGTCGTCGATGATATGGTGGACCTGCGCACTAATATGGAGGCGTTACCAAAGCGCGAACCAAGGGGTGAGTTGCTAATCCGTATCGAACCAGACACCAAGATGATGTTCTTTATCGCCAAGCCGTTCAAGGAATACTGCGTCAAATACCAGATTAACTACAACGACACGTTGGCCAAGCTGGAGAAGCAAGGGCGTCTGGTATCCCGTGCGGGTAAGCGGCTGTCCAAGGGGATGTCGGTCTCGGGCGGTAACGTGCATTGCCTCTGGTTCAAGCTTGATGATGATTTCATCAAGGTGGACGAGTACGTCAAGGAAAGCACGTCGGAAGATGCAGATTGAGGGTGTAACCTACGAGATTAACTGGCGCGCATTCCGGAAGGGGGCTTCTATGTTTTTCCCCTGTCTCGACCAAGTGCGCGCCAAAACACAACTAATGGTAGTCCTCAAGCGCCTACGCATCAAGGTGTTGGTCAAGCCCTCCATCGAAAATGGGATTAGGGGTTTACGCATCTGGCGAAAATAGTTATGAGGGCGTCGGAAGTTTGCTCCTTCCAGTTGCTAAATGCATCACTCCCGGCCCCCGGTTGCTCACTCAGCCGGGGGCCATTTTTATTTCTCTGCTTCCACGCGGCGCTTGAGAATATCCATCATGTATGGAGTCTTACCCTTGTCATCGAGCGGCACACCACGGGTAGCTTCGCTCCGCAGCACGTTATTAACAGCGTTGTTCTCCACCTCATACAGCGTGTCGATGCTAATAATATCAGTTGGGTATGTCCTGTTGTATTCGCCCCATTCTTTCATGGTTTTTTTGTGGGCTTCCGCCACCTCGGGGGTAAACCCAAACTGGTGTTTATCGAGCGCAAGCTTGCGGAACTTAGCCAGTATATCGTCACGAGCGGCCTTCACCTTCTGCCCAATCTTCCTACCTTCGTAGTTCTGTTCTTGGCGTTGGCTGGCTTCAGTCGAGGCAAAACCGAGGGACTGGAGAAAAACCTTGTCGCTGGTCCAAAACTCTTCCGGCATCCCAACTAGTTCGCGGTCGTAATTCAACTGGCCTTCTTCAGCAAAGCGATTGGCTTTGGCCACATTCGAGAAGACCTTCGGTGTTTTTTCCAGAGCGCGGTTGGTGTAGCCGTTCATTAAATCATCTATGGCTTTGTAATAATCTATACCCGTACTGACGGTCGCGCCACCAAGGAAGTTGACCAAGAACTCCCCTGCTACGCCCTCAGGAGTTTTCGCACGTGGTTCATCCGGGACGAAGAACATGAAGTCCAACGCCACTGAGTTGGAAAGGTCAACATCAGTAATAGCCGAAATCGGCCCCTTCTCCACGGATAGAGCCACTGTAGCAGCGGTATCATCATCGTACCCGAACAGGTTTTGGGTCGTCCCATCCTTACCGAAGAACTTGGGTATCCAAACATTCCGTATCCACCAGTCAACATTATAGGTAGCCTTGATGTTGCCGTCCTTGTCGATGTAGCTCAGACCACCTTCTTCTTCGTCGTCGTCGAATTGCGAAGCGAGCCAAAGCAACGTGCTAGCAATACCCACGCCGAGGCCATATAATGGGATGCCCTTAACCCCTGCGTACATAAACAGGTTAGCTAGTGTGCCAGTGGCTATCTCGATAGCGGCAACACGCTCTCCGGGTTCAAGCTTCCCGAAATAGATTGCCGTGTACATTTTCCGTAGAAGCAGCGACGACATCATGTAGGGGAAGCTGTAGAACTGACCCGCAACCCGCCCGACCGGTGATGTCAGAATACGTGGTTTGTTGTACGACGAGAAGTCGAACGTAGCTGCTAGCGTGGTATCCACAGCCGCTTCAATGGCGTTCTTCTTTGCCTCGGCGTGAGATTGCCCCTTCTTCTTGTTCTCTCGGTACGCCAGTTCCAGCGCGGCCATATAGGTAGCCTCGCGGTTCACACGCTCCATCTGGTGCATAAGTGACCCCATCGCGTCGAGGACAAAAACCCCACCGCGCCAAGTAGCTGTATGCACGCGCCCCTGCATCAGGTCTTGTAGAGCCGACCGTTGTTGGGGATCAACATTAGCAAAACCGCCAATCTCGTTGGCAAAGGTATCCAACCAAAGGTTTAAGTCACGGCCTTCAACCCATCCTTCGGACAGTACTTCGTAGAGTTCTGGGTCGCTTTCTTTCTTCATCCCAGTTACTGGGTTATCTAGTAGGGTCGGCTGCTCCCAGTTGAAGGTATAGCTGCCGTCTTCCTTCTTTACCGACGTGAACGGGCTGGCGGCAAAACCACCTAGAGCAGAAAAGCCATACTTGGCTAACGCAGCAGTAGCATTAATGTGGCCGTACTTCTGAGCTAGTATCGGGAGCGCCACGATGTGAAGCTGGGTAAGCTGGATAACACCAGTCTTAGGGTTAGCCAGATATTGATAGAACGCTGCCTTGTTACCCAACTCAATCATCTTATTTATGGTGCTGTTGGTGAGGGTTTGCGGCATCATGCTGTTCAACGTGCGGAGTTCGATCTCCTTAATAAAGACTTCCATCTTCTCACGGTCAGGCATATCCTTGACCATGTCCTTGGCACGGGAAATCTCTAGCCGTAACTGCTCACCGAACTTTGCGCGTTTCACATCGTTAATGGACGAGCGCCGGAAGTTGGCGAAGTTCTTCAGGATGTCGGTGCTGTAACCAGCGCGCATCTTACGAGGAGCCATGTGCTTGCGCATATCGCCAGCCGACATGGTTTGCAGCCAAAGGTCGAAGACTTGGCTCTTGAGTGCGCCAATATCCTTCGGGTCGCCATCGAATAGGTCGAGGACTTCTTTCAGTGGCCCTCCCGACACCTGCTCAAAGTTGTTCCGCAGGTCTTCGACGTTGCCGATATCGGTGACTTCTTCACCACGGGCTTTCATCAGCCGTACAAACTGGTTACGCTTGAGCCGCGTCTCAAACATCTTGAATACGCTATTAGCCCCCGTGCCTACACGTGCGTAGTAGGAACCAAAGCGCATAGCTGGGAAATAGATGACTTGCTCCCGCGCCGGTTTGAATTGCGCTTCGAGCTTCTCCAGCGCTTCGGCGAGTTCTTTGTCTTTCTTAGTCTCCATAAGGCGCGAACGAAGCATATTATACTTAGTTTCTAAGTCACGCCGATGGGCATCACGGATAAGTTTGAATATCTCTTTACCCTTGTTGCCACCAAACTCGGGACGGCCAAGGTCACGCCAGCCAAGCACGCGCTCGTCACCGGGCACACCCGCATATACGCTTTTAATATCAGCAAGCCGACGAGCGATTTTGTCTTCGACCTTCTTTTTACCTTTGGCGTCGCCAGCCGTGACACTGCCTAGTTCGGTCTGAAGCTCCTTGGTTTTCTTATCAAGCTTGGCATACTCCTCAGGTGTAGCTGCCTTGGTCGGGTCAACCTGATACGCCACAGTGGCAAACTCAAGGTCCGATAAAGCCTGTGCGGCCTTCGGGTACTTCTTCAGGAACTCAGATACTTGCTCCAACTCTTCTGCAAGAAGGCCATACTCCTTGCTTTGGAACCGTGGGATATCTTGCCGAGTGATACGGTCAGACTCTATGAGACCCGGAATGCGCCCCTTGAGGATACGGAAGATGTCCTCGGTCGAGAGGACGGGCAGCACCAACTGCCACTTACCAGCATCAACGGCGTCAATGGCCCCACGAAGGAGTGCCAAGTTTTCCTTGTCGCCACGTGCCAGTTTGACGAGGTCAATACCACCACTCAGAACGTCAGCCGTATCGTTGGTAGACGCAATCCGCTTCTGGATGCGGTTCATCTTTTCCCGAGCAGCCTTAGCTTTGGCCAGCGCAGTGCGCTTCTGGGCTTCGGTCAGGACAACCGGCTTGCCATTGGAAACTACCGTGGGCTTACTGGATTTTTTCCTTTGCTCCAAAGTACCCGTTACATCATACATACGGTCGATTTTCTTGGACGCAGCAATTAGTTTAGCACCAGCCTTTAGTACGGTATCTAGTTGTGGTTGGAACTTAGGCTGCAGTTTAAGTAGCTTCCGCACCAGCGTTACGAAGCGTGTCCACAGATTACCCTTCTCCAAAAACTTCTGGAAGCTAGGTTGGGTCAGACCTTCAGCGATGAACTCATCTAGGTTTGTCATCCCATAAGGGGATGCGCTGAGTAATGGGTCCGTCGAACCCTCCACGTCGGCCATAGTGTTGTACGCATCAATCAATTTAGAGGCTTCATTACGTAGTGCGACCATCTCTGGGTCAGCATCAAAGCCAATATCGTTTAAGCGATTAAAGCTCACGCCAAACTTAGCCGTCAAAGCAATGTGAACCGCCTCGTGAAGCAAGGTTACAATGTTTGCTGCGGTTGATACCCCACGCAAACGAACCTCGGGGGGTGTGTCGCCATAAAAAGTAGCAGTCCCTAAGGTAAAAACTTCTTGCAGACTAAAATTAGTGTTGCCGATATAGGCGTTAACATCATCGTCTATGACATCCGCCAAAGCCGCAGCAAGCTCACGCTGCGCGGGGTTCATTTTGTTGAGGATGTCTGGGTCGCGCAGTAAATCTGTTAACCTAGCGTTGGCCAGTATAGGTTTGCCGGTAAGTACTCTCCATGCGTCCTGCATCCGGTATATAGCGTTTTGGGTAGCTGCGTTCGCATTTTCAACTGCGTTGCTGACGCTACTTAGAAGCCCACTACGAAGGCTTCTTGATCCTGTCTGCGCAGGTTTTTCAACAATATCTGGTTTAGCCGTTGGCGCAGTAGCAGCTTGTACTTCAGCGATGCGGTCTTGTGCGAATTGTGTACCGGCTTTGTATGCTTCAGATTCTAAGGGGTCTATCAATAACCGGGGTTTTTTCCCGTTGCGCACATCATCCACACCCGCAAGGAACATATCTTGGTCAAGGTCGCGGTCTTGGGCCTCGGAGATAGCAAAGCTATCGAGGTCCGCTAGAATTTCCTGTGGGGTAGGCACATCCGCTGGCGTGAT
>Ga0315903_10008321_pt1 | contig 12779 bp, 28 predicted proteins | sample LakEriMetagenome_7_FD_203524 | JGI IMG/M metagenome (GOLD analysis project Ga0315903, IMG submission 203524) | Freshwater fungal communities from buoy surface, Lake Erie, Ohio, United States - Buoy 2 MA119 | ecosystem: Environmental > Aquatic > Freshwater > Lake | place: USA: Lake Erie, Ohio...
CTAAAAATGATTCTTCTCCATCATCACCACTCACTAACCAATCTATTCGTTGAGCATATACTTCAGCTTTTCTAAGTATGTCTAATCCCTCTTTAAACTTATCAATTACTTCATCATTGTATTTGTGATGATATAATTCATTGGGATGTCGTTCATAAAAATCATCTCCATACCATCGTTGATTTTCTTTAATCAACTCATCATCTACTTTCTTACCATTCTTTTCAATAAGTCGTTCTATACTATCAGCTATTTCTCTGATACGGTATTGATTATAATCAAAATGTCCTCCACTCATATTGTTGTATAATATATTGTTATTATTGTGTTACCATGGTTATGTCCGCCCTGTGATTGGGTGATAGAATGTACAATAATATTTGGGTTGTTAGTTAACCATTCATTGGTTTGGGTTTCTACTTCACTCGATGTGTCACTGAATATTTTTATCTGGGGCATGATGTGGTTCCTTTTTTGTATTTAAAATGTAAATATTAACTTTATTCCATACCCACTTAATCCTAATCCCGCCCCTATTAACATTACATTTAATGGTTGTGGTGCGTTGGGATTGTAATCTATACTTGTTGGGTGATTAGGATATGGTTCACGTGTTATCTCTCTTACCACTCCTATACCTGTTAACATTAGTCCTGATATTAAGGCTAAGGCTCCTCCATTTACATTCTCACGATTTGATTTAAATTGATATGTTAAATCAAGTGTGTCTGGATTTATTGCTTGGGTTTGTAATGTTAATATACTTAACCCTATTAATATTAGTTTTTTCATTTGTATTTAAATTTATCTTGTCCTATATTTCTCCCAAATGTAAATGCTTAATCCAGCTAATATTATTCCAATTGGTAAATCCCATGTCCATCCTTTAATCATTATATCTCGTATTAAGAAATAAAGATTAAGTATAGTCATTAATAGTAGTATTGTTGATAGTATTTTCATTATTTGAATTTTTTAATTTTAATTTTGTCTAAAAGACTAGCTGTTAATATTAACCAAATGAGTAATATTGATGGTAATACCCAAGCTATCAAATCCAGTAATGTGATTTCCTTTTTATTACCACCTGCTAACCACCAAGCACCTACTGTACCTGCTAATACTATATAAACGATTAAAAATATTTGTGGTATCATATTCCGTTTTGATTATCGTTTAGTGAAGGTGCACGACCAGGTACTTCTGTTTTTGGGTTACCACCAAACATTGTATCCCAATCAACATTACTTGAATCAAAACCATTCAGTTCAAATAATTCTTTCATCCAATCTGATGATTTCCAATCAACATAGTAGTTGATAATAATATTATTCTTATCCATTGTTACCTCCGTATATTTGATCGTAATACTCTTCTGCCGTCATACCATAATCAGCATCATCAAGGTAGTCACTTACGAACTGGCATGTTTCCTCCTTATGCATTGCTTTGGCTTTATTAATAGCATCAACTAATAATAAATCTTGCATTGGTTGTGTTTCAATTGGTCCAAGTATTTCACTAAACTCTTTAATTAAACACTCAATACTAGTTTGTTCTGTTTTACTCATGACCTTTATTTTTAAATTGTTCTTTATATTTAAAGTGGTCAACCATAAACCAACAACTTGATATTACCGTTACTGTAAATCCCAACCACATAATAAAAACTCTGTTTACATCATTGTTTATTATGTTTATTCCGTCTAAAAAATAGTAGTCCATAATATCCCATCCAAATATTGTTGCTACTAAAAAGTTTCCAAAAAATAATAGTAATCTTTTCATATTATTTCTTTTTAAATTGTTTAATAAAATCATCAAAGTTTACACCATTATCAAATCCAGCTGGTTTGTTAAAATCTAAACAAGCTGTCCAACAAGCTTTCATATCTTCCTTACTATACATTCTTTCAGCTTGCCATTTAGCACCTGCTATATAACATCTAATAGCTATATCGTGTTCAAACTCTGTTATACCATCACAAAAGATATTATTACTATAATACTCTTCAGCATCTTCTCTAATTGTTTTCATAACCTTAATTTTTTATTACTTAGTAAATATAACATTATTATTTTGATGAGCCAAACCTTGCTTTAAGATTTTCCTTCTCAATCATATCCTTTAATATTGAAACATAGTTTGGATTCTCAGCATATGATTGACTTAAGTACTGGAAGTATTGTTCTTCAGTGTTTATGTTTGATAGGTATCTACATTGATAAAACGAGTAGTCAAGAACTGACTCACCCCAACTATAATAATATGCATGGTTGTTTTCTGTACCTTTAGCTGTTGTGATACGTTGTTTGGCTTCACGCATACCAAATAAATTGTTTCCTTCCCTGAATACCTTACTTGTAAAATTACCTGTTTCAAGTTTTGCTTGGGCAAGTGCTATGTAAGGAAATTTAACATTTAATTCTTTTAGTTTTTCAATTAATTTGTCTTCTGAGAATTTATTATACTCTTGAATAACAATTAATTTTTCTTCCTCAGATAAACTGAGCAAAACATTTTTACCCAATTTATAGCCTGAGTAAAATAAGATAGAACCTAATAATGTTGTTACAATAATAGTAGTGATAATAATTTTACCTACTACATTAATTGGTTTTGGTTGTAGTGTTTTGGGATCAATTTTAAATATATTTTTCATAATTTTTAATTTACTATTTCAATTAAACCAAATCTTAACATTTTATCTATTTTATTTCTCACAGCGTGAGGATGCGTATTAAGATATGTTTGTTCATATTCCATAGGACCTACAATTCTACACCATTCATTTAAGTCATCAAATGTATTTTCTTTGTATGCTCCATCAACATACAGTCCTGCATCTGCAATTAGAATTTCTAATTCATTCATTTTTTCCCAATTATCATATTCTGGTGAATCTTCTTCTCCGTACAATAAATTGAGACGCTCTAATTCTTTTTTAACATTTTCTTTTAATACAATTTTCATATTTATTTATTAGATTGTTGTTAATTCAATTTTAGCTTTAATATGTTTACAAATACCATTTTTCGCTCTCCATGAGCCAGGGCATGAACATTTCCATTTCTTAGTATTTGGATTATAAACAGTGTTATATTTATCTCCATTTGAACCTGTTACTTCAAATTTAATTGTATCAAGTTTTGGTGGTTGAGGTTTAGTCCACTCAATATCATTTAAAGTTGTTTGTGGATGTACCTCCAACCATATAGGTACAATATATTTTTTACCTGATGGTACTGTTATTAATGTAGGTGGTAATATTTGATTCTCATATTTGTATTTAAATAAATTAACATTACAATAAGTGATGTTTTGTGGATCAATATTATAGGCACCTTCACTATAAACTAACTCATCTGTTTTAGTACCGTCTTTAAATCGTTTTTGAACTTTAAATAACATAATTTTAAAATTAATAAGGCATATTTTTGAAAACTTCTGATAATGTTTTACCTGTTGCTATTGGTCCTTGAAATTTATTATCCCTACCCCATACCTCAGTTTCACCTGAATGACCACATTTAGGTACAACAGTATAAATAACATCACCTGTTTCAATATCACAGATTCTAAAATCATCATATAATGATCCATAACCAGTACAGTTATTCTTAAAAAACACATATACTTTATCAGTATCTGTATTACGCTTTTTAACCCAACGCTTTACCATTCTGAATAAACGTTCTGATTTTAATTTTAATGCTTTATCTTTACAGAACCAATCATAGAAATTGTAACACTCACTTGGTGTACCATCAGAATCTAATATGATTCCTTTTTCAAATGCTTCTAATTGTTGTTTTAATGTTGTTTTCATAACCTTTATTAATTATTACATTGTAAATATAAGTAAGGCTCCCTAAGGAGCCAAACCTATTGTAATAAAAAATAAATATTAATGACTATCTCCAACATCATGTTTTTCACTCCAAATTAAGTAATCTGGATTAATACACTTGTACACTTTATTTCGTTCTCCTGATACATGTTTAATAACAATACCTTCATGTGGTATTTTAGTACCTTCAATATTATTATTGAATATATATTTGTCTTGTATTTCTTGATTCCATTGACCTATATATAAAACAGGTACACGCGGTAAACCTAAATGTTCAAGTAAACCATCAGTCACAGTTACGTTATGATATTTACCATTTTCAATAATATCAAATCCAGCGAATTCAATTTCTTTTAAACCATAATCATAGTTCTTTTGAATACCAGGACCATATATTTCACCATATAAAATAACCCCATCACCAATAATGTCAGGTTTCCATGCTTTAACATAGCGCCATAATTTATTCTTAATATCATACTTATCAGCTACTGTTCTCCATACATCTGTATCATAGAAACCTTGTGAGTCACTACCTTTCTCTACGTTATGTGAACCATAAACATACTCATAGTCAATCCACTCATCAGCTAACCTAAAGAATTTCTTTACCTTATCCCAAAATGATAATTTAGCTTTCTTTACAATACCATAACGAGCATTTGTGCCATGTAATTTTCTTGTTATCTGTACTTCATCTTCTTCTGTAAACATACCACTAACATTCTTAGCGTTAGGGAATTTATAGTATACTCCAAAGTTAGGATTTTGATGGTACTTAATTTTACGACCTGAAGATAATTGTATTTGTACTGCTGGTGGTTCGTATTTGTAAATATTAAGCGACTCCATCAAATCTTTACCTTCTGGGTTATATCCAATTGGTAGGTATTGATTTGGTATTACTAAACATTCTGAATATACTCCCCTTAACTTAACGGTACGTACACGACCACCTTTTCTTAAGTAGTTAGTCACACCCATCGCATCTGATAAACCTTGTGGTATAACAGCATCAGTAGTGGCAATTGCTACTAAATTACCTACACTGTATTCACCTTTTTTAGTAATACAATTCCACCCACCAGCAACAACTACTTCAATGTTGTCTGCTCCTAGTATTGCTTTTACTTCGTTGATTGTTGTAACGTAACAAACGCTATTATTATTTTCCATACTATAACTTTATTTCAAATCTGTTTACTCATAAGAATCTCTATCAATTTTAATTACATATGGAAATCTTGGAACACCATCAGGTGTTAAATTAAAATACTTAACTGTTGCTTGTTTACCTATTAATGTGTCTTTTTGTTTCCACATTTCAGTACATTCTTCCCAATTGAATTTAGGTGAGGCATTAAATCGTTTACCATCTTTATTTTCAAATACAAATGATCCTATCATACCTGTTTTATTACCACCACCTTCTTCAATATCAAGTATAGTATATTCTTCATCAATAAATGATTTATGTTTGAGTAATGATTTAGAACGTTTGTTTTCATATTCTTTATCTAAACGAATCATTTGACCTTCATAACCTTGTCTACCAACATAAATGTCATAATATGAATGTAATTCATTTTCATTACTAACTTTATTAGTAGGAACAATAATACAGCAGTTAGGTAAAGCTGATTGTAGTATTAATTTATCTAATACATTGATCCGTTTAGTAAATACACCTGGCTCACTAGGTACATCATAAATCCAATATTGAATTTGTTTTTCACTTGCTTCTAAATCTGCTTGAGTTGGTTTAGTTTTCTTAACTAACGAGCATATAGCATTAAAGTCATTTGCAAATTTATCAGCATATAATTCTCCATCAAATATTAACTCAGGATCTTTTTCAAATAATGGTTTTAGTGATTCATAGATATGAGGTGCTGAAACTATTTTCTTACCATTTCTACTCCACATACCATCTGCTCTCACAATACATCTAATACCATCAAGTTTTGGTTGACTATAAACAGGATATTTAATTTTATCCTTATAATCTTCAAACTTATGAGCTAACATTGGATTGAAAAACTTAGGTTTATCAATATCATCTATTGATTCATAACTACCCAATTCTAATTTCTTTGTCCACATTGCTTGTGCTTCAGTTAGTGCTTGTTGTTCAGGTGTGGTTTCATTTTTCTTACTTATATTTTTACCCTCACAACACGTCCATTCACTTGTTGTTTTAACACCGTCAGTATATCCTGAGATTGTTCTAAAGCAATTACCTTTTATTTCAACGGTCCATTCATTAATTTTACCATTGACTGCTCGTTTGTAAAGTGTATTTAATTTCATAACCTTTATTAATTATTACAATGTAAATATAATGAAGGCTCCTTGAGGAGCCAAACATTATTTTATTTTTCTTGTTAAACTTAAGTTACCCCAAATAAACTTATCACTATCACCAATTTGATCTAGGTCTGTTAAACTAAATCTAACATTAATTTCTAGGGCTGTATTAGATGTAAAATAACTCTTTAAACCACCTCCAACAACAAGTGACTCATTTGGTATACCAAATATATTATAACCAATACTAACAACAGGTATCATACCTACTCTAATACTATACATGTTAGGGGCTACATTATAGTCAACAAGTAAAGTACCAGCAGTTATACTTTTATTTAAAGGTGAAGCATATGCTTTAGTACTAAATACTTCAAATCGAGTTGTTAAGTGTTTACTGTAGTTATATTTTATAATACCAACACCTAAAGGCATATAGTATTTACCATCAATAATTGTTTTAAAATCTCTATAATTACCAAAGTAAGTAGATAAACCAGCTCCAACTCCTACCTCAAAATTAGATTTGAATGGATTTTCAATTTGAGCTGTAAGCATACCTTTTATTTCATTTAATAAAGGTAATACTTGTTGATAGTAGTTAATACTATCTTGTGTTTTATATTGATTAAATTTAACAGTATTTACACTATCAAGTTGTTTTAACTTAATAATATTGTGTCTTTGAGATACAAATGTATCATTAACTGCTTTTGCTTGCTCACGAGTAAATGTAACAAATGTGTCTGTACCTATTGTTCTAATCCTTTGGGAATAGGTTAAATTGCTGGCCAGTGTCAGCAACAGTATTATTAATAACTTCTTTAACAGTTTGTAGTTCATATTGAGTTTCAGTTAATACAGTTTCTAATTGTTTCTTTTCTTCTTCCAATTTCGTAACTGTTTCATGTAACTCGGTCATTTTGGCTTTTTGTTGTTGGTCAGCTACCTTAGTCACGGTAGTTGCTTTTTTCATATTTTTTTCTGATTTAGCTAAAATAGCATCAACATCTATTTCTTTATGTTGTGTTGGTGGGGTTGATGCTGTAACTACTAGTAAGGTTAATAGGATAGAGATTAATACTGTTTTCATTATTTCTTCATTTGGGTTAAAATTTCGAGTTTAGTCACAGCAACAGCTAAAGCACTGTCTGAGCGTTTAAGTGCGGTTGATAATAAATCTACTTTATTTTCCAAAACTATAATTTTTTCTTCATGTTTTACTATTTGACCTTGATAGTTCATTTTACCATCAATATATAAATAACCAATAGCAATTAATACTATAAATAATAATCCTTTAACAGGGTCCTTAGAGAACTGCTCAAATGAAATAGGCATCTTAACCATGTTACTCGCCTCCTTCGTTATTGCTGATGCTGCTGTTGTTGCTGCTGTTTTCTTCGCCATTTTGTTTGTCTTTTTTATTCATCCATTTATCAACTGATGCTATACCAAATGAACCTAATATAATAACCATGAATCCATCAAATATGAACTCATTAATTACTAATGGGTTACCAACATATCCAGTTATTAAATCAACTGCTAATGCTACTACGAGCATAAAAAATGCAATAAACCCAACTACTGCTTTTTCATTAATAGTGTTATTGTCATCAAATAATTGTTTGAAAAAATTTTTCATATTACTTTTTGTTAGTTGTCTTCTTAGTTGTTTTTTTAGCAACTGGTTTAGAAGCAACTGACTTTTTAGTAACTGGTTTAGATATGATTACTTCCTCTGTGATAGGTTCAGTTAAGTCTTTATATTCTTTACTACCAAATATTTCTTTTAGTTTATTGAATATTAACTTAACAAACGGATGATTCACAAATTTTAATATTTTATCCATTTCAAACTTTTGTTATAAATATATTAAATATTTTCTTCTTCGAATGCTTTTAAAACTTTTTTACTAAGTCTACTATAATCCATATTAAACTTAACAGGCATTACTTTTAACAAACGTGTGTTTTTATATGGTATATTAGTTGTGGCACACCACTTACGTGAGATCATTAAATAATTATAGAACTGTACATAAGCGTTTGCTCTTTTAATATATGAATCAATATTAACATTTAGATTAAATTTTTTAATTAATTTAACACTACGCTTTTCATTGTCCAATTCTAAGTCTCTACATAACGCTATTGCTTTATGAATATTTCTTACTCGTTCACCAGCCAACCATCTATACATTCTTTCATGACTTTCATGTTTTTCACATTGAACCCATATATCACATTGTTCAGCCCATTGAGTTAAATGACCATATTCATGAACTAATATTTGAATAGCATCAGAACGGTTCATGGCTACTACTAAACTTTCCCCATCAAAATAACCTGAGCAGCGATCATCCTCAGTTAATTTAACAGTTTTAGTGTTTTTTAAAACACATTTAATGTTGTGTTTCTTGCACTCTTGTTTAACGAACTTGATGAATTCTTTTTCATTCATGTTCATAAATATAACCTAATTTGATAAAGTAATTTAATTATTATGGTAATCTATTAATTTCCATTCCCCATGTTTTTTTTCTACTAATGCTGTACAATTTTCACACCAATCTCCTGAATTGAGGTATTCTTTTTTTATTGCTGGTTGATGGATATGACCACAAATAGCTATATCACATCCTTTTTGTTTTGCTAATCGTGTAGCATTATCTTCAAAATCATTTATAAAATTAGTTGCTTTTTTTATACTGTTTTTAATATCTTTAGATATAGAATAATAAGGTAATCCTTTAAATGACCTCCATCTATTATACCATCTATTTATCCAAAGCGCAATATCATATCCAATACTACCAATATATGCTAACCATTTTACTTTTGTGATAAAAATATCTAACACATCCCCATGAAAAATATAATAACGTGTTTTATTTGATTGATGAATCCAATCCTCTACAATTTTAATATTTCCAAGATGAAATGGAAGAAAATCTTTTAAAAACTCATCATGATTACCTCTTATCCAAATAACCTCTGTGTCTGTTTCAGATATTTTTAAAAGTTTTCTAATTATTTTTGTATCTTTTTTAGTCCATTTAGACCCACGTTTTAGGGCCCATCCATCAATTATATCACCATTTAGTATTAAAGTATCAGTTTCAAGTTTTTCTAAAAATCCTAAGATATCATCTCTTCTAGATGCTTTACTTCCTAAATGTAAATCTGATATAATTACTGTATTATATCTCATGACCAATACTTATAATCTTGTTTATAAAAATTATCATCATTCCTATTAAACCAACATTTTATCATTAGTTTAGCCATATACCAAAATCCTTTACGTTCAAATCGTCTATCTGATGTATAAATATATTGGTTAAATATTTTAAAATGTTTAGAATTTGCTTTCATTGATAAATGAAAATCCTCAGCAAATTTATCTTCTTCATTAAACTTACCTAGTTCCTTAAAATACTCAGAATTAAACAACATAAATCCTCCAACAGCAAAAGGGGTCTTGAAAGATATAATCCATTGTACTAGGTCAAATAATTTATATATTAAAGCGTATTTTAAATTATATGTTGTAATATGGCAAGTAGCTAATTTAATATTCTTATTAACTATTGTTTTTAACATATTTTCTAATGGTATTTTAGATATATCCATATCAGCATCTAAAAATAAAACATAAGGTGTTTTAACATGTTCAAATCCATTATTACGTGCTATCGCAGGTAAACCACCACTAATTATTTTAATATAATCATTAGTTATAAAATTAATACCTTTTAAATAATCTAAAGTATCATCATTAGATGAATCAGCTATAATAACATTACAATCGTGATAAGCTAATACTTTAATTAAGGTAGAGGCTAAACCTACTCCCTCATTTTTACATGGAATAACTATTGTTAAATTATCTTTAAGAAAACTCATAACTTTTAATTTGATAAAGGTGCTTTAATTGATGGGTATGATTTATAATCATTCAAATAAAAATCTTCAAACACTACCTTATCCCAATGACCTAAACCTGGTTCTAAACCTGATGGTAATGTTACAGTTGGTAATGGATATGGTTCTCTTGTTATTTGTTCCTTAGCCTGTTCAACATGGTTACTATACAAGTGTACATCTCCAAGATTACCAATCAATTCATCAGGTACCATATTAACTTCTTTAGCTATAATTTCAAGTAATAATCCATAAGAAGCAATATTGAATGGTAAACCTAAGAATGTATCTACTGAACGTTGATTCCACATTAGAGAGATTGCTCGTTTTGGAACTCCGTAAGGTTCAAAAAACTCATCCAAAGAGAACTCAGGACCTAGGCTTTGTGGTAGAATTACTTCTCGAGTTGGTGAGTTATCTTTCATCCAAACAATTCTCTCTTCAAAACTCAACTCTCTTGTATAAACTTGAAATCCATAGTGACAAGGAGGTAACACCATTTGGTCTAATTCACCTACATTCCAAGCATTAACCATTAATCGTCTTGAGTCTGGATTTGTTTTAAGGTTGTTGATTAGGTTTTGGATTTGGTCTATTGGTTCATTCCACATTTCAAATCCATTAGGTGCAATTTCATCACCTTTGTAATTGTTCCAATCTCTCCATTGTTTACCATAGATTGGCCCTAACTCACCCCACGTCTTAGCAAACTCATTATCTGTTTTTATTTGTTTAATAAATTCTTCTTGTGATAATTTTAAGTCTGGTGAATATTCCAAATTGTTTAGTTTCTTGTACCCAAACGCTTCTCCTTTGTAATATTTGTTCTCATAATTCTTATAAGCATCACCATCCCAAATATGACAATCATTATCAACAAGGAATTTAATGTTTGTATCACCACGTAAGAACCATAGTAACTCAGTTACCATTGTTTTCCAAGCCATCTTTTTAGTTGTGAGTAATGGAAACCCCTCACTCATTTTATGACGGATTTGTCTACCGAATACTGAAATGGTTCCTCCATTTCTAGTTTCTTTTTTTACTCCATTATCAAGAATGTCTTGTAGGAGTGCTTGGTATTGTTTATCTATGTTATTCATTTATAGTTCTTTTATTTATGTAATAGTCTAAAATTGTTTCATTATCATTATTCATCATAAATTGAGCCCATACATCAGATTCTTTTTCAAATGTATTTTCTTTTTTTAATTCAACCTTACATGGAAATGCTCTCCATTGTGGTCCTCTACTCTTTAATCTTAAACCCCAATATAATTGTATTTCGGGATAGTCTTTATGTTCAAAAAAGTATCCTAAAGGCCCATACGATGAAACATTATGGTTAAAAGGTATATATTTTTTCTTTGAATTAATTTCAATAAAACATTTCCATCCACGTTCTAATAAGAAATCTTGAAAATTACTCATTTTCTTATCCATTTTCTATCTGAGTTAAGTGTAAATGCACCTATAAAATCATTATCTTTATTCCAATCTTTTGGTGATAATAATGATAGTGTATTTACACCATTAAAATTATATAAATAATATGTTTCACCAACAATTGGGTCAAATGAAATTTTTGATTCCCAAACCATTAATGAGTCCATATATTCTTTTTGAAGCGTTTCTATTGATTGAATTATTTCTTCTCGTTGACGATTAAAGACATCAATCATTTTTTTAGAGGCTTCGTTTTTAACTAAACCAATATTTGGTAATTCAAATTTTGGCGAGCCAATAGTTGTTGGATAATTTTTTATATTGGCATCATATCCATTTGTTTCATCCCAAACAACAATATCTGGTTTATTTTTATTCATCTTCTAATCCATCCATTAATGTAACATCCCAATCCGATAAGTCATCTTGTTTATTCTTAGGTGAACAACCTAAATTATATGCATTATGAAACGCCTGACGTTTCCATTTTGGTACTTTAAATTCCTTCATCACATCTTTTATTATTTGTTGGGCAACATCATCTTCCAACTCATAATCATTAAATGGTATTACTTTTCTATTATGTTCATCTAATGTAGCATTAGCTAATAATACATCAAAATCAGCTGGTGGAGTAGCTACAGCGTAAGTACGTTTATAAATCTCCATTAATATTTTATTATCTTTATCATTCATAATTTTTTATTTATCTATAAAGTTAAGTGGTTCCCAGTAATAATATCTATCATTAAATAAACCATAATCATAATAAACACGATATTCAATAGTTGCTATTTCTAACCAACGTGTTTCACCATCAATAGTAATAGGCCACCATAAGAACTTAGTTTTGGTTTTACGAATATTATTCCAAAACGCCTCTTGCATTTCTTTTTCTTTAGTAAATCTCATGCCTTTAATCCTAAATAATCTTTTAATGTAAAGCTAACCCAAGCTGAGCAAACTATAAGATTGATTCTAATATAATAACTATTAACCATATTATCATCGTTGAAAGTATTTTTAACACTTACTTTACCATCACTCTTTCTTTTAGGCATACCTACTACTTTATAACACTTAACAAATATACCTAGTTCATATTCTTCTTTTTTACGTTTGAATGTATATTCTTCAAGTATATCTTTTGGTTTTTGCCATCTGTGTTCTAAACCGAATTTAACTCGTTTAAGGAATTTTGGTTTATATATCATAACTTTTCTATTTCTATTTTAACTTGTG
>Ga0315903_10008322_pt1 | contig 12779 bp, 5 predicted proteins | sample LakEriMetagenome_7_FD_203524 | JGI IMG/M metagenome (GOLD analysis project Ga0315903, IMG submission 203524) | Freshwater fungal communities from buoy surface, Lake Erie, Ohio, United States - Buoy 2 MA119 | ecosystem: Environmental > Aquatic > Freshwater > Lake | place: USA: Lake Erie, Ohio...
CCTATCAGCCCCGGCTCGAGTTCGACGGCGGCGAGCTCGCCGAACTGGTCGAGAGCATTGGGCAGCATGGCATCTTGTCCCCGCTGCTGGTTCGGCACACCCCGGCCGGGTATCAGCTCATCGCGGGCGAGCGTCGGCTGCTCGCGGCCCGCAAGGTGGGACTGGTCGAGGTCCCGTGCCGGGTGGTGGAAATGGAGGACAAGGCGGTCTGTGAAGTCGCGATTGTCGAGAACGTGCAACGGGCCGATCTGAACGATCTCGAAAAGGCGACCGCGTTCCAGCAGTACCTCGACAAGTTCGGTGGGAGCGTCGAAGAGCTGGCGCGGAAGATGGGGAAAGATCGCTCCACCATCAGCAACTGCCTGCGACTGCTCGAGCTGCCCGAGGCGGTGAAGCTGGCGATGCAGGAACGCAAGATTTCGGCGGGGCACGCCCGCGCGCTGCTGCCATTGGAATCGGAGGAGCAGCAGGTCGAGGTCTGTCAGCAGATTGTCGGCGGGGGCTGGAGTGTCCGGCAGACCGAAGAGCAGGTTCGCGAAAAGCTGCTCGCGAGTGACACCATCCCGATCGGCGCTGGCCGGACGAAGGGACGGAGCAAGGGCTCGATTGGCGGAGCGCACATCCGCGACCTGGAACGCCAGCTTCGCGAAGTGCTGGGCCTCAAGGTTGAGATCAGCCTTAAGGGAAAACAGGCGGGCAAGCTGACCGTGCACTTCGGCTCGAATGACGAGTTCGACCGCGTCTGCAGCTACCTGCGCAAGGCGAGCTGAGTAACGACCGCCACGCCGGGGTCAGGCGGGGGCAAGCCATGGGTGCCACGCGCACGGGTGCCTAGTCTGGCCGGCTGGCGGGCTGGGTCAACAGACCCACACGTCACTTCATCGCCGACAGCTCGGTACCGCCCCTTGGAGTAGATCGCCTGCCGTCGTAACACGGCGCACCTCGGCCGGTCGGGCCGAGGTGTGCTGTGACGCGAAAAGCGGTGACGGGGCCGGGGACTGAAGGTCGGCTGATTCGCGACGACGCCGAAACGTGCTCAGCCAATCGTGGCAAGCACTTCCCGGGCGGCGGCGATGGTGGCGTCGATGTCGGCCGGCGTGTGGGCCGCCGAGACAAAGTTCGCCTCGAACTGGCTGCACGGCAGATAGATGCCCCGCTCGATCATGGCCCAGAAATACCGCGAGAACCGGGCGGTATCGCTGCGGGCGGCGATCGTGTAGTTCGTCACTGGATCGGGATTAAAGAAGAGTGTGAACATGCTCCCCACGGCGGCGACCTGGTGAGGAAGGCCGGCCGCGCGGGCAGCCGCGGAGAGCCCCTCGCACAGTCGGGCAGTCTCATGCGCCAGCTTTGGGTACGGGTTGACACGCTTCAATTCCCGGAGTGTCGCCAACCCACTCGCCATTGCCACGGGGTTTCCCGAAAGCGTCCCGGCCTGATAGACCGGCCCCAGGGGGGAAACGCTGTGCATCACATCGGCCCGCCCACCATAGGCACCGACAGGCAGTCCCCCGCCAATGATCTTGCCCAGGGTGGTGAGATCGGGGCGGATGCCCAGCAGCTCCTGGGCACCGCCGAACGCCAGCCGGAAGCCGGTCATCACCTCGTCGAAGATCAGCAGCGCGCCATGCTGCCGCGTCAGGTCAACCAGTGCCTGCAAAAACCCCGGGTCGGGACGGACCAATCCCATGTTCCCCACGACCGGTTCCAGGATCACTGCCGCGATCTCTTTCCCCTGGCGATGGAACGCCTGTTCCAGGGCGGTGACATCGTTGTATTCCAGCACCAGGGTATCAGCCGTACAGCCCGCGGGAACTCCGGGGCTGGAGGGGGTTCCCAGCGTGGTCGCGGCACTCCCCGCCTTGACCAGCAGGCTGTCCACATGCCCGTGGTAGCACCCCGCGAACTTGATGAGCTTGTCGCGACGGGTGAAACCGCGGGCGACGCGGATCGCGCTCATCGTCGCCTCGGTCCCCGAGTTGACCATCCGCACCATTTCAATGGAGGGGACGGCGTCAACCACCGCTTCCGCCAGTTCGGTCTCCGACCGGGTAGGAGCGCCAAAGCTGGTGCCCCGCTCGAGCGCCCCGCGGATCGCGTCGAGCACCGCGGGATGCCGATGCCCCAGAATGTGTGGACCCCACGACCCGATATAGTCGATCAACCGGTTCCCATCGAGGTCGTAGAGATACGCCCCCTCCCCCCGATCCATCACGAGGGGCTCCCCCCCGACGCCGCCGAACGCGCGGGCCGGGCTGTTGACTCCCCCGGGGATGACTCGACCGGCTCGTTGGAATTCGGCGTGACTCTGGGAACGGTTCATGCGCCTGGACTTGCTTTTGTCGAAAAAAGTGCTGAGGATGCGATCGCCGGGCCGGTGCTTCGGCCCTTCTCACTCGACCACTCATCGCATCGTAGTGGGGGCGAAAATGACTGGCAATCACCCCCGTCCTGCCCCCATTGGCTGACGCGGGAAACCAGCTCTTTTTGTCGCCTCTGCGGGCCGGTATCCCACCTGCCCGATCTCCCGTATCCGATGGCTCCCGTTCATTTCGTTCCGCCTCCCCGGCGATTTCTGTCCACCTTCCCTGGCGTGCTGCCCGACTGCAGCCCATCACTTCCGGTGCCATGAGCAACCATCCCGAGGTGACCATCCGCCCAGCCCGCGGCCGCGACATCGAATCGCTGCTGTCGCTGATTGAACCGTTCGTGCTGCAAAGAAAGGTCCTGCCCCGCACCATGGACGAACTGACCCTGCTGCTCCCAAGCTACTTTGTGGCGGAGTGCGACGGGCGGATCGTCGGGTGCGTCGCGCTCGAGATTTATTCTTCCAAGCTGGCTGAACTGCGCAGCCTGGTGGTCGACCCCGATTCCCAGGGCCGGGGAATTGGTCAAAAGCTGGTCGCCGCGGCGGTCCAGCGGGCCCGCGACGAAAAGATTCTCGAAGTCATGGCCATCACCTCGGCCGACGACTTTTTCCATCGCTGCGGGTTCGACTTCACCCTCCCGGGCGAAAAGAAGGCGCTGTTTCTTCAAACGCGCGAACGCTAGCCGAGGGGGCTGCCTGGTGGGTCACAGTTCGGGCTGGCGACCAGCCGGTTGGTTACCGAACAATCGCGGCACCAGGCCTCCCTCCCTCGCCCCGCCCCTCTCAGCTCCCGCGCAGCTGGCTGCGCAACCGCGCGACTCCCTGCGCGTCGATGACATCGAGCTGGTCTTCCGCTGGTCGCAAGCCGCCGCCAAAAAACACCTGCGGTCGGCCCTGGCAGCTGGGGTCGAGTCGGGGAGCGAACAGCGCCAGGTGCACCTGGTCGGTCCCAGTCCGCGCCACGACGTCGGCGATGTTGAAGGGATCGATCCCCCCGCCGGGAAGAATCTCGATCCGTCCCCGCGCGGCGTCCCGCAACTGGCGGATCAACGCGGCTCCGTTGTACGCCGATTCCTCCTGCCCCGAGGTGAGCACCCGGGTGATTCCCAGCGAGATCAGCGTTTCCAGTGCCGCGAACGGGTCGGGCACCACGTCGAACGCCCGATGAAACACCGTCGGTCGGCCACCTGCCAGCTCGACCAGGCGGGCGGTTCGCTCGCGATCGACAACCCCCTCGGCGGTCAGGCAGCCAAAAACCAGCCCGTCGGCTCCCAGATCGCAGAGCGCCTGGGCGTCGGCCTGCATCACGTCGAACTCGGCGTCGGAATACAAAAAGCCCCCCCCGCGGGGGCGGACCATCGCCAGGATGGGAATCGACAGCCGCGCGCGGGCCAGGCGCATGGTCCCCGCCGACGGGGTCAGGCCCCCGAGGAACAGGGCCGAGTTCAACTCGATGCGATCGGCCCCCCCGGCCTCCGCGGCAAGAGCGTCATCGAGCGAACCACAGCAGATCTCCACCAGCATGCCAGACCTCGCAAACTCGACGCAGAACCGAAACTGTTTCGCTCACCACCAGGAGACCATCCGGTGCAAATGCCACAACCACGGCAACCGCTTGCCCCGGCCCTCCGCCGAGTGATCCAGCCCGGTCGGGCGGTTGTCGGTCAGCCAGGGATATGGCGGGCCTGGAAAGCCCGGCCACACTCCAATCGCCCGCAGCAGATGTTTCTATCGCGGACGCTCGATAGGGCGTGAAATCTGTCGGCGATCTCAGAATGCTGGCTGCCGGGCGTCAATGCCTTCGCCGCGAGTGAGGCATTGTGCCAGCCGCCGCACTGCCATCTCAGGCCAGCAGCTCCGGGATGATCTTGGGGCTTTCGACCCCCGTCAGTCGCTGCTCCAGCCCCTGGAAGCGGTAGGTGAACCGCTCGTGGTCAATTCCCAGGCAATGCAGCAGCGTGGCATTGAAATCGTTCACGTTGGCGGGTTGTTCGACGACGTTGTAGCTGAAGTCGTCGGTCTTGCCGAATTCGATTCCTCCCTTGATCCCCCCGCCCGCCGCCCACATGCAGAAATTCCGCGGGTGATGGTCGCGGCCGTAGGTTTCCTTGGTCAGCTGTCCCTGCGAATAGACCGTCCGCCCGAACTCGCCCCCCCAGACCACCAGTGTCGAATCGAGCAGGCCGCGCTGTTTCAGGTCGTTCAGCAGGGCGGCACAGGGCTGGTCGACATCCCGGCACTGCAGCGCCAGGTCGGCGGGGAGATTCCCGTGCTGGTCCCAGCCCCGGTGCAGAATCTGCACCGCCCGCACGCCCCGCTCCACCAGCCGGCGGGCCAGCAGGGCACTCGCCGCAAAACTTCCGGGGGTCTTCACATCAGGCCCATACGCGTCGAGCGTGGCCGCCGTTTCGCCCCCCAGGTCGACCAACTCGGGAACGCTGGCCTGCATGCGAAACGCCATCTCGTACTGGGCAATGCGGGTCTGAATCTCGGGATCGTTCAGCTCGGCGAACTGCCGCTGGTTGAGCGCCTGCAGGGTGTTCAACATCGCCCGTCGATCGGCGACGGTGACCCCGGGAGGGTTCTGCAGGTACAGCACCGGGTCCCCGACACTTCGCAACGCGACCCCGCTGTGGCTGGTGGGCAGAAACCCGCTGGACCACATCCGCGTGAACAGCGCCTGGGCGGCGGCCCGCGAACTCCAGGTGGGTGTGAGGACCACAAACGCTGGCAGGTTGTTTGTCTCGGCCCCCAGCCCGTAAGAAACCCACGACCCCAGGCTGGGCTTTCCCGGGATCTCGCTCCCCGTCATCACGTACGTGCACGCCGGGTCGTGATTGATGGCGTTGGTGTGCACCGACTTCACCACCGCGAGGTGGTCGACCAGCTTCGCGGTGTGCGGCAGCAGTTCACTCACCCACCGTCCGCACTGGCCATGCTGGGTGAACTGGAACTTCGACGGTGCGACCGGCAGCCGCTTCTGCCCACTGGTCATCGTCGTGATCCGCTGACCCTGGCGGATGCTGTCGGGGAGGTCCTTGTCGAAATGCTCCTGCAGCCCGGGCTTGTAATCCCACAGGTCGAGCTGCGTGGGACCGCCATTCATATGCAGGTAAATGATCGACTTCGCCTTCGCCGGGAAATGGGGAAACCCGGGAAGTGGTGGGTGAACCCGCGGTCCGGCATCGACGGGATTCGCCGGGGGCTGGGCCAGCGCCCGCCCCACGTGGGCCCCGATGCCCGATCCGGCCAGCAGGCCCAGGGCCGTCCCACCCAGCCGGACTCCCGTCGCTCCAAAAAACTGCCGACGGTTCATCCCCCACGCCCAGTCCCGCAGCGGGTTATGCAGCCAGTGGCTCATCTCTGTGGACTCCCAAGTAAAGACATTCCAGAAAAAGGGGTCATTCTACTTTTTGCAAAAAGTAGAATGACCCCTTTTTTGAGTTCAGTTGCGGTTCACGGTTTCGTCGGTGTTCAGCAGCAGGTTCGAGAGCAGCGTCCACGCCGCCAGCTCGGGGGCCGAAACGTTGGGAATCAGCGGAGATTCACCAACTCCCACCACCTGTTTCGCCGCAGCAGGGTCGGCGTCGTACCGCTCCCGGTAGTAGCCCACCGCGTTCTCAAGCATCCGCAGTTCGTCGACGCGCAGCTTCCGCGCCAGCACCGTCCGGCTCGCCCACTGCAGTCGCTCGGGAATCGTCGCTCCCCCCTCGGTCACAATTCGTCCCGCCAGGCCGCGCGCTGCCTCAAACTGCTGAATGTCGTTCAGCAGCTGCAGTGCCTGCAGGGGCGTGTTGGTCCGCTCCCGCCGGGCACACATCTGCTCGCGGTTCGGTCCATCGAAGTTGCTCATGAACGGTGGCGGTGCCGTCCGCTTCAGGAAGCAGTAGAGGCTCCGCCGGTACAGGTCGCGACCATGATCCTGCAGGTAGAAGCGGGTATTGCTGTCGGCGTACCCGACCGGTTCCCAGATGTTCGGCGGCTGGTAGGGGCGCACTCCCGGGCCCCCCATCCTCGGGTTCAACAGCCCGGCGACGAACAGGGCATTGTCGCGGATCTGCTCGGCATCGAGCCGGAACCTCGGGCCCCGGGCATACAGCCGATTCTCCGGGTCGCGGGCCAGCGTCTCGGGCAGCACCTGCGCACCCTGGCGGAAGGTCGCCGAAGTCAGCAACAGCCGCACCAGCGCCTTCATGTCCCACCCCGAATCGCGATGGTGAACCGCCAGCCAGTCGAGCAGTTCGGGATGACTGGGGGGCATTCCCCGCAGCCCAAAATCGGCGCTTGTCAGCACCAGCCCCGCGCTAAAGAACTGCTGCCACAGGCGATTCACGGCGACCCGCGCTGTCAAAGGCTGGTCGGGCTGGAGCAGCCATTTCGCCAGGTCCAGCCGGCGGGCCCGTTGGCTCCCCTCCTCCAGCTGCAACGGTGGGAAGATGGCAGGGACCCCCGGTTCGACCTTCTCACCCGGCTTGTCGTACTGCCCCCGCAGCATCACGAAGGTGTCGCGGGGTTTGTCGAGATCGCGGAAGATGAAGGTGCCCGGCAGGCTCTCTTCCAGTGCCACTCGCTGCGCCGTGGCCAGGTCGAGCCTGTCGCGCGCCAGCCGCCAACCGGCGGTCGTCGGCCGCGCAACGTGCGCCTGCCAGTGGGCCTGCAGCGCCTCGCGCTGCGGGGCGGCCACTTCGGCCACCGGCCCTCCCTTCAGCACGGCCGCCAGTTCGGCCGGTATGCCGGGCGTGTCGATTCCCTTGCGGTCGGTCCACCACGCGGTGAACGACGCTCGGGGATCGCTGGCAGGGGCCAGCTCGCCCGAGATCAGCAGTCGATCCCAATCGACCGTTCCGCCAAACTGGCCAAACACCAGCCCGCGGACCGTCTCGCCCCCGTCCAGCTTCCACGCTTCCCCCGACACCTCGAGGGACACCCATTCTCCACCACGCGGAACATCGCCCACCCGCAATCGATCGGGATTGCCCGTTGGTCCCGAGCCCACGCGGTCCGCGTTTCCCCAGATCGCCCGCCGCACCCCCTTGCTGGTCTGCAGCTCAAGCCACAGTGTCTCGGGTGGGCCACCCCGGCTCACCCGCACCTGGACCTGGAACCGCGCCTGCCGGGGGACCACCAGCGACGTCGCAAAGGCCTCGGCTTTGTCGGTGTAATTGCCGGCGAACGATTGCCGCAGCGCTCGCACGCCCGACGCCACCCCCGCCCCCGGCTCCGTCACCCAGGTGGACGCGTTGCGCGACGAACAGCTGACCCGGGCTCCCGTGGGAAACTGGTCGTCGAACCAGACGTCGGCGACCGGCACTGGCTCGGTCGCGGCCAGCTGCTGAGCCGCCGGGAGGTTCGCCTCGGCCGGGTCGGTCAATTTCACCCCGCGGAGTGCCTCGGTCAGCGCCTGTCGGGCCTCCTGCTCGGCGGTTTTCAGCACGTTCAAGTCCCGCTCCTGCGTGGGGGTGGGCAACCGCAGGAAGGGTTCGGTCGTGTTGATGTTCCGATCCATCGCCGGGTCGGCGGCACTGTAGAAGAACGCGTACAGCGAGTAGAACTCACGCGTGCTGAGCGGGTCGTACTTGTGGTCGTGGCAGACCGCACACCCCCCCGTCAGCCCCAGCCACGCCTGCACCACCGTGCTCGTGCGGTCGACCGCATACCGAAACAGGAATTCGGGCTCGATCGCGCCCCCCTCACTTGTCGTCACATTGCAGCGGTTGAATCCCGTCGCCACCAGCTGGTCGCGGGTTGGGTTGGGCAGTTGATCGCCCGCCAATTGCTCGATTGTGAACTGGTCGTATGGCAGGTTCCGGTTGAAGGCTCCCACCACCCAGTCGCGGTAGGCCCACATCTCGCGCACGTTGTCGAGATGCAGCCCGTGCGTGTCGGCGTACCGCGCCACATCGAGCCAGTGCCGGGCCATCTCTTCACCGTACCGCGGGGAGCCGAGGTACCGATCGACCATGGCCTCGTATGCCTGCGGCGATTCGTCCCGCTCGAACTTCTCGATTTCGGCCAGCGTGGGTGGCAGACCCGTCAGGGCGAATGCCACCCGCCGAATCAGCGTTGGGCGCAACGCCTCGGGTCGGGGTTCCAGTCCCTCGCCGGTCAGCCGGGCGAGGATGAACCGATCGACCGGGTTCTCAGTCCATCCCGGGCGGGAGTTCGCCGGGGGCTCGACCGCCACCGGGGGCGAGAACGCCCAGTGATTCTGATACTCGCCCCCCTGCTCGATCCACTGTTTCAGAATCTCCTTCTGGGCGGGTGTCAGTGGCTTCTTGGTTGACGGAGGGGGCATCACCGTCGCTTCGTCGGTTGAGATGATCCGCTGCCAGAGTTCGCTCTGGTCGAGGGAGCCCGGGACCAGTGCCGCCCCGCCATCCCGCTTGGCGGTCGCTCCCGCGGTGTCATCCAGTCGCAGGTCGGCTTTACGCGAGCTGGCGTCGGGCCCGTGGCAGGCGAAGCAATGCCCGGCCAGGATTGGCAGAACGTCGCGGCCGTATTGCACCCCCTCGGCGGCGCACGCGCTCGACTGGGGGAGGAACGAGCCTGCTATCAGCCCGGTCAGCCCCGTCAGCAACAGGGCGACCCAGCCCGCCGTCAGCGGTCGTCTTCCGGCCCGTTTTGGTGCGGTCCGGTGGGTCTCCACACTCCTCGCCCGCGAATCGATCGGGGGATGGTTGCAGTTCATCGGTTGGGCCTCCAGCCGGAGTCTGTCGAGGGCCTCGCGTGGCTCAGTCAGCCAGCGCGGGATCGGGGTGAGCGCGCAACCCGGGGTCTTTTGCGGGGGGCGGTATTACCCCCCGCAGCGACCTGTGGGTGATCCCCGATTCTACCGGCCTCGGGGAGTGCTGAGGTAGTTATCGCACCCGGTTCGGGCATTGGTCTTGGAGTTTCTCGAGGACTCGACGCGTTGGACTGGTCGCGTTGGTTCAGTGGTGGGTTCGGTAGAGGGTTCGAACGGCGGGCAAAACTGTCGGCAGAACCTGGGGAACTGGCAGTGAGTCGAGCAGTGGCCCTGGCGGTGAGACGGGCTGTGAATGCGGGAGCGACGCTGGCGGAGGGAGCCCAGGCCTCAACCTCGGTTGGTCTCCTGTGACTGCCTTCAGGCTATGGGCGTTCCCTCCGAACGCTCCTCCCTGGCTTGCCGCCACTTCAGCGGGAGAACCGCATCGATTATTCTTGTAGTTTCTCTCCGCGGGTCCCGAGTGCTGGGCCCGGGTGAGTCGGGCCCTCCGCCCGGCCAACTGGCGGCCTTCCGTCGGCTGACTCGTTCCGTCTGCAACTTCCATGTTCGAAAAAGTCTCCACCGACGCCGGTTTCGTTCGCGGCGAACACGATGTCCTGCGGTTCTGGCGTGACAGCCAGATCTTCGCCAAGCTGCGGGCTCAAAACGCCGGGCGACCCCGCTGGAGCTTCCTCGACGGACCGATCACCGCCAACAACCCCATGGGCGTCCACCACGCCTGGGGTCGCACCTACAAAGACGCCTATCAGCGCTACTTCGCCATGACGGGCCGCGAATTGCGGTACCAGAACGGCTTTGACTGCCAGGGGCTGTGGGTGGAAGTCGAGGTGGAAAAGGAACTCAGCCTCGGCACCAAGAACTCGATCTCCGACTTTGGCATCGACCAGTTCACCCACGCCTGCAAAAAGCGGGTTCTCACCTTCGCGGCCCGGCAGACCGAGCAGTCGATCCGCCTGGGATACTGGATGGATTGGGACGACCCCGCCACGCTGCGGCAATTGGCTGCCCACGTGGGGCAGGCGACCCCGCAGACCATCCGCACCCCCACCGGTCGCCAGGTCAGCGGGACCGCTGAAGAGCTGGTCGCCGGCCTCGGCCAACCCGCCTGGGGAGGGAGCTACTTCACTTTCTCGACCGAGAATAACGAGACCATCTGGGCGTTCCTCAAGAAATGCCATCAGCGGGGCAAGCTGTACCGCGGGCATGACGTCATGCCGTGGTCGGGCCGAGGCGGAAGCGCGTACAGCCAGATGGAGGTGGCCGAAGGTCGCAAGCTGACCGTCCACCGCTCGGTGTTCCTCAGGCTCCCGCTGGTGGGCCGCGACAACGAACACCTGCTGGTCTGGACCACCACCCCCTGGACGCTCACCAGCAACGTGGCCGCCGCGGTCAATCCGCAGCTGACCTATGTTCGACTCAAGGCCAAGAAGGACGGCGCTGTCTATTACTTCGCCAAGGAGAACCTCGAATTCGCCCGGTTGGCCCGGGAATTCAAAGAGGGCTTCGGACGCCCCGAGTGGGGCTGGCCGAAGGGAACCCCCCGGCTCAAGACCATCGCCCAGATCTTCAAGGAGAACGGTGGCTACGAGATCCTGGGCGAGATCCCGGGAGCCGAGCTGGTGGGCTGGCAGTACCGTGGCCCATTCGATGAGCTGCCCGCCCAGCAGACCAGGGGCGGTGTTCCATTCGATCCGGCGGTCGCCGACCGCACGGGCATCGACTGCCACCGAGTGGTCGATGGGGGCCGCGATTCCGCCGGGCAGCCCATGGTGCTCGCGGGGGAAGGAACCGGCATTGTTCACATCGCGCCAGGTTGCGGCGATGTCGACCACGCACTGGGCCGGCAGTTGGGCATTGTCGCCATTGCGCCCCTTGGGGATGACGGTCGCTACGTCGAGGGGTTTGGTCTCTTCACGGGCCGCGAGGCGATTGACCGCCAGACCGCCGAGCTGGTGTTTGAGGAGCTCCGTCGCAAGAACCTGCTGGTCGCCGTCGAAGACTACCCTCACATCTACCCGCACTGCTGGCGGACGGGGGAGGAGCTGGTCTTCCGGCTGGTGGACGAGTGGTTCATCAACATGGATTGGCGCGACGAGATCATGCAGGTCGCGAAACAGATCCGCTGGCTCCCCGACAGCATCGACGGGCTGACGCGCGAGCTCGAGTGGCTGACCAACATGCGAGACTGGATGATCTCGAAGAAGCGGTTCTGGGGACTGGCGCTCCCAATTTGGGTCGATGATGTCACCGACGAGTTCGAAGTCATCGGCTCACTCGCCGAATTGCGCGAGCGGGCGGTGGAGGGCTGGGACGAGTTCTCGGGTCACACCCCGCACCGCCCATGGATCGACAAGGTCAAGATCCGCAATCCCCGCACGGGGAACCTGATGACCCGCATTCCCGACGTTGGGAATCCGTGGCTCGATGCCGGGATCGTTCCCTTCTCGACGCTGCAGTACAACACGAACCGGGAGGCCTGGCGCGAGTGGTATCCCGCCGATATGGTCACCGAGTGCTTCCCAGGCCAGTTCCGCAACTGGTTCTACGCCCTGCTCTCGATGGCCACCATGATGGACGGGAGCCCCCCGTTCAAGGCGCTGCTGGGGCATCGGTTGGTGATGAATGAAGATGGCAAGCCGATGCACAAGTCGGACGGCACCGCCATCTGGTTCGAAGAGGCCGCCGAGCAGTTGGGGGTCGATACGCTGCGCTGGCTCTACCTGGCGCAGAACCCCGCCTCCGATCTGCGGTTTGGCCGCCGGGACCCAAGCCAGCGAGTCACCCTCGAAACAGTGGACGGTCCGATCGCCCAGACCGCCGAGGGGCTCCCCACGTGCCTGGTTACCAGCACCCCCGCCGATGACGTGCGGCGGCAGGTGCTGATTCCCCTGTGGAACACCTACGCGTTCTTCATGAACTACGCCCGGCTCGATGGTTTCGACCCGAACACTAGGCCGGTCCCGGTCCCCGAGCGTCCCGAGATCGATCGCTGGGTGCTGGCGAATCTGCAGACGCTCATCGACGTGGCGCACACCGAGCTGTCGGCGTACAACGCCCCGGCTTTCCTCAAGGAAGCGGCCCGGTTCATTGACGACCTGTCGAACTGGTATGTCCGCCGCAACCGGCGCCGCTTCTGGCGTTCGCGGACAGCCGGCGACGCCGACAAACAGGCCGCTTACCAGACCCTGCATACCGTGCTGCTGACGCTGTCGAAGCTGCTGGCCCCGATCGTGCCGTTCGTCACCGAGCGGATGTACCGCAATCTGTCGGCCACCTTGCCGGGGTCACCCGAGAGCGTGCACCTGTGTCCCTATCCAGTCGCCGACGCGGCACTGGCCGACCCGCACCTGTCGGCACGCATGGGGCTGGCACAGCAGGTGGTGAACCTGGGGCACGGACTGCGCGAGCAGGCGGGCCAGCGGGTGCGTCAGCCACTCCCCGAGTTGCGGTACGCCTGCACGACCGCGGCCCAGAGGGAGGCAATCGAGTCGCTGGCCGACGTGATCCGCGAGGAGTTGAACGTCAAGCAGATCACCGCGTGCCCGCAGCTCGATGACCTGGTGCGGTACACCTTCAAACCGAACCTCAAGACGCTGGGCCCGCGACTGGGCAAGGGATTGGCCAGTCTCTCGAAGCTGTTGCCCACACTGAGCGGGGCGAAGTTGG